>OIXU01000003.1_pt1 | contig 60173 bp, 41 predicted proteins | sample 1587921 | NCBI WGS metagenome assembly OIXU01 (sample SAMN03283238) | human gut metagenome | biome: human-associated habitat; material: feces | host: Homo sapiens | place: Peru | collected 2012
CAGCGGGGGAATGACTATCATTATAAGCAGCGCCAGCTTCCGGTTCATTGCGAACATGGCTATTACAACGCCTATAACGTATGTGGATGCCCACAGAAGGTCAACGAAGCTCCATGCCATCATTTCGGAAAGGCTGCCAACGTCGCTTATCATCCTTGCCATAAGGTAGCCCACGGCCGTGCGGTCATAGAAGGAGAAGGAAAGCTCCTGAAGCTTTTGGAACGCTTCCCTTCGCATATCGTAGGATACGCTCATTTCAAGCTTGCCCGCCTTCACTATGAAGGAATATACGCCGAGTGCCTGAAGGGCGATAAATGCTATGTAGAGCGCTATGAACCAGCCTATGCCCGCGGTGGTGCCCTTTTCAACAAAGTTATCTATGGCGTATTGGCTCATCAGCGGATAAAGAATGTCTATCACCGCTATGCCCACGTTGCAGAGCATAAGCGCTATCGCCGTTTTCTTATAGCGGAAAACATAGGAGAGAAGGCGTTTCCATATCGAAAAATCAACCTTTACGTCCTTTTCGTAATCCTGCTCCTGCATTGCGGTATTACTCATTGCTGCCGCCTCCTTCCTGCTTCAATTCTTCTTCAAGCGCGTTCTGTATGCGCGCTATGCGCCGGTAAAGGCCGGGCTTGGCTATAAGCTCCTCGTGCGTGCCCTGCTCAACCAGCTTGCCGTGCTCCAGCACCAGTATTTTGTCCGCTTCGCAAAGGGTAGTTATGCGGTGGGATATTATGAAGGTGGTGGTGCTTTCGCGGCGGTGCTTCAGCGCGGCGCGTATGGATGCGTCCGTTTCGGTATCAACCGCGCTCATTGAATCGTCAAATATCAATATGGGCGCGTTCTGCATAAGCATTCGGGCTATTGCCACGCGCTGCTTCTGCCCGCCGGAAAGGGTAACGCCGCGTTCGCCGATCACTGTGTCGTATCCGTTTTCAAAGCCCTCTATAACGTCGTGCACGCAGGCTATGCGCGCCGCTTCATGCACCTGCTCCTCGCTCATGCGCGGGTCTATCATGCGTATGTTTTCCATTATGGTGCGGGAATAGAGGAACGGCTCCTGAAGCACTATGCCTATGTTCTTTCTCAAATGGCCGTGCTCAATGTCGTTTATGTTCACGCCGTCTATGTCTATTTCGCCCGCGGTGCAGGTGTAAAGCCGCTGCAAAAGCTGCACAAGGCTGGTTTTGCCGCTGCCGGTGGGGGCGAGTATCACGACGTCACGGTCGGTATGGAGCACGGCATCGGATGCGTCCTTCTGCATCTGTCCGAGTTCTGAGATATGAAGCTTAGAGAGTATTTCCTGAGTGTTCATAGATGATGTATATAATAATGTGTAAATTCGAATGTAAAGTTACTACTTTTTCGGTTATGCCACAAGTGCGGCTCGAAAAAAAGCGCTGTAGTCCTCTCACGGACAACATATTATTTATAACTTTGCGCCCAAATAAACAAAAAGGACACATGAACTGGCAACAACTCATTTCCAATAAGCGCCTTGGGCAGGAATATCATCATCCCATGCGCCACGACGACCGCTCAGAATTCAAGCGCGACTACGACCGCCTTATCTTCTCGGCACCGTTCCGCCGTATGCAGAACAAGACGCAGGTGTTTCCGCTTCCGGGCAGCATCTTCGTACACAACCGCCTGACTCACTCACTGGAGGTGGCAAGTGTGGGCATGTCGTTGGGCGCGGACGTGGCGAGGGAGCTGAAGGTGAAGCATCCCGAGCTGGAGGGCACTCTGTTCGAGGAGATCGGCACCATCGTGAGCGCGGCTTGCCTGGCGCACGACATGGGCAATCCGCCGTTCGGCCATTCCGGCGAGAAAGCCATCCAGGCGTTCTTCCGCGAGGGCAAGGGCGAGCAGCTGCGTGGCAGAATCAGCGAGGAGCTGTGGAACGACCTCGTGCATTTCGAGGGCAACGCCAATAGTTTTCGCTCGCTCGTGCATCAGTTCAAGGGGCGGCGTGTGGGCGGCTTCGCCATGACCTACAGCACCCTTGCCTCGATAGTGAAATATCCCTACGCATCGCTCTACGCTGGCGAGAAGGGCAAGTTTGGCTTCTTTTCGTCGGAGCAGGAGCATTTTGAGAAAATAGCCACCGAACTTGGCTTGATAAAGTTGGGCGAAGGTCGCTATTGCCGCCATCCGCTGGTGTATTTGGTGGAAGCCGCCGACGACATCTGCTATCAGGTGATGGACATTGAAGACGGCCACAAACTGAAAATCATCGGCACGGAGGAAACCGTCAACCTCCTGCTCGCTTTCTTTACGCCTGAGCGTCAGAATCACATTCGTGAGGTGATGAGCAGCGTGGACGACCCCAACGAGAAGATAGCCTATCTGCGTTCGAGCGTGGTGGGGCTGCTTGTGCGTGAGTGCGCACAGGCTTTTGTGGAAGGCGAGGAGCAGATTCTTGAAGGCAAATATCAGGGTGGCTTGATTGAGCACATTTCGCCATTGGCAACGGCTGGCTATACGCAATGCAGCCAACTGGCGCGACGCAAACTCTACAGCGCAAGTTATGTGACTGATGTCGACCTTGCCGGTAACCGCATCATCAACCTGCTACTCGACAAACTGATTGACGCTGTTACGCACCCCGAACGCAACTACTCGCAACTGCTGCTCAACAAATTCCCGGAGCAGTATGATGTGTATGCCGGAAGCCAGTTTGAGAAAATTCAGGCGGTGCTCGACCACATCAGCGCCATGACCGACGTGTATGCGCTCAACCTTTACCGACAACTTTGTGGCATATCGCTACCTACCGTATAACAATCAACTTTCAGAACGTAATGAAACAAATTATCACGCATCTCACAGACAACGATGCATATACTTTTAGTTGCCTGTATTATATTCTTCATACATATCCTCGCGCCGAAGTGGAATACACTTTCTTCGACCGCAACCACACCCAATATCCCGAAGGGTTTGCCGACTTGCTCCAAGAGCAGGTGAATTATATGCCAAATGTGCAAATCACCGACGAGGAAATTGACTTTATGAAGCGCAAAATGTATTATCTGCCGCTGTGGTTCTTTACGCTGCTGCGTGGCTATCGCTTCAATCCTGCCGAGGTGAGCATCAGCCAAGACGCAAACCGCGAACTCCACATTTCGGTGAAGGGCAAGTGGTTTTCCACCATTATGTGGGAAATGGTGCTGCTGTCGTGCATCAGCGAACTTACGCACATTCTGAATGGCGATGTGGAAAAATACGATGCCGCCCTTGAGGAAGAGCGCAGTCGTGAAAAGGCACGCAAGGCATTGCGTGGCGGTTTGACTATCAGCGATTTTGGTCAGCGTCGCCGTTTCACCAAAGAGCATCACGATATGGTGGTGCGCACATTTAAGGAAGAGTACCAGAAAGGCGGCTACACCGACGAGAATGGTGAGTTCCAGAAGTGGGAAGGCACTTTCACTGGCACCAGCAATGTGTATTTGGCAATGAAATACGACCTGATTCCAATCGGCACCATGAGCCATCAGTTGGTGTCGTTTGAGGAAAATGTGACTGGCGTGTTTGAATGCAATTTCAATGTGATGCGCAAGTTTAGCGATGTTTACGACGGCGACAACGGTATCTACCTCTACGATTGCTTCGGCGATGATGTGTTCTTCAGCAACCTCTCGAAGCGTATGGCAATGATGTATAAGGGCCTGCGTGTGGATAGCGGCAAAGAGGAAGAACAGTTGGAAAAAATTATCGAGAAATACAAGTCGCTGGGCATCGACCCTGCCACCAAACAGGTGGTGTATAGCAATGGACTTAACCTCGACCGTGCTATCGAACTTCATAAGTTCACCGCTGGGCGCATGATGGACAGTTACGGCATTGGCACCTACCTCACTTGCGACGTGACCGGCTGCCAGCCATCAAACATCGTGATCAAACTCACCCGAAGCCGTATCACCGAACTGCGTGAATGGCACGACTGCATCAAACTCTCCTGCGACAAGGGTAAAACCCTCGGCAATTCCGAGAAGTGCAACTATATCCTGAAACTGCTTGGGGAGTAGCGCTTCGCGCGAGTCAACGAGTCAACAAGTCAGCTGGTCAACGAGTCAGCTGGTCAACGAGTTGGTGATTCGAAAATTCGATGATTCGATGTGGGGGCAATTTCGAGCTCTTGGGTAAATAATGTGTGCTTGTTGGTGCTGTTTGCCGTGGTTGTTTATGTGCTTTTTCGGGGCGAAACTGCGAAAAAATACGCTTAAACCGAATGAATATACCTTTGGGGATTTTAGCCGTAACGCTTTGGTTTATTGGGCGTTGCGGTCGAAACACTTCAATGGTATATTCTCTTTTTTAGTTACAACACTCCTTTTCCAATGGCCACAAACCTACAAGAGATTTCATCACATTCGCCATTGTTTTTAGGTTTTTAGAGAGATAAACCCAAATCGGTCATTAGGCCGTGTGGTGATTTTTTAGATTACTTCTTGCGGTCTTTCGGCTTTTATAAGACGCCTTTCGCTTGTTTTTAATTCGTAATAGCTCGCTATCACTCATTAAAAGTCAAGCAAAATTCATTCTTCTAAAATTCCGAAATACCACAAGCCCTAATGACCGATTTGGGTTAAAAGTGGGGTAGGCATCGGAGATGCCGCATCATGCGAAACACCATGCAAGTGTCCTTGCTTGCAAGGATGCGCAGTTTGGTGATAGCAGTCTACACACAGCGTCGAGCCTCGGAGATGGTTGGTTATGGTTTGGACTATTTCCTCAGCCCTTAATAACCGCCAATGAAATTCCCTACTGTCGATACTAAGAACTGCTACTATTATCATATTTGTTGATGATTATTGTCATATTTGAGAATGATAATTGGGTGAAATGTCAAGAATTTATTATTTTTGCGAAATGAAAATGCTTTTTGCATTGAGCAAATTATGACGAAAAATGCTCAATGCATTGAGCAAAAATACGGCAAAAATGCTTTTTGCATTGAGCAAATTATGGATTTTATAAAAAAACGATAATGGAAACCTTATTTGAGCGGCAAAATCAAATGCTTCGAACAACAGATTTGAAAATCGTTCGTAGCTATATGGACACAATTAATTGGAAAGCTCCGATGCTCTGTATTAGAGGTGCACGAGGTGTGGGAAAATCTACACTTTTACGCCAGTATGTGAAGATGCACTTTATGAATGATACAGAAAAAGTGTTGTATTGCTCTTTGGATTGGGTATATTTCACTCAACACTCGCTGCTGGAAGTTGCCGATAAGTTTTATAAACTTGGGGGTAAATTGCTGATATTAGATGAAGTACATAAATATCCGCAATGGAGCCGTGAGGTGAAGGAGATAGCAGAAGTGTATCCTGATATGCAGCTTTTTTTAAGTGGTTCGTCAATGCTAAGACTTCTTGATGGTGATGCTGATTTGTCACGTCGGTGCATGATATATGAAATGCAAGGACTTTCTTATAGAGAATACTTACAGTTTTATAAAGGAACTCAATTGCCTAAGCACCAATTAGACGAAATATTACACCAACCGAGTGAAATTGCAGCAGAGGTAAACGATTCTTGCCGTCCGTTAATGTACTTCCACGACTATCTTCAATTTGGGTACTATCCTTACTATTTGAACAACCCTATTGATTATCATTCATTAATAGAGCAGACGGTGAATTATGTTGTAGATGTTGAGTTGCCTCAATTACGGGCGGTGAACCCTGCTAATTGCAGAAAATTGAAGTCGTTGCTTTATGTGCTTGCTCAGCAAGTGCCTTTTGATGTTGATGTGTCGAAATTGGCTTCTATGACAGAATTGCAGCGAAACACAGTGCTTGAATATTTAAGGCATTTAAATGACTCTAAGCTTATTACGCTGCTGTATAGTGATTTGTTGTCGGTAAAGAAAATGAAAAAACCCGATAAAATTTATCTCGACAATCCAAATTTGCTGTATGCATTAGCCACGACACCAGTCCACATAGGAACGGCAAGAGAATGCTTTACTGTGAATCAATTGAGCTTTTCGCACACTGTAGAATATGGGAAAAGCAGTGGCGATTTCAAGGTTGATGGCAAGTGGACTTTTGAAGTGGGAGGAGAGAAAAAAACTTTCAAGCAGATTTCGGAAGTTCCCAATTCTTTCGTGTTGGCTGATGATATTGAATATCCCAGAGGAAATAAATTGCCTCTTTGGATGATAGGTTTGCTGTATTAATCTCCGTTTTTAAAGTGATAAAATAAAAAATGGGGGCCTTTGGTGGGGCTCCCATTTTTTTGATTATAGAGGTTTTGTGTATTTTGCTTTGCGGAAGTGGGGATTAGCCACGGCGTGGACCACGGTTGTTGCCACCTTCGCGGCGTGGGCCATGACCGTTACCGCCGTCGCGTCGTGGACCACGGTCGCCTTGTGGGCGTGGGCGGCGTTCCTTCTTTTCTTCTACGTAGCCTTCAGGTTTTTCCTGGAGCGCACGCATACTGAGGCGGAACTTGCCGGTCTTCTTGTCGATTTCGATGAGCTTCACTTGCACTTCGTCGCCTTCCTTCAAGCCGCTTGCTTCCATGCTTTCGAGGCGGTTCCAGCTGATTTCGCTGATGTGGAGCAGACCGTCGCGACCTGGCATAAATTCAACGAATGCACCAAATTCGAGAATGCTGCGAACCTTACCGGTGTAAACCTTGTCAACTTCAGGAACTGCAACGATAGCCTTGATGCGAGCGATCGCTGCGTCGATTTTATCCTTTTCAGGAGCGCAGATGTCGATTTCTCCCTTGCCGTCGATTTCGTCGATGGTTACTGTTGCACCAGTTTCTTCTTGGATAGCTTGGATCACTTCGCCACCCTTACCGATGATAGCGCCAATGAATTCCTTGTCAACGGTCATGTGAACGATGCGTGGAACGTGTGGCTTGTAGTCTTCGCGTGGAGCAGGGATAGCTTCGTTGATAAGCTTGAGGATGTGCAAGCGTCCTTCCTTAGCTTGGCGGAGAGCCTGTTCGAGGATTTCGTATGGCAGACCGTCGCACTTGATGTCCATTTGGGTAGCGGTGATACCGTCAACGGTACCAGTCACCTTGAAGTCCATATCGCCCAAGTGGTCTTCATCGCCAAGAATGTCGCTGAGCACAGCGTGCTTCACGTTGCCTTCGTCGGTAATCAGACCCATAGCGATACCAGCCACTGGCTTCTTCATCTTCACACCAGCGTCGAGCAGAGCCATGCAGCCTGCGCAAACGGTAGCCATAGAAGATGAACCGTTAGATTCGAGAATGTCGCTCACGATACGCACGGTGTAGGGGAGGTCTTCTGGAATCATACGCTTGAGGGCGCGGTGTGCCAAGTTGCCGTGACCGATTTCACGACGGCTGATGCCGCGTCCGGCCTTAGCTTCGCCAGTAGAGAAGCCAGGGAAGTTATAGTGGAGGAGGAAGCGTTCGTTGCCACGGTAGAGCACGTCGTCAACGAGTTTTTCGTCGAGCTTGGTGCCGAGTGTGCAAGTAGCGAGAGCTTGAGTTTCGCCACGGGTGAACACTGCAGATCCGTGAGGGCCTGGCAGGTAGTCGGGCCAGCAAGTGATTGGGCGGATTTCGGTGGTCTTACGGCCATCGAGGCGCAAGCCTTCGTCGAGAATGCAACGGCGCACAGCGTCGCGTTGGATTTCGTCGAAGTAGCGCTTCACCATCATTGCCTTTTCTTCGCGTTCTTCCTCAGGAATGGTTTCTACAAATTCATCGAAAGCCTTTTGGAAGGATTCGTTACGCCATTGCTTGTCGGCGCAGCCAGCCTTAGCCACTGCGTAGCACTTAGGATAAACCTCGGCACGCATACGTTCGTGAAGTTCTTCGTCGTCGGTTTCGTGGCAGTATTCGCGCTTAACGACACCAATTTGCTCTGCAAGTTCCTTTTGAGCCACACACATAGGCTTGATAGCGTTGTGTGCTGCCTTGAGGGCTGCAATGAGGTCGTCTTCGCTTACTTCGTCCATTTCACCTTCAACCATCATAATATTGTCATAAGTTGCACCTACCATCAGTTCCATGTCTGCGTTCTTCAGCTGTTCGAAGGTTGGGTCGATGACGAATTCTCCGTTGATGCGAGCTACGCGCACTTCGGCAATAGGTTCTTCAAAAGGCACGTCGCTCACAGCGATAGCTGCAGAAGCTGCGAGGCCTGCGAGTGCATCAGGTTGGTCCTGACCGTCGCTTGAGAAGAGAGTTACGGTAACGATAGTATTGGCGTGGTAGTTGCTTGGGAAAAGAGGGCGCAACACACGGTCAACCAATCGTGCAGTAAGGATTTCGTAGTCAGAGGGGCGACCTTCACGCTTAGTGAAGCCACCAGGGTAACGGCCTACAGCCGAGTACTTCTCTTTGTATTCAACTTGAAGGGGCATGAAATCTGCGCCTTCTTCGGCTTCTTTAGCCGAAACTACTGTCGCAAGGAGCATAGTGTTGCCCATGCGCAGTTCAACCGCTCCATCGGCTTGCTTTGCAAGCTTTCCTGTTTCAAGGGTGATCTCACGTCCGTCACCCAATACGATGGTTTTTTTAGTAGGTGTAAACATATTTTTTTATTATCTGTGTAAAAATCGTGCAAAGATAGCAATTATTTTTCACATTTACAACGAAATAGACGCTGTTTCGGCGGCTTTTTGCACGATTTTCGCTTGTTTTTTTATTTTTCCACTTTGTAGGTGGCACCGCCGGGCGTGGTGATGACCAGTGATTTCCAACCATTGGGCAGCAAGGGTTTGTGCACCTGCGCTATGCCTTGGTCGGTGATGTCGAGGCCTGCGAAGCCGTAAATCACTGCTTGAAGCATGCCGCCTGCCCCTGTGGCAAAGTAAGGATTGCTGGAGGTGGCAGTTTCGGCAAACACGCCAAATGGAGGCCGCATATTGGGGCGATAACTCATTCTGAACGCCTCGGTGGCACGATCGCGGTCGCCAATGCGTGCATAGAGCGTGGCAAAGATGCTGTGTGCCATGGCAGGGCCGTTTTTCTTGTCGAGCTTGTCTTCGTAGTAGAGCATATCGGCGCGTATTTGCTTCTCGTCGGTGATGAGTCCCAAAGGATAGGCAAGCAGGTTGGCATCGGTTTGCTTAATCATTTGCCCCTGGTAGCCCTCGTAGTCGGCGGTCACGCCATTGTCCATCTTCGGAATGCGCAGCCCATCGGCAATCTTGCTCCACAGGGCTGGTGCCTCTTCGCCCACAGCGATGGCTGCTTTCACGGTGCTTCGCAACGCCACGATGGTGGCACCGTTGGTGAAAGCATTGTCGTCGACACCGGTGGCGTATTCGTCGGCACCCACCACATTCTTGATGGAATAACTGCCGTCGGCGTTCTCGGTCACTCTGCTCACCCAAAATTCCGCAATGGCTTTCATCATCGGGTAGCCCTTTTCGCGAAGCCATTTGGCATCGCCGCTCATGCGATAATAGTTCCATGCTGCGATGGCGATGTCGGCACTGATGTGGTGCTCAAGTGGACCAGTCAGCGCCCACGATGGTGTGGACTCTTGCCCCATGTCGTCGCTTTCCCAAGGATACATGGCACCGTCGTAACCAATGGTGGCTGCACGTTGGCGAGCGGCATCAAGTCGGTCGGTGCGGTAGTCGATCATGCATCGCGCTATGTCGGGGTTCATGACAAGCATAGGCGGCATCATCCACGTTTCGCTATCCCAGAAAATATGACCATTGTAGCCTTTCGACGAAAGTCCCATAGGCGAAATGCTCAACCCTGTGCCACGGCGGCAGAAACTGTAGAGGTTATAGAGGGCAAAACGCACCACACGCTGTGCCTCGTCGTCGCCCTCGATGGTGATGTTGCCACGCCATAGTTTGTCCCAACAGCGGTCGTGGGCAGCCAGCACCTCGGTGGGTTTTTGCTTCAAGATGTAGATTACCTCACGCTCCACCTCGCTCCAAGGGTCGGTGAAATCGCGGGTGGTGCAAACGCTTGTGGCGAGCGAAATGGTGGCTTCCTCGCCTTTCTGTAATTGGATAGTTGCCGTCTGTGCAGTTCCGCCAGTGGGAGGCAGCACTGCCCATGCCCCTTTTTCAGGCACGAATAGTGCTTCAGCCACGGCTTTATAGCGGCCATGCGAAGTTTCGGCACAAGCCTTCAAGGCAGGTTTGAAGCCCTTCTCTATGCGCAATTTGTAGGCGGTGCATGTGCTGCCGTCGCGATAGTCGTCGGAAGGAATGTTCATCGTGTTGACCAATGCCACAGAGGCATCTTGACGCGCTTTCACAGTGATGCGCATCATAGCGGCGTAGGGCATGTTTCGCAATGCCACTATCGTGTAGCGCACATCAACCTTTCCACACGCCAGAAATTGGGAGTTGTGCCGAGCGTGGCGCATGTCAATTTCCTGGTTCCATTTCGCTATGTTAGCGCTGGTCACTTGCTGGTCGTCGACCATCATGGTCATCCCCATCGGGTTGATGCCGGCAATCACACGGTTCACACCTTTCTTTTCGCTGTATTCAAATATGTGGTTTAGAATCAGGTGCTTCACGCTGAAAGGTTCTTTCCACGGAAGGATGCCGATGGTGCCGTTGGCAACAGGTGCACCAGTGTAGGCGGCATCGAAGTCGTGGCAGTGGAGTTTCCACCCGTCACCAGAGGGTTGCCCTGCTTGCATCAGAGGGCAGAACGCAAAAATTGCGCACCATAAAGATATAAATAGACGAGTCATACGAAAAATAAGATGGGAGAGATTATTGTTTCACTTTTTCGGCGAGTTCGGTGCTGGGCTTGAATTTCACCACTTTTTTGGCTGGAATGGTGATGGGTGCGCCAGTGGAAGGGTTCACGCCTTTGCGCTCCGCCTTTTCTTGCACAGCGAGTGTGCCAAATCCCACGAGTGCTATTTTGTCGCCTTTCACGAGAGCGGTGGTCATTACCTTGATAGTGGCATCGACTGCCGCTTTTGCCTGTGCCTTGCTGATGCCGGCTTCAATGGCCACGCCATTGATTAATTCAATTTTGTTCATTGTCTGTAAAAAATTATAATTGTAATGTGTATGGTCACAAAATTAAATGATTCAATTATATGAAACAAAAATATCGCAAAAAATTGTAAAAATAGAGTAGTTTTGGGCATTGTTGGCATAGAGATTGCACTATTTTCTTTAATTTTGTATCTTATATATAGTAAGGCAAACTTTTGGGCGATTGTATGAGAAAAGGGTTTGCCATTTGTTTTACATTTTTAAAATGAGCAACATTTATCAATTATGAGTTATAATTCATCAAGAGGCGGATCGTTTTTAGGGTCGATACCTGATATCACTAAGAATTTACTGATTATTAATGTGCTGATGTGGATTGCCACCATGGCGCTTCAAACCCGTGGCGTGCATCTTGACAAATGGTTTGCGCTGCATTTTTGGCAAGCAGGCGACTTTATGCCTTGGCAGATTGTCACCTATATGTTTATGCACGACTTCTCCAGCGTGCAGGGTGGCCTGCTCCACTTGTTCTGCAACATGTTTAACCTCTACATGTTTGGTGCGCTGCTTGAGCGAATGCTTGGTGCGAAGCGTTACCTCGTTTACTACCTTGTGTGTGGCGTGGGCGCAGGCATCGTGCAAGAACTTGTATGGCAACTCACTTGGGTGGGTGATGTGGCAAGCGCATTGGGCGTGAGTGCGGCAGAGGCTCAGAATGCCATCAACGCCGGTCAGATTGGCGACCTTGCCGACTTCCTCAATTTCCGTTACCTTACTGTGGGCGCTTCCGGTGCCGTGTTTGGCTTGCTGCTGGCATTCGGCATGTCGTTCCCCAACTTGAAGATGTTCATCATTCCATTCCCATTCCCCATTAAGGCAAAATGGATGGTGATAGGCTATGGCGTGTTTGAACTGGTGTGCGGCACCCAAGGAATGATGAGCGGCGTGGCACACTTCGCTCACCTCGGCGGTATGCTGTTTGGCATACTCATGATTCTCTATTGGAAACACACAGGCGTAATCAGAAAGAATGACTATATTTAAAGAAATACAAAGCAAATACAAGGCAAGCCATGCACTTGTGCGGTTGGTGATGCTGAATGTGGGCGTGTTTTTGCTGATACGCCTCATGGCAATCATTCTCCATTTCGCAGGAGTGAACAGCAACGCGATGCTCGAATGGATAGTGGTGCCGTCGGATTTGACCACGCTTCTGCACCGCCCATGGACACTGCTCACCTACATGTTTGCCCACTACGATATGCTTCATGTGCTGTTCAACATGCTGTGGCTGTATTGGCTCGGCAAGTTGTTTTTGGAGTATTTCAACTCCAAGCAGTTGGTGGCACTGTATGTGCTGGGCGGCTTAGGTGGGGCGTTGGTGTATGTGCTGGGCTACGCCGTGCTGCCTGTTTTTGACGGCAAGATGGATTTGCTGATTGGCGCTTCGGGTGCTGTTTTGGCACTTGTCACCGCCATGGCTGTATTCGCCCCCGACTATCGCATAGGCTTGCTCTTTCTCGGCCAGGTGTCGCTGAAGTGGCTGGCAATTGGCGTGGTGGTGCTGATGGTGCTTGGCGGAGGCGACGGACAGTTGGGCGCGCAGTTGGCTCACTTGGGCGGAGGTCTGGTGGGTGTGCTTTATGGCTGGCAGATGCGCCGAGGCCACGACATCACCGCTTGGCTCAACCGAATCATCGACAAGCTGGTGAACTTGACCAATAAGCCTCACAAAAAAGGTGTGGGCGGTCCCGTGGGCGGAAAGGCATACCACTATCAGCAAAATGCCACCTCAAGCAAGCAAACGAAAAAAACTTCATCAAATGTGCCAACTGAGGCAGAAATTGATGTAATATTAGACAAACTTAAACGTTCTGGTTATGGGGCCCTTACCGAAGAGGAAAAGGCCACACTATTCAGAGCCTCTGGTAAAAAGTGATTATATAAAAGATGATGCACTTCGATAAAAAGTCATATTTGTATCGCATAATAAAGGTGTCGGCAATCGTCGTCACGGCATTGCTGTCGGTAGCGCTGATTTATGCCGCCTACTCTGGCACCACCCACCCTGCCGACAGCCGTATTGCGCCTGTGGCAGTACTCGCATTCCCATTCCTCCTTGCGCTGGAGGTGATGATTGGAATGTTGTGGCTGATTGTGCACAGTTGGCGTGTGTCGCTCATCGTGTGGGTGGCTATCCTTATCTCGTGGCCATCGGTGAGAGTGGTGGCACCGCTCAACATGTTTCCCCACACCTACACCACGAAAGAGGATTCCACCAAATTCAAGGTGCTCACCTTCAATGTGGAGAACTTCAAGGTATCGTATTACGGCGACAAGGAAAAGGAATTTAAGGCAGGCCAAGCCACGGCTCGCTATATTCTGAAGCAGGATGCCGATGTGGTGCTGCTGCAAGAGGCGTCGCTCTCTGCCGACTTCAACGACCTGCCATTTATGGACTCGCTGAAGAAGGTGTACCCTTATCGCGACCACGGATATCACGACCAGGTGATACTCTCCAAGCACCCTTATCAGCCTGTGATTGACGATTCCATCAAGAATGGTTTCGCCTCGCCCGACAACTTCCTGAACGGCTACCACTTTTACGCCCGCGCATTCGACGTGCTCGTGCCGGGGCATAAGGTGCGATTCTTCAACCTGCACCTCCACTCCATACAGCTGTCGAACGACGATAAGCAATTTTATGTGGATTTAACGAAACTGAAAACCAAGGATAAGCCCTCGGAAGCCAAACAAGCCAGCAAGACGATTTTCGCGAAGCTCACCAACGCCTTCCTCCAACACGCCCAAGAGGCTGCATTGCTTCGCCAGGTGATTAACCAAAGCGACGCCAATGTGATAGTGTGCGGCGACTTCAACGATGTGCCCATGTCGTATGCCTATCGGAAAATCATGGGCAACGATATGACCGACGCTTGGGTGAAATGCGGATTCGGCCCCACTGCCACTTATCACAACGACAGACTTTTCTTCAAGATTGACCATGTGCTGTATCGTGGCGACATGGAGGCTGTGGAGATGCATCGCCACAAAGAGGGGTCGAGCGACCACTATCCACTCGTCACCACCTTTGTGTGGAAGCGATAGCGCAAGCCCGACAACAGGTGTTACCAATAATTCCTAAACATATTCACCAAATTCATTATGATGATGAACAAGTTTATTTTATCAATGATTGCTGTGGGCTGCTTATGTATGCCAGCCGCAGCCGCAAAAAAGAAAACAGTGAAACAGGAAAATCCATTCTTGGCTCCCTACACCACTCAGTATGGGATTCCTCCGTTTGAAAAAATCAAAATCGAGCACTACATTCCAGCTCTGGAAGAAGGCATCAAGCAACACAACGCAGAGATTGATGCCATCGTGAAGCAGCGTTCGCGTGCCGATTTCGACAACACTGTGCTCGCTCTTGACATGAGCGGCGAAGTGTTCAGCAAAGTGAACTATGTGTTTATGGCTCTCAACGAAAGCGACGCCACCCCTGAAATGCAGGCTTTGGCAGAGAAGCTTTCGCCTATGATTACAGCCCACAGCGACGAGGTGTATATGAATCTCGCACTCTTCAATCGCATCAAGGCAGTGCACGACAATGCCGACCAACTCGGTCTGACCCCAGTGCAACGTCGCCTCACAGAGAAATACTACAAGCGCTTTGTGCGTAACGGCGCTTTGCTCAGCGCTGCCGACCAAGACACGCTCAAGAGCATCAACACTCGCTTGGCTGCGCTTCAACTCAGCTTTGTGAACAACGTGATGAGCGAAATCGCCAACAATTATGTGGTGGTTGACAATGCCGACCGCCTCTCTGGTCTGCCCAAAACTACTATCGACGCTGCCGCTAAGTTGGCTGCCGACAAGGGTATGGCTGGCAAGTGGGTGTTCACTCCATCGGCTTCCACTCGTTTGGCAGTGCTTACAAGTGCCGACGACCGCTCACTCCGTGAAGAAATGTACAAAACTTACATGGCAACCGCTAACCGTGGCAACGAGTTTGACAACAGCAAGAACATCAACGCTATTCTCAAGCTCCGCCAGCAAAAGGCGAAATTGCTCGGTTTCAAGACCTTTGCCGACTACGCTATCGACCCAGTGATGGCTAAGACCGTAGATGCAGCCGAAAACCTCCTGCTCAGCATCTGGAAGCCAGCAGTGAAGAAAGTGGACGAGGAAGTGGCCGACATGCAGAAATATGCCGACGCTCACGGTGCTGGCTACAAGATTGAAGCATGGGACTACTACTACTTCGCAGAAAAGGTGAAAGCAGAAAAATACAGCTTCAGCGAAGACGATGTTCGCCCATATTTCAAACTCGAAAACGTGGTGGAAAACGGTTTGTTCTTCTTGGCTAACAAGCTCTACGGCCTCACCTTCACCAAGATGCCAAAGGCTCCAAAATACAACCCTGAAGTTACCGTTTACGACGTGAAAGACGCAAAGGGCAAGCATGTGGCTGTGTTTATGACCGACTACTACCCACGCCCAGTGAAGGCTCAAGGTGCTTGGATGATGGAAATGAACCAGGCTTACGATTTCGGTGGCAAGAGCGAACGCCCAATTGTTTATAATGTGTGCAGCTTCACCGCTCCAACCAAAGACCTTCCATCGCTCCTCACTCTCGACGAGGTACAGACCGCTTTCCACGAATTTGGTCACGCCCTCAACGGTATGCTCACTGTGGCTCCTTACAAGGGACTTGAAGGCACCAATATCGACCGCGACTTTGTGGAACTCCCATCACAGCTCAACGAACACTGGGCACTCGTGCCTGAAGTGCTGAAAAACTTTGCTAAGCACTACAAGACTGGCGAGGTGATTCCACAGGAATTGGTTGACAAACTGAATGAGTCAAGCAAATTCAACCAGGGCTTCATCACCACCGAATTGGTGGGCGCTGCATTGCTCGACATCGAATGGCACAAGATTGACTGGTGCGACAACATCGACGTGAAGGGCTTCGAAAACTATGTGTCACGCAATCTCGGCAAGCCTTCTATCATCGAATATCGTTACCGCAGCCCTTACTTCAAACACATCTTCGGCAGCGACGAATATGCTTGTGGCTACTACACCTACCTTTGGGCACAGGTGCTTGAAGCCGACGCTTGGAACCGCTTCGAGGAAGAAGGTCCGCTCAACATCAAGACCGCTACCGACTACAAGAACTACATTCTTGCTCCTGGTGACACCGAAGACGCTATGACTCTCTACAAGAAGTTCCGCGGCCACGAACCAAACGCCGACGCACTTCTCCGTCTCCGTGGCTTGAAATAAGTTTTGATTCAGAAGTTTTGACTTGGAATTTTTGATTCAGAAGTTTTGACTTGGAAGTTTTGACTTGGAAGTTAAGAAGTTAAAGGAGTTGAAGAAGTTAAGGCGATACTCTCGCCTCCAGTAAATTTCCACTGGCAATCTTCGCTTCCCATCTTCAAATCTTCCCCCTCACATACAGCAAGTGCTGAATTTCACTCAACGAAATCCAGCACTTGCTTTTATATTTTCCCCCTCGAAATGCAAACCGTTATTAAACAAGCCATCTGCGTGAGCGTGCTGCAAATGTGCGGCTATGCAACGACTAAAGAAGTCGAACACACGACCATAACACTCCATTGCAATCTTACCGTCAATGCTGAGAATGGCATTATAGCTACACACACGTATTTCCATAGGCGGGAATACGTCTATATAAAATAATCCATATCATCACCAGCTTGATAAGTCTGAAATCTTCTGTCATTCAACAGCTCCAGGCGAGCGGAAGTGTCAGGAAGAGCCTTCAATGCCTCTATAATATTCGCCGCATCTGTTCTTTCTTCCTTCGTATAACGCAGGGCATAGAACTTTTCAATCAGCGGCACAAGTTCTTTATCAAGAACTTCCTTCTTGATAGAATATTCATAATACGTGTCTTCTTCACGACGTTCGTAAATTTCAGATAGGTTATACTTATCCTCTACTTTACCGAGAATCTCCCCAACCGATTTGCTATCAAGTTGTTTATCTTTTCTAACGGATGCCTTCAAACGCAATCCTACTGCAAGATACTGTCCCATAATGCTTTTTTATACTAATATACAGGCACAAAGATACCCCTTATTTTTTATATCTGAACAAAAAAGGCTATCTTTGTATGCAAAAAAACTAACTTCTAAACAATGGACACACTATCACACTTCCATTCGCTTGACGAACTGATACGTGCTCTTGACAGAGAACGCAAACTTCTAAGTGGACTGTTTCAAGACCGCAAGCGACTGTCGTTCCGTTATGATGTGGCACGCGACATGGCTGCAAAGAAGGACGAGAGTCTGAAGTTTCTACGCAGATTCGGAGTAATCAGAGAGAACGGCGACTTCGTGGAACTGGAGGATGTGTACATGAAGTTCTTCGAAGAAGTGCTTGAAGTGAACGAGGAGATAAACGTAGCGAGCGTAAAGGAGAGCATAGGCAACCTTAATGCCGCCATCGACTATTACCAAAGCGAGAACAGCCCCACACGCAAGTACGGATACTTGAAGGACGTGAGGCGCATTCTGCACAACATAGCTCTTACAACACTAAGAAACGTAATCGATCTGAAGCGAAACATCGACAACACATACAAGAACGAACCGACCTTCGCTGTAAAAAAGAAGAAACTGGTGAACCTTGATGAGAAGCGAAAGGACATAGCTGTGCTGATCAACGAATGCGAGAGGGTGATTGACGAGAAACAAGCTGCCTTCTTTATGATGGCAATGGACGTGGGACTGAAGGAGACGGTGACGGACGTGAAACTACAACTTAGGGAGGTTTATCACAACCTCCTCGAACTCGACCGGCAGATTATCAACTACCTCAACCTAATAGAATATCAGAACCGACTGTTCGAAAAAGTGCAGAAGCTGAAATATCTGTGCGACCAGATGCTGCTCGAAACCAATACAGACATAAAGGCGAAGATGGACGCAAGAAATCCGGTGTGGATGGAGCCTCGCCCAAGATATACGCTGAAGGTGTCGCTGTCAATGCTCCGGACAACAGACCTCGGACTGAAGATACTGCAAGACGTTGCCAAAGGGAAACACAACAGCCGCTTGCGTAAAGGCAACTTGGCAGAACCGCTCACTAAGGAAGAACTTACCGAACAGCAGCAGGTGCTGCAGATGGTGGACGTGCGTGAGGTAAAAACGGCATTCATGGCTTCGGGCGACAATCTCTTTCACTTCGTAATGAACTATTCCGGATATAGAGAGAAGATGACGGAAGAAGAAAAACTGGTGTTGTTCTGCCAGATTGCCGCACAATATCTTGACGAGTTTTTCATAAGCGAAGAACGTAGCCGATATGGCAACATTGAATTTCCATTGATTTATCCTAAAACAGCTTGACACTTATGCGTTATACCAAAGACATATTCGACATATTGAGCAGAGGCGGATTTATATCGCAGAACTCCGTCTCACAGCAACTCTCTAACCTTTATGATGCCATAGAAGATGACTTCCAGCAATACCAAGACTACTTCAGCGGAATTGGCTTTCTGCTTGAAGGCGGCAACGGATATTATTATTTCTCACGATCGGAAAACAAGGTAGAACTGGCGGACAAGGTACAGCGAATGGCAGAATGGATAGACAGGATTGACTTCCTCAAAACCTTTAACACTGCATTCGGATCTGGATTCACATTCCGCAAATCGAATATCCTGGAACAATTCTCAAGCGACATAGAACTAAAGGAAAAGGCGCGTCACCTATATACCGACCTCAAAACCAACGATGAGAAAATGGACAAGCTGATAGGCGACCTACAACGTCAGGGATTCGTGGAACTGCAGGATGAGCTTGACGGCACTTTTAAGGTGACAGCAGCCTTCCATTACATAGAAGAACTTATTGATTGTCTCACCATTATAGAAACCGATACCGAACAAGCATGAGAGCATTACGCAAGATAATATTTGTAAACAGCGCACACATAAGATACGCAGAGGTGCGACTGGACGGAAACGTGCACTTCATAGGCACCCAAGGTGTGGGCAAGAGCACCCTGCTACGCGCCATCCTGTTTTTCTATAATGCCGACAAACTCCATCTTGGCATCCCCAAGGAGATGAAATCATACGACGAATTTTATCTGCCACATGCCAACTCATACATCGTGTATGAGGTGGAGCATGAACACGGACCGTTCTGCGTGCTTACGTTCCGTTCGTCAGGCCGTGCCTGTTACCGATTCATAGACGCGGCATACCGTAAGGAATGGCTCATAGACGACAATGGAGACGTGACGGCAGACAGCAAGGTGATACGCGAGCGTTTGGGAGGAGCGTCGATGAGCAAGATAATTGACCGCTACGAGCAATATCGCGACATTCTCTATGGCAACAGACAAGCTGTGGGCAAGGAGTTTGCACGTTTCCAGCTGATGGAGTCAAACCGTTATCAGAACATCCCGCGAAGCATACAAAACGTTTTTCTCAACTCACGACTGGACGCCAACTTCATCAAGGACATCATCATCCGCTCTATGAGTGAGGAGGAAGCCAACATCGATCTCGGATATTACCGTCGTCAGGTGGCAGACTTCGAACAGGAATATAAGGACATCTCATGTTGGTATAAGCTGAATCAGAAAGGTGAATCCATAGTACGCACACAAGCGGAAAACGTGGTGAAGACTTACCGCGAACTGCTATTCATGAAACGGCAGATAACCGAACTGTGCGGCGAACTGAAATGTGCTGTACGCACATCAAGAGAACGTCTGCCTTTGGTGGAGAAGAAGATAGACGAGCTTATGGAGGAACAAAACCGGCAGAAAAGGCTGATAAGCGAAATACAGCAGAAATTCGACATGGAGAAGTCGATCCTCAACCAAGAGCAGGGCGCCGTGAACCAAAGCCTTAAACGTCTGAAAGAACGTAAGGCATATTATGCTGCTCAGAAGATAGAGGATATACTGAAGAGATACGAGCAGGAACAGATTCTGTGCGTAAAACTCGAAGGAAACAATGCCCGACTGGCGGAGCTCACGGCGCACTTTAATGACATAACGGCTAAATATAAGGCTCTTTATCAAGAGGCGAAGAACTTTTTGGAGAATTATCGTCAGTCGCAGACCAACCGCATCATCTCTCTCGGAATGGAAAAGCAATCTGCTGACGAACGTATGCTCGCCGAACATACCAAGCAACGAGAGGATATAGAAGCTGATTTCGCCGACAAAATCACTCTCGCCACCAATCGCATCGAACTGCTTAAAGGCGAAAAGACGGAGCTGGAGAAAGAGTTGTTGAAACTGAAATACTGGCAACCTTATAAGGAAGAGACTGACGCTCTCAGCAAAGAAACCTACAATCTGGATTTACGTGAGAAAGAACTGAACGGACTAATCTCAGCCACGGAGGCAAAGATAAACCAGCTGCAGACCGAATACGAAAAGAACAAGGCTGAAATAATGGCGGACAGTAAAGCCAAGCTGGACGCAAAGCAGCACGAAATGGATGAAGTTGCGGGAAAGCTGACCGAGATAGACAGTTTGCTGGAAAGAACCAAGGGATCGCTCTATGAATGGCTGGAGGCGAACAAGCGCGACTGGGAACAGAACATAGGGAAGGTAATAAACGAAGAAAGCGTGCTCTATCAGACCGGATTGCATCCGCAGAAGGACGAGGGGACATCGCTGTTCGGCGTGAAACTGGACCTTATGGACCTGCCACTTGCTGTGCGCAAACCTGCCCAACTGAAAGCGGAACGAGCCGAACTGGATGCAGCGCTTCGAGCGTTGAAGGCGGAATATGTTGGCTTGACAGAACTGCAGGAGAAACTGCAGGAGGAACTGAAACGACGCTTTGCTCCCAAGATGAGAGAATTGCGAGAACAGAAATCATACCATGAGACCGAACTGCGCGTCATTCCACAGAAACGCAAGACCATACTCCTGAAGATGGAAGAATATGCTGCCAAGGCCAAACACGAAAAGAAGGAAAAGACCGAGCTGCTGAATGCACGACTGCAGGACGTGACGATACGCCGAACTGCTGCCGATACGGAACTGGCAAAGATACAGAACGACAAACAGAAACAGCTGACTGCTGAATACAAACGACACCAGAAAGCTAAGGAAGAAGCTGTAAAGCAGTACGAACAACGGGTGGCAGAAATACGTGCGGACATCAGACTGCAGGAGCAGAATACTGACAAGGAACTGCAACTGCTGCAACAGCAAGAGCATGAAGAACTGCACGGACGTGGAGCTGACACTCGTATGGTGGAGGAATGCAAGGCTTCGATAAAGGCGACAGAAGCCGAACTTAAATACATAGACGACCACAAACGTATAGTGTTCGACTATCAGCGTGACTGCGAAGAACTGTTCGACCATGAGGAAGAATTCAAAACAAGAAAGAAGCTCATCACCGATAAGCTTCAGCAACTGAACGAGAAATACGATCTCCGCAAGCAGAATCATAACGAAACGCTTAACTTACTGAGCAAAGAACTTAATGAGCGCAGGGAGGAGAAGACCCGTATTGACAACGACCTGCAAAAGGCTGAACGCTTCACGCATGACGAAAACCTGTGTCCACCAATGCTGGCAGAGGCACAAGAACGTCAGACACTGCACACGCCAGGACTGGCAGTGGACAAACTGACGGGCATAATCGTGTCACGCCAAAAAAGCCAAGACAAGCTGAAAAGCGCAGTGAACGTGTTCAAGGGCAATTTCACAGCCAAAAACACATTTAATTTCCGTACGGAACTAGCTCTCGACGAAGACTATCTCGATTTCGCCAATAATCTGGAAGACTTCCTTGTATACAACAAGATAGACGAATTCCGACACCGTACCAGCGAACGATATGTAGACATATTGGGACGTGTATCCAAGGAGATGGGCGATCTGACGCGACACGAATCGGATGTGGATAAGGTCATTCATGATATCAATAACGATTTCCGCGAACGCAATTTTGCCGGCGTCATAAAACTCATTGCCCTTCAACCCGTTCCTTCAGCAGACAAGATGGTGCTGCTGATGAAGCGCATAAAGGATTTTCACGACGACAATCAATACACCATGGGTGAGCTAAACCTATTCTCCTCAGCCAACCGCGACGAAGTAAACCAGAAGGCTGTAGGACACCTGCTCGACCTGATGAAGTCGCTTGTTGACAATCCGCAACGACGATACCTTACACTCTCTGACCTTTTCCTGCTGCAGTTCCGCATCGTGGAGAACGACAACGATACGGGATGGGTGGACAAGCTGTCGCATGTGGGGAGCGAAGGAACGGACACATTGGTTAAGGCAATGATAAACATCATGCTGATAAATGTATTCAAAGGAAAGGTAAGCCGTAAGTTTGGCGACTTCCGCATACATTGCATGATGGACGAAATCGGCAAGCTGCACCCGCAGAACGTGAAAGGCATACTCGACTTTGCAAATGCCCGAAACATCCTGCTCATCAACTCTTCGCCCACCACATACAACGTTTCGGACTATCGCCACACCTATCTGCTTAGCAAGGACAGCAAATCGCAGACCGTGGTTAATCCTTTGATATCACAACAATAAAACACATCAGAAACAGCTGACTATATTCGTATATGAAGATTACATCATCTCTTATAGACAAGCTTATCAGACTTCGCTCAGGTGAGTCGCTTCCGTCCAGCACCCTACGTGGTGAATGGGTGGAAGAACTCCTAAGCGACGGTGTGCTTATCAGCCGTTCACACGGAAGCAGAAGCAGCATAATTGCGGCTTCTCCAGAAACATTTGAACAAAGTCTGATGCATATCAACGAACGGTTAGGGCATCTCGACAAAATGAAAGAGACTCTTGACGCGGAGACCACAAGGTCAGAACAGGCGGCAGAAACGGGTAACTCTAAACTTGTGACAGCACGCTCATGCCCAGGTTTTCCGGTCAATTCATACGTACCAATCACATGCAGTCTGAACGGCAAAGAACTGGTGGTCAATCCACAGGAAGGCACATTCCTATTCATTGCCGATTGGCATTCATTTGCCATACCTGACGATGTGACCGTCGTAAACATCGAGAACATGGAGAATTTCCGCCTTATACGTCGCCAGCAATCCTTGTTTGCCTCAGCATTGGCAAGCAAACGACTGCTGTTCGTGTCGCGCTACCCGCAGTCGTCCGACCTGCGTACATGGCTGCAGACCATCCCCAACCAGTACGTCCATTTCGGTGATTTCGACCTCGCTGGCATCCATATCTTTCTTACAGAATTTCAAAAACACCTCGGTGCACGCGCCTCTTTTCTCATTCCGCAGGACATAGAACAGCGCATAAAGCATGGTTCGGCAGAGAGATACAACGATCAATACCAAAAATTCTGCCACCTCACCTCCAATATCCAGCCTCTACAACAACTTATAGACACACTACACAAATATCACCGCTGCTACGATCAGGAAGGATATATAGAGAATAGTCTGACAGAACATCACCTCACTTAAACACAAAAAAAGGCGTACAACCAAAATCATTATGATTTAAGCTGTACGCCTTTTGTTATTAATTCGGATTCAGATTTACAAATTGGTCAAACTTACTTGACCTCCTCTTAAAAAGCGTTCGGCATATTTTTTAGCTTGTTCAGGAATGATTGTGACTTAGAAACTTGGTCCGAAATCCAAATATTTTCGGGAATATGAAGTGTCGGACGCTGTGACCTCTGTGTGTGATGCGTGATATACTACCATTTGATTACTCCTTTCTCTTGCATGTAATTGGTGAGGTCGTCCATCAAGTATTCCTTGCTGAAAGAGTGTAGCACATCGTAACTGGGAATGATATAGTCGGAAAGTATTCTGGAAGTTTTAAGCTTCTGATAAACTTCTTTTTGTGGAATGCCCAGTCTTCGGGAGAGGTTGCCGATGATGTATGTTATGAATCCAATATTTGCCGTGTTCATAGTAAAATACTTTAGTATGAGCAAAGTTAATGAAATTTCTGACAAAAGTGGGTTTGGGGATAGGTTTTTTTGTTGTATTTTTGTGGGGATTAGTGATTGATTACTATAAATAATGTTAGATATGAGAAAAAGGTTGATTGCTTTTTTTGTGGCGGTGATGGCTGTCGCTGCCCAGAGTGTGGCTTGCACAAGTGTGATTGTGGGTAAAGATGCGAGTGTAGATGGCTCGGTGATGTGTACTTACAGTTGCGACTCGTATGGCACATTCCACCCGATGTATCATTTCTCTGCTGCGAAGCATGAGAAAGGGGAGATGCTGAAAATTTACGACCGCGACACCCGTGTGTATCATGGCGAGATTCCTGAAGCGCCTATCACCTACAATGTGGTGGGCAATATGAATGAGTGGCAGGTGACTATCGGCGAAACCACATTCGGTGGGCGCTCCGAGCTCATCGACACCACTGGCATCATGGACTATGGTTCGCTGATGAATGTGGCTCTGCAACGCTCAAAAACAGCTCGCGAAGCCATCGGCGTGATGACCTCCATTGCCGAGACCTACGGATTCAACAGCAGTGGCGAATCGTTTACCATCTGCGACCCCAACGAGGCTTGGATTATGGAAATGGTGGGCTGCGGCATTGGCAGCAAAGCTGTGGCATGGGTGGCTGTGCGTATTCCCGACAATGCCATCAGCGCACACGCCAATCACACACGCATCCATAAATTCGACCAAAAAGATAAGAAGAATGTGATGTTCTCGAAGAATTGCATCAAGTTTGCGCGCGAAAAAGGCTGGTACACTGGCAAAGATGCCGATTTCAGTTTCTCAAAGGCTTACAGCCCAGTTGATTTTGGCAAGTTGCGCTACTGTGAGGCTCGTGTGTGGAGCTTCTTCAATCACTTTGCCGACGGCTTCGACAAATATCTCTCGTATGCCATGGGCGAAAATCCCGATGCCGAGCCAATGCCACTGTGGGTGGTGCCCAACAAGAAATTGAGTGTGCAAGATGTGCTCAATGTGCTCCGCGACCACTACGAGGGCACTCCAATGGCTCTCGACAACGACCCAGGTCAGGGTATCTACGAAGCACCATATCGCCCCACGCCACTCTCGTATGAATACAATGGCAAGAAATACTTCAATGAGCGACCCATTTCCACCCAGCAGAGCGCTTTTGTGTGGATAGGTCAGATGCGTGCGCACATGCCTCGTGAAGTGGGTGGTGTGCTTTGGTTTGCCAACGACGACAGCAATATGGTGCCTTTCACCCCTGTGTATTGCTGTAACACCGACGTGCCAGCGTGCTACAAGGAAGAAGGCTGCGATGCAGTCACCTTCTCAATGGACAACGCTTTCTGGGTGTGCAACTGGGTGAGCAATATGGTGTATCCACGCTACAGCATGATGATGCCTACTTTGGCAGCCGTTCGCGATTCGCTCCAGACCGACTATCTCACCAATCAACCAAAGATTGAGGCAGAGGCTTTGGCACTGCAAAGCGCAAATCCTTATCAGGCTGTGGCATTCCTTACCGCTTACAGCAACGAGAAGGGCGCACAGATGCTCAGCGCATGGCGTAACCTTGCCACTAAGCTGATTGTGAAATTCAACGATGGCTTGTGCAAAACCGAGAAAGACGGCAAATACCAGTTCAAGAAAGGCGGTTTCCAAACCGAATTCACGCGCCCAGGCTACGGTGAAAAGACCACCAAATTCCTGATTGAGCAAACAGGCGAACGCTTCGCTATCCCAGCATGGAGCGAAAGCAAGCATTAAGAAAGATATTCGCATAAATAGATAAGGAAATCGGCAGTTTCGGTCATCGGGGCTGCCGATTTTTATTTCCACCAAGTGTCGGGGCATTGTGCCACGATGCGCACCAGTTCGTTGGCGGTGAGGCACATTTCACGGCTAAGTGTCTGCTCCTCGTCTTTGCTCACGGTGCGGTGCTTCCATGGGGTGATTTCGGTTAGCGCACCTTCGGCGCAAGTGTAAAATGCTTTGCCCGATGGCTTGTAGAGGGTGTCGAATCCATTGTCTGCCACTTTGATGACGGGAACCAGTTCCGCTTGCAGTGCTTTCACGATTTCTCGCTCTTTGGGATTGATGTACGCGCTCACCACAATCGCACCATTTTTTGCTGCTTCGATGGTTTTGGCTTTTTGTTGTTCAAAAAGATGGACGTCGGCTCTGTGGCAGATGACCGACACCTTGGTAGTGGCAGTCAGTAGCGATTTGTTGCCCAGCCAGTCGATGGTGGGTGTGCCTTCGGTGGAGAGGTTGAGCATGGATGCGATTTTCTGCCATGCTTGCGCCACGCTTGCTGCGTCTTTGCCGATAAAGCGGTCGGCAAGCAATCCCTGTTTGATGCGCTCCACAGTCCAGTTTGCGCTTTTCGCATTGCGTGTGATTGCGAAGAAATCGCTGTTGTCGCGCTTCATCTGTCGGCGTTCCACGTTAGTGGCGATGTATCGGATTTTGGTGTCGATTTGCTCGTCGCTGATGGGCACCACATCGTTGTAGCCTCGCTCGAATAGTGCAGGACCTTGGGTGCTTTCCTTGTGCTCAACGCCGAGGTGGAAAGGTTCCTTGCGCTGGGCTTTGCTCCATGTGTATGCCTTCCAGTCGATGCCCAGCACGTTCCAGTAGGCGTGGGTGCTGCCAATCATAAAGCCGCCCACTATTCTCCCCAAGTGGGCTGGCGATTTGCCCACGATTCGGGCATTTGGCTTTTTGGGGTTCAGTCTCAATAGACCGTGAAAATGCTCCGGCATCACCTGATGGATGATGAGTTCGGCTTGAGGATAATATTCGGGAATTTTCTGCCAACACTCTGCCACGGCTTGCCCCACTTTTGAGGGATAGAATTCACCATTGCGAATGAAGCCAAGCAAAGGGCGGCGGTCCCGTGTGTTGATGGTGATAGAGAACACGCCCTCCCTATAATCAGCAAGAGCTGCCCGGCGTAGTGCTTCGGACAGCTCTTGTTGATGTTGCCTAATTTTGAATAACATACCTTCGGTAATGAATTCCAATTTCGACATAATCAGGAGATTTGGATTAGAAGAGAAAATGAAATTAGGTGCTATAGCACTGCATTTCATTTTCTCTTATTTTTTTTCTTTTATTTATTCAAATTTAGGTATTTTACCAAGCGAAGATTGGGTAATCCTTCATGATGGCGTTCACCTTCTCGCGTACGGAGGCGATGTTGGCTTCGCTTTCAGGATTCTTGAGCACGGTGTCGATGAGCTCAACGATTTCTGGCATCAATTCTTCCTTGGCACCACGAGTGGTCATGGCAGGAGTGCCTACGCGCAGACCTGAAGTCTGGAATGCGCTGCGGGTGTCGTATGGCACCATGTTTTTGTTGACGGTGATATCGGCAGCCACGAGAGCGTTTTCTGCCACCTTACCAGTGAGTTCGGGGAACTTGGTGCGGAGGTCGATAAGCATACAGTGGTTTTCGGTGCCGCCAGAGCAAATCTTGTAGCCCTTGTCAACAAATGCCTGTGCCATAACAGCGGCATTCTTCTTCACCTGCAGTGCATAAGCCTTAAATTCAGGTTGGAGAGCTTCGCCGAATGCCACAGCCTTAGCAGCAATCACATGCTCCAGTGGACCACCTTGCACGCCAGGGAATACGGCAGAATCGAGCAGCGACGACATTTTGCGAATCACGCCCTTCTTGGTGGTCTTGCCCCAAGGGTTGTCGAAGTCCTTACCCAGCAAAATGATACCGCCGCGTGGACCACGGAGAGTCTTGTGGGTGGTAGAAGTAACGATGTGGGCATATTCCAGAGGATTGTTGAGCAATCCGGCAGCAATCAGACCTGCTGGGTGAGCCATGTCGATCATCAGCAATGCTCCCACCTTGTCGGCGATGGCACGCATACGGGCGTAATCCCAGTCGCGGCTATATGCGCTGGCACCACCGATGATGAGTTTTGGCTGTTCGCGCAGAGCCACTTCTTCCATCATATCATAGTCAACGAGACCGTCGCTTTCTCTCACATCATATTCGCAGTCGTGGAACATCATACCAGAGAAATTCACTGGGCTACCATGAGAGAGGTGTCCGCCCATTGCGAGGTTGAGGCCCATAAACTTGTCGCCAGGTTTCAGGCAAGCCAAGAACACTGCCATATTGGCCTGCGCGCCAGAGTGAGGCTGCACATTGGCATATTCAGCACCAAACAGTTTTTTGATGCGCTCGATAGCAATGTTTTCGCTCTCGTCAACGCATTGGCAACCGCCGTAATAGCGATGGCCAGGATAGCCTTCGGCATACTTGTTGGTGAGGCAACTGCCCATAGCTTTCATAACTTGAGGGCTAACGAAGTTTTCACTTGCAATCAGTTCCATACCTTTGTGCTGGCGCTGATTTTCCTTCTCGATAATGTTGAAGATTTCGTTGTCTTGGTACATAGTCTTAATTGTGTAATTTGTTATGTATTGGGATTAATACTTTTTTTCTTTTTCTGCACACTCCAGCCGAATTTGCCCAAACGGTCGCCCAGCGTGTAGTATTGCCCGTGGCAGTACGCCATGATGTCGGCTTTTTCGAGGCTGAAAGCGCCTGTTTCGGGGTCGATATACTTGTCGTCGGCTATCACATTCACCACCTCGGCTATAAACATGTCGTGGGTGCCGAGTTTCACAATTTCACGCACCTTGCACTCGATGCTCATAGGCGCTTCCTCCAAATATGGCGACGCCACCTTCACGCCAGCCTGTGGCGTAAGGTTCATTTCCTTGAACTTGTCGTAGTCGCGACCGGAGCGCACGCCGCACCAATCGGTGGCGCGAGCCAGATGTCGGGTGGTGAGATTGATGGTGAATTCCATGTTGCGTGTCACAATCGCGTGGCTGAAACGCTCTGGGCGAATCGACACGTAGCACATGGCTGGATCGGAGCAAATGGTGCCTGTCCATGCGGCAGTAAACACGTTGTATTCTTCGGGCGTACTGCCACACGTCACCAGCACCGCAGGGAGCGGATATACCATTGTGCCAGGTCGCCAATTCTGTTTCATTTGCTATTACGATTTGATTTTGCACAAAGATAGCAAATGTTTTTGTTATGGCAAACCTTTTTGCTGTGCTTATTTCAGCGTGATTTCGGCTGCTGATGCCACGCACTCGCAGAAGTGGCAACGCAGCGACAGCGGCTTGTGCGACACCACGTCGAAGCGTGTGCGCATTGGCTCATTGTTGCTGATGCACTTTGGATTTGGGCACTTCACAATGTCGATGAGCGAGTCGGGCAGCGACACTTTGCGCTTTTCCACCACGTCGTAGTCTTTGATGATGTTGATGACCGCAGTAGGGGCAATGAGGGCGATGCGGTTGAGCATATCTTCAGGATATTCGATGTCGGCAATCTTGATAATGCCCTTCTTGCCCATTTCCGAGCTGCTGAGGTTGAAGCCGATAGTCACATTGCTGGTCAGTTTTTGCAGTCCGAGCAGGTCAACCACCTGAAAGAGCGATTCGCTGGGGATATGGTCGATTACGGTGCCGTTTTTGAGGGCTGCCACTGCCAATTCTTTTTTATCTTTAACCATAGTGTTGGGAGAGATTTCAGTTGTTGTTTTTGATGTAGTGTGTGATAAATTAATCGATGCCTAATGCGCGGCAGAGGATAGCCTGGCGTGCGTACAGACCGTTTTTCGCCTGCTGGAAGAAGTAGGCTTTAGGGTTGTCGTCCACATCTTGGCTGATTTCGGTGATGCGGGGGAGTGGGTGCAGCACTTTCAAGTTTGGCTTGCTGTTTTTCAGCATATCGTTGTGGAGCGTGTAGAGGCTCTTTGTGCGCTCGTATTCCAGCACATCGGAGAAGCGCTCACCTTGCACACGCGTCATATAGAGAATGTCGGACTCATTGATTACTTCCTCTGAGAAGTCGGTGGTTTCGCGATATTCGATGCCGTGCATCTCGCAGAAGCGCTTGTATTTGTCGGGCATTTTCAGTTCCTCGCATGCCACAAAGTTGAAGCGTGGGTTCCAGAAGCGCATAGCCTCAAGCAGCGAGTGCACTGTGCGGCCGTATTTGAGGTCGCCCACCATGGTGATTACTTGATTTTCAAGAGTGCCCTGTGTTTTGTAGATGCTGTAGAGGTCGAGCATCGTCTGTGATGGGTGTTGGTTGGCACCGTCGCCGGCATTCACGATAGGCACTGGCGAAATTTCGCTTGCATATCGGGCTGCGCCTTCCAAGTGGTGGCGCATCACAATCACATCGGCATAGTTGCTCACCATCATGATGGTGTCTTTCAGCGTTTCGCCCTTCGATTGGCTACTCGTCTTCGCGTCGCTGAAGCCAATCACGCGTCCACCCAGACGGTTGACGGCTGTTTCGAAACTCAAGCGGGTGCGGGTCGATGGTTCGAAAAACAGCGTAGCCACCACCTTGCCTTGCAGGATTCGCTGGTTGGGGTTTTTCTCAAATTCGGCGGCTTTGTTAAGCAGACCGACAATTTCCTCTTTGCTGAGGTCGGAAATTGAAACCAAACTTTTTTTGTCCATAGTCGAGATTGTATGTAATTGTTTGTGTAATAGCTAAAAAAAATAGTCAATCGCGCCACATGGGCCACCGACTGACTAAAAAACTGCAAATAAAAAACAGAAACGATTGATTGGGAAATGGAAATGTCTCGGTTGCCAAGCAGAAGGTGCCTGACACATCGATTGGTTATGCATTGCCCTACATATCATTTCAAAGAACAAAGTTACAGAAAATTCCCGAATAATGGGGCAGAGTGGGGTTGAAAAATTGTAAATTTTATGCTTACTTATCTTTCGCTGGAATTTATAGTGCGCTTTACGCCGAAAAGCAGTATATTTGCATTTTAAATACATTAGAAAATATAGAATAACTCCGAAAAAATGGGATTTGGAAATATGAGTAATAAAGGCAAAAAGCTCTCAGGCAACCATTCAAAAACGATTATCAGAGTGATGTGGTGGTCGTTGGCTTGCTTTATGGCGTTTTTGCTGATTCTTTCAATGCTTATTTACAATGGCGTGATTGGCTATATGCCTCCAGTGGAGGAACTGATGCACCCACGCGACCGCTACGCCACCACCATCTACACCTCCGACGGTGTGGAAATGGGCAAATTCTACCGCAGCAAGGGCAATCGCTCGTATGTGGATTTCGAGCAGATGTCGCCTCACTTGAAAGATGCTTTGGTGGCTACTGAAGACGTGCGCTTTGAGCAGCACTCTGGCATCGACGTGAGGGCCATTTTCCGCTCCATCATCAAGCGTGTGATTTTGGGCAAGCACAGCGCAGGTGGCGGCAGCACCATCACCCAGCAGTTGGCAAAGCAACTCTACTCTCCGGAGTCGTCGAGTTTGTTTGAACGCGCGCTCCAGAAGCCTATTGAGTGGGCTATTGCCATCAAGATTGAGCGCTTCTACACCAAAGATGAGATTGTGAAGATGTATTTCAACCAATTCGACTTCCTGAACAATGCGGTGGGCATCAGTAGCGCATCGTGGGTTTATTTCGGCAAGAAGCCTAAAGACCTCAATGTGCAGGAGGCTGCCACGCTGGTGGGTATGTGCAAGAATCCGTCGTACTACAATCCATTCCGATTCCCTGAGCGTGTGAAAGAGAGAAGAAATGTGGTGTTCGACCAGATGTATAAGGCTGGAATGCTCACTTCTGAATCTTGTGCGGCACTCAAAGCCACTCCGCTCATTCTCAACGAGCACAAGGTGGAAACGCACGAAGACGGCATCGCTCCATACTTCCGTGAGGAACTGCGCCGCATTCTGATGGCTGACGAGCCCGACTCCACAAAATACTCCAACATCAACGCCTACTACGCCGACAAATACAACTGGGACAACAACCCTGTGTATGGCTGGTGCAAAAAGAATAAACGCAAAGATGGCCGTAACTACGACATCTACAGCGATGGCTTGAAAATTTACACCACAGTGGATTCGCGTATGCAGCAAATGGCTGAGGCCGCCGTGAGTGAGCACATGATGGAAGCGCAGAAACGCTTCTTCCAGAATGAATGTGGCGGCAAATTCACCGACCCCTACACTCGCAATCCTGATGAAATGTCGAAGGCTACGAAGGAAAGGGTCATCAACATGGCTATCCGCTCCACCGAGCGCTATCGTGCCATGAAGGCAGAGGGCAAGACGCACGACGAAATCATGAAGGCGTTTGATGAAAAGGTGGAAATGCGTGTGTTTGACTACAACGCACCCGATCACGAAATCGTGCGAGTGATGTCGCCACGCGATTCTATTATGTATATGAAAACATTCTTGCGCTGCGGTATGGTGGCTATGGACCCTCGCAACGGCAAGGTGAAGGCTTACGTTGGCGGTCCCGACTTCAAGCACTTTAAATATGACATGGTTTCGACCGGTACGCGTCAGATTGGTTCTACCGCCAAGCCGTTTGTGTTCTCGCTGGCTATGCAGAATGGTTTCACTCCATGTAGCACCGACTTTGAGAACTCCACCAATGGCTTTGGCAAATGGCAGCCAAAGGGAGGTTCGCATGGCTTGGGACGTCATCCACAGTTGCGTGATGCGCTTGCCGTGTCGAGCAACTGGGTTCCGCCCCAAATCTTGCTCCGACTGGGTGCGCCTGCGCTTGTAGATGCGCTTCACAACGACTTCGGCATCACCTCAAAACTCGATACCACGCTCACTTTGGCACTCGGCTCTTGCGAAATCTCGCTGCTTGAAATGGTGTCGGCCTACGCTGCTTTTGCCAACTATGGTCAGCGTCCGCTGCCTTTGATGGTGAGCCGCATTTGCGACAACCGTGGCAACGTGATTGCTGAATTCTTCCCGAAGTTGAATCAGGCTATCAGCGCAGAATCGAGTTACCGTATGGTGGAAATGCTTCGTGGCGTTGTCACCCGTGGTACTGGTCGCCGATTGGGGGCCTACAACTTCAAGGGCGATGTGTGTGGTAAGACAGGTACCACCAACTATAATGCCGACGCATGGTGGGTGGGCTTCACCCCCGAAATCGTGTGTGGTGTGTGGTTTGGTGGCGAAGACCGCTATATCCACTTCCAGTCCACTGGCGAAGGTCAGGGTGCGGCAGCCGCGCTTCCTATCTTCGGTAAATTCTTGCGAAAGGTGTACAATAGCAAGGAATTACCGTACGACGAAAATGCGAAATTCATAGTGCCGTCTGACTTCAAGATGTGTGAAGACAAGATTTACGACAATGAAGGCGGCGTGGTGTACGAACATTCGGGCGATGGCGACGGCGAAGATGGCGATGGACCACACCCCGACCCGGCAGTAGCCGCCGAAGACCAATCGGCAGTGAACGATATGTTTAATTAGCGAATATTCAATCCAGATATAAAGAGAGAGCCGGAAGCGATTGCTTTCGGCTCTCTATGTTAGTATAGTGGATTCGAATTACGATAGACCGGTGATTTCGCCGTTTTCGTCGAGTTTGATTTTGATGGCTTGTGGCAGTTTTGGAAGACCTGGCATTCTGAGAATAGGACCGGCAATCACCACAATCATTTCAGCACCGGTGTTGATTACGATGTCGCGCACCTCAAAGGCGTAGCCCTCGGTAGGGCCGTAGGCTTTGGCATCGGTAGAGAAACTGTATTGCGTTTTAGCGATGCAGATGGGGAAGTGACTGATGCCCAATTCGCTGATGCGCTTGATGGCTTTCTTTGCGGCGGCAGAGAATGTCACGCTGCCTGCTCCATAGGTGCCGATAGCCACGGCTTCCACCTTGCTCTCGATGCTGTCGGTGTCGGCGTAGGTGAACTGGAGTGGCTTTGAAGGCTTGTTGACCACGGTTTCAGCCACCAAAGTAGCCAATTCCTTGGCACCTTCGCCACCGTCGGTGAATGCGAGGTTCACGGCGAAACCAATGCCGAGTTCCTGTTCGCAGTGGTAGCGCAATGCCTCAATTTCCTCGTCGGTGTCGCCCACGAACTTGTTGAACGCAATCACCACAGTCTGACCGAACGACTGGATATTTTTCACATGTTTGTCGAGGTTCCAGAATCCTCGTTTCAAGCCTTCAAGGTTGGGCTGCTTGATTTCCTCGTATGGCACGCCGCCGTGCATTTTCAGTGCTTGGGCGGTGACCACAAGCACGGTGGCAGACGGATTCAGACCGGTTTTGCGGCATTTGATATTGTAGAATTTCTCCGCACCGAGGTCGGCACCGAAGCCAGCCTCTGTCACCACAAAGTCGCTGAGGGTGAGAGCCGTTTTGGTGGCGATTACGGAATTGCAGCCGTGGGCAATGTTGGCAAACGGACCGCAGTGCACAAAGGCAGGAGTGCCTTCGGTGGTTTGCACCAGGTTGGGGTTGAAGGCATCTTTCAGCAGCACCGTGATAGCGCCAGCCACGCCCATGTCTTTCACATAGAAAGGCTTGTCGTCGGCAGTGAAGCCAAGCAGAATGTTCTCGATGCGTCGTTGCAAATCCTCGATGCTCGTAGCCAAACACATGATAGCCATAATTTCAGATGCAGGTGTGATGTCGAAACCCGATTGTGAGAGCGGACCGTTGGTCGATGCACCAACGCCGGCAATCACCTCGCGGAGCGCACGGTCGTTGACATCGAGCACGCGTTTCCATAGTTTTTGCTTCAACACAAATCCCTCGGCGGCGTGCTGATAGATGTAATTGTCGAGCAGAGCGGCAATCATGTTGTGTGCGCTTGTGATGGCGTGGAAGTCGCCAGTGAAGTGCAGATTGATTTTTTCCATAGGCAGCACTTGCGAGTAGCCGCCACCTGCTGCGCCGCCCTTCATGCCGAAGCACGGGCCGAGCGAAGGCTCGCGCAGAGCCACCACAGCCTGTTTACCAATCTTGTTTAATCCGAGTGCGAGTCCCACCGAAACGGTGGTTTTGCCATTGCCTGCTTTTGTTGGGCTGATGGCGGTGACCAGCACCAAATGATGACCCTTGAATTTTGATTCGTCGGCGATAGTGGAGGGCACCTTAGCCATGTATTGACCGTAGTGCTCTAATTGTTCTTCACTTATGGCCAAGTCTTGAGCCACACTACTGATTTTGCGAAGTTGTGTACTTCTTGCGATTTCGATGTCAGAGAGCATGTGAGTTATATGTAATGTGAATAATAGTCTTCACAAATTTACTGAAAAAATGCGAAATCACCAACACCGCCGCCATTCGCCACGCAATTTGTGGGTGGCACAGAAACAAAAAACATAAAAAACATCCTTTTGTCGATGCCAGTGCTTCGCACTTGTCGTTAGTGCTGTGGCATGTCTGATTTCAAGCTGGGGCTTGAATCAGCCACACCACATCACCAACGCCGCCCTCTTACGAGGACGGTGGCATCGCCAAAAGGACAAAAACCGCTCGCCTTCGGCGAAAAACCAATCTTTGGAAATTAGATAGGTCAGTTGTTATCAGTGTTTTTTCGCCGTGAAAACGGCGAGTGGTTTTTGTTTTTGATCCCATTGGGTGGACCATAATAGGTTTGCTGAAAATCAGTGTTTTTGCCACGCAATTTGTGGGTGTGTGAGGGGAAATTACATGGGGTCTACGTCGTAGTAGAGGATGGTGCTTTTCATTCGGCTGTCGGTGGCTACGAGTTGCTCGTAGATGTTTCGGAGAATCACCTTCACCTTTGCCATTGATGCGGCATTTTCGAATTTGAGCATCACTTGGCGGATATAGAGGCTCTGCACGCGTGCCACCATCGGTGGCTCTGGACCGAACACACGGTTGCCGAACACCTCGCGCAGCATATTGCTGTAGCGCACACTCACTTCGGTGAGGGTGTCTTCGTTGCGGTGCTTCAAATACACATTCACGATGCGTGTGAACGGCGGAAAATTGTATTGCTGGCGTTCGCTCAACTCGTAGTTGAAAAACTCTTGATAGTTGTGGCTTTTCACAAATTCCACGATAGGGTGGGTGGGGCGAGTGGTCTGCACCAGCACGGTGCCTTGCTTGTGGGCGCGTCCTGCGCGGCCCGCCACCTGCTCCATCATGTTGAAAGCGCGCTCGCTGGCACGGAAGTCGGGGAAACTGATCAATGCGTCGGCATTCAGAATGCCCACGATGCTCACACCGTCGAAGTCGAGTCCCTTGGTCACCATTTGCGTGCCCACGAGAATGTTGGTCTTGTGGGATGAGAAGTCGTCGATGATGCGCTCGTAACTGTTCTTGTTGCGAGTGGTGTCGAGGTCCATGCGCGATATTTTCTCGTCGGGGAACACGCTCTCCACCTCGTCTTCGATGCGCTCGGTGCCGTAACCCACAATTTCAAGTCCGGGCAAACCACATGCAGGGCACAGGCTTGGCATGGTCATGGTGTAGCCGCAATAGTGGCAACTGAGCGTGCGTATGTGCTTGTGATAGGTGAGCGACACGTCGCAGTTTTGACAAGTGGGCACCCAGCCACATTCCTTGCATGAAATGTAGGGCGAATAGCCACGGCGGTTTTGGAACAAAATCACCTGTTCCTTGTTTTCCAGAGCCTGACGGCAGTCTTTCACCAGTTCGAGCGAGAACATGCCCTTGGTTTCACGCTTCTTGCGCGCCATTTTCATATCCACTACCTTCACATTGGGCATCTGTATGCCCTCGAAGCGAGTGAGCAGTTCCACAAAGCCGTAATCGCCCTTTTTGGCACGGTAATACACCTCAATGGCAGGCGTGCCGGAGCCCAACAGCGTCTTTGCTCCGTGCATCGATGCCAAGATGATGGCGGCGTTGCGACCGTTGTAGCGTGGGGCAGGGTCTTGCTGCTTATAACTGGTGTCGTGTTCCTCGTCCACCACAATTAATCCCAAATTGCTGTAGGGCAGGAAAATGCTCGAACGCACGCCAATCACCACGCAAGGGTCGGAACTGTCGAGCAGGCGTTTCCAAATGTCCACACGCTCGTTGTCGCTGAACTTTGAGTGGTAGATGAGCAGTTTGTCGCCAAACACTTTGCGCAGTCGGCGAGTGAGTTGGGTGGTGAGGGCAATTTCCGGCACAAGGTAGAGTGCCTGTTTTCCGGCTTCGAGCGTGTCTTTGATGAGGTGCATGTAGATGGAAGTCTTGCCACTCGAAGTCACGCCGTGAAGCAGGGTGATGGACTTATCTTTGAAGCATCGGTGTATTTCGGAATAGGCGCGTGTCTGCTCGTCGGTGAGGGTGGGTGGTGCGATAAGGTCGGAGCCAAGGTCGGCAAAACGGTTCACCTCGCGCTTATACACCTCAAACACGCCACGCTGGCGTGCTGCGGAAAGCACAGGCTGCGTCACGCCGGAGCGTTTCAGCAGTTCGTCCTTGGTCACCTCCTTCACTGGTTTACTTTTCTGGAGCCAGTGCGAAAGGTCGAGATACGACAGCAGTAGTGCCTCTTGCTTTTTCGCTCTTTTCACCTCGTCGAAGATGCGGTGAAGCGCCTCGTCGTCGGTGCGGTCGATGTTCAGCCTCACGCAACTCTCCGTCTTGGCACGGTAATTGTCGATTACACGCTCTGCCACGTGTATTGCGCCCAATTCGAGCAACTTGTTCACAATCGACTCCACATTCTTAAACTCGGTGATGCGTGTGATTTCGTGCACCTGCATACGCCCACGCTGTGCTGCGAAGTCGAGCACGGTGCGCATTCTGTCGGTCAGTTCGCCCGGCTCGCTTTCCTCGTAGTCGGGGTTCACGCTGATGAAAGTTTCGCTTTCCACCTTTAGACCGCTTGGCAAAGCCGCCTTATACACCTCGCCCAAGGTGCAAAGATAATAGTCGGAAATCCATTGCCAGAACTTCAGTTGAGGGTAACGCAAGATGGGTTTCGGGTCAATCATCGAAATGATTTCCTTCACTCGGTAGCCCTTAGGCTCATTGTCGTGCAGAAGCACCACGATAGCCGTGTAAATCTTCTTTTGCCCGAAAGGCACAAGCACGCGGCAGCCGATTTGCAGCAGTGTGCGCATATCTTCGGGAATGCGATAGGTGTAGGTGCCTTTAATGGCGAGAGGAAGAAGAAGTTCGGCAAACTGAGCCATATATCTAAAGTTGTTATATTTGGTGTTTCTTTATTTCGCAAGGTTCGAATGAACTATGCAGTAGAGCAAAGTTACTCTTTTTTTTGCGTAGTCGCAACACTTTTCTGCCCAGAAGAGGCGAGGTGTGGAAATAAAAAAAGACTGAGCATTTACTACTCAGTCTTCGTCTTAGTGGCGGGAGGCGGACTCGAACCACCGACCTTTGGGTTATGAGCCCAACGAGCTACCACTGCTCCATCCCGCAATTTGCGTTGCAAAGGTACTGCTTATTTCCACATTCACCAAATATTTCTCCAAAAAAAGTATGTTTTAAAGCAATAATTTAACATCTATTCACAAAATCACCCCATTTTCCCCGAAAAAGAGCCTGTAAATGCCCTTTTCTATTTTGTTGGAAATCTTTATTTAAGCATCCATTTCCAGGCTGGGACAGTGTGGATAGTGTAGCCGGCGGTGGTGATGGTGGATTCTTCATCGAATGTGATGATAGTGAGATTTGCGCAACCAGTAACTTTTGCGGCTTCCAACAAACCGTTTATTTCACGCTCTTTGGTGGCAGGGTCGGTCATCGTCCACGTCACTTGAATGAGTTGTGTCACCAGATCGTCGTGCTGCACCACGAAATCACATTCACAGTTTTCTTTGAAATAGGTGATTTTCTCGTACGGCTGGCGATTTCTGTTGAGATGCAAAAACACGTTGTTTTCGAGCAGTTTTCCTTCATCGTTGCTTTGTGGCAGCAGCACAGCGTTGCGAATGCCATTGTCCACGCAGTAGTATTTATCGAGCGATTGCTGCTCTTTGATAATTGATTTCGTGTATTTTGAAATTCGTGAAAACAAAAAAATGTTGCACAAATAGTTTGCCCAAAGGTAGAGGTCGTTTTTTCCCACTTTCAGTCCTTGCGACTTGATGTCGTTATAAATAGCATTAATGGAGGTGGGTTTTGACAGGTTAGCCAAAATCCTTTTAGTGAAATATTTCACCACCTCAATGTTTTTTGTGTTGTAGTGCTCCACAAGGTCTTTCAATATCATGGTATTGAAATATCCTTGAAGGAGTTTCAGTTGCTCACTCTTGTTTTTTGTGAGCACGATTTCGGGAAAAGAACTTGACGAGTTATACTCCTTGAATGCCATGCGCAGCCGTGCTTTGTCTTGCTCAAGCACATCGGTGGTGGAAATGCCAGAGAATCGGCAAAACTCCTTGAAAGAAAGGGTGGTGGTGGGAAACTCCAAAGGATAGCCTCGCAGCACCGATGCAAGTTCGGTGGAGAGCATGGTGGCATTGCTACCGCACACGAATATGTTTTTGCAGTAGGATTTATAGAGGCGCAACACGAAGTATTCCCAGTTTTTCACGAGTTGGATTTCATCGAAAAACATATACACATCTTTTATAGGAATATGAGGGAACAATTCCATATATGCGCTGATGATTTCGTCAAATTCATCAGTGGAAAGGTCGGTGAGGCGTTCGTCGTCAAATCCCAACCAAAGGATACGCTCTTTCGACACGCCATCTTTCACCAAGTGGTTGATGGCGATTTCCATCATAGTGGATTTTCCACACCTTCTCACTCCGGGTATGGTGATGATTTTCTTCCGGTTGATGGGTAATTCCAAATCGCGTTCAATTACGTCGAAAGGAATTTCGCTTTGCTTAAGTGCTATAAGCGACTTAAATAGTTCCTTTTTCATGACTTTCCTTTATTTTGCGACAAATATAGCAAAAGTTTCTCAAATAAAAGGAAAGATTTTGAGAAAGTTTCCTTTTTTTTAGGAAAGATTCTATAAATGTGATATAAGGGAGGGGAAAAAAGAAAGCTGCCCTTGGGGTGGGGCAGCTTTCTGGGGGGATATCTATTTAGATATGGGGATTTCGGGGATTATTTGCAGCAAGCGCAGCTTTTTTTAGCGATTTCTTTGAAGAAGTCGTTACCCTTGTCGTCAACGAGGATGAATGCAGGGAAGTCTTCAACGGTGATTTTCCAGATGGCTTCCATACCGAGTTCTGGATATTCCACACATTCGATGCTCTTGATGCTGCTTTGTGAGAGCACAGCTGCCACACCACCGATAGTGCCGAGGTAGAAGCCACCGTGCTTTTGGCAAGCGTCGGTCACCACTTGTCCGCGGTTACCCTTGGCAATCATCACCAGTGATGCGCCGTGGTCTTGGAACTCATCAACGTATGGGTCCATACGGTTGGCAGTGGTTGGACCCATTGAGCCGCAAGGATAGCCAGCAGGAGTCTTGGCAGGGCCAGCGTAGAGAATTGGGTGATCTTTGAAGTATTGTGGCATTTCCTCACCTGCGTCGAGGCGAGCTTTCAGTTTAGCGTGAGCGATGTCGCGAGCCACGATGATAGTACCCTTGAGGCTAACGCGAGTGCTTACAGGATATTTGGTGAGTTCGGCACGAACTGCGTCGATACCCTTGTCGAGGTCGATTTCCACGCCAGTGGTGCCTTCGCCTGGGTTGCGGAGTTCTTCTGGAATGAGTTCAGTTGGATTTTCGTCCATTTGTTCCAGCCAGATACCGTCTTTGTTGATTTTAGCCTTGATGTTGCGGTCTGCAGAGCAGCTCACGCCCATACCGATAGGGCAAGAAGCGCCGTGGCGAGGCAAACGAATCACGCGAATGTCGTGTGCCAGGTATTTGCCGCCGAATTGTGCACCCATACCAATCTTCTGAGCTTCCACGAGGAGCTTTTCTTCGAGGTCGATGTCGCGGAAAGCGCGTCCGGTCTCGTCGCCAGTGGTTGGGAGGTTGTCGTAGTATTTAATAGAAGCGAGCTTCACAGTGAGCAGGTTCTTTTCTGCGCTTGTGCCACCAATCACGAAAGCGATGTGGTAAGGAGGACAAGCGGCGGTGCCCAAAGTCTTCATTTTCTCCACGAGGAAAGGAAGCAGCGTGCCTTCGTTTTGGATAGTAGCCTTAGTCATAGGGTAGAAGTAGGTCTTGTTGGCAGAGCCACCACCCTTAGCCACCATCACGAAGCGGTATTCAGCGCCTTCCACAGCTTCGATATCGATTTGAGCAGGCAAGTTGCACTTGGTGTTCACCTCGTCGTACATGTTGAGAGGCGCATTTTGTGAGTAGCGCAAGTTGTCTTGAGTAAACGTGTTGTACACGCCCAGTGAGAGGGCTTCTTCATCTTCGAAGCCTGTCCACACTTGCTGTCCCTTTTCGCCGTGAATGATAGCGGTGCCGGTGTCTTGGCAGAAAGGAAGCACGCCCTTAACGGCGGTTTCGGCATTGCGAAGGAATTGCAGAGCCACGTATTTGTCGTTTTCTGAAGCTTCAGGGTCGTTGAGAATAGCGGCCACTTGAAGGTTGTGCTCGCGGCGAAGCTTAAATTCCACATCGTGGAATGCTTCCTGTGCAAGGCGGGTGAGTGCTTCTGGAGTGACTTTGAGGATTTCCTTACCTTCAAATTCGCCAACGCTCACACCTTCTTTGGTGAGCAGGCGGTACTCAGTTTTGTCAGGTCCCAGTTGGAACATGGGAGCGTACTTAAACTCAGGGTTTGCCATAATTTACTTGTAAGTGATAGTTGTTATTATAATAATAAATTGTTTGCTATGTGCAAATATACGAAAAATTTCAGAAGTGCCGAACAATCGCTATATATAATATAATGTGTAAAACACATTTTATGCCTTTTGGCTGTTCTTCTCCGCCTCTGCTGCCAGGGCTTGCCATAGTGGCTCGTTGGGCACGGGGGCAGTCACGTCCACTTTGATGTGGCTCACGGGGTGCTCGAAGCAGATGCGGTGGCTCTGGAGCGAAATGCCTCCGCCCACATTGCTGCGTGGGGCACCATATTTCAGGTCGCCCTTGATGGGGCAGCCTATGCTGCTGAGCTGTGCGCGAATCTGGTGCTTACGGCCGGTGAGCAAATCCACCTCCAGCAGGCAGTAGCGCTCGCCTTCGGCAATCACTCGATAGTTCAGCACCGCCTTCTGTGCTCCCTCGCGTGGTGAGCGCAGCACCTCGGTGCGGTTGCCCTTCTCGTGCGAAATCAGGTAGCTCGTGAGGGTGTCGGTTTGCTTGGGTGGATGGTTTTTCACAATCGCCCAATACGTTTTGCTCACGTCGCCCTTGCGAAACAGCTCGTTCATGCGCGAGAGCCCCTTGCTTGTGCGCGCAAACACCACCAGCCCACAGGTTGGGCGGTCGATGCGGTGCGTCACTCCGCAGAACACGTTGCCCGGCTTTTGGTATTTCTCCTTAATCCATCGCTTCAGCGTTTCCACCAGTGGCTCATCGCCTGTGCGGTCGCCTTGCACGATCTCGCCGCAAGCCTTGTTTACTATAATGAGGTGATTGTCTTCGTAAACTACTTCCATTAATTATATATATAGTGTTAAATTTACCACAAAATTACAATCTTTAAGCGGATTCATCAAATCAAAACATTCGATTTTTCCGAAATACGGAAATTGCGCGCTTTTTTCACCAAAAAAATCGTCAAAAGTACCATTTTGCTATCAAAAATATCATTTTGTACGCATTTTGCCCTTTGATTCTATCCTTTTTTGCGCTTTTTCCCTTGAAAAATAGCAAAAATCCACAATTTTAACACTTTGCGAGTGTAATTAAAATAGGCTTTTTACAGGGTCAAGTGTTAGCAAATGCCCATAAACTTCGCATTTTATTAATTAAACTAAAAATTTTGCTTATAAAATTAGTATAATTGGAAAAATTTAGTTTTCTTTGCAATCGGAATGTTATATGTTTGTTAAGAAACGCTTATAAGTTGCAAATTAGTATCAATGTAGAACCTAACATGCTCTTTATCCTATATGGGGGTGTGCTTGTGATAACTTTATTTGTTAGCTAAGAAGTTGATTGACAAATTATTCTATGAATTATAATAAAATGTAATATAATAATTAAAATTTAACAGTGCTTATGAGTTTTAGAAAGTTACTATTGCTCTTCGTGTTCGCTGCTTCAACATTGGCTATGAGCGCCCAGTTCAAGGTCAGTGGTGTGGTTGTTGACGAATCTGGAGAAGCGGTAATCGGTGCCTCTGTTGTTCAGAAGGGTAAGCCTTCAAATGGTGTGGCTACCGACATTGATGGTAAGTTTACGCTCACTGTGCCTAACAACAAATCGCAAATCGTAGTCACCTACGTTGGTTACGAGAAGCAGGAGTTGACAGTTAAGAGCGGAGTTATGAAAATTGCTTTGAAGGTTGCCGGACAGGTTTTGGATGGCGTCGTGGTCACTGGTATGGCGAAGGTTGACTCCCGTATGTTTACCGGTGCAACTACCAAGATCGATGCCGACAAGACCAAACTTTCAGGTGTGGCTGACATCAGCCGCGGTTTGGAAGGTAAGGTTTCTGGTGTGCAAGTGTCAAACGTGTCGGGTACATTCGGTACCGCTCCTAAGATCCGCGTGCGTGGTGCTACCTCTATCTATGGTAGTTCTAAGCCTCTGTGGATTGTGGATGGTGTGGAACTCGCCGACAACGTGGAACTTTCAGCCGACGACCTCTCATCTGGTGATGCAGTAACTTTGATTTCTTCAGCTATCGCAGGTTTGAACGCCGACGACATCGAAAGCTTCCAAATCTTGAAGGACGGTTCTGCAACCTCAATCTACGGTGCTAAGGCTATGGCTGGTGTGATTGTTGTAACCACCAAGACTGGTCGCTCAGGTCACACATCTATTAATTATACAGGTGAATTCACCTACCGTATGAAGCCAAGCTACCGCGACTACAACATCTGTAACTCACAAGAGCAGATGGGTATCTACAAGGAAATGGAACAAAAGGGTTGGCTCGAGTTCGCTTCATTGCGTAGCGGTAGCCGCACTGGTGTGTATGGCCGCATGTACAACATGCTCGACAACTACATCATCGACCCAATCACTGGCGAAGGCCACTTCGAACTCGCCAACACCACTCAAGCCAAGAACGCTTACTTGCGTGAAGCCGAGTTCCGCAACACCGACTGGTTCGACTTGCTCTTCAACAGCAACGTGATGCAAAACCACGCTGTGAGCATCTCTGGCGGTACCGACAAGGGCTCATTCTACACTTCTGCATCTGTAATGACCGATCCAGGTTGGTACAAGTCGTCAAGCGTTGAGCGTTACACTTTCAATGCTAATGCGCTCTACAACCTCTCAAGCCGCGTGCGTGTGAAGTTGCTCACCTCCGACAGCTTCCGTAAGCAAAAGGCTCCTGGCACCATCAGCCAGCAGACCGACGTGGTGAATGGTGAAGTTAGCCGCTCGTTCGACATCAACCCATTCAGCTACGCGATGAACACCTCACGTACACTCGACCCTAACGTGTACTATCGTCGTAACTACACCGACTTCAACATCTTCAACGAACTCCAGAACAACTGGATCGACTTGACAGTTACCGACTTGAAGTTCCAAGGTGAACTGAACATCAAGCCTATCATGAACCAAAACCACACTGTGGAAGTGAACATGATTGGTTACTATCGTTACAGCAATTCAGAGCAAAACCACTTCGTTACTGAAAACAGTAACCAGGCTCGCGCTTACCGTGCAGGTATCGACCCAGAAGATGCAATCATCCGCGCTTCTAACACATACCTCTACACCGACCCCGATGTGGAAAACGCTCTTCCTGAAACCGTTCTTCCTAAGGGTGGTATGTTGTTCCACAACAAGTACGACGTATCACAATATGTGTTCCGTGGCACAGCTAATTGGAATGGTAGCTTCAACCGCGACCACACTATTAATATGATGGCAGGTTTGGAAGCCAGCCGCGTTGACCGTCACTCACAGTCATTCGATGGCTGGGGTATCGTTTACGCCAACGGTAATCTTCCATTCATCAACAGCGACCTCTTCAAGCAAATGCAAGAAGAAAACAGCGCATACTACAGCGAGCAACGCTCTTATCGCCGCAACCTCGCTTACTTCGCAACTGCTAACTACAGCTACAAGATGCGCTACGTGCTCACCGGTACTCTCCGTTACGAAGGTAGTAACCAAATGGGTAAGACCACCCAGAGCCGCTGGTTGCCTACTTGGAACGTGTCAGCAGCATGGAATGCTCACCAAGAGCCATTCTTCACCAATGCTCGCTTCTTCAAGAGTGGTGCATTCACTTATGCTAAGCTCCGCACCTCTTACTCTCTGACCGCAGAAACCGGTCCTACTTCTTATGCAAATGCTGAAGCTCTCTACTATCCAAACCGTATTTGGAACCAGGAAACCGACGGCCAGCAAATCGGTCTCGAACTCTCTGGTCTTGCCAACAGCGAGCTTACTTATGAAAAGAAGCACGAGTTCGACGTGGGTGTTGACCTCGGTTTCGTGAACAACCGCATCAACTTCGTGTTCGACTGGTACAAGCGTAACAACTTCGACCTTATCGGCCGCGTATATACTGAAGGTGTAGGTGGTCAGACTATGAAGTATGCCAACGTGGCAGAGATGGCTTCACACGGTGTGGAATTCACCCTCACCACCCACAACATCAAGAGCGCAAATCCTGACGGTTTCAACTGGTCAACCGACATCACTTTCGCTTACGCTAAGAACGAAATCACCAAGCTCGTGTCACGCTCTCGCGCAATCGACTTGATTCAAGGTACTGGTTTCGCACTCGAAGGCTATCCAGTGCGTGCACTCTTCTCTTATCAGTTCGTAGGTTTGGATTCACACGGTATTCCACAAGTGATCAACGAAACCACTGGCGAACTTTCTTCTAATGACGAAATCAACTTCCAGCAATTCGATGCTGAACTCTTGAAGAAGAACCTCAAATACGAAGGCGCAGTTGACCCAACCATCACTGGTGGTTTCAACAACAGCTTCTCTTGGAAGGGCCTCCACCTCAATGTGTTCTGCACCTACTCATTCGGCAATAAGCTCCGCCTTAGCCCTGACTTCTCTTACGCATACAGCGACCTTACCGCTATGCCTAAGGAATTCAAGAACCGCTGGGTGATCCCAGGCGATGAAGCCTACACCACAATTCCTGTGATTGCTTCACGCCGTCAATACTACGCCGACACTTACTTGGGCCGTGCTTACAGCGCTTACAACTACAGCTCTGCTCGTGTGGCTGATGGTGGTTTCATTCGCTTGAAAGAAATTTCTTTGACTTACGATATTCCTAAGACATTGTTGAAGGCTATCCGCCTCAACAGCGCTTCAGTGAAGCTCTCAGCTACCAACATCGGTCTTCTCTATGCCGATGACAAGCTCAATGGTCAAGACCCTGAATTCTACAACGCAGGTGGTGTGGCATCTCCAAACCCACGTCAGTTCACCCTCACAGTTAGATTTGGTCTTTAATCATAATTTGGCAACACATTATATAATATATAATACAGACAATATAATTATGAAGTTTAAATATATAGCAATCGCAGCTGCAGGTGTGGCACTCATGTCGCTCTCATCATGTAAAGACTTCCTCGACAAGGTGCCCGACACCCGCGTGGACCTCGAAACTGTGGAGCAATTGCGTGAGTTGCTCAATAATGGCTACCTCCAGTACAATTATTCTACACCCTGCGAGCTTTCATCCGATAACGTAATCGACAACAATGCCCCAGACCCTGATGGCGTTCGCTACAATCTTCCTTCGTATGCGGCTACCGACGACCAGTTGTTCCGCTTCGAGGACGTGACCATGGGTATGGGTTCCGACACTCCTTCCGGCATTTGGGAAGGCTGCTACCGTGCTATCGCTGCTGCCAACGCCGTCATCGAGCGTGGTACTGAAATGAGCGAACAAGGCGGCTTGACCAGCGACGAAACTAAAAAACTCAGCGCAGTGATGGGTGAGGCTTACATGATCCGCTCTTATCACCACTTCATTCTCGCTCAAGTGTTCTGTATGCCTTACCGTGGTCCAGAATTGAGCAAGAGCTGCCAAGGTATTCCTTACATCACCAAGCCTGAAACCACAGTGAAGCCTCACTACGAGCGTGGCACACTTGCCGAGACTTACGAGAAGATTCAAAAGGACCTCGAACTTGGTTTGAAGCTTATCGACGACGCAATCTACGAAGTGCCTAAATACCACTTCAACCGCGCCGCTGCCAATGCTTATGCTGCTCGCTTCTATGTGTTCACCCGTCAATACGACAAGGCTCTCGAATGTGCCAACGCCGCATTCAACGGTAGTGATCCAGCAACTATGATGAGCGACATCTGGGCTAACCGTGGTTCTATGTATTACATCAGCGACATCGGCCGCTACTACACCAGCATGAAGCGTAGCAACGTGTTTATGGACATTTCCACATTCTCTACTTCTTCACGTCGCTTCCATGGTAATCGCTACACCTGCAACCGCGACGCTCGCCGCTCTACTATCCAAGGCCCTGGCCCATCATGGAAAGACATTAAGTTTAAAAACTCAAAGACTGGCGAAACCTTCTCAATGCACCCAGGCTTCAATGGCTTGTGTGGCACAGCAGGTAAGGCTGAATACGGTAGCTACTTCGGTGGTATCAGCTCTGAGCAGTTTGAATACACCGACAAGGTGTCCGGTATCGGTTACGCTCACGTGGTTCGCTTGGAATTCTGGGCTGAGGAAACTCTCCTCTGCCGTGCAGAAGCTAAGCTCTTCCTCGGCGACATCGACGGTTGTGTGGAAGACCTCACCATTTGGGATGCAGCTCGTCAAAAGCTTGGCGCAGGCGAAAGCTACTCTTTCAAGCCAATGACTCGCGAACTCATTGAAAAGTTCTACGCTGTAGATCCAGGCGACAAGAAGTATAAAGGTTTCGGTATCGTGAAGCCAATCTACATCGACGAAGTTTGCCCATCTGACAAGTATTCACTCACTGATGACAAGTTGCCTTACATGCAATGTATCCAGCACTTCCGCCGTATCGAAACAGTGCACAATGGTATGCGCTTCTTCGATATCAAGCGTCTCGGTCTTTCGATCACTCACTACTTTGGTCGCTTCAACAAACCTTACACTCTTGAAAAGCTCGACGCACGCTATGCAATGCAGATTCCAAGCGAAGTAATCTCTGCTGGTATGGATGCTAACGTTCGCCCTGTAGTGTCAAAGAAGAGTGAGGCTACTGTAGAGGCTTCTGGCTCTTACATTCTTGTTAAATGATTTAATCTGGTAAACAACAATGAAAGTAATTAAAAAATATATCTCAGCATTCGTGATGATGTCGGCATTAGCTATGGGCTTCACCTCTTGTAGCGACGACGACTTCACCGAAACCATCTTCCCTGACCAGTCAGAGGAGCTTGACCCTAACTCTGCGACTTATAAGTTCGACAAGTGGTTGAAGCAAACCTATTTGGATGTCTATAACTTGGACTTCCGCTATAAGATGCAGGATGTGGGCACCGACATGAACTATAACCTCGTGCCAGCCACTTACCAAAATGCGCAAGACCTTGCACTTTTGGCTAAGCACCTTTGGTTCGACGTGTATAATGATGTGGTAGGCCCTAACTTCCTGAAGGAATACGGTCCACGTATCATTCACCTTATTGGTTCACCAGCCTACGACCCATCAACCGGTACCATCACCGTGGGTTTGGCAGAAGGCGGTATCAAGGTTTCGCTCTTCCGTGTGAATGCACTCGACCTCAACTCACCTGACCAGTTGAATGAATACTACTTCAAGACTATGCACCACGAGTTTGCTCACATTTTGCACCAGACCAAGACTTACCCTGCAAAGTTCAACACCATTTCTGTAGGTAAGTATGATGGCAGCAACTGGCAAGACCGCCAAGAAGGCGTAGTGCTCTCTTGTGGTTTCGTTACCCCTTATGCAAGCTCTGCATATCGTGAAGACTTCGCTGAAATCATCGCTAACTACATCGTGAAGACCGATGCACAATGGAAACGCTTCTACAACCTCGCAAGCCGTGGTTGGGCTACTCCAAGTGGCGACGATCCTAACGCTATCTACTACTGCTACTACTATTATAAGGATAATGTGGTAGATGAGGAGAAGAAGCAATACTTCAGCGACGACGACCTGTTTAATGAATATGTGACTCCTAATGGCGACACAATCAATGTGTATAGCAACCAGGTGACCAAAGAATTCTACCGCGGCGAGGCTCCTTACACCCAGGATGCCGACAACCCAGGCAAATACTTTGATGCTAAGAATCGCCCAGTAGATGAAAGTGGCTTCCTTCTCGACGAGAGAGGCAACAAGATTGCTATTCCTGTAATTGCCTACAATGTGGAAGACAAGGACGGCATCGACGGTGTTGCAGCCTTGAAGGAAAAGATTCAGATTGCACGCGATTGGCTCCGCGATTCATTCGGTGTTGACCTCGACAAGCTCCGTGAAGAAGTTCAGAAGCGTCAGGCTACCTTCGACATCAATGAGCTCCGCAAGCAAATTGAAAACGTACAGTAATTTTAAATTTATAAATTCAATCGACAATGATGAAGAAATTATATAAATTTTCAGCTATCGCCGCTGTGCTGATGAGCGCATCGCTCGCTTCATGTAACCATGAAGAGGCCGACATCTTCGACCAAAATGCTGCTCACCGCACCGAGGAAGCTCGCAAGATGTATAAAGAGATTCTCTTGGACAAGGGCGGAAAGTGGCAAATGGAATACTTCACTACTGAAGAAGAACACGGTTATGTGTACCTCTTCACTTTCCGCAACGATGGCACCGTTACCATTTCGGGTAACAACGAGTACATCACCAAGCTTACCAACATTGACTCCAACGTTCCATCTTATGGAAGCGAAACCTCAATGTGGACTATCCTTTCCGACAACGGTCCTGTGCTTTCGTTCAACTCTTACAACACCATTTTCCACCTCTTCGCTACTCCAGAAGATATTCCTGGCACCGAACGCGACGAACAGGGCTACGGACACAGTGGTGACTATGAGTTCGACCTCATGAAATACAGCAACGATACGCTCTACCTTGAAGGTAAGAAGAATGGTGCCGAAATTATCATGACTCGCATCGCTCCCGAAACCGACGACGAAACTTACTTGAACGAAGTGGTGGCTCTTGCCGACTCTTTCTTCAACGCTAAGATTCCAGCAGTGTATGTTAACCTCCCTGGCGGTTATCGCCACGTGGTGCTCGATGGTGCCACCCTGCTTCCAAGGATCTATCCCGAAACTGGTGACTCCATCTCAGAATATGTACCCTGCAACGCTATTATCACTCATGATGGTTTCACCCTCGGTAAGCCACTCACCCTGCGTGACTCAATCGACAAAAACGACTACACTATTCAGCACTTCATTCGCCAGAAAGATGGTTCGCTTCTTTGCACCGACGACAATCGCATTACCATCACAGCTGATGCCCTTAATAAGGTGGTGGGCGACCCACGTGTGCTCTGGCGTGTGAACGCAGCCGACTGCAAGGGTGAGCTTGGCACATCGTTCGCTGGTATTAACAGTGGTTTCAAGGCCTACAACGGTTCTTCACTCGTGTATTTCAACATCGGTTTGAATGTGTCGAACAATACCAAGGCTCCACACACTATGGTTGTGCGTATCAAGACTAAGAGAGGTTCATACTTGAATATGTCGGTGCCTTACAACGTGGAATATACCGGAAAAGATGAAATCAAGTTTGTGCTCGGTGAAATGGACAACAACATGAAGACCTTTATCGATAAGGTTCCTGCGTTCAAGACTATGATGAACAAGCTTGCTTCTTCCACTTTCAAGTGCTCAAGCAACTCACTGATTGCTCCTGTGAATATGGTACTGACCGACAGCGGTGATGCTTCAAGTGCTCTTGGTATCAGTATTCAATAACCAAAACAATACTGCAAATGAGGCTTCAGCCTCGAAGCCTCATTTGCTTCATTTAAGATAATAATCAATTATTTTTTATATCTTTTTTTATTAACCAAATTTAAACTATTTCAATTATGAAAAAGGGTTTACTTTTACTCGCTGCCGCAGCAGTTGCAGTATCTGCTTCTGCTCAGAACAAGAATCAAGTGGCTACAAGCAAAGTAGCTGATTCTGGTGTGGCTCCTTTCGAATGTACAGTTGTTAAGGCTGAAATGGCAACCGACGCTCAACGTGCAGCAATGAAGAAAGTGGCTCCTAAAGCCGCTGTTAAGGCTTGGTACAATCGTCCAGCTGGTACTTTCTATCTTTCACTCTCATCTGATGGTGGTGCATTCTACAATCCTGCATTAATTCTTCCATGCTGGCGTGACGTTACTTTCACCAATGCTTCAACTGGTGCTGACGCTTATGTTTGGAAATATGACAAGTACGACACCTCTGTTAAGGATTGGGTAGAACAGACTTCAACAAATGTTGACATCACCGACAACTTCCTCAAGAGCTCAATGTATGCTCCTACACTTACAGCTACTGCAGGTGGCGCAACAAGCACTTATCAGTTGTTCTCAACTTACATCAACCAAAAGACCCATGAGACTAAGGACTACCAAGGTTTTACTTACTACTACGATGACCCACGTGCAGAATTTATGAGTGGTGAGAAACCACTTGACTGCTACCTTTCTCCAAAGTACTTCTTCGCTGGTACACGCGAACAACCTGATATGTTAAAGGGTCGTGGTGGTGTGATCACCATCACTGGCGCTGCTGATGCTGATGGTGGCAAGGCCGGCTACTGGTTCGGTCAAAATGCTTCTGGTTGGAACGGTATGGCAGTTTATGTTGAAAAGCCTGCTTCTCCTTATGCTCTCCGTGGTATCCACGTACTTTACATGTACGACCAGATTACAGGCGCTACTCCACTCGAAGCTAAGGTCTACGCTGTAGAAAAAGACGATAAGGACAACCTGATTTTCGGTGACCTCATCGCTACTGCTAAGGGTACACTCGCAGCTGATGCTGAAGACTGTGGTTTCATCGATCTTCCTCTCGTTGAAGAAGAAGAAGGTTTGCTATACGAAGTGGTTGCTAACATCGACCGTCCAATCGCAGTTGTATTCTCTGGCTACGAAAAAGCAAACACTAAGGGCTTCCGCATGGTGATTTCTACCGACTGCGTGAACGAAGGTTATGGCCAACACGGTTACATGTGTAAAATCGATGCTGAAGGTTATCCAACCCAGTGCGTAGGTTTGGATCGATTCTTTACCAATACTCTGGGTTACACCGCTCCTTCAATCTTCTTGGATGTTGAATGGCCAATCATGATTTGGAACTACACCTTTGAAGATGGCAAGTACAACTTCCCAAAAACTGGTGGTGCATGGCAAAGAACTGTTGGTACTACTAAGTTCGACGCCATCAGCGTTTACTCAACTAAGAGCAGCGAAGAATGGACTGTAACTACTGTTGACGGTCAAGACGTACCTGAATGGTTGACTCTCCAAGTTGCTGACGTTCAAGAAGCTGGCGAATTCACTGGCGAAGTTCAAATCAAGGCTACTGCAGCAGCTCTCCCAGCTGACGTTGAAGGTCGTGAAGCAAAGGTTAAATTTGCTGTTCCTGGTGCAGAACTCGTTTACGATTTCACCCAAGGTACTGTTTCTGGTATCAACGACGTAACTACTACTATCGGTGGTGTTAAGGCTCACAAGGTGGTAGAAAACGGTCAAGTACTCGTTGTCGTAGGTGACAAGAAGTACAACATGATGGGTGCTGAAGTAAAATAAATCATCCATAAGCGTTCCTCACACCGAGGAAAGCTCCTAAATTAGAAACATTAGCAGTTTCTTAACATACTTTTATTTTGAGTGAGGTTGGCTGTTGAAGTCAGCCTCACTCTATTTTTATCCCCACCTCACACAAATCCCACGGTTAATAGGCTCTGTCTCACACAGAACCCACAGATCTCACGGAATAGCACGCCTGGTGTTAAATCTCACGGATGCTCCACGGCTACTCTAAAAAACACTCATTCAGCCACAAATTAGCACAAATTTTCACGGATTATTATTGTTGAATCTCGCTGAATCTGTGTGAGTTTTGGAAATCGGAGCACTCGGAGCACTCGGAGTACTCCGGCCCCAAGACCTTTCTACCTAACTCCGTGAGATTTAACACCATCAAAAGAAAAATACCGTGAGATCTGTGGGATCTGTGTGAGGCTTTGGAGTGAAGCAGTCGTGAAACCTCCGTGAGATTTAACATCATCAAAAGAAAAATTCCGTGAGATCTGTGGGATCTGTGTGAGGTTTGTTAATATATTCTGTGGATTTTCTTTGTGTTTTTAATGAGAATTGCTATCTTTGCAAAAATAGGAAATTAAAGTTGATGGTTTTAGTTATTAAACAATAAATTCTTAGCACATGAAAAAATCGTTACTCTTAGTGGCATTTGCCACATGCGCTACATCTGCCGCATTTGCACAGCGTGCGGCATCTGTGAACAATTTCTCCGTACAGAATATGGCGGTGGTTGAGGCTGAAGAATGTCCTGCTCAAGACCTCTATATCTCGAATGGCAGAGCAGCCAAAGTTCAGAAAGCCGAGGAAGAAAATAAGGTGAAAGCGTGGTATCATCGTCCTGCTGGTTCATTCTATCTCTCCAGCTACACTACCGAAGGTAAAGCAAGCTACAGCACCTGGTATGCTCCCTACTTGATGATGCGTCCTTACGCAGATTATGATTTCATTGGCGTTAGCACCAATGCCTCCGAGCAAAAGTGGAAAATGTGGTATCAGGAGGATATGAAAAATAAAACCGAAGAAGTCATAGGCACTGGTTTTGAGGGTTATTGGGGTATTGAGGTTGACACCGTTCCATGCCTCACGGCTATTGGTGCCGACAATCAAGAAAGCGTGTATCAGTTGGGCGGTTTCAATGGCACAATAGCCCACACCAGCTATTTGAGCACTTATCCAGGCTATCCTGCCCAAATTAAGCCATCTACTACCGTGGTTCGTCACGCATGGGCAAGTCCAAAATTCTTTGCTGCCAAGAGCAACCGCAACGGCACAGTGAAAGCCGGTGCTTACTATGGCACAATAAAGGATGAAGACGGTAAGTCGGCGGGTAATCTGCTCGGTCGCAACACTAACGGCGTAGATGCCATGGCAATTGCAGTGGAAAGTCCAAACCATCCTTACGCCATCAACGCTATTGGCGTTCGCTTCCAATCGCTGAAAATGGCTTCAAGCGATGCGCAAGCCACTCTCGTGGCAAACATCTACAAGGTGGATGAAATTCCTTCATTCAAGGAACCTTATGTGACCATCACTCCAGGCGAAAAGATTGCCACTACCAGCGTGAAGGTGAACGATTTCTACCTTACCAACACTCCTGAACTGAGTTACAAATCCGCTACTGGCATGTATAGCGGTATTTTGTATTTCCCACTTGAAAAGACTTTGAACGTGGACGATGCCATCATGGTGGAAATCACAGGCTACAATGTGGATGCCCTTGACGCAGGATTCACCGGCCTCTACAGTGCCGACTACTACGAGGAAGGTTATGGCGAAATTGGCTATGTGAAGAAAGACGGCAAGTATATGTCGATGCGTGGTCGTTTCACCTATGCGGATCGCAGTACTGCTCCTGCCATTCTTCTTGAAGTGGAGATGCCATTCCTTACTTGGAATTCTACGCTTGAATCTGGCGAAGGCGAGTTTGCTGCAGCAGGCGAAACCAAGAAGATAGAGGTGTTCACTTATCGCCAAGCATCCGAAATGAAGATTACGCTTGACGATGGCGGCAAGACTCCCGATTGGTTGACAGCAACTGTGGACGACGATATGTCGACTGGCGAATTTGGCTTCTTGAGTTACCTCAATATGAAGGCTGATCCTCTGCCAGCAGGTGTGACCTCTCGTGAGGCTACCGTTACATTGTCGTACCCTGGCGCAGTGCTCACCTACACCGCTAAGCAGGGCGCAGAACTTACCGGCATCAACGATGTGAAGGCCGCCGACGCTACCAAGGCTCGCAAGGTGATTGAAAACGGCCAAATCTACATCATGGTAGGCGACAAGAAATACAACATGATGGGCGCCGAGGTGAAGTAACCTCTCTCCACACAGATCCCGCCCTCTCTGCTTGTGGGCTTGGGCTCACACAGATCCCACGGATCTCACGGAATTTTTCTTTTGATGATGTTAAATCTCACAAAGGTTTCGGGCGTGGGCGTGTGGCTCACACAGATCTCACTAATATTGGGGCAATGCTCACACAGATCCCACAGATCTCACGGAATTTTTTCTTTTGATGATGTTAAATCTCACAGAGGTTTCTTCATCTGATGGGGGATGATGGGAGTAGTGATATAGGAGTAAGGGAAACACCTATTTTATCCATTTAAATCCAATTTACACCTATTAAAAATTAATTATAAAAATCGGTGTTAATGGATTGAAATTGGATAAAATAGGTGTTTTTTTTCTTTCAAGTGCAGCAACGATTCAGTGAACCAAAGAATCATCTGTGAGATTTAACATTAGGCGTGCAATCCTGTGGGATCCGTGGGATCTGTGTGAGGCTTTGTAGTGAAGCATCCGTGGAGCATCCGTGGGATTTAACATCAGGCGTGCAAATCCTGTGAGATCCGTGGGATCTGTGTGAGGCTTTGTAGTGAAGCAGCCGTGGAGCATCCGTGGGATTTAACACCAGGCGTGCAATTCTGTGGGATCCGTGGGATCTGTGTGAGGCTTTGTAGTGAAGCAGCCGTGGAGCATCCGTGGGATTTAACATCAGGCGTGCAATTCCGTGAGATCTGTGGGATCTGTGTGAGCCAAAGCCCTCCCCAAAGCGGGATTTGTGTGAGGCTTGGCTACCCTTGGGTGAGGATGAATTTTTTGAAACTTTTGTAGCCGGAGTTGATGGCGGTGATGTGGCCAATGCCGTTGAAGAAGCGCATGAGGGTGGCAGGCACCTCTATCGTTTCGCCGATGGCTCCCTCTACCGTTGACAACGCCTTGGCAGGGTGTGAGGTGGCAAGGGCAACGCCAATTTCACCTGGTCGCAGTCCGTCGGTGAGCGCCTGATATGCTGTGGCACTGTGCGGATTGAGCAGGTAGTGCTCCTGCTGCCAAGTGCGGGCTATGGTGCTGACGATATTCTCGTCGGAGTAGGCGAATCCCTCCATTATCTTGCACATGGCGGCGTGGTCGCCAAGCAGTTTCTCCAGTCGAGGGAAATTGCGAGGGTTGCCACAGTCCATCGCTATTGCCAACGACGGTTCGCTCTCGCGTGGCACAAACTTGCCCGTGCGCAGATATTGGGTGAAAATGTCGTTTTTATTGTCGGCAACGATAATTCGCTTGATAGGAAGACCCATTTTTCGGGCAATCACCGCAGCGGTGAGGTTGCCGAGATTGCCACAAGGCACCGACACCACCATCTGGCTCATGTCGTGGCCCTGTTTTGCCAACTGTCCGTATGCCCAGAAGTAATAGAAAGTCTGAGGAAGCAGTCGGGCGATATTCACGCTCTTGGCGCTGGTGAGCAGCATTTTTTTCGACAATTCGGGGTCGTTGAACGCCTCCATCACTATGTTTTTGCAGTCGGAGAGCGTGCCGTTCACCTCGATGGCGGTGACATTGCCACCGAGTGTGGAGAACTGTGCGATTTGGAGCGAAGTGAGTTGCCCTTGCGGATAGAGAATATATACATGTGTGCCCTCGATGCCGTAGAATCCGTTGGCGATGGCACCGCCCGAATGACCAGAAGTGACGGTAATCACATTGATTTCACGACCGCTCTTCTTGGTGGCGTGGTAGTGCGCCAGCAGACGCGCCATGAAGCGAGTGCCAATGTCCTTGAAACTCATGGTAGGACCATGAAACAACTCCAGAATGTGGCGATTGTCGCCCATGTCGATGAGCGGAATGGGGAAATTGAGCGTTTCGAACACCACATCGTGAAGCACTTGCGCGTCGATGTCGCCCTGCAGGGCATAGTTGGCAATGGCGTAACTCACCTCCTGCAACGTCATGTCGCCGAGGTTCATCATAAACGCCTTAGGCAGCGTGGGTATGTTTTCGGGCAGATACTGTCCGCCGTCGGGTGCATATCCGTGAAGCACAGCCTCCCTAATCGAAGCCGTCACATTATAGTCTTTTGTGCTATGGTATATCATTTATATGCTGCTTTATTTAGGGTCGAGAATCACAGTGCCAGTGGCAGAGGGATTGAAAGTGTTCTTTACCCAAACGGGAATGTGCTTGAATGCCACAGGACCGAGGGTGGGGGTGTAGATAACCTTCGCTCCAGCCTCGCACATCTCTTGCGCTTGCGCGTAGGTCATTTGCGGAATGACGGTGGCATCGGGGTTAGTGCGAGGGTCGGCAGTCATAAAACCATCTACATCGGTCCAAATCTCCAAAGCTTCGGCATCGAGTGCGGCGGCAATCAGTGCGGCGGTGAAGTCGCTGCCGCCACGGCCCAGATTGGTCTTTTTGCCATCGGTCGAGTCTTCGGCGATGAAGCCCTGAGTGACGTGCACTTGCTCCAGTCTGCCGCCAAACTCCTTGGTGATAAGTTCGAAAGAGGCATTGTCGAGAATACGCTCGTAGTCCACATCTTTCGTCTTGATGAAGTTGGGGGCATAGTGTGGCACGGCACCGTCGATCATGCTGGCAACGATAGCCGACGACATGATTTCGCCGTGGCTCACGATAGCGTCGCGCAACTGCTCCTTGTAGGCTGGTGGCAACTGATTGTTGGTGTAGAGCATGGCGTAGTAACTATACAGTCCCTCGCTGATGAAACCCTCAATCACGGTTTTGCACTGCGCCTGACGGTCTTCAGGCACCACCGCGTCGATTACGCTCATGTGGCGCGCCTTCACCTGCTCCAGAATGGATTCCCATTCGTCGCTGTGCGCTTCTGCCAAATCTGCCATTTGAATCAATTGGTTTGTGACACCGCCCAAAGCCGATACCACTACGATAACCTGGCCTTTGCAAGCAGTCACTATCTGTTTTACATTCGTAAGGCTTTCAGCGGTTCCTACCGATGTGCCTCCAAATTTCAATACTTTCATTTGTCGCTATTTATCAGAATATAAAAGTGTAATATATTATAACGCAAAAATCGACTTAAAATTATGCGATTTTGCGGTTTCGGGCTGTTTTGAAAACATACAGCCTACAAAAATAATGCCAATTTTTTGCATGTGCAACTGTGTGCGTCAGGTGGTATCGACTTTTCGCATATAAACCTTTGGCGAACAGCCATTGATGTTCTTGAAATTGCGGTAAAAAGAATTTAGCGATGCGAATCCCGAATCGTAGGCGATGTCGGTGACAGGCATTTCGGGCTGCGTGGTGATAAGGCGTGTGGCGTATTCGATTCGCTTCTTGTTGATATAGTCGGAAAACGAGGTTTGCAGCACATAATTGAAGGCTTGGGAAATGTACACACGGTTGGTGCACAGTTGCGTAGCCAAGTCCGACACTTTGAGGTTGGGCTGGAGGAACAGTTGCTTTTCCTCAATCACTTTTTCGATGCGCTTCGCCAAATCCTCCGCCAGCGCCTTGTCGCGCTCGTATGGCATGGACTGTGGCGCAGAGTCTTGATCCTGCTCTTCAAGTTCCTCGTTCATGCTCTCGAAAGTGAACGACTGTCGCAATCCCAACAGCCCCAATATGAATATGAGCACCGAAAACACGACAGACGGCAGCGTGAGCGCCCAGAAAGTGGAGTCGAAATGGTAGCGCCCCACAATGTTGAAAGCAAACGATGCAACCGAGGTGAAGAAAAACAGATACAGGAATATTTTGAACGAAATCAGCGTTTTTCCCTCCAAATTGGAATACACCGACTTGATGTGGCGGTCGTATTTCACAAGCAGATTCATGCCAGCCACCACCACATAAATCACGATGATGGCGAAGCTTATTTTAATCACCAAGTGGGCAATGGCCATGTGGTGGACCATGCCGGTGAAGTCGAAGAATTGCTCATAGTAGAGGCATCGGGTGATAAACTCGGCGGTCTCGTCGGCACTCATCAGGGCGTACATCACCCCCACAGTAACACTCAAAAACACCGCAGGGAGCAACAGCAACCACGATCGGCGCAGATGCTGACTGGTGGAAGTGAGCGAAACCAGGAATATGTAGAATAGGGGATAACTTGCCAGCACGCCAAACGAGTAGAAAGTGTCGCTCACAGGAATCTCGCTGTGCATTTCGTTGAAAAACACACAGTGCGCGTAAAACATCAGAGCGGTGACAACCATAAACAAGGATAGCACGAGCCCGCTTCGGTTGTATTTCTCAATTTGGGTGCACAGGAGTAGTATTGCCCAAAATCCGCTCACAAACATCGGCAGTGAGGAGAATATCAGTCGTACCATTATAACAAATTCTATTTTGTAAAAATACTAAAAATTGTGGAGATTTCCTATAAGAGCGTGCGTCCAAGTTTGTCCATTTTCGATTTGTGGGCAGATTTGTTGCGTAGGTCGGCGGTAAATAGTAATTTTGGGTTGATTATGGAAGAAATCAGTATCGACATTTTCAATTTGCTCGACAAGCAACCGGAGCCGGCGCGCGGCAATGTGCTGCTGGCGAAACCCACCGTTGACGATGCTTGCTTCAAGCGCTCGGTGATATTGCTCGTTGACCACGACAGCGAGGGTTCGATGGGCGTGATAGTGAATCGGCTGACCGACTACACTTTAGCCGACGTGATAGAAGGTCCCGACTATTTTCAGGAAATACCGCTTTATATGGGCGGACCGGTGGGGCTCAACCAGATGTTTTTTCTTCACACATTAGGTCCCGATGTGATTCCCAACTGCATACAGGTGGCTCGTGGGCTGTATTTCGGTGGCGACTACGAGGCGGTGAAGCGCTATGTGGCGTGTGGCGAGCCTGTGGAGGGGAAAATGAAGTTTATCGTGGGCTATTCAGGTTGGGAGAAAGGGCAGTTGGCTGATGAGATTTCGCGCTTCGACTGGGTGATACAGAAGCACATCGACGAGGCATTGATCATGGGCGACCAAGAAGCCGACGATATGTGGAAAGCGGCAGTGGAGAGTTTCGGAGAAAAATACCGCACATGGAACAACTGGCCCACCAATCCCAGCGACAATTAATTGTAATTAGATTCCACCAAAACGTAGGGACGTACCTTTCGGTACGCTTCTAAAGCGTTGAGACAATGGTGGATGCTTTGCGATATATCGATTTTGGATTAATTGGGCTCAGTGGAAAATTCCAAGGGAAAGATTCTGCATTGTTGCCGAATCGTGAATGGAATCAAAGACAAAAACATAAAAAACAGCCTTGGTGCAATGTGGAATGCTTCGCATTTGGCGGTGCGATTGTGCGCTTTGCGTCATTGGAAACGAGTTTCCATGCCGCCAACCACACAATCCCTCCGCCACCCTCTTACGAGG
>OIXU01000005.1_pt1 | contig 55675 bp, 44 predicted proteins | sample 1587921 | NCBI WGS metagenome assembly OIXU01 (sample SAMN03283238) | human gut metagenome | biome: human-associated habitat; material: feces | host: Homo sapiens | place: Peru | collected 2012
AGCGAGCTAAAGGTTCGAAAAGATTCCATTTCGCTTCGCTCCATTACATCTTTTCTGCATACCTGCCTACACACATCTAATCCCTACGGGATTTTTTCAATCATCACTACATGATTATAGGGAAAACAAGTATATCATTGCTAAAAAATAAGCAGAATTTTTTAGGGGATGTTTATTTCAGGAGGGTGCGGAGATGCTTTTCGGCATCGATGATGTCGGAGCCGTTATAGGTCACATTTCCAAGCGAGTCGGTCACCACGTAGAGTGGGGTAGAGGTCACTGCCAAGCCCTTGATTTGATTGTTGAGCGGGCCTTCTGGAGCCCAGAAGTGACGCCATGTGGATCCGTCGCGCTGGGTGTAACTGCGCCACGACACGGTGTCGGGGTCGATGTATATGTCGCAGATTTGCAGTTGGTGCTTGTCGGGAAATTCCTCCGCCCACTTGGTTATGCTGCTCATTTCGTTGTTGTGCGAACTGCTGTTTACCCACAAATAGAGCAGGGTGGCTTTCGCCGTGTTGGTGCTCAGCGAGCCAAACTCGCCGTTGTCCTCCAGCAAGAGGATAGAGTTGATTCTTCCTGCACTTTTCGGGCGGCGTTCCACCAGTCGCTCATACGCTTTCATCAGCCATGCCGGCTTTGCGTCTTTGTCGATTTTCGCCAGCAGACCTTTCATTTTCTGCTGGTTGTTGAGTTGGCTATAGTCCACAATCAGCAGTAGGGTAGAGAGCAGGTCGGAAGGGTTTTCGGCTGCGTATTTCTCTATCGACGCGTCAAGAGTGGCGTGGTTAAACTCGTCGTATTCGGCACGGTGGTCCTTGATAAACTTATACCATCGCTCGTTCACGTCGGAGCCCTTTATCTCAATGCCGTAAACGTCGTTGAGGTCGCCACGCAACTGCGTGTGGTCGCCGTTTTCCATCACGAAGTGCGCCATCATCTTGCTTTGCGAGTCGTAGATTACCACAAGGGCTGGGTCGGGGCTTTCGCCCTGAAACTCAAAGCGGTTGTTGTTTGCCACGGTGCGCACTTCCTTCACGCCGTCGGCAGTGGCCCACACCATGAGCACGTTTTGGTTGCCTAAGTTTTGGATATTGCCCTCGATTTTAAACGATTTGCTGCAACTTGTAGCGATAATGCCCAGCAGGGCAAGTGTGGATATGATGCAAAAAGATATTTTTCTCATAATAAAGCTCAATTTTATGCTACAAAAATAGCAATTAAACCTTGATTAAGCACTAAAATGAATGGTTTTTTGCGAAAAAGTTGTGTAAATCAAAAAAGATACTTACCTTTGCATCGCTAAATAAGCACGGGTAGGTAGGTAAGTGGTTAAAACGGGCAGACTGTAAATCTGTTGCCTCACGGCTTCGGCAGTTCGAATCTGTCCCTGCCCACAGAAAAGGTTCCAATTTCTGGAACCTTTTTCTTTTTCCCCCCACCTTCACACTAATCCCACCAGAAGTGTGCATTGTCGTTGGCTGTGGCTCACATAGATCTCACTTTAAGTGTGCATTGTCGCTGGCTTTATCTCACACAGATTCCACAGATTTCACAGATTTTTCTTTTGATAGCGTTAAATCTCACCGAGTTTGCTTGCTATCAATATGACCACGAGTCCATTGGTTATTAAGTGATGTGGACTGCAAGTAAGATATGTTCAGATTTTTCTGATTCTGAATCTCTTAAACGCTATTGTTGATTATCGGTGTTGTTTGGTTTGGCATTATTTAGTTCGTTTAGTAAATCCTCTAACACGTAATCGTCGCTCATGAGTTGTAGCCCTGTGTCGGGGTTTGATAATTGTTGGGCTGTTTTTGATGAATAGAATATGTCTAATGCTTGCTCAGGACTGATATTCATCTTCTGTGCAAGCATCATTACTATGCGGCTTTGTTTTCGCCAAAGAACAGAATTTCTCATAAGTTTAGATTAGTGGATAAGATGAAACGAAATTTAAAAATTTGTCTATTATCTGCTGATTTCGAATACAAATCTGGTGATTTACTTGCTTGTATTTAAGTTGTCCTAATGCCTGTTCTGCCGTGATTCTACCATTTTCATAATCTTCAACGGTGTCAATCACGTTGTCGTTGGCAACGCCTCCTTCCACAAGGTCGTAGCAGTCTGATTGTGCGCTACCTTTTCGGCATCCCACCACATACTGTAACCACTCAATATCGTATTTCTCAAAGGTCTTTATTCGAAAATCTTTGCAGGTGAACACATCTTCGTCTAATTCAAAAACACTAACTACTGGTTGGTATTTTGGTCCCTTTCGTATAGCTATTACTTTTGACCACTTTTCTGCTTGGGATTGGATGTTGGTCAAATAGAATCCTCGTCCAAAATCCACTTTTTCGCGCCCTTTGGTGGTTTCTGGTTGTTCTACTGCGGTGTATGAACCGTGGTATAGTCTCATTGTGCCTCCTCCCAATTTTTTAGTGTTTCAACCGTTGTTTCTGCCAGCCATTCTGCACTTTGGGTGTGTAGTTCGTCATAATATGGCAAAAGAAAATTGTGTATAAGTCCTTGTTTTTTAAGGCGCATATACATGTTTTGTGGTGGAACCTTCATAAGTTTAGCTCCCTTTTCTATCGCTATTATGGCAAGATGAATATTTTTGTAATCCAATTGTTCCATTAATATTCTAAATAACTGGTTTTAAGTTCTTTTGCGCACCACTTGTGCAAATTCCATCTTAAATCTAAGCATTTATTTTTAATCGTGGCACACAAGGCTTTTCTTTTTAGCGTTTTTTAGCAGAAAAGCCATATTTCCACCGTTTCTTCACCATACTCGCACCATGCAAATGGGGTTTGGGTTTAGAAGAGGGAGTGGTAGAGGGCGGTCATTTGGGCGTAGAAGGAGTCGTAGCCGAGGTGGTGGTCGTAGTCGTTCTGCGCTTGGGTGCCGATTTTGTTGCGGAGTTCGGGATTTTCGATGAGTTGCTTGATGGCGTCGGCGAGTTGGAACTGGTTTTCGGGGTCAACCAGCAGGGCGTTTTCACCGTTGGTGAGGTATTCGAGTTGCGCACCGTTGTTGGTGGTGACGTGCGCCTTGCCGAGCATCATATATTCAAGGTTGCTCAATCCCAGTGCTTCGGGTTTGGTGCTTGGTAAAACACCGAAATCGCACTGTTTCACAAGCGGTTGCACATTTGGACAGTAGCCCATGAACGACACATTTTTCAGCAGCTGATTAGCCACAACGAATCCCTTAATTTGTGCCATAAACTTGTGGTGTCCTTCGCCCACGAGCACCAGGTGATAGGTGTCGCGGTCGAGTTGCGCCAACGCCTTAATCAGTGTGTCAACGCCCTTCTCGCGGCACAGTCTGCCGTGGTACATGATGAGCGCACGGTCGGAAGGAATGTCGAATTTCTCGCGCAGCGATGGGGTAGGGGTGGCTGTGTCGTCGGCTCGGAGCACGCTGTCGCGGATAATCACCGCCTTCGACGTGTTGAAATTCTTGATGCGCGGAATGAACGAATCGTAAGCCTTTTGCGAGGCAAACACGATGCGGTCGAGTTCGCGATAGATTTTCTTCGAAATCATATTCAGCCGAGGGCGTTCCACGCCGTGGAGCGACAACACGATTTTCACATTCTTGCTGTTGGCACTCATGTGCTTGGCCAGCACAGCCGTCACAGCATCGCTAAACGAGTGAACATGAATGATGTTTTGCCCACGCTTGAGCAGACGCTTGAAGCGTTTGGGGCTATCGAGGTCGGTTATGCCCTTCAGCGGCAGAATAGAAATCGGTATTTCGAGAGGACGGAATCGGTTCAGCACCGTGTCGCTTTTGCCGCACACCATCTCCACGTAATACTCATCTTGATCCTTGAGTTTCAGCATCAAATCGTAGGCGTACTGTTCGGGTCCGCTCCAGATTTTGTTGCTCACTATGTGAAAAATATTAATCATCGCGTCGTGTTTATGTTAAGGGATATTCTTCAAAAAGCGAATTTACGTTTTTTTTATCAAAATATCCTACAAATTGACATAAAAAATGCACCCACACGAGCGTTTATTTCTCAATTGGGTGCTTTTTGTTCCCGAAAAGGGGAGTGGATTATTTGTCTTTAAACAGGTCTTTGATGCCGCCGATGCTGCCCAACAGGTTGGTTGCCTCGTAGGGGAGGTAAACGGTCTTGGTGTTGTTGCCTTCAGCCACTTCCTGCATCATGCCGATGTATTTTTGAGCCAGCAGATAGTTGGCAGGGTTAGCGCTTTGGCCCACAGCCTCGGTAATCTTGTTGATGGCGATAGCCTCTGCTTCAGCCTTGCGGATTCGTGCTTGCGCCTCACCTTCGGCTTGCAGAATTTGTGTTTGCTTGTCGGCTTCAGCCTGGTTGATACGGGCAGTTTTCTGACCTTCCGATTGCAGAATGGCAGCCGCTTTTTGGCCCTCGCTGGTGAGGATTGTGGCACGCTTGTTACGCTCAGCCTGCATCTGTTTTTCCATGGCTTGAAGCACCGACTGTGGAGGTGTAATATCTTGAAGTTCAACACGGTTTACCTTCACGCCCCACTTGTTGGTGGCATCGTCGAGCACCGCGCGTAGTTTGGTGTTGATGGTGTCGCGCGAGGTGAGTGTTTCGTCGAGTTCGAGTTCACCGATAATGTTACGCAGGGTGGTTTGCGTGAGTTTTTCGATAGCGTTAGGCAGATTGTTGATTTCATACACCGCGCTTTCGGGTTCCACGATTTGGAAGTAGAGCAGCGCGTTGATTTGAGTCTGCACGTTGTCTTTTGTAATCACATTTTGCTTGTCGAAATCATACACCTGTTCACGAAGGTCGATGGTGTTGGTGTAGAAATATCTGCCGTTGGAGTAAGCCACGGTGGTTTTGGGGCGGTCGATGAAAGGGATAATCACGTTGATGCCCGGCTTCAGCGTGGCGTAATACTTGCCCAATCGCTCAATAATTTTGGTTTCGGATTGAGGGATAATCACCAAACTCTTTTTCACGAGAATGAGCACGAACACGATTAGTGCAATCAGTACCCACATACCAATACTTGCTGTTGTCATACTACTATTTGCTTTAGAATGAATAAATTATAATTTTGTTTCGTTTCTTAGGGTAGGGGTGCGCTTAGATGCGCTCCACCGTCACGATAAGGCTTTTACGGTCCACGATTTTCACCTTTTCGCCCACTTCTATCACATCTGTTTCACGTGAAACAGCCTTCCACACGTCGCCGTCCACTGCCACATATCCGCTTTCGCCTGGCGCGATGGCTTCTTCCACTCTGCCTTCGCGTCCAATCAGTGCGTCGATGTTGGTGGAGATGTTTTTGTCGTTGCGGTGTATGTATCTCAGCGCAAAGGGGCGAACGAATAAAAGGAAGGCGATAGAAATCACAATCCATGCCAAGAGTTGTGGCACCAGTCCGGTTCCGCAAAGCGCCACCAGTGTGGCAGCCACTGCGCCGAGCGCAAAACTCATGAAGAAGAAATCTCCCGAGGTCAGCTCAAGGATGAGGAAAAAGATTCCCATTAAAATCCACATGAGCCAGAGGTTGGTTTGAAAATATTCAATCATGATATAAAAAATTTTAATTGTCGTTTAATGTTTGCTTTTTGATGGTAAATTGCTTGAGTTAGTAAAGATACTCATAATTTTACTTATATGGCAATTTTTTCCTCAAAAATCATTTTGCCTAAAAATAGTGCAAAATATGTGCCAAATTTCGCTAAAAATCCCCACCAAACTCCCAGATGGCGAACAAATATGCGATTCTCAACGCCTAAAAAATGGCTTAAACGATTGAGTAGTAAGATGAAAGGCGCAATTTTGCTGTTTCTGATTTTTGTTCAGAAAAATTGCAAACGCTAAATTTGAGCAAATTTAACCCTATTTTTCCACGCAAAAGAATTATCTTTGTAATTGTGAAAGTCTGTGCCAATACTTTCGCTTTGGCGCGGCTTGCACATTAATAATATTAAGATTTTCGGATTTTAAAAAGTAAGGCTTTGACGCAAATTTCTTACATAGCAGAAAACGTAGTGCTACCTCAACTCAATCATGAGGCTGTGGCGAGTTGGGTTGAAAAAGTTGCCGCTTCGCTCGGAAAGAGGGTAGGGGCGTTGTCGTATATTTTTTGCGACGACGAGTACATGCTCGACACCAACCGTAAATTTCTCCAGCACGACTATTACACCGACATCATCACCTTCGACTACAGCAATCGCCGACGCATCAGTGGTGATATGGTGATTTCGCTCGACACCGTTCGCACCAATGCGGAGCAGTTCGCCAAGTCGTATGACTCGGAATTGCTGCGTGTGATTATCCATGGGGTGCTGCACCTGTGTGGCATCAACGACAAGGGACCGGGAGAGCGAGAAATTATGGAACAACATGAAAATGAGGCACTTGCTATAGTGCCTTCAAATATTTTTGAATCATGAATTATGCCTACGATGTCATAGTGATTGGTGCTGGCCATGCCGGTTGTGAAGCCGCTGCCGCCGCTGCGCGCCTTGGCTCTACCACGCTTTTGATCACTATGGATATGAACAAAATTGCGCAAATGAGTTGTAATCCTGCCGTTGGTGGTATTGCTAAAGGGCAGATTGTGAGAGAGATAGACGCACTTGGCGGTCAGATGGGTATCGTCACCGACCGCAGTTCTATCCAGTTCCGCATGTTGAACCGCTCGAAAGGTCCAGCCATGTGGAGTCCACGCTCACAAGCCGACCGCATTCGCTTCATTGCCGAATGGCGCAATATTCTCGAAAATACGCCCAACCTGTATATGTGGCAAGATTCCGCTGTGAGTCTGACCATCGAGAATGGGGTGGTGAAGGGCGTGAAAACCGCCTTTGGTGTTGAATTTACCGCTAAATCTGTGGTATTGACTGCTGGCACTTTCCTCAATGGATTGATGCATGTGGGGCCTGTGCAGATAGAGGGCGGTCGTGTTTCGGAGCCTGCTTCGCACGGAATTACCGAGCAACTTCGCGACCTCGGATTCACTGTTCAGCGAATGAAAACGGGCACTCCGGTGCGCCTTGATGAGCGAACTGTTGACTTTAGCAAGGCCACAATTCAAGAGGGTGATACCGATTTTCACCACTTTTCGTTCCTTCCAACGGTGAAAAGTGAACTCAAACAGCGCCCCTGTTGGATAGTTTACACCAACTCGGAAGTACACCAAATCTTGCGTGAGGGACTGCCTGAATCGCCACTTTACAACGGTCAAATCAAGAGTATCGGACCACGTTATTGCCCCAGCATCGAGACGAAATTGGTCACTTTCCCCGACAAGGAACAGCACCAGTTGTTCCTCGAACCAGAAGGGGAGAGCACTCATGAAATGTATCTGAATGGCTTCTCATCTTCCATGCCGTGGAAGGTGCAATTTGAGGCGCTTTCCAAGATTCCTGCCTTTGAGCATGTGCAGGCCTACCGTCCTGGATATGCCATTGAATACGACTTTTTCGACCCCACACAACTGCATCATAACCTCGAAACCAAACTCGTGAAAAACCTGTTTTTCGCAGGTCAAGTCAACGGCACCACTGGTTATGAAGAGGCCGCTGGACAGGGTTTGGTGGCTGGTATCAACGCCCATCAAGCCGTGGCAGGAGGCGAATCTTTCGTGCTTGGCCGTGATGAGGCCTACATTGGTGTGCTTATCGACGACCTCGTGACCAAGGGCGTTGACGAGCCGTATCGCATGTTCACCAGTAGGGCGGAACACCGCATTTTGCTTCGCCAAGACGATGCCGACCGACGCCTAACCCCTAAGGGCTATGCCCTCGGTTTGGCTACTCAAGAGCGCTACGATTTGATGCGTTCGAAGTGGGATGCGGTGGAAAAATTGGTGGAATTTGCCAAGGAATTTTCGGTGAAAACCTCGCTTATCAACCCCGAATTTGAGCGTGCCGGGTTCCCCATTCTGGCTCACGGTTGCAAACTCTACGACCTGATTTTGCGTCCGCAACTCACCATTATGTTGCTTGCCGAAATGATTCCCGAACTCCAAAAACGCATTTTGGAACTGGAGCAGGCACGCCGCGAAGAGATTGTGGAAGCAGCCGAAATTTCCATAAAATACAACGGATATATCGCCCGCGAGGAAGCGATAGCAAAAAAACTTTCTCGCCTTGAGCATGTGAAAATTCGTGGCAAATTCAAATATTCCGACATTCATTCGCTCTCTACCGAGGCGCGCCAGAAACTCGAAAAGATAGATCCCGAAACGGTGGGGCAGGCTTCGCGTATTCCGGGCATATCGCCGAGCGACGTGAATATATTGCTCTTGCTTTTAGGAAGATAACTCAAAATTGTTCCACGTGGAACATGCGTGTTAAACAAAAAATAAAACAACCAACTAAATACAACAATGAAACAAGAACAACTTGACAAAGTGAAAAGCGTAGTTCGCAACATTCCTGACTTTCCAGTACCGGGCATTCAGTTCAAAGACCTTACCACAGCCTTCAAAAATCCCGAAGCGCTCCAAATCATGCGCCAAGGTTTGCACGACCTCTACAAGGATAAAGGTATCACCAAGGTGGTGGGTATTGAGGCCCGCGGATTCATCGGTGGCGCTATGCTTGCAGTGGATCTCAACGCTGGATTCGTTCCATTGCGCAAACCGGGAAAACTGCCAGCCGAAACCATTCAGAAAGAATATGCGAAAGAATACGGCACCGATGTGATAGAAATCCACAAAGATGCCATTTCCTCCGATGATATCGTGGTGATTCACGACGACCTTCTTGCTACAGGCGGCACAATGATGGCTGCCTACGAACTGGTGAAATCGATGAATCCAAAGAAGGTGTATATCAATTTCATTTGCGAACTTCTCGGACTTAACGGCCGCGCGATCTTCCCGGCAGATGTGGAAGTGACTTCGCTTTTCGATTTTCCCGACAAATAAAGTATAAATCGGAACTATATAATTTGAACCCTGACTTAAAACTCAAGATTAGTCTTTTGCCCGATTGCCCCGGTGTGTATAAATACTTCAACAAAGAGGGTACAGTAATATACGTGGGCAAGGCGAAGAATTTGAAGCGCAGGGTGAGCTCTTATTTCAATAGGGTTCACTCTGTGCTTCGCACCAACATGCTCGTGCGCCACATTCACAACTTGGAATATATAGTGGTGAACACTGAAGAGGAGGCGCTCGACCTTGAGAACAGTTTGATTAAAACCTATCAGCCGCGCTACAATGTGCTGCTGAAAGATGATAAGTCGTATCCGTGGATTTGCGTAACCAAGGAACTGTTTCCGCGAGTGTATCTCACTCGTGAAAAGGTGAACAAGCATGGGCGTTTTTTCGGTCCCTATCCCAAGACCGAAGTGGCATGGGCTTTGCTCGACGCGCTGAAGGAAATTTTCCCGATTCGTTCGTGTCGCTACAATCTCACGCCAGAAGCGGTGGAATCGAAGAAACACCGTCTTTGCCTGAAGTTTCACCTCAAGAGTTGTGACGGTCCCTGCCATGGCTTGATTTCGCCCGATGAATACGCAAAATATATCGATGAAATCATTCATATCCTCAATGGTGAGACCAAATACGTGAGCGACTATTTGTGCGATGAAATGGCACGCTACGCTGCCGACCTTAAATTTGAGGAAGCCGAGCAGGTGAAGCGCAAATATCTGCTCGTGGAGAAATATCGCGCAAAATCGGTGATTGTGAGTCCCACCATCAGCAATATTGATGTGTATTCGCTCATTCGCGACGATTCTGCCGCCTACGCTAATTATATGCACGTGCGAGAGGGTAGTGTGGTGCAAAGCATGACCATTGAATACAAGATTGTGGATGCAGACACCGATGAAACCGATGCCGAATTGATGTCAACCGCCATTCGGGAGTTTCGTCAGCGTTTCGCCGATGCCTATCGGAAGGACCGTGTGAAAGAGGCAATCGTGAATGTGGTTCCCGATTTCGAGATTGAGGGTGTGAATTTTGTGGTGCCACAGCGTGGCGATAAACGCAAGTTGCTTGCCATTTCGCTGAAAAACGCCGAGCAGTACAAGACCGACAAACTCAAAATGATGGAGAAGCTCAACCCTGAGCAGCGAGCTATGCGCACGCTCACCACCATTCAAAAGGATTTCCGTTTGAGTGCCGTTCCGCATCATATTGAGTGCTTCGACAACTCCAATATCTCTGGCACCAACCCCGTGGCGGCATGTGTGGTGTTTCGCAACGCCAAACCCTCGAAAAAAGAATATCGCCACTTCAACATCAAGACGGTGGAAGGCCCCGACGACTATGCTTCGATGAAGGAGGTGCTCACGCGCCGCTATTCTCGCTTGGTGAGCGAGGGGCAGGATTTGCCGCAGCTGGTGATTCTCGACGGTGGCAAGGGGCAGTTGAGCGCAGGCGTCGAGGTGCTTGATGAGTTGGGGCTTCGTGGGCAGATTGCCATGATTGGCATTGCCAAGACCCTCAACGAAATCTATTTCCCTGGCGACTCGTTGCCGCTCTATATCGACAAAAACAGCGAAACGCTGAAAGTGGTGCAACGCTTGCGCGACGAGGCGCACCGCTTCGGCATCACGCATCACCGAAATCGCCGCAGCAAGAGCCAGGTTCATTCGGCTCTCGACGATATTCGTGGGGTGGGGGATAAGACTAAACATCTGTTGCTCAAAGAGTTTAAGAGTCTTAAGCGCATCAAGGAGGCTTCGCTGCCACAACTCACCGCAGTAGTGGGGGCGGCAAAAGCGAATGTAGTGTATAATGCGTTGAATATCAACGAAAAAGATAATAATTCAGAACAATAATGAGATTAGTGATACAAAGAGTGACCAGCGCATCGGTCAGCATTGATGGTGAAATCGTGGGTAAGATTGCCGGCGGTTTGATGGTGCTGGTGGGCGTGAGAGAGGGCGATACTGAGGCAGATATGAAGTGGCTTGCCCAGAAAACCGTGAATATGCGTATTTTCGACGACGAAAACGGCGTGATGAACCGTAGTGTGATCGATGCTGGCGGCGATGTGCTCTCCATTAGCCAATTCACACTCAATGCCTCCACCAAGAAAGGCAACCGCCCCAGTTATATCCATGCCGCTGGCCACGACCTTGCTGTGCCCCTCTACGAGGCGTATTGCGAGGAGGTGAGCCGCCTGATGGGCAAGGATGTGCAGCGCGGCAAATTCGGCGCCGATATGCAGGTGTCGCTCGTCAACGACGGCCCCGTTACCATCATCATCGACTCGCTCTTAAAAGAGTAATGTGCTGACACATCGGTGATTGACAATAAATCATGCCGAAGGTATGTGCATACGTTTGGGCGAAACCACTTTTTGCCCATCCAGCATAAAGGTGAAAATCTATCTATGATTGGAAAAACGGTTTTTTTTTCGTAAGTTTGCAAAGTTAATGACTATTCAAGAGGCTCAACAAAAAGTAGATGAGTGGATTCGCACCTACGGAGTGCGCTATTTCAGTCCGCTCACCAATATGGCTCAACTCACCGAGGAAGTGGGCGAGGTGGCGCGTATCATCAGCCGCACCTATGGCGAACAGTCGTTCAAGCCCTCCGACAAGGGCAAGGATTTGGGCGATGAACTTGCCGATGTGCTGTGGGTGGTGCTCTGCCTTGCCAACCAGACCGGGGTGGACCTGACCGCCGCTTTAGAGCGCAATTTCGACAAGAAAACTAACCGTGATGCCTTTCGTCATCTCAACAACGAAAAATTATCAAAATAAAATAACTATACAACATGGAACAAAAATTCGATTCTAAGGAAACTCCTAACAAGTATCAACAGGCTTTCCTCGAGAGCAAGGTGGAAACCAACGACGCAGTTGTGGCTGCTGAAGTGGAAAAAATCCTCAAAGAGCATATCGCAGAAAATGATAACAAGGAAGTGTATCAATTCCTGCTCAACTGTGTGGACTTGACCACACTCAGCACCACCGACAGCGAACGTAGCGTGGCTGCTTTCACCAAGAAGGTGAACGACTATTGGACCAACTATCCACAGTACAAGAACGTGGCTGCCATTTGCGTGTATAGCAATTTCGCAGAAGTGGTGCGTGGCGCACTTGAGGTGAGCGACGTGAATATCGCCGTTTGTAGTGCGGCTTTCCCTTCTTCACAGGCTCATATCGAGACCAAGGTGGCAGAAACCGCCCTCGCTATCGAAGATGGTGCCGACGAGGTGGACATCGTGATCAACATGGGCTACTACCTCGACGAGGCATACGAGGAATTGTGCGATGAAATCGCAGAAATCAAGGCTACAATGGGCGACCATCACTTGAAGGTGATTCTCGAAACCGGTTGCCTGAAGACTGCCGAAAACATCAAGCGTGCGTCAATCCTCTCTATGTACAGCGGTGCCGACTTCATCAAGACCTCTACCGGCAAGATTTACGAAGGCGCAACCCTTGAGGCTGCCTATGTGATGTGCCAGTGCATCAAGGAATATTACGAAAAGCATGGTGTGATGATTGGTTTCAAGGCTGCAGGTGGCATCCGTACCACTGCCGACGCAGTGAAATACTACACCGTGGTGAAAGAAGTGCTAGGCGAAAAGTGGCTCACCAACCAATACTTCCGTATCGGTGCCAGCAGCTTGGCAAACGCCCTCTTCCAATCATTCACCGAAACCGAAGTATCTCCATTCTAATCCACCCCCACACCCATACACGAACCCAAACAGTTCGTGAACACAAAAAATGCGAAGCCCCCACGGCTCCGCATTTTTTATTTCCCAGTGGCAGCAGAATCGGACTTATCAGACCTATCAGACCTATCAGACCTATCGGACCTCAACTCGTTGTCTTGTTGACTTGTTGTCTCGTTGACCTCAAAATTTTTCGGAGAAAAATTTTGTTCTTTTGGGAAAAATAGTAACTTTGTAACTTTTGGAGAGATTTCGCTTAAAATCGCTTGTAAATCGCTCGGAAATTACAATAATCAATTAATAAAACCACCTACTATGATGAAACGTTTACTGACACTGGCAGCAGTTGTGATGACTGCCGCTGTGAACTGGGCACAAACCACTTTCCCAGTTACGCTCGACATCGCCGATGAGGCAAGTTTTGCCAAATGGACGGTGATTGACGCAAACGCTACAACGAGTGCCAACACTTGGGGCTACAGCAACTCCGAAGCACTCTATCCTCAGGACACGAAAGCTGGCGCCAACGACTGGCTGATTTCTCCCTCTGTGCATTTGGAAGCCGGAAAATATGAGGTGAGCGGCTATGTGATTCAGCGTTCCACTTTCAGTTACGACAAACAATCGTTCCAATTCACCTACGGCAATGCGCCTACAGTTGAGGCTCAAACCAATGTGTTTGTCACCGAAAAGGCGTATCAAAGCAAACTCTACAAAGCCACCACGGCCAGCATTATTGTGACCACCGCCGGCGACTATCATTTTGCCATTCACCTGACCAGTTCCAGATATCAGGGCGACTGCGGTTTCCAAAAATTCGTTATCAACAAGGTGGCTCCTGTGCCAGCACAGGTGTCGAATCTCGCCGTGGCAGTAGGGGAGAAGGGTGCGCTGCAAGCCACTCTCACTTGGACCAACCCCACCAAGGACAGCGACGGCAACGACCTCGGTAAATTCAGCGGTGTGAAGTTGAAACGCGGCACTACCGACCTTGGCACCGTGGCTGGCGCAAAGGGCGAGGCGATGACCTATGTGGACAAGGGCATCAGCAATCCAGGCAAATACACCTATACCGTGGTCGCCTACAATGAAGACGGCGATGCCACCACTGGTGCTCCAACCGTGACTTCGGGTTGGGTGGGTATCGACACCCCAAAACCAGTTTCTGACCTCGCAGCCACAGCCGACGGCGATAAGGTGACACTCACCTTCGCTGCTCCAACCGAGAGCGAGAACGGCGGTTATGTGGATTTTGAAAATGTCACTTATCGCATAACCCGCGATTCGGAAGTGCTCAACGAGGCATTCACCGGCACCACCTACCAGAATGTGGTGCCCAAGTTGGGCAACTACACCTACGGTGTGCAGGCGCAGTATAGCACCAAGCGTTCGACTACCCAAACCGTGAAAATTCGCGCTGGCGAGGGCTTCCCAGTTCCTTATAGCGAAACTTTCGACCAAGCCGCATCGCTCGACCTGTTTGCCATTCACAACCTCTCTGGCGGCACACGCACATGGCGCTACAACTCGTCGAAGAAGTGCGTGGATTATTGGGGCACATCTTCTGCCGCCAACCACTGGCTCATCACCCCTCCAATCATTCTTGAAGAGGGCAAGACCTACGAATTGAAGTTCAACGCTGGCCTTGAAAAGGCAATAAAGCCTGAAAACTACAAGCAACTGAACGTGTATGTGGGCAAGGGCGACACTCCAGAGGCTCAAACCACCGAACTCTTTGGCGAACTCATCAAGTCGGCCCTCATGGAAGGCAAAACGGCTTACTTCACCGCGCCATCGAGTGGCGGATTCAACTTCGGTTTCAACGTGACTGGTGCCACCGACTCCTACTCTATCTATATCGACAACATCACCGTTGACGAGGCGCAAGTGATTTCTGCCGCCGTGAGCGATTTGAAGGCCGTTCCAGCCGCTAAGGGCGCGCTTGCTGTGGAATTGAGTTGGGTGAACCCGTCGAAGGCTGTGAGTGGCTTAGACCTCGCCAAACTCGACAAGGTGGAAGTGTTCCGCGGCAGCGATTTGGTGACCATTATCAACGCGCCACAAATGGGCGCCACCGCCACCTACACCGACCAGGTGAGCGAACCAGGCAAATACACCTACACACTTATTGCTTACGCCGATGAAATGTATAGTGAAGATGCTACCGTGACCAGCGCTTGGGTGGGTCCCGACACTCCTGCCGCTCCTGCTAACGCCGCTTTGGCTTTGAGCGATGGTAAACCTGTGGTCACTTTCGATGCTGTGACTGCTGGCGTGAACGGTGGCTATATCGACACCGAGGCATTGGGCTACACCATCACTCGTCTGCCCGACGAGGCTGTGGTGGCAGAGGGCGTGAAGGCTACCACTTTCACCGATAATGCCGTGTTGCCACTCGCAAAATACAGTTATTCTATCGTGGCAAAGGTGGGTGAACAAGTGAGCGAGGCGGCGCTGACCAATGGTCTCGTGCTTGGCGACGCGATCGAACTCCCATACGAAACCACCCTTGACAATGCCGACGATGCCGCTATCTGGGCATTCTACGATGCCGACGCCGACAGCAAGACTTGGAGTTACAGCACCCGCAACACAGCCATTGAATCGGGCTTCAGCGCAAAGGCTGGCGATGCTGCTTTTACACCTCCATTCCGCACCGTGCAGGGTGCACACATGCTCACCTACGATGTGCACGGCTACAGTTATCGCTATGGCGATGCCTACGATGTGGTGCTTGCCAACAATAGCGACTACGCCAACGCCGCCACACTGGCGCAATATCCCGACAAGGACATCGCATTCGCCATGTACGAAACCCGCACCGTCAACTTCACCATCGATGCCGCTGGCATTTACAACATCGGTTTCAAGCAGATGTCAACCAGCCCTTGGGGTATCTCTATCAAGAATGTGAAGATTGAGTGTACCGTGCCTACCGGCATCACCGAGACCATCGGTTTGGGCATCAACTACTACGACCGCGCGGCTCAATGCCTGATGCTCGCCCAGCCAGCCCATGTGACCGTGGTGGCTGTGAATGGCGTGGTGGTGGCTGCTGCCGACGCTGAGGCGCAACTCAACCTCTCTCACCTCGGTTCAGGCGTGTATATCGCCTCTATCGTCACCGCCGACGGCAAGGAGAGCCATGTGAAGTTTGTGAAATGATAATTGAAAAAATTATAGTAAAATAAAGCATGAAAAAAACATTTTTATCTTCCTTTGCCCTTGTGCTTGCCGCCCTCTCGCTGCAAGCACAGGTGGCAGAGCCTGTACGCAATGCGGCAGAGCGGCCGTCGTTCTCTCCTGTGAAGGTGGAGCAGGCGGCAAGCGTGGCAATGCCTAAGCGTGTGCGTGCAAATGTGAATGGCGAGTTGAAGGCCGCTTTTAGTGTGCAGGGCGCATCGTCGCAAACCGCCGTTTGGAGCGATAATTTCGACCAAGGCGCATCGAGTTGGGTGCTTACCAACGACCCCTCTGGATATGTGAAGTGGTCGTTGAAAAACAAGGGCTTCAACACCGTCGATGCCACCGATGTGCAGTCGCTTTATGTGGAGGGCCCCTATCAGGTATTTCGCCGTGCCGTGGCTTATGCCACCAGCGCGGGTGTGAGTGTGCCGTCGAACGGCGCATTCCACGCTTATGTGAAGTATAGCGAGGCGATGAACGATTACGCCGTGCTCACGTTGAGCGTATCCACCGACGATTTCGCCACTTCCACCGACTTGTGGAATAGCACGATGGAATCGGGGCATACTGGCAACATTTGGCACCAAGTTGAGGCTGATTTGAGCGCATTCGCCGGTAAATCGGTGAAATTCCGCTTCACCTACGGCCCAGGCACCGCCGACGAGTTTAAGACGGGCGGATATATGGCCGACTACGCCATCGACGGCTTGGAAGTGACAGGTGTGGCTTCAATCGACGGCGTGAACGTGGCCACTGGCGAAGTGGTGAAGTTTGCCGACCTCTCGCAAGGTGCGCCAGTGAAGTGGCAATGGGTGTTCCCCGGCGGCACTCCATCGGCATCTGCTGAGCAAAATCCGCAAGTTTACTATAAGGAAGACGGCACCTACAACGTGAGTCTTGAGGTGATTGATGCGCAAGGCAATAAGTCGGCAGTCACTCGCGAAGGTTTCGTGACGGTGACCGGAAAGGCTCCTGTGGCGCATATCATGCCACCTGCCACATTCCGCGAGGCCTCCAGCCATCTGCCATTGGTGGCACCGCTGGCTCAGGTGCAATTCGCCGATGCCTCCGAGGGATTCCCCACCAAGTGGAACTGGAGTTTCACTGGCGCATCGCCAGCCGCTTCCACCGAGCAGTGCCCCAAGGTGAGCTACGACTTCCTCCACAAGCAAAGCGTGGCGCTGCAAGTGGAAAACAGGCATGGCAAAAGCGAAGATAAGATGGATGTGCAGGTCGAATATGAGGCTATCATCAATAATCTGCTTCCTACCGACAAGCCTATCACCTACGATTTGGGCAACGGCACTTTCCCTGGCAGCAACCAGACGGGTGTGACCGAGTATGGCGAACGCTTCTCTAAGCCTTCACGTCCGATGGTGGTGTATGGTGCATACGTTTATTTCGTGACCAACAAAGCCACCCACATTGCCGACCAAATCGCCAGCGTGGGCGTGCATTTGCGCAAGAGCGAAAACGGACTGCCGGGCGAAAAACTCGAATCGGCATGGTGGCGCACCTTTGAACTGGAAGTGGGCGGATCCAACCTCGTGGGCACCGAATTTAAGTTCAATCCACAGGTGGTCGACGATGAATTCTGGTTCACCATCGATGGCATTCCAGAGTGGAACGACTCTTGCAACGTGTCGTTCGCCATGGCGAAATTCCGTAGCGAGGGCAACACCGCCTACATGCTGAAAAGAGGCAAATGGCAACCGCTCACTGGTTACTTCCAAGGTGGCGACGGCGGACAAACCAGTTTCTACATCTTCCCGATGGTGGCGCACTCCGTGATTACCACGTTGCCCGTTGGCACCGATGAAATCGTGGTTCCTGCCAAAGCAGGCGTAGCAGAGCAACAGATTTTCTCGCTCTTTGGCTATAAAGACCCGGTGGTGGACGCCAACTGGTGCCGCATCATGAGCAAGCAGAACGGCTTGACCGTAGATACTCTTAAAATTGGCTACGATGCATTGCCGGCAGGAATGGAGAGCCGCACAGCCAACATTACGCTCACCGATGGCTACGACACCATCACACTGAAGGTGACCCAAAAGGCAGAACAGAAGAAATATGATGTGACCGACGTGACACGCCTCATCAACATGATTCTCGGCACAGTGGAAAAGGACGATGCCTACGACTTCGACGGCGATGGCATCCTCAACGTGACCGACGTCACCTCCCTCATCAACATCATCCTCCAAACCGCCCAATAGCAAGTATTAAATACTCAATCCCCCCAAAGCACCGACTAAATCCCCCCAAATTTAGTCGGTGTTTTAGTTTTCCACCTCACGAGTAAATCCCCACCCATTTAGCGAAGAAAAACACCAATTTAATCCAATAAACCAATTAAACCCAATTAAAAAAACAGCATCACGTAGGGATGTGCCTTCGGCATGTTTGGGTCACGCGTTGTTGGGTGATGTGTTGCTGGGGCACACGTTGTTGGGTGTTGAAAAATTGTCGATTGCCATTGAAACATACCAAAGGCATGTCCCTACGTGATGGTGTTATGGTTTGTTTGGTTTTGGAGGATTTGGGCTCTCTAAAATGTGTTTCGGTGCGCTTGCAATCAAAGTTTTTGCTTGAAAATCGCAGTTGTTCAAACTATTATTCGTAACTTTACATTTGGATATGGGCTTGTGCCTTGTCCAAAAAATGACATCGTTGGAAAAAACATAAAGCATTCGCTATTATTTCGCGTTCAGCCAAAAGCCTCGGAAACTTATTGGAAATAACGTAACTTGAAATAATTGTGATAGGGCAATCGGTATGTGATGCCTTAGTCTACGAATTGTAGCAATGCAACTACGCCATAGGCGTGGTGCATTCTTATTCTGTAGACTGGGGTTTCCGTTCCGAGGCTGCCTCATAGCTGAACGCAATAAGGGCATCACGCCTTTTTTGCGTTTTAGCGGATTGATAGTTGTATGCCGTGTGTTGTGTACTGTAACTATCAATCATTATGGCGAATAAGAATTTGAATGCCGCAAAAGTGGCGAAAAAGGATGAGTTTTACACTCAACTTTCAGACATTGAGCGAGAATTGCTGCATTATTGGCAACACTTTCATGGTAAGGTGGTGCTCTGCAATTGTGATGACCCTTATGAAAGTAATTTCTTTAAGTATTTTGCACTTCGGTTCAACCAACTTGGACTGAAAAAATTGATATGCACTTGCTACGACGGCTCGCCAGTGCAAGGTACGGAACTGATATTCCGTTTTGATGGAGAGGGCAATGAGGTGCCTAAAAAGGTGGCGTATAAAGTGGAGATTACGGAAGTGAAGGACGAAAACGGCGATGGGGCAGTGGATTTGTCGGATGTTCGTTACCTGTTGCAGAACGATAAGAATGTGCTGTCGGTTTTGCAGACTGGTGATTTCCGTTCCGCAGAGTGTGTAGAACTGCTCAAAGAAGCAGATATTGTGGTAACTAATCCGCCATTCTCGCTATTCCGAGAATACATCGGACAACTAATGAAGTACGAAAAGAACTTCTTGATTGTGGGTAGGCAAATGAATATTACATACAAGGAATTGTTCCCTCTAATTCAGGCGAATAAAGTGTGGATTGGATATGGGTTTAGAGGTGCTGCTGCTCATTTTATAACACCTTATGAGGATGTGGCTACTGCAAGCGATCATAGAAAAGGAATGGTTCGTGTATCTGGAGTTACATGGTTTACAAATTTGGAGATTCAAAAACGTAATGAGGAACTTGACTTGGTGTGTCGCTATTCTCCAGAAGAATATCCCCAATACGACAATTACGATGCAATCGATGTGAGCAGGACCCAAAATATACCCTTTGACTATGATGGGATAATGGGGGTTCCTTTGACTTTCTTGGATAAGTATTGTCCTTCGCAATTTGAAATCATTTGGCAAGCAAGTGGAAATACACGAGCGTCTGCCCCTAAAGAAGTTTTAGAAAAGGTCGGTTATGAAGTGAATCCGAATGACAGGGGTGGTTGTGCAGTAGTAAATGGAAAACGTCAATTCACAAGAATATTAATAAAGCGCTTAAAAAATAAAAATTAAAAATCATGATGACCATTAAACAAATATCGGTAACCGTTGGTGAGATAACCAAAGGCTACATCAACAATGAGGAGCAAGGAGTGCGTGGATATGACGGTTTGCTCGACATTCGCCCTCCTTACCAGCGTGAGTTTATTTACAACGAAAAAGAGCAACAAGCCGTGATTACCACGGTGCTGAACGGCTATCCACTCAATATCATGTATTGGGTGAAACGAAGCGATGACGCAGAGTGTCCTTACGAGGTGATGGACGGTCAGCAGCGCACGCTCTCGCTATGTGAGTATGTGGCAGGAAAGTTTGCTTATGATTTCAAAAATTTCTTCAATCAGCCAGCCGACATTCAAAAGCGGATTCTTGATTACGAACTCACAGTGTATGTGTGCGAGGGAGAGGAATCGGAGAAATTGGAGTGGTTCAAGACCATTAACATTGCCGGCAAGGCTCTGAACGAGCAGGAAATTCGCAACGCTATATATGCAGGGCCATTTGTCAGCGATGCAAAATTGCATTTCTCCAAAACCAACTGTGGTGCCTATCGGTTGGGCAAAGATTTGGTGAACGGCTCGCCTATACGTCAGGACTTCTTGAAAAAAGCGTTGGAATGGATGGCAGAGCACGAAACGCGCAACGGTAAACCGAAAACAGCGGTTGACTATATGGCACAACATCAGCACGATTTGAACGCCGGACCGCTTTGGACGTATTTTCAGAATGTGCTGCATTGGGCTATGTCCACGTTCAACATGAAGAAGTTTAAAAAGATCATGAAGGGACTTGACTGGGCTAAACTGTATGATATGTTTCACGAAAAACCGCTCAACACTAAGGCTATGGAGGCACAGATTGCCGATTTGGTGGGCGACGACGAGATACAAAAGTCACAAGGCATCATTCCCTATGTGCTAATAGGCGACGAACATTACCTTGACCTCCGTGCGTTCCCCGACAAGATAAAACTTGCCGTATGGGAACAGCAGAAGCATAAATGCGCTCTTTGTGGCAAGGTGTTCGACTTCGTATTTATGGAGGGCGACCATATCACTCCATGGCGCGATGGTGGCAGAACCACCAAAGAAAATTGCCAAATGCTCTGCCAAGAGTGCAACAGAAGAAAAGGCAGCAAATAGAGCAAAATCAGAATCATAGCGTAGGGACATGCCTTCGGCATGTTGGGTGATGCGTTGAAACATTGCCGAAGGTATATCCCTTCGTTATGATAACATACCCTCACATTAAGTTTATAAATTAACATCACTCAACTCGCAATTGAAGTGCCGGCTATCGACTACATCATTTCTCTTTTAAACCAAAGTTCAAAAACACTATCAGCGAGGAATACACCTTCCTTTTCAATGGTGATAATCTCTTTTTCAATTAAACATTTCTTTATACGGTCTACATTTGATTTGCTGCCGAGAGGATATATTTCTGAAACCGCTTTAGTGGTGAATCCTGTATGTATGTCTTTGCACAAAAGGCGAATAAAGTTGAGTTGATAGGTGGTAAGCCCCTCTGTCTGTTGTATAAAGAGACTACTGTTTTGTTCCAACAAGGCCTTCAAGCCTTCTTTGAAACTCTCCTCGTTAACTTCTTTCTCTGTTTCAGCCATAACGTTCCATGCAAGTTGTTGCACATAAGAAGAGTGGTTTTTCACCACTTGGCATATTCTGCTTGCATACCCTTCTGCTATCTTCTTGCCATATTTCTCAAATCGAGAACAGATGAAGGGAACCCAATATTCCGTAGGAATGCACTTGAGATGTAGCATCTCGCCAAACTGATAGAAAGGCATACGACGATTTTGGAATATATTCTCCATCAGATGCTTCTTGCTGCCAAAGAAGCAATAAGACACATTTTGGTGGTGCTGCCAAACTCCGCGTAGACGCTTTTGTATAGTTATCGAGTCGGTGAACTCACCTATCTGCTGAAACTCATCAATACACACTACCATGCGAACGCCCTGTTCTTTAGCAATACGTTCTGGAAGATTCAAAATTTCCTCTGGAGAATAATTCTTAGGCGTTATTCCTAATGATATAGAAAACTCAGAATTAGGCTCTGGGCTAATTGAAAGCTTTGGTGAAACTCTTACTAAGAAACGTTTAATATTCTCCATGACTTGTTCCAAATGGCTGCCAGTGGATTTCATGATTGTTTCGGCAAATCGGTTATAGAAATCATATTCACTTCTGCAATCATAGATGTCCATATAGACGATTTTTATCATAGGATTGTCAACCTCTGAAATCACCTTTTTTATAAGCGAGGTCTTCCCCATGCGTCTGGGAGATATAAGAATGACATTAATGCCATTTTCAAAGTCAAGCTTGATACGCTTGGTTTCTTCAATTCGGTCTGTAAAGTTATTACCTCCAACCGACATGCCATATACAAAAGCTTTTTCCATAACCTTTACACCTTTTCAATTAGACTACAAAGGTAATGAAAAAAAGAGAAAGTTCACAAGGTTGTGGTCCACAATGTTGTGAACTTTGTCAAAAAAACCGCAACTTACTGATTTTCTGTATAAATTGCAGGTGGTCAATCGTGTTTTTGAATCTGTTTTCGGAAGTCTTTTCGGGGTGGGGTGGTATTGTGCTGTGGGGTGGGGTGTGTGGTGGTGTGGAAAAATGGGCGGCATTTCCGTTTGGGGGAAATGCCGCCGTTGTTTATTTTAAATCCCGATTTTGGGGATTGTCAGTTGGCTGGTGTACTTGTTATTTTGCCACCTTTACTGCTGTGCCGTTAGAGAGGCGCAAGATGTAGATGCCGTTAGCCCATTCAGAGGCGTCGATGGCCTTGTCGGCTGCGAGCGACTTCTCTGCAATCTTCTGACCAGCGATGTTATACACTGCCACGCTTTGTGCGTTGGTGTTCACTGTGAAAGTGTTGCCGATTTTTGTCACCACAGGAGCTGCGTCCTTCACGTCGTTGATTGAAGTTGGTTCCTTGTGAAGTACCTTCACTGCGTCCACAGCCATTGAGTTGCCCATCCATTCGCCCTCATCGCGCACATAGCGGAAAGCGAATTTTGCATTCTTGCCAGCGAGTTCGCTCACATTGATTTGGTAGCGCAGGTATGAGGTGAATTCTGTGTCGTAGCATTCGCGGTCGGTGCGGTTGGCGATTACGTCTTTCGCCAAGTCAAACACCTCGTTCCAAGTCTTACCTTCGTCGGTTGAGGTCATCACTTTCATGGTGTTCACCACCACGCGCTTGTTGAATTGCATTTTGTTCCAGTCCCAGTCGTTATTCACGTCGTAGCAGTCGAAATAACTTGCTGCCAACAGGAAGTCGAGATAGTATTCGCCAGATGCGTTCATGTTCACCACAGGGCTGATCAACCATTCGTCTTGAGCCACTGGTTCCAGATTGTATTGTGCGTTCTTGTAGCCATAGTGGATATATGCGTCGCATTCGCCGTCGTTCGACTTAGGAGAGAATTGCCCGTCGCCGGTGTAGTAGCAGTACCACGAGTTGTTGATGTTGTGCGAAATCATCTCGGCAGTAGGCTCGTTGCCCGGTGCAATCTTCTTGCTCCAAGTGGAAGGAATCCAGTTCAAATTCTTACCCTCGGTGGCGAAGCCCTCAAAGCTCTCGTAGAAGACGGTGTCGCCGACTACGGGATCGTCGTTGCTCTGTTGTGCGCCCTGAGGTGCGTTCACGCCAACGAATCTCTTGTATTGCTGGCCCTTTTCGTTTTGCACCACTTGCTGTGTCACGCCGTCGGCCACTTGTCGAGAAGCAATCACTTCCACCTGCTCTGCTGCAGATGCGCTTGCGCCAAGGCTAACCAAGGCGATGAGAGAGAGTAAATTTTTCTTCATAAATAAATGTTTGAGTAGTTATGTAAAAAGTGAATTATTGTTGCTGATGCCACAAAAATAATACTATTTTTTCGTTATTTTTGCATTGCGCATAATTTTTCTTACAAAATTCGCATAAATACCAAAAAATACTAAAAACCCTACAATTTGATAAAAAAGCATCAATTTAATTCATTAAAATCCCCAATTTCCACAAATTACTGAATAAATCGCCCACAAATTACTGAATAAAATACCCACAAATTACTGAATAAATTGTCCACAAATTACTGAATAAATCGCCCACAAATTACTGAATAAATCGCCCACAAATTACTGAAAAAGTTTCTGAAATGTTTTGTTATTTAAAATAAAAGGTATATATTTGCGCTTAAAATCAGAATGTTATGGTAAAGTATAAGTCACGTATTGCAGATAGGATATTGGAACGGAAAGTGCTTGGTAAAGGTGCTGTGCTTATTGAGGGCCCAAAGTGGTGCGGAAAGACCACCACGGCAAAGCAGATGGCTAAAAGTGTGCTTAATTTGGGCGATTCGGCGGTGCTGAATCAAAGTGCGCAAATGATAGATCTCAGTCCAGCCACTTTGCTTGAAGGCGATACGCCCCGATTAATTGACGAATGGCAAGCGTTGCCCCCAATTTGGGACAGCATTCGCAGTGAGGTGGATAAGAGGGGAATGCCTTCACAGTTTATTCTCACAGGTTCGTCGGTGTTGCCTGATGCCGATGCCACGATCCATAGTGGCACAGGTAGGTTTGCGCATGTGAAAATGCGCACGATGAGCTTATATGAATCGGGCGAATCCACTGGCGCCATCAGTTTGGCAGACTTGTTTGAGGGGAAAGGCTTTGGTGTTGTGCGCAATGATATGGAAGTGGAGCAGCTTGCGTTTCTCACTTGCCGTGGTGGTTGGCCATGGGCTACGCTTGTGCCTGAAGGGGTGGCGCTTGACCAAGCCTTCGACTATTTCGACTCGGTTGTGAACTACGATATTCAGCGCGTGGATAAAGTGAAGCGTAGTGCCGAGCGCACAAAGCTGTTGCTTCGTTCCTATGCGCGCAATATTGCTCAGCAGGTGTCGATGGCAACAATCCGAAAAGACATGCTCGCCAACGATTCCAGCACCCTTGACGAAAACACTGTTGTGGACTACATTAAGGCATTAAAAAAACTCTATGTGATAGAAGATCTTCCAGCATGGAATCCGAATATCAGAAGCAAGGCGGCAATCCGTACAAGCGACACCCGACATTTTGTTGACCCAAGTGTGGGTACTGCGGCGCTTGGACTTGGTCCAAAAGACTTGATAAACGACTTGCAATCTTTCGGGCTGCTGTTCGAGGACCTTGTGGTGCGCGACCTCAGAGTGTATGCCGAAGCCTTAGACGGTTCGCTTTATCATTACAGAGACAGTAATGGTTTGGAGTGTGATGCTGTGCTTCATCGCAGAAATGGAAGTTACGCGCTGCTTGAAGTGAAACTTGGCGGAGAGGAGCGTATCGAGGAAGGGGCAAAGAATTTAAAGGACTTGGAGAGCAAAATCGACACAGAAAGAATGCCTGCACCGTCATTCCTTGCCGTGGTGGTGGGCGTGGGGCAATATGCCTACCAAAGAAAAGACGGCGTGTATGTTCTCCCCATCTCTTGTCTAAAAGATTAACATCATACCATCCACTTTCTCTGGATAGGGTGTGGGGGATTTTGGCAAAAAGATAGGTGGGTGGGGGTGGTTTTGTGCTTTTGGTTTGGAAAAATGGGAAAAAATGTGGTTTGTGCGATAAAAAATCCGACAATTTGATTGGTTTTTGAAAAAAACATACTATATTTGCGACAAAGATAGTGCAAGTCAGGAACGCTGAGCAATTCGCTTGCTTGATTGTGATGCCGAGATGCTGCCTATCTTCTACAACGAAAAGCCAACTAATATTTACATAAATGGAACGTATTGACAATCTTGATAAAAAGATCCTTCAAATAATTATGAAAAACGCGCGCATTCCCTCTAAGGATGTGGCGCAGGAATGTGGTGTGTCGAGGGCTGCCGTGCATCAGCGCATTCAGCGCATGATCGACATGAATGTAATTACTGGCTCTGGTTATCACGTCGACCCTAAAACGATGGGTTACACCACCTGTACCTATATCGGTATCAAACTCGAGCGTGGCTCGATGTATCGCACCGTGGTCCCTGAACTGGAAAAGATTCCCGAAGTGGTGGAGTGCCATTTCACTACGGGTCCTTACACCATGCTGATTAAACTCTATGCTCGCGACAACCAGCACTTGATGGAACTGCTCAACGATAAGATTCAGCACATTTCGGGCGTTACTGCCACCGAGACGCTGATTTCGCTTGAGGATAGCTTGATTCGTGAAATCCCAGTGTTTCACACCGATGAAGAATAAGCCCCTAAAGAATTTAAGCAAGTAATATGACGAGGAAATGGGTGTGCCCCCAGTGAAAAATGGGCCGCACCCATTTCTTTTTTTTGACGACTGCCCCAAAAGCGATTTTGTATAGTGGGGGGGGCGAACCAAAGGGACGGTTCTTTTGGTTTGCATCCGCCAAAAGACAAACCAAAAGAACCGTCCCTTTGGTTTGTGGTGGGGTTTGGGAGATGGGGATATTTTTTGGGCGATAACAATTTTTGGGGGTGGTGTTACGTTATAGGTTTAGAATTTGTGTGTGCGTGTGCGCGCATGGTAATATTTTCATGACTATGATTAAGAAAACGATTTCTCTATTGATAGCGGCTTTGGCGTTTGTCCATGCTTCGGCATCGAATTGGCAAGTGGTGCCTTCGTTCCTTGGCTCAAAAACACAAAATGTGGTGGATATGGGCGATGAGGTGTATTATCTGGTGAGCGGCAGTCTGTATCGCTTCGATAAAAGCACTAAGGAAAACGAGAGCCTCAACCGCGCCAACTACCTTAACGATGTGGTGATTAGCAATATCTACTACAACGATTACCGTGGCTATCTGATGGTGGTGTACGACAATTCGAATATCGACATCATCACCAGCGAGAGCGATATTATCAATCTTCCAGAAATCAAGGCGGCTTCGCTCACGCAATCCAAGACCATCAACGATGTGAACTTCACTCCTGAAGGCCGTGTGTATCTTGCCACCGACTTCGGCTATGTGGTGCTGAACGACAAGAAGTGGGAGGTGCTGGAATCGCGCATCTTCGGTCAGAAGATTAATTCTGTGGCTGAGGTGGGCGATTACATGCTGGTGAGCCAGGGCGCAGACCTTCGCTACGGCAAGGTGGGCAAGCACTACGAAACCATCGGCTCTATGCCAAAAGTGACGGGAAAAGTGAGTAACGACGGCGGCAGACTGCGCGCACTCACCGACAGCAAATTGCTCATCTGCACCGGTTGGACCTACATCGCCAATGTGAGCGTGAATGAGGCTGGGGAGGTGGTGGCCAATATTGCCGAATCGCAGCCTTGCAAAACCGACAATTTGCAAGCCACTCCAAGCGGTTATCTGCTCAACTGCTTTTCAAACAACTGCTATCTCACCCTCGATGCCTCTGGCTCCAACTTCACCAAGGTGGATGCCGAGAATCAGATGTATAGCGCCTATAAAGGCGGCGACGGCACGCTCTGGGCTGTGGGCGACAACGGGCTTCATCAAGCCACCGACAATGCCAACTTCTACAAACCAACGGCACTGTCGTTTGTCACTCCGTTCCACCTCACCTACAACAACGCGCAACGCTTGCTCTATGTGACCAGCACAGGCTCCAATGCATTCATCAGCGATCAAAATCTGCCCACCGGTGTGAACACTTTCGACGGCATCACCGTGAAAGATGTAACCCCTACGCCCACCATCGAGAATGGCGGCAGTTTCTACCCAGTGTTCTCCGCAAGCGAGGAAAACACCTACTTCATGGGCAACTGGTGGAACGGCATACACAAAGTGACCGGCGGCAAGGTGGTGAACAACTACAACTGGGAAAACTCGCCAATGGAGCACGCTCTGGGCGGTTACTATTGTAGCCCAATCATCGCGCTCGACAAGGCAGGCAACCTGTGGGCGGCTCAATCGTCGGCTCCAGCAGGGAAAAGTTTCTTCGTGTTGCCACAGGCTAAGCAGGCGCAAAAGGCGGTGACAGCCAGCGATTGGATTACCGTGAATGTGCCAGGTGCCAGCCCAAGCAAATTTTCCGTGCTCACCATGCTGCGCAGCAGCAACGTGAAGGTGTTCTCCGACGGTACATTCGGTGGCTCGCTCTTCTTTATCAACGACGGTGGCACCCCATCGGCTAACCCCACCACCAAATCATATTCCTCTGGCTCGCTGTTCGACCAAGACGGCAACATCGTGAACTGGAACAACATCTACACCCTCACCGAAGACCAGAACGGCAATGTGTGGATGGGCACCAACGATGGCGTGCTGGTGTTTAACCCTGCCGATGCGTTCAAGAGCGACTTCCGCCTTCACCACATCAAGGTGCCACGCAACGACGGCACCAACCTTGCCGACTACCTGCTCAACGGCATCGCCGTGTCGCATATCGCCGTAGATGCGTCGAATCGTAAGTGGATTTGCACCAACGGCTCAGGCTTGTTTTTGGTGAGCGCCGACGGCACAACCGTGATTTCGCAGTTCAACACCGACAACAGTCCGCTCCTGAGCGATGTGGTGTATCGCGTGTGCCCCGACCCGTATTCAAATGCCGTGTATGTGACCACCAGCAACGGTATGATGATTTACCGCACCAACAGCACCCCTGGCGAGAACAGTTTCAGCAATGTGGTGGCATATCCAAACCCTGTGCGCCCCGACTACTACGGACTCATCACCATCACTGGGCTGATGGAAAACTCGCTCGTGAAGATTGCCGACGCGTCAGGCAACGTCGTGAAGCAATTAAAGAGTGTGGGTGGAGAGTGTACTTGGGACGGCACCGTTGACGGCGCTGAGCGCGTTAAAAGCGGCGTTTATTTCGTTTTTGCGTCGCAAGCCGACGGCAGCGAAGCCGCAGTCACCAAAATCCTCATCGTAAGATAGGGGGGAGAAAGATAGGGGAAAGCCCTCCGTTTATTCAGAAGAAGGCCATTACGCTATAGCGTTTTAGGCAAGTGGAGTGGGATTATTTGAGGGTGAGTTGGAAATCTTTGATGAAATCGCCAAATTCGGGGCGGCGTGAGAGAATGTCGTTCACGATTTCGCGCTCGGTCATGATTTTTGGTGTCTTGATGGTCTTGTCGAGTTCGATTTCAAGGGTGATGGTTCCGTTTTGAAGTGTGTTTCTGAGATAGGTCAAGATGTCGGTGAGGCTGTTGTTGATCATGCCTGCTTCGCCTTCGTTGGCCGACTTCATCTTATAGTGTGTGCCGCTCACGAGCATAGGCACGGCACGGTGCATAGCGTTCACCACGATAATGTCGTGAGGGTGCGCTTGGGTGTATGCGTTCCATGCCTGGGCGAATTGCTCAGGGTCGATGGGTTTGTTGTCGTAGAAAGTGGGGGCTGAAGCCTCCTTTTTTGTTGCCTCTTGTTTGGCAGCCTCTTCAGCTGCACGCTGAGTGTTGTTGATATAGATGCGAGGAGGCATCTTGGATGGTGTCGCCGCCGATGGCTTAGCGCTTGGCATAGGAGGCGCCGGCATCGGATGCCCCTGCGGCATATGGTGCTGTGCAGGGGCTGATGCGGTATGTTGCGCTGAAGCTTGCGCTTGTGGGGCGGCAGTCCGTGGGGCTTGCGTAGTTTGTTGTGGAGCCTGTGCCGGGCTGGCCTGCATCTTCTTCACTGGGGGCTGGTCGCCACCGGCAGGGGGCATCGGACCGGTGAGCAACTGGCAAATCTTAATCAGCGTGAGTTCCACCAGAAATTGCTTGTTGCTGGCGTTGCGATAGTTCAGGTCGCAATAGTTGCAAAGGTCCATCACACGGTAGAAGTAGGATGGGGCAAACTTCTGCGCTTGCAGCACAAACTTCTGCGCCAACTCATCGTTCATTTCCAGCAGCACCACCGTTTGAGGGTTGCTTGCCACCATCAAGTCGCGGAAATGCTGTGCCAGACCGTTGATGAAGAATTGCGAGTCGAATCCGTGTTCACGAATATCCTTGTAGATGAGCAGTGCCTCAGGAATGTCGCTTTTCAGGAACGCCTCGTCGAGACGGAAATAGTAGTCGTGGTCGAGCACGTTGAGGTTCTCGATTGCGCCCTGATAGGTGATATTGCCCTCGCACGAAGCCGCCACCTGGTCGAAGATGGAGAGCGCGTCGCGCATTGCGCCATCAGCCTTTTGGGCAATCACGTTGAGAGCTGCTGTCTCGGCAGTCACGCCACGGTCGGTGCAGATGTATTTCAGTTGCTCCACGATGTCGGGCACCTTGATGCGTGCGAAGTCGTAGATTTGGCAGCGCGAGAGAATCGTAGGGATAATCTTCTGCTTCTCGGTGGTTGCCAAAATGAAAATCGCGTATTCGGGTGGCTCTTCCAGCGTCTTCAAAAACGCGTTGAAAGCGGCGGTGGTGAGCATGTGCACCTCGTCGATGATAAACACACGGTATTTGCCCACCTGTGGCGGAATACGCACTTGGTCCACGATGGTGCGAATGTCGTCCACCGAGTTGTTGCTGGCGGCGTCGAGCTCGATAATGTTGTACGAGCGTTGCTCATTAAACGCCTTGCACGATTCACATTCATTGCAAGGCTCACCGTCGGCGGTCAGATGCTCGCAGTTGATGGCTTTTGCAAAGATACGCGCGCAAGTGGTTTTGCCCACGCCTCTCGGTCCGCAGAACAGGTAGGCGTGAGCCAGTTTGTTGCTGCCGATAGCCGTTTTCAGCGTATGGGTGAGCGATTGCTGCCCTACCACCGTTGCGAAACTCGCAGGGCGGTATTTCCTTGCCGATACAATGTAGTTTTCACTCATAGGATTTGTGGCTTCAAAAGTTTGAATTACAAAGATACGAAAAATATCAAAATGGCGAGAAGATAGAGGTTAGAAATTAGATTAAGAAGTTAAGGAGTTAAGAAGTTGAAGAAGTTATGACGATAGCTGGGGATCCTGTAAAGTTGATTGGGGCGATGGCGCGACCTTTGAACATTTACACTTATGGATTTCAGCAAAAATCCTTTTTGTGAGTTTAGGGGATATGCGTTGTGTATAAAAATAAGCGAGACTACCCGACAAAGTGGTAGTCTCGACTTTTTCCTTTTTTAGAGTGCAAGATGCAGCGACAAAGTCTACATCGGCACTATGATGATGCAAAATTAAAACAAAAAAGAGCAATCACCAAATTGGGATTTGAAATTATTTTTTAAAAATTCTTAAATCGTTGAAAAGTCAGGAATAAGAACTTTGAGGTCAGGTGTGTTGGCACACAAAGCGTTGTATAGTGAAGATATGTTTTCACTCATTTCGTTGGCTCTGTTTTCTGAAATAGAGTTCATTATATATTTAACCACTCGCAATGCCCCGATAATGTTTCCTGATGTGGTTTGGTCTTGCTTTGCAGGTCCTCTTTTTATTCGTCTTGGCAACATAAAGTCATAGAGCAAGAGACCATGTGCGCAAGCGTTGCGAACACTCAGAATAGTGTGCATATAGTTTTCAAATGTCACCACTTGGCGGATTCCAAAAATGTTTGATATAAGAATCTTGCTTTCGTGGTCTTTCAACTCCTCATACAGTTTTAGCACAGCCCCAAATGTCATGAATTCTATCGTTTTCCAAGCAGGAGCGAAACGGTCGTTGGGGTAGGCTTGATGATGACGTGCAATGACAGGGGTGCGCTTGAAATCTGCATTATAGACTTTTTCTTCAAATTTGTTGATATAAGTTCTGCTTACTACAGAAGGGTTAGCAAACCAAGTAGGCGATTTTTTGTGCTTGTTTGATAGGTGGTAAATTAGTGCTGTGCGAAATGCTATTTCAATACGGTTAAGGTATCGCATCAGCAAAAGTCGCATATCAAAGTCGAAGTAATACAAGTTAACACCATTTTCAAATGTGGCATTTGTTACATACTCGTGTGTGCGATGCCGTAAATTGGGAAATGACTTTTCAAAGGGGAATAAATAAAAACCAAGGCGGTAGTAGCCTATGTCAAGCAGAATTTCTTTAGCCTTTTCTCTGTCATTTATTCTCAAGCCCCTCTGTTCTAAAAGGTCAAGTTGCTGGTCTATGGTGGTTGCGAACTTTATCATGTTCTGTTTTGCGTAATGTGTTTGCAAATAGTTTGTTCCACAAAATTAATGAAAATCTCACAAAGATTGAAATTTGATTTATCAGAAGTTAAGACAATCGCTGAGGCTTCTTAGGCGAGGCAGGGCATGGGTGGGTGAAAGGAAACACCGATTTAATCTATTTTATCCTATTAACATCGAATTTTATTTTTTTTTGGGGGGAAAACTGTATATCATTGCCAAAAAATAATGTATATTTGTGGGAAATAGCATATCTAATGAATAAAATAACTGAAATAATGAAATCTTATCATGGAAGATTTGTTCCTATGTTTCATTGGTCTAACCATACTCCCATGAAAATATGGTATAATGAGCAAACAAATACAATATGTGTTGATTGCGGTGTCTCCAAAATGCTACCTGATGATATTGAAAGTTTTGATGAAAATATGTACTGCAATATATTGTATGAATTAGAAACCGAAATAATAAATTCTTTCAGAAAAAATGGTATAGAATTATATGGTGTTGATGATTAAATTGTAATCTGTTAACTATTTATATATAAAATATTTGGTGTAAAATGGGTTTTAATGGATTAAATCGGTGTTTTTCAATCTCATAGCAGACCCTTCAGACCCATAACAGACCCAAGCGGACCCCTGCCAGACTCGACGCCCCCCCCCAAGACTCGTTGGCTCGTTGACCTGTTGACTCGTTGACTTTCAAAAAAAATGGGAAATTTTGTTTGAAAAGTGGGGGGTGATGTGTTGTATAGATGTATAAGTTAGTAAATTTGTGAGCAAATAACGTGATTTATCAATGACTATTGATGCATTTGAACTGATAGCCCCTCAGCTGAGGTCTATTGCCTTGAGTAAGGCTGTGGCAATGGGCCTCGACTATGACGAGCAGCAAGACATAGCCCAGGAAACGCTGTTGCGGTTATGGCAAATGCGTGATGATAACCGGCTCTACAAGCCAGAGGGTTTTGCTGCCGTTGTGGCACATCGGCTATCGCTCAATCACTTGCGACGCAAACCGTCACTTCCGTTAGAATGTGGAGAGTCGGCAAGCAAGTCCGCCCCCTCGCCATTAGACGAAATCATTCAGCAAGAAGACGTGCAATGGCTTGAGCATAGAATTAAGGAGTTGCCATCCACCCTACATGCGGTGCTGAAAATGCGGCAAGACGAGAAATATTCCAACAAGCAGATAGCCGCTCTGCTCGGAATAAAAGAAACCAGCGTAAGCACTTTGCTCGCAAGGGCACGAAGGCAACTATTGGAAGAAATAAAAAAACAACGCATAGAACGACAATGAAACCATATTCACAACATCAGATTGAGGAATTGCTCAACAAATTCATGGAGGGCAATACCACTATTGAGGAAGAGTCGTTACTGAGCGAATATTTCAGCACGACTCCCCACATTCCAGCCGAATGGGCTGACTATAAGGCTATGTTCGGCTACCTTGACCGTGGACTGGAGGGAGATTTGCTTCCCGAATCCGCATCTCCCACGCATCGCAAATGGCTTTGGTGGACTTCCATTTCCGCGGCAGCGGCAGTTGTGGCGCTTGTTTTCGGTCTCAAGGCTTTGAACAACACCGAAACCACCCAGCCTGTTTCACGGCCGATAGCCGCTCAAAACGATGCGAAAAAAGGCGGCAACCACCTTGTGGCAAAGAATGAGGAAGCCGACATCAGCACTCCTGCGACCGACAATGCTGAAGCCGTGGCGGTCGAACCGCAACGACGGATTGAATCCGTCACTCACCATCAGTCGCAAGCCGATTTGATGGCGCAGAACGAGCAACTTCAGAAAGAAAACGAGCGACTACATCGCGAACTTGAAGAATTGAATCAGCGAGCCATTATCATCGATATGGAAGCCATGGGCTACCAAGCCGTGATGGACGAGAACGGCACTATCGTGTATGTGGACGCGCAACAAGAGATAAATCAACAGTGTAACAACCAATCAACTAACATACCTGCATTATGAAGACAAAGTATATGATTCTGGCAGTGGCTTTGCTGCTCGCACCCACAGCGATGGCTCAAGACTATTTCGCAAAGTTGAGATATTACTTTGGAGAAAATTCGCCTATCGTCAAGCAAGAGAATACGCTGACGATTCACAACACCTACTACACAAGCCTCAATGGGGAAAAGGAGGGTGAACTCACAATCTATAAATTCAAATTACCAAAGTCTAAAGCCAATTACATCGACAGCGTAAAAGTGCTGTACGATGCTATCGACCAACTGCTCGACGGCAAGATTGACCGCCGCAGCATTTACACGCTTTGGAGTCTTTCTGGTAATAAAGAACGCACTTTCACTGGCTATCGCCTATACTACAACAAAAGCGAGTCGACGATAGTGGGAACGGAAGCCGAAAACTGCTACACAGTGGGAATCATCAACGAAGCCGACACTCTATTCCGAACCACTTACACCATTGAGTGGAGCGAGATGACGGATAGTGGCATTGCAGGTCGCCTCATCACCACATACGCACCAAAAATTCCGCAAGTGGCGTCGCAAACGGTAGCCGCTCCATCGGCGCAGAGATCCGGTGTCGACAAGTGGATGAGTAATCTATTTTTCTATCTCGACAGGCTCAAAAACGATAATTCCATATATCTTTCCCCACTGTACTCATTGGCTAAAAATTGCGACGCTCTCGATTGCGACGACTTAAAGGTAGCCATCGGTCAGGTCAAACTATCGAAAACGAAATTTGAACAAAAGCGCAAGGACCAATCCATCATTCTTATGCTGCAACAAGTGGCAGAATTGCTTGAATCCAAACTTGAAAAAAGGCAAGCGCAGTAGTTCGCTTCAATAAAAAAAGTAGGTTTAAAATTACAGCGTTTATGTGATGAAAATCATGTAAACAGCCATAACTACGCCAATTTCCCAAACACAAAAATATATGAAAACTTCAATTATTGCACTGATTGCGAGTGTTTTCTGTTTGCAATCAGTATTTGCCTCAGCATCTTCGGCGGTCACTTACCATGGCAAGGTGGTAAGCGAGGCTGGCACACCAATTCCATTTGTGACCATTGTGGCACTCACTCCCAGCGACAGCGCATACGTGACAGGAGCCATGACCGACGACAATGGGCAATTCTCGTTTGCCGCCGAGCAGCGGACTTTGCTATTGAAAGCCACAAACGTTGGATTTCAAACGAAATGGTTGAATGTCACAAGTGCCGACTTGGGAACAATCACCTTGCAGCAGGAAGCCACGCGGCTTGGCGAGGTGGTGGTGAGCGCAAAGAAAGCCACAGTGACGCGAGACGGACTGAACTACTCAATCAGCAACCTGGCAGGCACTCACATCGGAGAGGCTGGAACGCTTTACGACATGCTTGGCTGGACACCTGGTGTGGTGACCTACGACATCAACAGCATCAAAGTTGGCGGCTCAATGAGCGTTGGGACAATTTATATCAACGAGCAAAAAGTAACCGACCGCAACATCTTGCTATCCATACCGTCGAGCCAAGTGTCGAAGATTGAGGTAATCCGTGACCCTGGAGTGAGGTATTCCGCAGAATCAGGAGCGGTGATAAAAATCACGCTCAAAAAGCAACTCAAAGACCACATTGGCATTTCTGCGACCAACAATGTGGAAGTGCGCCGTCGAGTGTCCGACGATGGATGGATTAACCTTAGTGGAAAGTTTGGCAAATTCTCGTTCATGGGCTCTGTGGTGGAGCAATACGTCAATCGTAAAGCATTCGACGGTGGTGGCGCTTCCGTGGCCAATTCCGAAGGTAAAATTGCCTACACCGATGTATTCAACTCCGAATTTACCTCCGTCAATACAGGCCCATTGTGGAGTGCGGGGCTAAACTATCTGGCAAAGCCAACACTTAATTTCATACTCCAATACGCTGGCAGTTCCACCAATGTGGATTTCAAGAAGCAAAAAACTCACCAACTCTCAATGAATGGTGCCGAAGCAATCCTCGACGAGAACACGAATATCCCACACCGCAAATCGTCAAGGCATAATGTGACCACCGGCATGACCTACACCTCCCCATCAGGGCATTTCTTCAATATCACAATGAGTTATTCCCGCCAGAACAAGGGTGAGGCGCAATTTATTGACATCTTCAACATCGCAGACGACCGACTCTCCAAAAAGAATATCGTCAGCAGTTCGAAATACGATTTGCTTGACGCGGAAGCAAACTGGCGTTTCTCGCACAATGGCAACGAATGGGCACTTGGATATAACTTGGGCGTGATCAAGAACTCTTACTACTTTATCAACAACGCCACGACGCAATCGACCATCAGAACAGATTATACCAACACCCTGTATGGCTCATGGCAACGCAAAATCAATAAATTGAAACTCAGTTTGGGGGCAAGGCTGGTGCACAACATCACAAAACTGACGCAATCAGCCCAGGGCAATGATGATTGCACTTTCGTCGTGCGCCCATATATCAACATAAATTACAACATAGCAGACGATTATTCAATCGGAACTTACTACACGATGTATGTGGGTTATCCCACCATATCGCAGTTCAATCCTGCCGTGGTGTATATCGACACACTGCGTTACGAGAAAGGAAACGAGAATCTGAAAAACGCCTACGCCCACGTAGTGGCCTTCTTCGCCAACATCAAGGACATCACGCTCAGCATTGATTTCAAAAGAGTCAATAATATGATAGTGACAGGCTCATTTCCGTATGGGGAAAACGGTGCCATCATCGACCAACCCATCAACAGCAGATACAGCAACACCTTTTCTTTCGATGCTTCATACTCAACGAGCATCGGCAAGTTCAGGATTGACCCAGAGTTTGGATACGAGTATCAGTTCACGAAGTTGCCCAATATAAGCGAAATGCTCAACAGCGAATTTGGTCAGCACAGCATCTACATTTCGTGCAATATGAGTTATAAATTTAGGAAAACGGCTGAGGTTTTCAGTCTGTTCGGTTATCAAAGTCCGTGGTACGATGGCGCTAAGAGAATTGGCCGCACATTGCGATTGAATATCGGTGTGAGCAAGACTTTTTTTGAAGGAAAACTGCGCACAGCCATCGAACTGACCGACCTCGTCGGCGAGGCTGTAACGCCACGCTGGGGTATTGACTTCTCAAATATCAAGCGATGGCATCGCAACAAGTATGACACACGAGGCATCAAATTCTCCGTCCGCTACACATTCAACAGCGTGAAAACCTCGTTCCGAGGCGCGCAAATCAACAAAGGCACCACCGAGCGCGCAGACTAACCTTATCAGAAGTTAAGGAGTTAAGAAGTTAAAGAAGTTAAGACGATTGCTTCGGCTTCTGTGACGAGGCAGGGCATAGGTTGGTGAAAGGGAACACCTATTTAATCCATTTTATCCTATTAACACCGAATTTTTATTTTTAATTGGTGTAAATTGGATTTAAATGGATTAAATAGGTGTTCCCGTACCATCTCCTGTCGGACTTGTCTGACGCGTCTGACCTGTCTGACTCGTCCGACATCAAAAACTCGTGGATTTGTAGATTTTTGTTATGATTATTGAGAAAAAATCACTAAAATGTGTGGATTTTTTTGATTTTTTTAGTATTTTTGTGACATCTGTTGCTGAATCTGCTGCTTGATTATGCAACACTGAAGTTGGCGAATTCCGCAACAAGGTAGGTTCTGGGGCAACTAACGGCTGCTCTGGTGCTGAAGTAACGATGTTAATCATAGTGTTGCGGAATTAAGAATCGCTTATGAGAACAATTTACAAACTGATTGTTTTGGCGGCATTCGCCGTCTGCGTAGGCTTTAGTGTGAAGGCGGATGTGTCTCCGTTCTTCGATGCAGAGAAGAGCCACGTACCGCGCTCCACAGAGCAGAGGGTGGGGCAGCGAGCAGTTCTTGCACAAGGTGCTGTAGAATTGCAGAAAGCAGAGTTGGGTAAAGTGACCCAAAAGATTGACAAGAAGCGCACTCCTGTCAGACGAGCAGGCGGAATCACGGCATTCACCAACCCCGTGATTCAGATCAACTACTCAGCCGGCGGAGTGTTTAACGCAACACACGAGACTCAAATCACGCTCGGTGAATCCACCATCGAAATCAAGAATTTCAACGCCATGGGCGAGACCATCAAAGGCACGCTCAACCGTGCTACTGGCGAGGTGGAATTTCCTGTGCAGACAGCCTACAATTCCGACAAATATGGGCGTTGCGTGTTGGCGAGCCTCACCGACGACCTCAAGGAATTCGACACCACAGCCACCGTTAAGGGTGAGATTGCCAACGGCGTGCTCACGCTTCGCAAGTGGTGTGTGTTGATTACCACTGGCGATTTCAAAAACTACACATTCGGCATGGTGGAAAGTGCAAAGTTTGTCAGCGCTAACGCAAAGATGAACAGCGCATCGCTCGACACCACCAACGCCGTGGTGAATGTCAGCCAAAGCGTGTACGCAGAGCAGACCGCCGACAATGAAATCACCATTTTCAATGCGGCTGGCCTCAGCTGTATGCTCCGAGTGCAAATGAAGAGCGACAAGACACTTGCCATGCGTCCACAGGTGCTGTTCACCTTCAACAACAAATATTTCTACAACTACAAGGCAGATTACGCCGCAGGGCTCATCTACAAGCGTGATCAAATCGTGGGCACTACCGAAGGCAACAAGCTTAGTTGGGGCAACTGGATTATTTGCAATGCCTCTGGCGATTGGGCTTTCCGTGCCAAATCCACAGAAATTCAACTTCCATTCGACATCAAATATCCTGCCGCACAGACACAAACTGGCTGGAAAGGCTCTGGTACTGCCGACGACCCATGGCTCATCGAGACCCCTGCCGACTTGCTCGCGCTTTCCGACAGTGTGAACTATGTGTCGGCTGTTCAGGTGTCGGCACGATGCTATAAGGCATTTGAAGGCAAATACTTCAAGCAAACCAAGGCCATCAACCTCAGTGGCATCAATTTCACTCCTATCGGCGGCTTCGACGAAATGTATCGCTTCGCCGGTCACTACGATGGTGGCAACAAGACGATATCCAACCTTTATGTGAATAGCGGAAAGGCTGGCGATGCCGCTCTCTTTGGCGCGGTAGATACCGTGGCAAGCATCAAGAATGTGAAGATGACCAACCCTAAGGTTATCGACGAATACATGTATGCTGGCACCGTGGCAGCCTATTGCCAAGGCACACTCGAAAACATTACCGTCACCAATGGTGATGTGACGAGCATTCATTGTGCTGGTGGCGTGGCTGGTTGCTCTGGTCCAGCAAGCAATGTGTCGTTCACTGGTAATGTGAAGGGCGAATCACAGATTGGCGGCGTGTTTGGCGTGTTGAGATGGCCAGGCAAAAACCTCGTAGCCACCAACACCACCGTCACTGGCACCTCCAAGCAGGAAACTGCCTCGGTAGGTGGCGTGGTAGGTTTCCTCGGCCATGAATGTGGCGGCAAGCTCACCGACAGCTATTTCAGCGGTGATGTGGTGCCTACCTACAATGGTCAATATGCCGGCCTCGTGGCTGGCGTGAGCAGCGAAGGTATATTTGAGCGTTGCTTCGGTATTGGCACAATTCACCAGCCAACCAATGGTGTTTCGGCATCAGGTCTTGGTGGCGTGGTGGGCGGTATTCAAGGCACCATCATGAAAGACTGCTATTTTGCCGGCAATCTTGAGACCAGCGGCACACGCACTGGTGCTATTGTGGGTGTGGCACTCAACGCCTACGACATGGAAGGTCACCGCAACCAAAACGAGTTGACCAACGTGTATGCTTCGGGTGTGTTTAAGTCCACATCTACCGAGGCGTATATGCCATACATCGGTAAATTCGACGCTTCCACTTTGGGTAAAGCCCCTGCAATCACCAACGCTTATTTCGACCGACAAATCAATCCTAACTATAAGGAACTGAACGGTGCATTGCCTACATCGCAACTCGCAGCAGCCTCTCTTGAAGGCTTCGCCGACTCGGTATGGGTGTTTGAGGCAGGAAGATACCCACGCCTCAAAGGTATGGAAAAGACTGCTGCCGCTTATGTGGCTGCCGCTCCTATTCAATTTGCCGACGACAATCAGAATGTGCAGCAAGTGAGCACCGACTTCACCGCCAGTATTCTCAATTCCGTGAAGTGGCAAGTGCTGCGCAACGGTGTGCCTTCAGCAGAGGGCGTAGGTGTGAACATCGACACCAAGGGTAACATTCACCTCACTGGTTCGGTATCTACCGACACGCTTCAGGCTTCTTCTGGCAAGATTGTGAAGCGAATTATCATCAAACTGGCTCCTGCCACCCTGTTTGAGGGTAAAGGCACCGAGGCAGAGCCATACCTGATTAAGAACAAGGCAGATTTGATGCTTCTCGCATCTGCCACCACCAAGAATCAACTGTCGTTTGAAGGCACATATTTCAAGGTGACCAACGACATTGACCTTGAGCGCGACCCTGAATTTGTGGGTATCGGTATCAACAACTCTCGCACCTACGGTTTTGCTGGTATTCTTGACGGTGATGGACACAAAATCACCAACCTGTATCTCAACAAGTGTAAACTTGCTGCCGATGGCACCGTGCCAGCCGACCAGCGCACAAAATACACTGCGCTCGTGGGTATTCTTAAAGAAGTGGGTGTAATCAAGAACCTCCGACTCTATGGCGACATCACAGGTTACTCCAATGTGGCAGGTTTCGCTGGTTACAGTTACGGAACTATTCTCAACTGTCGCAACTACGCCAACGTGACTGCACATTCAGGCAACTTGGGCGGCATCTGCGGCTACAACGAGAAAGGCACCATTCGCGACTGCTACAACGCTGGTAAAATCACTGCCGGCTACTTCAATGCTGGCGGTATCGTGGCGTGCAACAGGGGCGCTGTCGAAAATTGCCAAAACGATGGCGAAGTGGCTGTTGAAAACATCAACACCGCCTACGACTATAAGCGACTCAACAGTGCCGGCGGTATTGTGGAGACCAACTTCGGCACCATCAAGAACGTGCTCAACACAGGCTACATACATGCACCAAAATATGTGGGTGGCATTCAGGCTTGGTTCAACGGCACCGTTACACAGGTGATGCAGTCGTCAACCCTCAATGTGGGAATGCTCTGGACTGGCAATACCGACAACGCCAACGCCATCGGTAACTGTATCGGCAAACTCTACAAGAAGGGCTTTCTTGAATATTCTTACTACGACCGTCAGTTGAGCACCTTCGGCACAGCGCATGGTGCCGACTACGAGGGCGGTATGGGTGTGACTACTGCCGAACTCACCAGCGGCAAGCCTATCGAGGGCCTCGATACTGCATATTGGGCATTTGAGAAAGGTCAGTACCCAACCCTTAAGACATTTGCCGATGAGGCTGGTGCAAAGGCTGGCGCATTGAGCGTGGCATTCTTCGACACCAACGCACGCGCCGACTCTATCAAGACCGACATTAGCCTCAAAAAGGCCGACGGCCTCGCTTGGAGCGTGGTGAAAGGCACCGACGCATTTACCGTTAAAGATGGCAACACCCTGTGGATGGACGCTGCTCCTGTGCTCACCGATACTCTCGTGGCAACATACAACGGATTTGTGAAGCGCATTCCTGTGGCAGCCGTGCCCGACACCGTGCCTCTGCCCACCATCGCCTATAATCCTCACGACAACAAGATTACATTTGCCGACGAGATGGAAGGCGTGACCTATTACTACACCCTCGATGGCACAGAACCTTCTGTGGAAACTTCCGCAAGCACCACAGAGCCTGTATCTGCACCAGCAGCCACCACTATCACTGTGAAGGTGATTGCCGGCAAGCACAACTACTATGCATCGGCTGTGGCTAAGGCTGAGTTTGCCACCACAGGCGTAACCGACCTCGGCGTGGGCAAGACCGTGGCATCGCAAACCTACGTCACCCCAAGTGGCATCGTATCGGCAACTCCAGTTGCAGGCGTGAACGTGGTGGTTACGGTTTACACCGATGGCACCCGTGCAGTGACAAAGAAAGTGTTCAAGGTGAAATAACATAGCACCTTACATCCAATAACCAAGAGAGGGAGCACCACCAAAGTGCCCCCTCTCTCTTCGTTATAATCCCTCCGCCACCCTCTTACGAGGGCTATCCACTTTGCCCCAAGGATAAAAACCACTCGCCGTTTCACGGCGAAAAACCCCTGATGATAACATGAATTCTTGGTAAAAAGCCGCATCAAATTTCCCAAACGATTTTGCATGGTAGGGACGCGATACTTCGTGTCCGCGACAAATGGTTGATATTCAATATGATACTATAATTATGGGCGGACGTGAAGTATCACGTCCCTACCGGGTTTGGTTTTTCGCCGAAGGTGAGATGTATTTTTCCACTGAACCGATTTTTGGGGGAAATGAGATTTTGTTTATCTTTGTTGGGTGTAATTTAATTGGATTTAGTGATGATGATACGACGATGGGTTTTGATTTTGATGGCGGCGGTGGCTGGTATGGCGGCTGGCGCGGCTGATTTTTGTGGTGAGTGGTCGGGCAAACTCAATGTGGGTGTTGCGAGTCTGAAAGTGGTGCTACATGTGGAGAAGCAGGGCGACGGATATGCCTGTACGTTCGACAGTCCTATGCAGGGCGCTTACGGCATTCCTTGCACGGCTACGGTGCAGGGCGATTCGCTCACGGTGGATATTGCGCCGGCTGATGCTGACTACAAGGGCGTAATCAGTGCTGACGATGCCGCAATCGAGGGCGTTTTCTCGCAGATGGGGCAGTCGTTACCGCTCACGTTTCACCGTGTGGTGAAGGAGGCTGAGGCTCCCAAACCCTACAAAGAGACCGAGGTGATGGTTGATGCAGGCGGTGGCGTGCAGTTGGCTGGCACCTTCTCTCTGCCGCAAGGCGACGGTCCATTTCCTGCTGTGGTGTTGCTCACCGGTAGCGGTGCGCAAGACCGCGACGAAACCATCGGCGACTATAAACCGTTTGCCCAGATTGCCGACAGCCTTGCGCGCCATGGCATTGCCGTGCTGCGCTGCGACGACCGTGGTGTGGGTGGCTCAAGCATCGCGTCGGGCTACGAAACCACTGCCGACTTCGCCGCTGATGCCCTTGCCATGCTCCGTGCGCTCAAAACTTACGCTGGGGTGGACTCTACCCGTGTGGGCTACATTGGGCACAGTGAGGGCGGCTTAATCGCCATTCTCAACGCCACCAAGGGCGCACGCTTCATCGTCACGCTTGCCGCCCCAGGTGTGAAAGGCAAGGATTTGCTGATGAAGCAGAACGAGAAGGTGGCGCAGGTGACAGGCGCAGAACTCACGGAAGATAAGAAGAAAATGCTGGAGGCGGTGTTCACTGCCGTAGCGACCGAGGAAAGCGAGTCGATGCTCACACGCCAATTGAAATTGCTGCTCGCCGAGTTGCCATTGAATGTGCGCAACGCCCAAATTGAGGCGTTCACCTCGCCATGGTACCGCTATTTCGTGCGCCTCGACCCCACGGAGGCCCTCAAAGCCATCGCCAACGACAAGAAGGTGGCAATGCTCGCCCTCAATGGCGAAATGGACGCACAGGTGGATGCCGACCAGAATTTAAGCGCCATCAAGGCACAGGTGCCACAGGCGCAAATCCGCCGCTATCCCACACTCAACCACATGTTCCAGCCCTGCGAAAGCATCGCCAAAAGTCTTGACTATGTGGGCAATCCCAACCCATTCTCTCCCGAAGCAATCACCGAAATCATCCACTTCATTCAAGGGATTTGAGGCTTTTTAGAGCACTCGGAGTTCTCGGAGCGCTCCGAGTGCTCCGAAATTCAAAATCAATTTAACTCTGGATAAAAAATCTCGAAAGGCTGCTGGGCGTGGGTGCTCAGCAGCCTTTCGGTTATGAGGTTGATGGGATTGACTATTTGAAGCGCCAGGTGATGGTGCCGTCGCCGTTGGTGGTGCGGTTGTTAGGCACTGCAAAGCGGCTCTTGAGCGATTCGCGTTCGCAGTAGGCGCGCACGTCACGGTGTCGCCATGCTTCGCCTGTTCCGCTGATGGCTCTTGCCTCAATCACGTTGCCACGGGCGTTGACGGTCACTTTCACGGTGATAGAACCCTCGTAGCGGCTGTGTGGGCGGCCCCAGTATGAGCCAGTGTAGCCCACAAGGCCCGAACCGATGGTACCGTGACCGCTAATGTCGCCAGTGCTTGATGCGCCGTTGGGCGAACCTTGCGTTCTGCCGCTGCCAGAGCCCTTGCCGAATGCGTTTTTCATACGCTTGTCGGTTTCCGACTCTACTTTCGAACTTGCGCCTTGGCTGCGCTTGTTGGCAGCCTTAGCCTGTGGCTTAGGGTTGGGCTTCGATGCGCCAGTCTTTTTCTTGTCGTCATCTTTCTTCTCGACGGTCTTCACCTTCATAGGCGAAGGCTTCTCGGTGGTGATATTCTTTGGTGGCAGAGGAGCCACTTTACCCGCGTCCTGAAGTTCGTCGCCTTCCGCCTCGTTGCCAGTCTCCGTGCTTTCGGCGTTTTCTGGCTCGTTGTCGTCGTTGTGGTCGCTTTCAGTAGGGTCGGGAGTGTCACCGAGTTTTGCGAGCATATCTCCGCCAGCGTCCTCCATCATGGTGATGTAGGGCTGCTCCTGTGGTACTTCAATGCCCGGAAGCACGTACCAAATCATAAACAGCAGCACCGCCAACGTGATGATGGTGGTGATGATAGCGGATATTATTTCATTTTTTCTTTCGTTCATTGATTGGGTGGTGTTGCAGCATCGGTTGCTGAGGCTGCAGGTTGCGTTACGTCTTGTTCAGGGGCTTCGTTGGCGCTGGACGAAGAAGGTTTGGTGGCAAGCACCACTTTCAGTCCGGCCTTAGTGCCCAAATCAAGAATTTCAACGATTTTGCCGTATGGCACGGCTTCGTCGGCATGAAGTGCCACAAACTGATGTTCGCTGTCGCTGCCGTTTTTCACGCTTTGCAAAAAGCCCACGAGTTGGGTTTCGTCCACAGGTCGTGCGTAGCCCTCGTTGAGGGAGTCGGCTTCAGTGACCCACACACGCTGCAAGCTGTCGATGTAGATGCGGCTCGAAGGCTTCAGCTGTGTGGTTTGGCTGCTTTGTGGCAGATTCACTTCCAGTGCCGACGGAAACACGAAGGTGGAAGTCACCATAAAGAAGATAAGCAGCAGGAACACCACGTCGGTCATCGACGACATGCTGAACGCACTTTGAGTATCGTGTTGTCGTTTTAATGCCATTTTTTTAATTCTGCGTAGTAAAGTTTTGTTATTTAGCTGGCTCGTTGAGCAAGTCCATGAATTCCATGGTGTTTCTTTCGAGCTTGTTCATCACTTTCTTCACGCGGCTTGAGAGGAAGTTGTAGGCAAACATAGCGATGATACCCACAATCAAACCAGCCACGGTGGTTACCAACGCCTCGTAGATACCTTGTGAGAGCACGGTCACGTTGGCACTTGATCCTGCGCCAGCGAGAGCCATAAACGCCTGCACCATACCGGTAACGGTACCCAAGAAGCCAAGCATAGGAGCACCTGCTGCGGTGGTAGCGAGCCAAGAGAAGCCCTTTTCGAGTTTCGACACCTCGATGTTACCCACATTTTCCACAGCCACGAGCACGTCGTTCATTGGGCGGCCAATGCGAGAGATACCCTTTTCAATCATGCGGCTTGAAGGAGAGTTGGTCTGCTGGCAGAGCGCGCGCGCCTCTTCAATTTTGCCTTGGTGAATGAATGTCTTGATTTTCTGCATGAAATCCTTGTCTTCACGACTTGCGCCAGTGATGGCGAAAGTGCGCTCGAAGAAGATATAAATACTCACGATGGCGAGCAGTGCCAGAGGAATCATAATCCAACCGCCTTTGAGCGTGAGGTCCCACAGGCTTTCGTTTGCCACTGTGGTGGCAGATGCTTTGGCTGCTGTGGTGGCTTGTGCCAAAATCATGTTAAGTGCTGTCATTTTCTGTAGTTATTGTTTTGTTTTTATTGTTTCAGAGCAGTTTGTTTTATTTCAGACATTCCTTGTATGCCTTGATGGTATTTTCCAGCCCCATATACAGCGCGTCGCTGATCAGGCTGTGGCCAATCGACACTTCAAGCAGATGTGGCACATGCTCCTTGAAGTACTTCAGATTTTGAAGATTCAGGTCGTGGCCGGCATTCAGTCCCAGTCCCACTTTGTGTGCGGCTTCGGCGGCGCGGGTGAAAGGCGCAACTGCCTCTTCGGGGTTGTTGGGGTACATCTGGGCGTAAGGCTCGGTGTAGAGTTCCACACGGTCGGCACCTGTTTTTGCCGCCAGACGGATATTCTCTTCATCGGTGCCCACGAAAATGCTGGTGCGGATTCCTGCCTCTTTCAGTCGGTCAACGATGCCGGTGAGAAATTCAAGATGGTCGGCCACCACCCAGCCTGCCGACGAGGTGAGCGCGTCGGGAGCGTCGGGCACGAGTGTCACTTGCGATGGGCGAGCCAAGAGCACGAGCTTCATGAAATCTTCACTTGGATAGCCCTCGATGTTAAACTCTGTGCGAATGAGTGGACGCAGCGCAAACACGTCGTCGTGCTTGATGTGGCGTTCGTCGGGGCGTGGGTGCACTGTGATGCCGTCGGCTCCGAAGCGTTCGCAGTCGATAGCCACGTGTTCCACGTTTGGCACATTACCGCCACGAGCGTTGCGCAAAGTGGCTACTTTATTGATGTTTACACTTAAATTTACCATTTGTGTATGTCGAGTTTAGTTTTTTTAGAGCGATATGGCTCCGTTTAGTGTGGTTTTGCGAAAAAAAATCGTAAATTTGCCACAACACAATAATTATGCAAAAATAAAAAGAATTGGAGATATATAAAAGTAAAATATGCTTAAATGGACAATTCTTTGCTTTTTTGCAGCCAACCAGCATTGCTGGTGGGTGTGGATAATGTAAGAAGTGGAGGCGATGTTCAATCCGTGGGTTGAATTTATATCGCTGTGTTTCAGAAAAGTAATATCTTGGGAAGATGAAAATATCTATTTTTGGCAACGAATTTCAGCACGAATCGCTTGAGCAGGTGAAACTGCTGTTGAGCCTTCTGCACGACACAGGCGCTGAACTGTGGGGCGATCCTTCGTATGTGCATTTTTTGAACCATGAAGTGGGCGAGATTCCCTATCTCAACGTGTTTGGCAAGGGGGCAGCCGTGCGTGCCGATGTGGCAATCAGCATTGGCGGCGACGGCACTTTTTTGCGCACCGCACAGGCGGTGGCAGTGCAGGGCGTCCCCATCATGGGCATCAACGCCGGGCATTTGGGCTATCTCACCACCGTCGACATCAGCGAAACGGCACAAGCCGTGAAGTGCCTGCTGTCGGGCGACTACGACATTGAGGAACGCTCCATGCTCCAGCTGATGCTGCCTTCGGGCTACGAGGAAGCCAAGCGCTTCGCCCTCAATGAAGTGGCTATTCTTCGCCAAGACACATCTTCCACCATCAAATTAGACGTGAGCCTCGACGATGTGGCGCTCACCACATTCAACGGTGATGGTATGCTGCTCTGCACCCCCACAGGCTCCACAGCCTATAATCTGAGTGTGGGTGGTCCAATCCTCCATCCCCAATCACGCTGCTTCGTGCTTTCGCCCATCTCTCCGCACGCCCTCACGATGCGCCCGGTGGTGTTTGCCGACACCTCGATGCTGCGCGTGACGGTGCGCAGTAGGGCACGGCTGTTTCAGGTGAGCGTAGATGGCGAGACCATCGACTTGCCATCTGGCACCACGCTCCGCATAGCCAAAGCGCCATTCCCAACCCGTGTGATTATGCTGAAGGGGCACCGCTTCGCTCGAGTGCTGCGCACAAAACTGATGTGGGGCAAAGACAACAGAGGGGAGGAATAGCGGCGATGCAGTGTTACTTCATTGACAAGGAATTTGGCAAAGTGGTGGTCACGTTCAGGCGTGGAATGAAAAATGTGAGGTGCCGCTGGCGTGGCAATCGGCTTTACATGTCGGCTCCTTACGGTATGGAAAAACAGTTGGAGGGCTTGGTTGATGCCGACCGTGATAAAATCCGCGCGCTCAATCATCAGAAAATCACCTTCCACGACGGTCAGGTGATACCGTGCTTCCACACCACCCTCACCATCAGCACCGATGCCAAACTCACCACCAACTGTGTGGCTCACGGCATCGACCCAGCCGACGGCGTGTCGCTCTATATGCGTGTGCCAGCCGACTTGGATTTAGAGAACGATGCGGCGACGCGCGCCCTTTCGAAGGTGATTTCCTTGCTGTTTGGGCGCATTGCCCACCGCTATCTGATACCATACGCCCAAAGCGAGGCCGCTCGCCTGGGGCTGAAACCTCGTGGCTTCGAGATAGGCAAAGGAACGGTGAAATTAGGGCACTGTACGCGAGGCGGAGTGATTCAATTATCACGCCACCTGATGCTCTTGCCCGAACCGCTGGTGCAATATGTGGTGTGCCACGAACTCGCACACCTCACCCACATGGACCACTCGCCAGCGTTCCATGCCCTGCTCGACAGTTACCTCAACGGCCGCAGTGCCGAACTCGACCGTCAAATCGCCCATTTCCCTTGGCCCATCCTCCGATAGCGCACCACCCATACAAGGGGCTAATGGCGCACCAGTTTCACGCAACTTTTGGGGATGTAGAGGTTGTCGTGGCCAGAGGTGAGCATATAGTAATTGCCGTGGCTCTTGTAGGTGTCGGCGATGATGGTGCCGGCTGGCACGGTGTAGAGTTTGCCACCCACACCTGTGGTGCTTTCCCCACTGAAGTCCTCGCCGTAGATGGGTGTGGCTTTCTTCGCCACGATGCGCGGACTGCTGCCGTTGCACCAAGTTTGGCACTCCAGATATTTGGTGCGCGCATATCCCACCACATTGTCCTTCTTCACTTTAGTCCAGCCGTCCACTTGACCAATCTTTTCGGCGTTGCCCAAGCCGTGGAGCATACCATACACTTGCCCCACCACCTTGCCGCTTGCCGAAGGGGTGGCACGAATATTCACAAAACCGTCGTCGGAAATGGCATACACGAGGGTGAACACGCGCTGCGCATTCACAAAGCCGCAGATGCAAAGCATCAGTGCTATCAATAATCCTTTCTTCATAGGTGTTAGCTTTTTTTGTTTTTCAAAGGATAAAGATAATGATAATTCGGTAATTAAAAAACATGTCGGGTCGCAGAAATGGAAAAAACGGCGAAAAATTTGGTTAAAATAGTGAAAATTCACATTTTCGTCTATAAAATGGGGAGGGTGGTAGTTTTTGTTTGTTTCCTTTGGAGGGGTATTCGTAATTTTGCAACATGAAAAAATTCAGAAGCATGAAAAAGTTACTACTGACACTAACCGTGATGTGCTTGGCGTTTGGCGCTCAGGCGGCTTCCACCCTCAATGGACTGCTGGTAGATGCCAACGACTCGCTGCCACTGATAGCGGCCACGGTGAAGTTGCTCAAGGCCAACAAAGACAGCACCTATGTGATGGGCACTGTCACCGACGGCAACGGGCTCTTCAACCTTAAAGATGTGGCACCCGGACGCTATGTGCTGAAATGCTCCTATCTGGGTTACGACAACGCCACACGCCGCGTGACCGTGGAAAAGAACGGGCGAGACGTGAATTTTGGTGCCATCTCTATGAAAATGGAGGGTATTCTCCTGAAGGAAGCCGTGGTCAACGGTGTGAAAACGCCTATCACGGTGAAGGAAGACACCATTGAATACAACGCCGACACCTACAAAACCCAAGCCAACGCTGTGGTGGAAGACCTGCTGAAGCGTATGCCTGGCGTGGAGGTGAGCAGCGACGGCAAGATTACAGCCAACGGCAAGGAGGTGTCGAAAATCCTTATCGACGGTAAGGAGTTCTTCAGCGATGACCCGAAAATGGCTTCGAAAAATATTCCTGCCGACATGGTGAACAAACTCCAAGTCATCGACCGCAAGAGCGACTTGGCGCGCTTGACAGGTGTTGACGATGGTGAAGACGAGACGGTGATTAACCTTACAGTGAAGAAAGGCATGAACAACGGCTGGTTTGGCACCGTGACAGGCGGCTACGGCACCGATGACCGATACAGCGGCAATCTGGTGGCAAACTACTTCGCCGACGGCAACCAGTTCACATTCATTGCTGGTGGCAACAACACCAACAGCCAAAACTTCACCGACGGCGGTGCCTCACGCTTTATGCGATTTGGCAACAACAGCGGTATCACCACCAGCCAAAACCTCGGCTTCAATTTCAATGTGGGTTCTAAGGACAGCGAGAAATTCCGTGCTGGCGGTAATGTGAACTACAACCACAGCGACCGCGACGCACGCACCACTACCGACCGCCGTTACATTTTCCCCGACTCCACCAGTTACTACAACTCGGCTTCGTTATCTCGCACCAAGGGACACAACGTGCGTGGCGATTTCCGCATTCAGTGGAAGCCCGACTCATGCAACACATTTGAGTTCCGACCAAATTTCTCATTCAACTTCAGCAACAGCGCGAAGGCGGATTCGTCGATGACTCGTGCAGGCGATGTGGCGATGACTCCAGTGAACCGCAGTTTGAGCAGCTACTACAACGACGGCAAGGGCTTCGACATCGGTGGTCAGGTGGTGTTTACCCACAAGTTTAAATATCACCCTGGGCGTAGCTACAGTGCACATCTTCGCTACAAATACAGCTCCACCAACGAGGATGGCACCACCTACACCCAGAACACCTATTACTTGAAATCGGACCCCGACGAGACAATCGACCAAATTTACGAGAACCACCGTCGCACCAATACTATCGCTGGCCGACTGACTTGGACCGAACCTCTGGGCGATGTGAAGAATGCGCGATACCTCACTTTGGCTTATCGCGGCAACTACAAGTTTAGCCGCGCCACCAAGCTGGTGTACGACATCAATGGCACTTCCTCCCAACCAGTGCTGGGCTACAACCCCAACGACCTGATGGTGGACTTGCTCTCCGACCAGAATATGCGTAACTATTTCGAAACCCAATACGGCTCGTATGCGCTCGTAGATGGACAGTTGCTCTCGCAGATTATCAGTTACGACCTGGGCGAGGATTTGGAGCGTGTGCTCAACGAAAGCCAAAGCAACCGCTTCCGCAACACCTACTACAACCAGTCGTTTGAATTGGGCTATCGCCAAGTGCGCAAGGCTTACAATCTGAATGTGGGCTTCTCGGTCAACTCGGCAATGTCGAAGAGCACCGACTTGATGAACGCCGACCGCGACATCGCAGCCCGCTGGTCGTGGTCGGTGGCTCCGTTTGCACGCTTCCGCTACAAGTTCAGCAAGACGCGCAACCTCGCATTCGACTACCGTATGCGTGCCAGCGAACCATCGCTCACCCAACTCCAGCCTGTGGCTGATGTGTCGAACCCACTCAACATCACCATCGGTAATCCCGACTTGAAAGCCACGTTCTCGCACCGTGTGAATTTGCGATTCAGCGACTTCAACCAGGTTGCCCAACGCAGCCTTATGGCGATGATTGGCGTGAACTTCGCGCAAAACAGCATCATCACCCAGACCACCTACGACGCTTCTACTGGTGGCCGCACCAACACTTACACCAATGTGAACGGCGTGTGGAATGCGATGGCGATGAATATGATTAGCCTCCCATTCGGGGCTTCGAAGGTGTGGTTCTTCAGCAATCACCTGTTCTCTCGCTACTCTGTGACCAAGGGCTACAACAATGGCGAATTAAACACCAGCGGCACATTCAGCGTGAATGTTTCACCTGGCTTGGCGTTCCGCAACTCGGTGCTTGACTTGGAAATCCGTCCACGCTACAGTTTCCAAACCACCCACAACTCTGTGAATGTGGGCAACAACCGCGATATTCACACCTATGGCGGTATGTTCAACGGCACATACTCTACGCCCTTCGGGCTGGTGCTGAGCACCGACTTGAACTTCAGCGCCACTTCGGGTATGGCAGCAGGCTACGACTCTAAGCAGTGGATTTGGAACGCCTCTTTGGGCTACCAGTTCCTCCGTGGCCGCACGGCAAGCGTGCAACTCAGCGTGTTCGACATTCTGCAACAGAAAAAGAACATCGCGCGCACCGTAACTGCCAACTATATCGAGGATGTGTTCACCAACTCGCTCAACCGCTACGCAATGCTCACATTCACCTACCGCTTCACCACATTCTCAAAGGGCAATCAGCCCACCCAAAAGAACCAATGGGGTGACCGTGGCGACGGCGACGGCCCTGGCGGTCCACCTCCAGGCGGCCGCGGTGGTCGTCCAAGCGGTCCACCTCCAGGCGGTCCTGGTGGCCCACCAATGTTCTAATGCGCACCAAAGTAATAACACTAACATACCAATTCCAATCCAAAAAGGCGACCACCCACGGCCGCCTTTTTCCGTGCTTAAAAGGGAATTAGTGGAAAATTTTTGTGGATAGATTCTGCATTGTTGCCGAATCGTGAATGGAATCAAAAAAACAAAAACATAAAAAACAGCCTTGGGGCAACGTGGAATGCTTCGCATTTGGCGGAGGGATTGTGCGCTTTGCCCCAAGGATAAAAACCGCTCGCCGTTTCACGGCGAAAAACCCTGATGATAAAATGATTTCTTGGTAAAAAACCGCATCAAATCTCCCAAAACGATTTTGCATGGTAGGGACGCGATACTTCGCGTCCGCGCCAAATGGTTGATATCCAATGTGATATTGCGATTATGGGCGGACGTGAAGTATCACGTCCCTACCGGGTTTGGTTTTTCGCCGAAGGCGAGCGGTTTTTATCCTTTTGACGATGCCACCGACCTCGTAAGAGGGCGGCGTTGGTGATGTGGTGTGGCTGATTCAAGCCTCTGCTTGAAATCAGACATACCGCAACACTAACGACAGGTGCGAAGCACTGGCATCGGCAAAAGGCTGTTTTTTATGTTTTTGTTTCAGTCCCCCAGTATTTATCCACTGATCCGGAATGATCCATATAGAAAGCAAAAAAAGGGAGGGGCGTGGTGCCTCTCCCTTTTTGGGTGTATTGGGGTTGTCAATTAGTCGATGATGTCGAAACCTGTGTATTTTTGGAGCACTTCAGGCACCTTGATACCTTCAGGAGTCTGGTTGTTTTCGAGCAGAGCTGCCATGATGCGTGGGAGTGCCAATGCCGAGCCGTTGAGGGTGTGGCAGAGGTGAGTTTTCTTGTCGTCGCCACGATAGCGGCATTTCAGGCGGTTGGCTTGATAAGTCTCGAAGTTAGATACAGAACTAACCTCAAGCCAGCGCTCTTGTGCGCCACTCCACACCTCAAAGTCGAAAGTGATGGCTGATGTGAAGCTCGTATCGCCACCGCAAAGGCGAAGAATGTGCCAAGGCAAACCGAGTTTGTCGAGCAATCCTTGCACATGACCCTTCATTTCTTCGAGCGCAGCGTAAGAGTTTTCAGGTTTTTCGATACGCACGATTTCCACCTTGTCGAATTGGTGCAGGCGGTTCAAGCCACGCACGTCCTTACCGTAACTACCGGCTTCGCGACGGAAGCAAGCGCTGTAAGCGCAGTTCTTCTTTGGGAGGCTGTCGCCAGGAAGAATCACATCGCGGTAGATGTTGGTCACAGGCACTTCGGCGGTAGGAATCAAATAGAAGTCATCCACTTCGCAGTGGTACATCTGACCCTCCTTGTCGGGGAGTTGGCCAGTGCCCAGACCAGAAGCCTCGTTCACCACGTAAGGTGGCTGAATTTCGGTGTAGCCAGCCTTGTTGGCCTCGTCGAGGAAGAACTGGATAAGCGCGCGTTGCAGGCGTGCACCCTTGCCAATATACACAGGGAAGCCGGCACCGGTAATCTTCACGCCGAGGTCAAAGTCGATGATGTTGTATTTCTTAGCGAGTTCCCAGTGTGGAAGAGCGTCGGCACCGAGATTTGGCATATTGCCGCCCACTTTTTCCACCACGTTGTCTTCCGCAGTCTTTCCTTCAGGAACTCCTTTGTAAGGCACGTTAGGCACCGAGAGAAGCACTTCACGGATTTCACCTTCGATAGCGGAGAGTTTGTTGTCGATTTCCTTGTTGTCGGTCTTCAAAGCACCCACTTTTTGCTTGGTGTCTTCGGCTTCTTCTTTCTTGCCTTGCTTCATGAGGGCACCAATCTGCTTGGCAAACTGATTAGCCTGCTGCTTGTTGTTATCCAACTTCTGCTGAGCTTCACGACGAATCTTGTCGTACTCCAAAACTTTCTCTACTGCCTCACGAGCATTTGGAAAATGCTTCTTTTCGAGACCTTTAACTACACGTTCAGTTTCTTCACTGATGAGTTTAAGTGTAAGCATAAAATTTCTTTTTTATATTAATTTTCCTATTTGAAGGCAAAATTACAAAAAATATTTGTGATAGCGCAAAAAAATGCCAACTTTTTTGCAGAGAAGGGTAGAATTAAAGTTTTTTCGTGGTTTTTATGGGGTTAAACGAAGAAAGCCTGCTCTAGGTATGAGCAGGCTTCTATGTTGTTTGTTTGGAATAGTTTTTTCTAAAACTTTAAAAATTAAGCGTCAGCTTTTTTGGTCTTCTCAGCGTAAACCTCTGGAGAGAGAACAGAAACTGTACTCTTGTCCTTGCGGCCCTTGTGGAAGTAAACGATACCGTCTGCCAAAGCATACAATGTATCATCCTTACCCTGAGCTACGTTCTCACCTGGGAAGTGCTTGTTACCACGCTGGCGAACGATGATGTTACCTGCGATGATTGACTGACCACCCCAGATCTTAACGCCTAATCTTTGTGAAGCTGATTCACGGCCGTTCTTAGAACTACCAACACCTTTCTTATGTGCCATTTTCTAATTCCTCCTAATTTTAAGCGATTACAGATTTGATTGATACCTCAGTGAACTGTGCACGGTGACCGTTCTTCTTGCGATAGTCCTTGCGGCGCTTCATCTTGAAGACGATAACCTTGTCACCCTTTACGAGTGGGTTCACTACTTCTACTACTACTTTTGCACCCTCTACAGCTGGTGCACCGACAGTGATTGCGCCGTCTTTGTCAACGAGCAAAACCTTGTCGAACTCAACAGTCTGACCTGCCTCAACATCCTTGATGTGATGTACGAAGAGCTTCTTGCCCTCCTCAGCCTTGAACTGCTGACCGTTAATTTCTACGATTGCGTACATTTAATTATTTATATAAACGGGTTTTTCCGCGAGGCGTCCTGCATCGTGCCGGATCTTGACCGAGCCTTGACAGATAAAAATCGGATGCAAAATTACTCATTAAAAATTAATTTCCTTTCTCTTGAATGTATTTTTATATCGTTAGTTAAGCAATATTAACTAATATTAGAAAAACTAATGCTTACTAAAGTTGACTTGTCTTTTTACGAATTTAATCATAGCCCAATTATCTGAAGAGCTTCTCTTTTCTTCAACTAGCCCCAACGCACGAGCCTTTGCAATAAGAACAGATTCATCTTCTTTATAAAAGCCACTAATTATGAGAGTGCCATTGTCTGCCATTGAACTTGCTAATGTTGGCAAATCGTTTAAAAGAATATTACGGTTTATGTTTGCCAAAACAACATCATATTTCCCCATTAATTCCTCATACAATAACGTTGAATCCCCTTTCAACGCTGAAACATTCTCCAGACTGTTCAGTTTGGCATTATGTATCGTATTGCTAACACTCCATTCGTCAATATCATATCCATATGCAGCTACTGCGCCGCATTTTGCTGCGGTAACCGATAAAATACCAGTTCCACATCCACAATCCAATCGTATAATTTTCTTTTTTCATGGTTATACCAGAAAGCAGACGAATATCCTCTGTTGTAATCTCTTTATT
>OIXU01000006.1_pt1 | contig 54755 bp, 42 predicted proteins | sample 1587921 | NCBI WGS metagenome assembly OIXU01 (sample SAMN03283238) | human gut metagenome | biome: human-associated habitat; material: feces | host: Homo sapiens | place: Peru | collected 2012
AGGTATTAATTTTGTTGATTAAAGTGATAATTACCCCTGATGATTGAGCCTATTATAGATAGCCGTGTGATAGAGCAACTGAGCAAGTTGCTCAAATCGGCGCGTCATATCGTTATCACCTGCCATCTTTCGCCCGACGGCGATGCCCTTGGCAGCACTTTGGGATTGTGCCGAGTGCTCCGCAATATGGGCAAAGATGCTTATGTGGTGGTGCCCGACCAAGTGCCTCGCGCATTGCAGTTTATCCCTGCCGTTCGTGATGTGGTGGTCTATACCATGGCTCAGTTGCGAGGTCGCTTTTTGGTTCGCAATGCCGACCTCATATTCTGCCTCGACTTCAACACGCTCAGGCGCATCGATAAATTGGGCGAAGTGATAGAGATGAGCAATGCGCCACGCGTATTGATCGACCATCACCTCGACCCCGATGACGTGTTTGATGTGAAGATTTCGTTCCCCCGATTGTCGTCCACTTGCGAGGTGGTGTATCGCACCCTCCAGCAAATGGCGCTTTTGCGATACGTCGATACCGAGGTGGCGCAATGCCTGTTTGTGGGCATGATGACCGACACGGGCAATTTCACTTACAGCAGCGACTATCCCGAAATCTACGAGATTGTGGCTCATCTGGTGTCGTACAACATCAACAAGCAGTGGCTCTACAGAATGGCGATGAACACCTTCAGCACCGACAGCCTGCGCCTTCAGGGCTATGCCTTGAGCGAGAAAATGCAGGTGTTCCCCGAAGATGGCGCTGCGCTCATCACGCTCACCAAGGAAGAATTGGAGCGATTCAACTATCGCAAAGGCGACACCGAGGGGCTGGTGAACAAACCGCTGTGCGCGCCCGAAGTGCGATGGGTGATGTTTTTGCGTGAAGATGCCGACCAGATCAAGGTGTCGTGCCGCTCCGAGGGCGATTTCTCGGTGAGCGACATTTGCGCCCGTTATTTCGGCGGTGGCGGACACAAGAATGCCGCTGGTGGCGACTTCCATGGCACGATGGACGAAGCGATGGAAGCATTCCACAAGGTGCTTGACGACTGCCGACAACAAAATATTTGACAAAACATTTTTTACAAGAGATATGAATACTAAAAAGATACTTTTTATACTCGGTATCATGGCTGTGACCATGAGCTTTGTGTCATGCGAGAAAAATCGTAGCTATGCCGAATTGCTCAAAGATGAGCGTCAGGCTTGTAATGCCTTCCTCTGCAATTTCCGCTTGGCAGAAGTGCCAGCCGACTCGGTGTTTGAGGTGGGTTCCGACGCTCCATTCTACAAACTCGATGCCGAAGGCAATGTGTATATGCAGGTGCTCAAGGCTGGCGACCGAAAGAACAACAAGGCGCGCAAATCGCAAACCATCTATTTCCGCTACACTCGCTACAATCTCAACACATGGTACACTGAGAACAGAACCTGGACTCCATCGGGTGGCAATGCCGACGATATGAGCATGGCTACCACTTCGTTCCAGTTCGACGACTACACCCGTCAGTCGTCGATAGAGTGGGGCACAGGCATTCAGATGCCGCTCAAGTATCTTGGCGTGGACTGCGAGGTGAACTTGATTGTGAAGTCGCAGTACGGCAAATCTGATGAGATTAGCTACGTTACGCCATTCCTCTACCACTTGCGCTACTTCCCCAGCAAGGTGTAAGTAAGCGCTGATGGAACAGGTGATGCGGGGGCATATCGGGAAAATGCCCTCGTAAATGAAATCTGCTCGATACAACTATTATTTATATATACACTACTTAACTTAACTTTTAATACATCTTTATGTCACTCATTAAATCAATTTCTGGTATTCGTGGCACTATCGGCGGACGCGCAGGCGATGGCCTCTCTCCACTTGATATTGTGAAGTTTACCAGTGCTTATGCAACTTTCATTCGTCGCACCACCGCACTCTCGTCAAATAAAATCGTGGTTGGCCGCGACGCTCGCCTCTCTGGCGAAATGGTGCTCAACGTAGTGGTTGGCACACTCGAAGGCATGGGCTTCGATGTTGTGAACATCGGTCTGGCTACCACCCCTACCACCGAATTGGCAGTGGTGTGGGAAAATGCTTGCGGTGGTATCATCATCACAGCCTCTCACAATCCAAAGCAATGGAACGCTTTGAAACTTCTTAACGAAAAGGGCGAATTCCTTACCGACGCAGAAGGCAAGGAAGTGCTTCGCATCGCTGAAGCAGAAGACTTCGACTATGCTGAAGTTGACGCACTTGGCAAGGAATCGAAGGCCGATTATCTCGACCGTCACATTCAAGCTGTGCTCGACCTCAAACTCGTGGATGTGGAAGCAATCAAGAAAGCCAACTTCACCGTGGCTGTTGACGCAGTGAACTCAATCGGTGGCGTGGCAATTCCAAAATTGCTCGAAGCACTCGGCGTGAAGAAGGTGGAAAAATTGTTCTGCGAGCCAACCGGCAACTTCGGTCACACTCCAGAACCAATCCCAGCCAACCTTACCGCTATTAGCTCGTTTATGAAGGAAGGCAAGGCTGATGTGGGCTTCGTGGTTGACCCCGACGTTGACCGCTTGGCTATCATTATGGAAAATGGCGAATTCTTCGTTGAAGAATACACTCTCGTTTCCGTAGCCGACTACATTCTCTCACAAACCCCTGGTCCAGCAGTGAGCAACCTCTCATCATCTCGCGCATTGCGTGATGTGGCTGCTAAGCACGGTTGCCGCTACGAGGCATCGGCAGTGGGCGAAGTGAACGCCACCACCCTGATGCGTGAAATCGGCGCAGTGATTGGTGGCGAAGGCAATGGCGGAGTGATCTATCCAGAACTCCACTATGGCCGCGACGCTCTCGTGGGCGTGGCATTGTTCCTCACATTGCTCGCAAAGAGCGGTATGAAGGTGAGCGAACTCAAAAAGACTTATCCACAATACGAAATCGCTAAGACCAAGCTCCAACTCACTCCAGATATGGACGTTGACGCTATTCTCGCTGCTGTGGAAAAGCACTACGCTAACGAAAAGCTTACCACTATCGACGGTGTGAAAATCGACTTCAAAGACGGCTGGGCACACTTGCGCAAGAGCAACACTGAGCCAATCATCCGTATCTACAGCGAAGCTCACACTATGGAAGAAGCCGAAAAACTCGGCAACGACGTGAAGAAAATCGTGGAATCGCTCATCTAATCCACAGCGATTTCCCCACCCAATAAAGCAAGCCGGCCTCCCCACACCCAACAGGAGGCCGGCTTCCTTTTGTTTTGGAAATGATATACAAGTTGTCCCGAAGAAGATGCGATGAAATTCCGTTAGGAATTTGATGTGTGTAGGCAGGTATGCAGAAAAGATGTAATGGAGCGAAGCGAAATGGAATCTTTTCGAAATGCCTGCAATAGATTTGTCAGTATTGTGCATTCCTGCGGAATGCGACAACATCAAATTGCCCATTGAATGCGAAATCGCATCCCGCTGGGATGCGTATTTGTTATGCGATTTTTGCAGGCATTTCGCTTCGCTCATTTCGCATAACCTTCGCTGCATACCTGCCTACACACATCAAATCCCTACGGGATTTTTTTCAATCATTACTAAATAATCACAGGGACAACTTGTATATCATTTCCTTCGTTTTTGCTATCGCTAAAAAAACTTAAATAGGCGAAGATTATTTTGTAAAAGTTATCAAAAATGATAATTTGTGCGTATCTTTGCGCAAAATAAAAGTTTCACCGCATGTTAATTATAGAATATGAAGATGAGGCTATTGAATTGTTGATTAAAACCGGGAAGAGCGATGATAAGAGGTATAAAAAGCTAAATAGCAATGCCTCTTTTAAAAGAAACCTTTCAAAGGTGATGCTTTTGCTACGTTCCGTATCGAATGTGAAAGATTTAGGAAGGTTTGGTCAGCTTCACTACGAGGCATTGAAACATGATCTTGCAGGTAAATCAAGCGTTCGAATTGGTTACAACTCAAAATATAGGTTAATCTTCGAAGAGTTTGATAACGGTATCAGAATAAATCTGATAGAAATTAATGAGCACTATGGCGATAAGTAAAGAATTAAAAAACACTCCATTTGCAGTGGCGCATCCTACTGAAATAGTCAAGGATGAGCTTAAGGCAAGAGGCATGTCGCAAAAAGAGCTTGCCTCTCGAATGAATATGCAGCCTTCTAATATGAGCCGTTTTTTGAAAGGAGAGAACATCACCTCTGCTATTGCCGCTAAATTAGAAGTTGCGCTCGACATTCCCGCTGAGTTTTGGTTGAATCTGCAAGCTCAGTACGAGGTCGACACCAAGAATATTGCAATAAGAGATGAAAAGGAGCGTGAAGCGTTCAATGTTGAGAGAATGCTCTCAAACATCATCAATTTGCCTGAATTGTATAAACGTCAACAGATAAGTTCTTCGTTATTTGTTCAAAATAAAATTGACAAATTGGAAGAGTTGTTGGGTTTCCCTGTCTTAGGTCTAAGTTCTCAACCTTTCATTCTTCAGCATTGTTTTAAAAAGAATGAAAAATATGAGGTTGACGAGCGTAATGAAACCACATGGCTTACACTTGCTTATATCGAATCAAAGAAGAATAACCCCGAAATTCCATATATGGATGGGAATGCTCAAAGGGCCGCATTGGAGATTTCGGAATATGCTCATAAAGGAGGCATAACAGAAAAAGAAATTAAATTAATACTTAATAAATACGGTATATCATATAGCGTTGTTCCGAAACTGGAAAAGACTCCGATTGATGCGGCATCGCTACAAATGCCAGGGTACCCATCAATTATCACTACGCATAGGCATAACGACATGAGCAGATTAATTTTCAATGTGCTTCATGAATTGGGGCATATACAAATGCACATGTCGGTCGGTAAAGATAATTTGTGTTCAGTGTTTGTATCGTCGGAACATGATTATTCAAGAAATAATAAAGAAGAAAGAGAGGCGAATGAATTTGCTGAAAACATGCTTATTCCAAAAGAAACATGGAAGAAGATGATGTCAACAGGTGCGAGCAGCTTATCAAATCGATGTATTCTTAAAATTCTCAAACAATTATCTGTAGAATACTCTTTGGATTTCAACATCGTTGCATGGAGATATAAATACGAGTCCAGTAGGTATAATTTATATGGAATAAAATCACAGCCAATAGTATAATAGGCTGACAGCAGATGGCGGTGATGGTTCTTCTTGTTTAAATGTGGCAAAGAAGAACCGTCATTGTCGTTTATGCACCCCCTTTTGTTTTTATGTTTTTGTGCTGTTGAAAGTGAAAATTGGGGGCTTCGTTTGTTGCTGTATGGCATTTTATGGAAGGGGATAGTGGTAAGAAAATTCGTAAAAAATTGGGAGTGAACTGGTGGGGAATTGGGGAAAATGTTGTAACTTTATCGAGTTTTTTAGAAACTACTTTAAATTTAGGGAAATGGGAGGCTTTTTTGGCACAAAACTCAAAAACAGAGAGTGTAGGGCAGAACTGTTCTACGGAACTGACTACCAGTCACATCTCGGCACTCGCCGTGCTGGTATGGTTACTATCAGCGATGAGGGCGAGTTTTTCCGCTCTATCCATAGTTTGGAGCAAACGTATTTCAGAACCAAATTCGAGCATGAGCTTGACAAGTTCAAGGGCCGTTCGGGCATTGGCGTGATTAGCGACACCGATGCGCAACCGCTGCTCATACATTCGCATTTGGGACGTTTTGCACTTGTTACGGTAGCGAAAATCAATAATTTGGAAGAATTGGCACAGCAGTTGCTGGCTGAAAATATGCATTTGAGCGAGTTCTCGTCGGGGCGTATCAATCCCACTGAACTCGTTTCGTTGCTTATAATCAAGAGCAAAGACTTTGTGGAAGGCATTGAAAATGTGTTTAATTCCATCAAAGGCTCGTGCTCAATGTTGCTGCTCACCGAAGATGGCATTATCGCTGCCCGCGACCGCTGGGGCCGCACCCCAATAGTGGTGGGCAAGAGCGATGATGGTATGGCGGTGACCTCTGAATCGACCGCTTTCCCTAACTTGGGATTCGAAACTGTTCATTATGTGGGTCCGGGCGAGATTGTTCGCATCACTGCCGACGAAATGATACAGATGCGCAAGCCCAACGAGGAAATGCAGATATGCTCATTCATGTGGATTTATTACGGATTCCCCACCTCATGTTACGAGGGACGCAACGTGGAGCAGATGCGCAACGAATGTGGCCGTGCCATGGGCGAAACCGACGATGTGGAAGTGGACTGCGTGTGCGGTATTCCTGATTCGGGCATCGGTATGGCTGTGGGCTACGCCGAAGGTCATAAGGTGCCATATATGCGTGCCATTGCCAAATACACCCCCACATGGCCTCGCTCGTTTATGCCAAGCAACCAGTCTATGCGCAACCTTGTGGCAAAGATGAAACTCATTCAAAACACCGATATGCTGAAAGGTAAGCGCTGGTGCTTCTGCGACGACTCTATCGTGCGTGGCACACAACTTCGCGACACCGCTGCCGAACTCATCAATGAGGGCGCAAAAGAGGTGCACATGCGCATTGCCTGTCCGCCGCTTATCTACGCTTGCCCATTTGTGAATTTCTCAGCGTCGAAAAGCGAACTTGAACTCATCACTCGCCGCATTATCCAAGATTTTGAGGGCGACATGAACAAGAATGTTGAGGCCTACGCCACCACAGGCAGCCCCGAATATCAGCGTATGGTCGACGAGATAGCACGTCGCCTAAAACTCTCATCACTAAAGTTCTCCACAGTGGAAACCATAGTGAAGGCCATCGGCTTGCCCAAGTGCAAAGTGTGCACCCACTGCTTCGACGGCAGTTCATTCCACACCCTGAAGTAAACCGACGTTCAAATCACCATACAAAGGCAGAGCGTGCAAAACCAAGCACCCTCTGCCTTTTTTGTGTTTATGACTTGAGGATAAGATTGACGTTGAAATAGTCGTAGACGAATATTGGAAAAGAGTTTAAAACGGCGATGCTTTCATTTTTGGTGGCGTATAGGCGCTGTTGACCACCAAATATCGCCTGTTGGCTAATTGTGGATTTGCTTTTTGGCAAAGCGTATAGCTCCGACACGAGCAGGTTGGCTTTGCGCACATTCATTTCTATCAAGAATTTCCAATTATCCTTGATTTTCAAATATTTGTCTTTTGTGGGTTTCTCTCCTTCTTTGAAAAGAATATGGTCGAAACTGTCATAAAAAGAAAATTCACGGGCAAGGCGTTTGAAATCGTGGCATAGGGCACGACTCACGGTGTAATGCCGATATTCTTCATCAGGCAGTTCCTTTGTGTAGCGAATGGATTCAACCATCGGATAATTGATGTAAAGTTTGCCATTGCCTGTTTCGTCATCAAACATTTTCAACATCACATCTACTCGCTGATTGATTTCCTCAAGCGAAAATTGTGAGTTTTGGAAGTCGTAGTCAAAGAAAAGATACACTTCAGAAATGTCGGTGCTTCTGATGTCGTGCAAGGTGGAGTCTCCGCTCTCTGAAAGCCGCTCTCTCATGATTGACACAATGTCGCCATCACCGCCATACTTCATCATTTCGCTGTAAAGGTCATAAATGTTGTTCCCGAACGAGCAAATGATATTGTCGTTCTTTTTCGGGAAATAGAGCCGTTCGATGGTCTTGTAAACGTAAGGCTCACGGTTGCTGCCTTCAAACACAAAGAGTATCATAAGTTGAATGTTCCTCCTCTATACAGTTTCTCCAAATTGTGACCGAATCGCAATTCCTTGTCTGTTAAGTCGCAAATGGCGCGAATCTGATTGTCGTTCAATATAAAGAAGCAGTCGGGGCGAAGTAAATCATTGCTTAGCAAAAAAGTGTCGTGCGTGGTCACGAAGAGTTGGCTGTCGCTTTTAAACAATCGTTTTGAAATCTTATAGGAGAGTTCGTGGTGATAAAAAGCGTCAAATTCATCGATGAAAACAAACGATGCATTTCCCATCTCTTTCAGCCAGTAGTATTGTAGCTCCAGGTTTTTAGTGCCTGTCGATGCCACCATTTGAAAAGGAATTTTCACTTTGCCCATAATGCAATAGAGCATATTTTCGCCTTGTGCAATTGGGGCAAACGTATAGTGCTGACCACTGACTTCTTTGAGGTATGCAGAAAAGTCGTCGGCCAAGTTATTTTTAATGATATATTCCTCTATGTTGCTGCCACCCTCTTTCAGTCCGATAAACTCACGGTTATCCAAACTTCTGAAGAAAAGCATATTTTCCACAAAATCTCTGAGAGAGATTAACGGGTGGTCTTTGGCAAGTGGCACTGCGCTAAGCAAATAATTCACGATGGAGATATTGTTTGCGCTGTCCTTTAAATTGCTGATAGCAGCATCGGTCAGCCCAAATTCCGGAGCCACGAACAGCGAGTCGCCGTCTTTTCGTAACACCTCATTTCCGTCGATATTCAGCAATTCCGTAATGATTAAGCCCTTTAGTTCGGATGCCACTTTGCTGTAATTGTAGTTCACGATGCAACCTTTAAAGTTGAAAGTATATTCAAACTCTACAGGTTGTTCATACCCAATAGCGCAAGCGTAGTTCAGATAGTAATCCGGCTTCTTCCATTTGTGTGAAAGATGGTTGGCAATGTCGAAAATCGCTAATCCAAAGTTTGATTTACCAGAACCGTTAGGACCATAGATGATACCATTTTTCACTGCACCGTTTTTCACGGCGTTGCTATTGAAAGAATAGTTGCTCGGATTTGATAAGTTCCACTCAATTCTGTCATTGAATCCGCGGTAGTTTTTTACGGCAAATTTTGTCAGCATAGTTACAGGGCTTTTGGTTGTTACTTATATTTGCTACAAAAATAGGATATTTTCACTATTCCGTAAAATAATTACGGCAAAAAAGTTTGGGTGAGTGCAAAGATTTAACATTTGGCAAGTGGTTTTGACTAAGTGATATCCTGAAAACTTCCGAAAAAATTTAATTTTGGGGAAGATTGTGGGGGTGGAAGTTGGTGATATTTCGGGGAAAATGATTAAATTTGGGGTTGAATTAATTTTTTGAATACAAAAACAAACCTAAAGTTACAATGTTGAAGAAAACTATAATCGCTTTCGTTGCGTTTGCAGGATTGATGAGTGCGCAAGCGGCCACCGATGCCACCAATTGGCGCGCCAGTGTTGACCAACTGATGAACAAGGGCGAATTTACCCAAGCCTCGCAACTGATGAGGAAGTTGCCATCAAAAGTGCGTAAAGCAAATGCTGTGACCATCGACTCGCTCAACCAGATTATGGGGCGCATTCGCAAAGATTTCACACTTTTGCCCGAAGATGGCGTGAAGCAGATTCGTGAGAAGATGCCCGATGCCACCGATGAGCAAATCGACAACTGGAAGAAGGTGAAAGCCATCGAGGTGATGAATATCGACGGCAAAGAACTGTGGTTCCGCAAGGCTGTGCGCAACCTCTGGCTTTTGGGCGAGGAATTTGCCGAAGTCAATCAAGCCGACAACACCGAGGGCAGCGAGAAGCTGCGCAAGTATGTGGTGCGCGCCATGCGCACCGTGCCCGGTGCCAACGGCGTGCGCGACTGGCACCATGTGAATGTGACCTTCACGCTCGATGTGGATGCTGATGCCATTCCCGCTGGCGAAACGCTGCGTGTGTGGATGCCTATCCCTTACGAGAATTTGCGTCAAAAGAATATCAAGCTCGAAAGCAGCAATCGCCCCGTCACTTGGAGCGAGGGCAGCAAGCACCACACCGTGTATATGGAGGCTGTGGCAGAGAAGGGCAAACCCACCCACTTTGAATACACTTTCAGTTATGATGTGGGCGAACGCCACATTGCGCAGCAAGACCTCTTGGCGATGGTGGAGCCTTACAAAAACACTCCCGAATATGTGAAATACACCAGCAGCGAATATCCCCACATCGTGATTACCGATGCTATGCGTGAGTTGGCAGAGCAGATTGTGGGCACACCCGAAGAAAATCCTGTGCTTGCAGCCAGCCACATCTACCATTGGATAGCATCACGCTTTCCATGGGCAGGCGCGCGTGAATACAGCACCATTAAGAACATTCCTGAATATGTGCTGGAAAACAAGCACGGCGACTGCGGCCAGGTGGGCTTGCTCTATATCACCCTGTGCCGTGCTGCCGGCATTCCTGCACGCTGGGAGAGCGGCTATATGCTCCACCCAGGCGAAGTGAACTTCCACGACTGGGGCGAAACCTACTTCGAGGGCGTGGGCTGGGTGCCAACCGATGCGTCGTTTGGTCGCACCACCGAGCGCAGCGAGCAGATGCGCGACTACTACGCCACCGGCATCGACATCTACCGTATGGCATCGAACGAGGGTGTGGGCGATAAGTTGAGCCCAGAAAAGAAGTACATTCGCAGCGAGACCGTGGATTTCCAAATGGGCGAGGTGGAATGGAAAAACGGCAACCTCTACTACGACAAGTGGAATTCATCGTTTAAACTCAACAGCATAGAGCCAGTCAAATAATGCGGCTCGGCAATTATTTTAATTAGCAAACAAAAAATTAGCAATCATATATGAAAAAGGTTTTCCAGATTTTAGGCGTTGTGCTGATGTCGGCCATCAGCGTCAGCGCCATGGCGGCAGATGCTGCCGGCGTATTGAGCAAACTCAAGAGCCGTATTGCTCCCGATAAGCGTACAGCCATCTTTGATGTGAAATCCACCACCGCTGGCAAGCAGGTGACTGTGACCGGCACCGTGGGATTTCAAGAGCAGAAAGACGCCATCAGCAAAGAACTTGCCGACAACGGTTTCACTAATGTGCAAAACAAGGTGAATGTGCTTTACAATGCCGTGCCCGAAGGCAAGAAGTGGGCTTTGGTGAAACTCTCGGTGGCAAGTATGCGCTGCGAAGGCAAGCACGCTGGCGAAATGGCCACTCAAGGCATCATGGGACAGCCTGTGAAAGTGCTCGACTGCACTTCCGACTGGTATCGCGTGCAAACGCCCGACAACTATATCTCGTATGTGCCAGAATCTTCGCTCTTCTGCAAAACAGAGGCGCAGATGAAAGACTGGCGTGCGGCTAAGCGCTACATCGTGAACACCTACTGCACACGCCTCGTGACCGAGCCTGCTGGCGACGAAACCGTTACCGACCTCGTGATGGGCAACATTCTCGAATACAAGGCAGAGAACGGCGAATGGATTCAACTCGCCACCCCCGACGGTCGCCTTGGCTGGTTGCCAAAAAGCGAAGTTGACGAATTTCAGGAGTGGGCAAAAAGAGACCTCGACCTCAACCTTGTGTTGAAGACCGCTCACCGCATGTTGGGCTCAGGCTACTTGTGGGGCGGCACATCAACCAAACTCACCGACTGCTCCGGACTGGTGAAAGTGAGTTATTTCAGCAGCGGTGTGATTTTGGCGCGCGACGCATCACAGCAAGCACTCTACGGCTTGAAGATAAAAGGATCGGAATGGCAGAAATGCCAGTTCGGCGACTTGCTGTTCTTCGGCACCAAGTCGGGCCGTGTGACCCACGTGGGCATCTACATGCAAGACGGCAAGTATATCCACTGCTCTGGTCAGGTGAAAATCAACAGCCTCGACCCCAAGGACCCAACCTACCTCTACTCGCCACTTTCAGCAAGTAGAATCGCAGGCGAGATTGGCACACCCTACATCACCTATGTGCGCAATCACCCTTGGTACTTTTAACATCAAATAGAGAGAAAATCAACCGAAACCATAAATCAATAAAACTACATTGATATGTCAATTGACCGTAGAAAATTCATTTTGGGCGCAGGTCTTGGAATCGCTGCTGCTGCATCTCCAATCTCGCTCTTTGGTAAGAACGACGCTCCTGCACAAATCAAACGAAGCGGACGACTGAAACTGAAATTCTTCCCTTACGAATTGAAGTTGAAGCACGCCTTCAATCTTGCTAAATACAGCCGCACCACCACACCTGATGTGCAGGTGGAACTGGAATACGACGGCGTGGTGGGCTATGGCGAATGCTCTATGCCTCCATACCTCGGCGAAAGCGTGGAAAGCGTGTGCAAATTCCTCGGCAGCCTCAATCTTGAGCAGTTCACCGACCCATTCCGCAAAGAAGACATCTTGGCGTATGTGGAAAGCGTGGCACCCAACAACCGTGCCGCAAAGGCTGGTGTCGACATTGCCTTGCACGACCTTCTCGGTAAGCTCATGGGACAGCCTTGGTACAAAATCTGGGGTTTGAATCCAGAGAAGGCACCTCTCACCACTTGCACCATCGGTATCGACACCGATGAGGTGGTTCGCCAGAAAATGACCGAAACCTACGACTTCAAGTTGATTAAGGTGAAAATGGGTTTGGGCGGCATAGAAAAAGACAAGCACCTTTATGAACTGGTGCGCAGCATTCGCCCCGACATCAAACTCTATGTGGATGCCAACCAGGGTTGGAAAACCAAGGAAGAGGCTCTTGAAATGGCTGAATGGCTTGCCGACAAGGATTGCTTATTTGTGGAGCAACCATTGGAAAAGGAAAAGCCACTCGACGACACCGCATGGCTCACCGAGCGCTCTCCACTGCCTATTGTAGCAGATGAGGCATTCCAACGCCTGCCCGACATTCGCCGCTTCCACGGTGTGTATTCAGGTATCAACATCAAGTTGATGAAGAGCACCGGTATGAACGAGGCCTACAAGATGGTGACATTGGCGCGCGCACTCGACATGAAGATTATGGTTGGCTGTATGACCGAAACTTCATGCGCTGTGACCGCAGCGGCTCAACTTTCGCCACTCTGCGACTGGGCTGACCTCGATGGCAACTGGCTCATCGCCAACGACCGATTCGACGGCATCAAGATTGTGAACGGTCAGGTGACCGTGCCTGCCGACCGTCCAGGTATTGGCGTGAAACTTCTGAAATAACACGAGGCTTTGCCTCATGTGATATAAAGAGGCTGTGTCAAAATTTCCAAAAGCATTTGGAACCGCAAATTTGACGCAGCCTCTTTCAACTTTTTGGTACATAAACCTTTTCTTCCACTAAACCCACTCCATTGAATGAAACGTACGTATTTTAGCTTTTTTGCGCTTCTTCTTGTGGCTTTTATGCTGTTTGCCGGTTTGTCGTTTTTCAAAGACGGCATAGAGGAATCGTTTGGCATCAACACCGCGACCTTCGCATCTGATTTGCTCTCGACACCCGACGATGAGCTTGAGCTTGCCGATGTGGTGACCACCGATTCGGTTTTGGGCAAAGCCATTGCCACCGTGGAGCGAGCCCCACTCGACACCACCAAGAAAAATATTCTGTTCATAGGCGACTCCATGCTTGAGCGACTTAGCCCACGCATAGCGGCGTATGCCGAAGAGAATGAGCATCAGATGAACACCGTGATTTGGTACGGCTCATCTACCGAAGTGTGGGCCACAAGTGGTAGAGTGAAGGAATGTATTCAAAAGTATCGCCCCGACTACATCATCATCAGCCTCGGTGGCAACGAGCTGTTTGTCAACGATATTATCGCGCGTCGCACCAAATATGTGAAGCAGATAGTGGCGGATTTTGCTGGTATTCCGTATGTGTGGATTGGACCGCCCAACTGGAAGAAAGACACTGGTATCAACAAGATGATTCAAAGCGTGGTGCCAAAAGGCAATTTTTACCTCAGCTATACCCCCGATCAGCACTACGAGCGAGCCAAAGACGGTGCGCATCCCACACCGGCATCGGCGGCGAAGTGGGCCGACCGTATCTGCAAGTGGATAGTGGAGGAAAGCAACAATCCCATCGTGCTCAATCTTCCTCAGAAAGCGCGTGCGTATTGCCATACCGAAACATTCAGTATGACTGATAACGAAGTGAAGGCAAAGCCGAAAGTAGAGCCAGCTCCAAAGCCCACCGTCCAACCTGTGGCAGAGCCTGTGGAACCACAACCCGAAATGCCAAACCCTAACACCGAAACGCTATGACAACATTGCAACTCATATCGGGCAACCTCTCGGTTGCGCTACAGAATATCGCATCGTTTTTCACCCCCGACCCATCGGTGCCGCTGGTGTTTTCGAGCGGAGCGTTTTGGCTGATGTTTTTGGTGTTTCTGCCCATTTTTGCGTGCATTCGTCATCGCAAGACGCAGATGATGCTCTTTGTGGTGGCGTTCAGCCTGTTTTTCGCCTTCAAGTCGTGTGGGTGGATATTCTTGCTGATGGTAGCCACCTCGGTTATCGACTGGCATTTGGCACTCCGCATCTCCCGAACTGAAGCGAAGAGGACGCGCCGGCTGATGCTGTGCGCATCGCTGCTGTGCTCGGTGGGCATACTGATGGTGTTTAAATACACCAACTTCTTCATGCTGTCGTGGCACGAGATAGTGGGTGGCAATTTCCACCCGTTGGCGATTATTGCCCCGATAGGCATATCGTTCTACACCTTCCGCACCATCAGTTATGTGGTGGATGTGTATAAGGGCAAGATGCCGCCTGTGGAGAGTTATCTCCAATACTTGTTCTATCTCTCGTTCTTCCCATGCATGGTGGCAGGTCCTGTGGTGCGAGCCAAAGACTTCATGCCACAACTTGAGCGCACCACCGACGTGACCAAAGCCGAAATCTACGGCGGCTTTTGGCTGGTGATGGTGGGCGTGGTGAAGAAAGCCGTGATAGCCGACTATCTGGCGCAATACTCATCTATTATTTTCGGCAGTCCCGAAACGCTTCAAGGCTACAGCGGCTTTGAACTGCTCATGGCGGGAATCGGCTTTACCGTGCAACTCTATGCCGACTTCTCCGGCTATAGCGATATGGCGATTGGTTTGGGTGCCATTATGGGATTTGACCTCGGCGTGAACTTCGACCACCCATTCCGCTCGCTCAACATCACCGAATTTTGGCGCCGCTGGCACATTTCGCTCTCGTTTTGGCTTCGCGACTATGTGTACATTCCGCTTGGTGGCAACCGCAAAGGCAAGATTCGCCAATATGTGAACCTGTTTCTCACCATGCTGATAGGTGGCCTTTGGCATGGAGCCGGCTTCACCTATGTGATATGGGGCGCGATTCATGGAGTGGCGTTGGTGATTCACAAAATGTGTATGCCGTGGCTCAAGCGAAACCCCGACAACTGGGCAGTGAAACTGCTTTCTGGTCTGCTGACATTCACCACCGTGATGCTCGCGTTCGTTTTCTTCCGTGCCGAGTCGGTTGCTGAAGCCACCACCATCATCGGTGGAATTTTCACCAATTTCGACCTCGCGTATCTGCCACCGTTTGTGAGTGTGCGCTATGTGTGGTGCATCATGCTCGTGCTCTTGCTGGTGGCACATTTTGTGCCGTGCAGCATCTATGCGGCAGTGAAAAACTGGTTTGTGGAGACCTTCTGGCTGGTGAAATTGGTAGTGTTTGTGATAGTGGTGCAGCTGGTGCTCCAGTTTGCCACCTCAGATGTAACCCCATTTATTTATGCCCAATACTGACCTATGAAATGTTACAAAGATGTTACAATTTGCCTGTTGAGGCACTGTGGCACGAATTGTAACATCTTTGTAATATTCACGTCTATCATTTATTATAATTTTGCATTGCAAAGAAAAAAGAAGCACAATGACTGATGTTCCAAAAATACTGATAGTTGACGATGAGCAGTCAATCTGCTACGTGTTGAAGGTGAACCTCGAACTTGAGGGATTCAGCGTCGATACAGCATTCTCAGCCGAAGAAGCACTCGCCAAGCGCCTCGAACGCTACGACCTGTTTCTTCTTGATGTGATGATGGAACACATGTCGGGCTTCGACCTTGCGAAAGTGATTCGAGGTCGCGAGGAATTGAATGCGATTCCTATCATTTTCTGCACAGCGAAGGACTCGGAGGACGACTTGCTGGAAGGATTCGACAACGGCGCTGACGACTACATTCGCAAACCTTTTTCAATGCGTGAACTGGTGGCAAGAGTGAAGAGCGTGCTTCACCGTAGCGGACGCTACTCCAACGAGAAGGAAGTGCTCAAATTCCAGACGCTCACACTTCGCACACCGCAAAAAGAATGCTTCGTGGACGATGAGCCCATCACGCTCACCACCACCGAGTTCGACTTGCTGGCATTCTTCCTCAAAAACCCCGACACAGCGTTCTCGCGTTCGGAAATCCTCAACAGAGTGTGGAGCGCAGATGTGTGCGTAGTAGATCGCACAGTAGATGTGAATGTTGCGCGATTGCGCAAAAAAATAGGCAGATATGGAAACAGAATTTTCACCAAACAAGGATTTGGTTATGGGTTCAAAACCAAAGATTAGTGTGCACACGCGCATTTTCTTGCTGATCATGTTTTTCACATGGTCGTTGACGCTGGTGTTTTTCGCTTTGCAGTATTCCCGCGAGGTGGATTTCAAGACCGAGGTGCTGGATAGCCGCCTACAAATGGAGAATATGCGTATTCTCGACTGCATCAGCGAAGGCAAGAAGCTCAGTCCTCAAGTGCTGAAAGAGATTGGCATAGGCGATTCTACGCGTGTGTCGGTCATCACCCTTTCGGGCAGCGTGATTTTCGATACCAATTCCCGTAATGTGAAAGAAAACCACCTCAACCGCAAAGAGGTGAAAGAGGCTATCGCCAATGGGCACGGCTTCCAGCGCCGCCGCATCTCCTCGACTGATTCACGCCAATATTTCTACTCAGCCACTCGTGGCGACGGCTTGGTGGTGCGCACAGCATTGCCTTACAACCACACATTGGTCGATACCCTCAAGGCTGACCCTGTGAATAGCAATCTGATTATCTTTATTGCACTGCTGATGACGGTGCTGGCATGGTTCACAGCCTACAGGGTGAGCCGAAGTGTGAAGAATCTGCGCAAGTTTGTGGAGGCTGCTGAATACGACGACATCGACGACTACGACACCAAGCAGTTTCCCAACGATGAACTTGGCGAAATCTCTGCCCATGTGGTGAATCTGTACAAAAACTTGAAAGTGACTTCAGAGCAGCGCGACCAAAATATGCGCGACGTGTTGTTTGAGCAGGGCGAAAAGAACCGTATCAAACACCAACTCACCAACAATATCAACCACGAAATCAAAACTCCTGTGCATGTGATTCAGGCGTGTCTGGAAACACTCGAAAACAATGGCGAAGCGCTGCCACTCGACACCCAGAAGCAACTGCTGAGCACTGCCTACGACAATGTGAAACGCCTTTCGGCTCTGCTTGCCGACCTTTCGGTGATTACCCGCATTTCCGATGCTCCAGAGAAAATTGAGAGCAGCGAGGTGAATGTGACCGACATTATCCACAAGGTGGCCGACGAAATGAAGGTGTTCCCTCCTGAAAAGCAACTCCGCATTCACATCGATGTGCCAGAGAATGTGAAAATCCGTGGCAACGAATCGCTCGTGGAATCCATCTTCCGCAACTTGATGGTCAATTCGTTCAACTACAGCGGTGGCCGTGATGTGACCGTGAAGCTGAAAGACACCACCCCCGACTACTATGTGTTCACCTTCAGCGACAATGGGGTAGGGGTAGCACCAGAGCATCTGCCACGCTTGTTTGAGCGATTCTACAGAATCGACGCCGGCCGCAGCCGCACTATGGGTGGCACCGGATTGGGACTGGCGATTGTGAAGAATGCCGTAAGTTTCCACCAGGGCGAAATCACAGTTCGCAATCGTGAAGGCGGTGGCTTGGAATTTGAATTCTCGTTAGCAAAGTAAATAGTTAATCATTAAGTAGTTATATCTCTTCTATTAAGGGCGTAAATTCCCTTAATAGCCACAGTTACACCTTTTTTCAACCCAAAAAAACTGATAAAGCGTACTCTAACGACCGATTTGGGTTAAACGACAAAGAAAGTATTAATTTTTTAAAAGAATAAATTTATGAGTCCAGTATTCACTGTAATTGTAGTAATTCTTGCTATCCTCGCGATTGTCGATTTGATAGTGGGAGTTTCGAACGATGCAATCAACTTTTTGAATTCATCACTTGGATCAAAAATCGCATCTTACAAGACTATTATCAGCGTGGCTGCTGTGGGCATCTTGGTTGGTGTCCTCACCTCTCACGGAATGATGGAGGTGGCACGTAATGGCGTGTTCCACCCCGAAATGTTCACATTCTCCGAGATTATGTTCCTATATGTGGGCGTAATGCTCACCGATGTGATACTGCTTGACGGCTTCAACAAACTTGGGTTGCCAACATCTACCACCGTGTCGATGATTTTCGAACTCCTGGGTGCATCGATGGCAGTGACTGTGTTTAAGATTTACGGTGGCGACCTCGATGCCGGAATCGGCGAATTTGTAAATGGAGGCAAGGCATTAGGCATGATTTCAGCCATTCTTGTTTCGGTAGTTCTATCCTTTATCGTTGGTTCGGTAGTGATGTACTTCTCACGCATTCTGTTCACCTTCCGCTATGCTAAGCAGTTTGGCAGATTTGGCGCAGTGTGGTGCGGTGTCGCCATTGTTGGCATTATCTACTTCGCCATGTTCAAGGGCTTGAAGAGTTCTGGACTGATTACCGAAGAGATTTCCGGATTCATTTCTGACAACTTGCTCATGGTGCTCGGCGGCGTGTGGCTTGCTTCTTCGCTCCTGTTCTTCATTCTCCAGAAACTTGGTGTGAACATTCTGAAGATTACCATCCTTAGCGGTACATTCGCCTTGGCACTCGCTTTCGCCGGCAACGACTTGGTGAACTTCGTGGGTGTGCCTTTGGCTGGTTTAGACGCTTACACCTTGGCACAAGACGGTGGCTCATCAATGATGATGGGTGGACTCAACGATCCAAAGATGGTGAACATCGAATTTCTGGCAATCGCAGGTGTGGTGATGGCGCTTACCCTGTTTTTCTCAAAAGATGCCAAGAAGGTGTCGCAAACCGAACTTAACCTTGCATCACAGCAGGAAGAAGACGAGCGCTTCAATTCCACCCCATTCTCAAGAGCACTGGTTCGCTACTCTGTGAAACTCAACGAATGGTACAACCGCGTGCTTCCTGCAAGTTGGGTGAAATATATCAACACTCGCTTCCAACCATTGAGCAGCGATGAGAAAGGCGACATCATCTACGACCGTATTCGCGCCGTGGTCAACCTCGCAGCCGCCTCAATTCTGATTTGTATCGGTACTTCGTTGAAGTTGCCACTCTCTACCACCTATGTAGTGTTTATGGTTTCGATGGGTTCATCGTTGGCTGATAGAGTTTGGGGCAGAGACAGTGCCGTTTACCGTATCTCTGGTGTGATGGTAGTGATTATGGGCTGGTTCGTTACAGCATTCGTGGCATTCGGCATGTCGTTCATCATTACCTCGCTGCTGATGTTTGGCGGTGGCTATGCACTTGCCGCACTGGTTCTTATCGCCGCCTACATTTTGCTGAAGCGCTTCGTGATTAAGAGCGCCGACGCAACCGAAACCGAAGAAGAACACCTCATCGATGATGGCGATGCTCCTGAAGATGTGCTTTACAACTGCACCCAAATGGTGGTGGATGTGATGAACCAAACTTCAAATATCTACAATCGAATGTTGGTATCGCTGTTCACCGAAAACCGCAAGGGTCTGAAAGACACTGTGGCAATGAGTGAGAAAATGTATGAGGAAGCCAATAAGCGCAAATACGAGATTTGCTCTACAGTGAAAAAACTCCAAGAGCAACACATCGAAACGGCGCACTATTATGTGCAGATTGTTGACTATGTGTCGGAAGTGTCGAAGGCACTGCTCCACAGCACTCGCCCAGCATACGACCACATCAACAATAATCACCGTGGCTTATCAGCCGAGCAGATTCAAGACCTGAAGTTGATCAACGACAAGGTGGACGAAATCTTCCGCCAAATCTCCGAAATGCTGGCTAAGAAGGATTTCAGCCAACTCGATGATGTGATGGTTAAACGCGACGATTTGTTCGACACCATAGCCGAAATTATTAAGAATCACATTAAGCGTGTGCGCAACGATTCCACATCAAGTTCTCGTGCAAGCGCACTGTTCCTTAACATACTTAGTGAAACCAAGACCATGGTGCTCCAGGCTCGCAACATGATTAAGAGTGAGGCATACTTCCTAAATGCCATTAAAGAAATGGAATAATTTGAAAGTTTAGTTAGTAGAGGCTAAAAGATATACATCAGCTTCTCGAAGGGCTACTTTGATGTGATTTCAAGGTGGCTCTTTTTCTGTGGGAGGTGAGGAATATTTTGAAAATAAATTCAGCCACAAATGGTGATTGAATGAATTTATATGTGTAACTTTGTGTTTTGAAAAAACATTATTGAACAACACTATAAAATCAGATTTTAATGGAAATTATTGGTAAAATCATACTGAAATTGCCTCTGCAAACTGGCGTTTCCAAGGCAGGTAACAACTGGTCGAAGCAAGAATATGTACTTGAAACTCAAGAAAACTTCCCAAAGAAGGTGCACTTCGACTTCTTCGGCGATCGTGCCACCCAATACGACCTTCAGGAAGGCCAGATGGTGAAGTTGAGTTTCGACATCGAAAGCCGCGAGTATAACGGCCGCTGGTACACCAGCATCCGTGGTTGGAAGGCAGAACCAGCCGACGCACAGGCTCCAGTTTACGCTGGCGCTCCAGCCGGTGCTCCAGCAGTAGGTGGTGCTCCCGTACAGCCAGCAGTAGCTCCTGCCGCACCAGTAGCCCCTGCCCCCGACTTCATGAACGAATCCCCTAACGCCGACGACCTCCCCTTCTAATCCCCTGGCATATAGGAGTTGCCTACTTGAAAATTGTGGGCTGTAGGTTTATGGTTTTCAGAAATTAGAGAGCTGGGTTATTCTGTTTATTTTTTGTTCATCTCATGATAAAAACAATCGACATATCAAACCTTGGAGCGATAAAACGTGTTCAGGCTGATAACCTGGGTGGCATCAACCTTGTCATCGGACCAAATCAGTCGGGCAAAACGTTTATCCTAAAGGCTCTCTTTTCTGCACTCAAAACTGTGGAAACCTACAAGCGTGGCAAGGAGAACCGAACCGACAGGGAAATCTTGTCGGACAAACTATATTGGACATTTCAAGCTACTGAGCTGGGGAGTATCGTTCGCAAAGGCGAGAGTAGCTTGAATTTCTCAATGGTTTCTGATGCCAATGAGGTGTTTGCTTATTCTTTTGGACCATCTACCACAAAACAGGCGAATATCGACAAAAACACATTTGCGCCTCGCCTGTCGAATAGCATATTTATTCCGGCGAAGGAGATATTATCGATTAAGGATATTATTCTTGAGGCCAAGGATGACAATCGTTTTGGCTTTGAGGAACCTTACAGCGACCTTGCTCGTGCATTGAGCCGCACTCAAAAGGGCAAAAACTTTAAATCGTTTTCCGATGCCCGACAAATGGTGGGCGATATGGTGCATGGCCGTTTGGAATTTGACGACGATAAAAAAGAATGGCAATTCCGTGATAATAGTCGTAAGGTGTATGAAATTTCAATGACCTCAGAGGGGGTGAAGAAATTATCGATTCTTGACCTCCTTTTGGGAAATCATTACCTTGACGACAAATCAATCATCATTATCGATGAGATAGAGGCAAACCTCCATCCGTCGCTTATTACTCGCTTGCTCGATACCATACAATTACTGGCACAAGCAGGGGTGCAGTTCTTTATTGCGTCGCACTCTTACTTCGTCATCAAGCGACTTTATATTATGGCTCACCGTGCCGATTGCTCTATACCTGTTCTCTCGTTTGAAAATGGAGAGTGTGTGGTGGGCAACCTTCAGCACCAAATGCCACAAAATCCTATTATCGACGAGTCAATCAACCTCTATAAGGACGAAATCAGCTTGTAAGTTATGGAATTTTACGAGTCGTTCATGAAATTCTCTTTTGCAGACTCCGATGTGTTCTGTATAGAGGCAGACCCTCTTGTCGTCAACTCCACAGGACAGAAGGCGTGTGAGTGTGTGGTTCTTCTCAGTCCGAGGGTTGCATTCATTGAGGCAAAGGCTTCCGCTCCAAAGGAGGTGGCAAGCAGTGCTTTTATGGATGAAATCAAACGCAAGTTTGCCGACTCATTGCGTCTTTTCAACGAAATCAAAAACAAGCAACATGGCGATGAGGCATTCAACCGTCTTCCTTTTCGTCTTAGGGAACTTTCTATCGACCCCCAAAGTTATCTTATTTGTTTGATTGTGCATGGTCATCAGCTTGACTGGCTTGTGGGGCTGCAAGACGCGTTTCGCGATGCTATGCGTGAAGTGGTAACGGAATGGAACATTCAAGACTCTAATGTGAGGGTTTACAATGAGGAAACGGCGTTGGAAAGCAAATTAATAGTGGCTTATATTCCAAAAGAAGAACGCGACTCTGTCCGTGAGACCGACGCAAAGAGCAATATGTCGGCTGAAAAAGCAAAAGAGTGGTTCCACTTGCACAACACCAACCTGTAATCTCGTCCATTACACCTCCAATTTTCATCGCTAAACGGCACATTGATCCCACGGATCTCAGGATTGCACGCCTGGTGCTAAATCTCACAGAGGTTCTGCGGACGATGGGGGGTGGAAACACCTATTTAATCCATTAAAACTCGATTTGCACCTATGAAATATAATCAAAAAATCGGCTAATGGATTTTTAATTGGGTTAAATCGGATGTTTTTCTGAGAGTTATAAAAACCTAACCTCTAATCTCTAACTTCTAATTTCTAATCTTTGACTTCTTCGAGGGCTTTTTTTAGGTGGAGGAGTTGGGATTTGATGGATTTTAGGCGGTCGATTACTTCGAAGCGTTTCGACACGCCGTCGCGGTTGCGCCGGATCATGGCTTGCGCAGCGTCGAGTTTCAGTCCTTTTTCCTTCACCAGATAGTGTATCATCTTGATGGTCTCGATGTCTTTAGGGGTGTAAAGGCGAGTGTTTTTCGCGTTACGAACTGGCTTGATGATAGTAAATTCCTTTTCCCAGAATCGCAGGGTGGATGCTGGAATGCCAAGGATGTCGGCCACGTCGCCGATGCGGTAAAATCGTTTGTTCAATTCGTCCATACTGAAAACTCGTTTAGATTTAATCTATGTCATTTGCATAAATTGCAATTTCGCTGTAACTTTGCAAATTAAATTAGGGTGTAAAGTTATGAAATTAGTTTCGTACTGCCCAACAATCCTCAGAAAAAATATATTATACAGAATACTATATGTTGACAGCAAAAGAAATTAGAGAATCGTTCAAAACCTTCTTTGAGGGCAAAGGTCACCAGATTGTGCCATCGGCTCCAATGGTGGTGAAGGACGACCCGACATTGATGTTCACCAATGCCGGCATGAACCAGTTCAAGGATATTATTTTGGGCAACAAGGTGCCACAGTGGCGCAGAGCCACCGATAGTCAGAAGTGCCTTCGCGTGAGCGGTAAGCACAACGACTTGGAGGAAGTGGGCCACGACACCTACCACCACACCATGTTTGAGATGCTTGGCAACTGGTCGTTTGGCGACTATTTCAAGCACGAAGCCATCGATTGGGCATGGGAATTTTTGGTGGATGTGTTGAAAATCGATCCTAAAAACCTCTATGCCACCGTGTTTGAGGGCAGCGAGGCTGATGGACTCGAACGCGACAACGAAGCAGCAAGCTATTGGGAAGCGCATCTTCCTAAAGACCATATCATCAACGGCAACAAGCACGACAACTTTTGGGAAATGGGCGATACTGGTCCATGTGGCCCATGTAGCGAAATCCACATCGACCTTCGCAATGAGGAAGAAAAGGCTAAAGTGCCAGGTGCTGAACTCGTGAACAAAGACAATCCACTTGTGATTGAGATTTGGAACCTCGTGTTCATGCAATTTGAGCGTCACGCCGACGGCTCACTCCACCCACTCCCTGCAAAGGTGATTGATACCGGTATGGGCTTCGAACGCCTCTGCATGGTGATGCAAGGCACCAAGAGCAACTACGACACCGACGTGTTCCAACCAATGATTCGCACCATCGGCGACATTGCTGGCGTGAAGTATGGCGATTCGGAGGAAAAGGACGTGGCAATGCGTGTGATTGCCGACCACGTGCGCGCCATCGCATTCTCTATAGCCGACGGTCAGCTCCCAAGCAACGCCAAGGCTGGTTATGTGATTCGCCGCATTTTGCGTCGTGCTGTGCGCTACGGCTTCACCTTCCTCGACCTGAAGGAGGCATTCATGTATCGCTTGGTTGACACCCTCATCGAATCGATGGGCGAGGCTTATCCAGAACTTCCTGCTCAAGCCGACCTCATTAAGCACGTGATCAAGGAAGAGGAAGATTCGTTCCTCCGCACCCTTGCCACCGGTATCAAGATGATGGAAGGCATCATTGCCGAAGCCAAGAAGGAAGGCAAGACTCAAATTCAAGGTGTGCAGGCTTTCACCCTCTACGATACCTACGGATTCCCATTCGACCTCACCGAACTCATTCTCAAGGAAAACGGCATGACCGTGAGCGAAGAAGAGTTCAACGCTGAAATGGCAAAGCAAAAGGCACGCGCTCGCAACGCCGCACAAACTGAAACCACCGACTGGGTGAACGTGCGTGAAGGCAACACCGAATTTGTGGGCTACGACTTGCTTGAATGCGACACAGAGATTTTGCGCTATCGCAAGGTGACTCAAAAGAACTCATCATACTATCAGGTGGTGCTCTCTCGCACTCCTTTCTATGCCGAAATGGGTGGTCAGGTAGGCGATAAGGGTACGCTCACCGCTGGCGACGAAACCGTGGAAGTGACTACCACCAAGCGTGAGAACAATCTGCCAGTGCACATTGTGAAGAAGTTGCCAACCGACGTGACTGCCACCTTCAAAGCCGCTATCAACAAAGAAGCGCGTATGGCAATCTCTTGCAACCACTCTGCCACTCACTTGCTCCACGCCGCCCTGCGTGAGGTGCTTGGCACACACGTTGAGCAAAAAGGCTCACAAGTTGATGCCAAGATGCTCCGCTTCGACTTCTCGCACTTCAAGAAACTCAGCCTTGAAGAAATCCGTGAGGTGGAACGCCGTGCCAACGCCATGATTCGCCGTGCCATTCCTCTCGAAGAGCACCGCAACATGCCTATCGCCGAAGCTAAAGCCCTTGGCGCAATGGCACTCTTTGGCGAAAAGTATGGCGACAGCGTGCGCGTGGTGAAGTTCGGTCAATCGGTAGAACTTTGCGGTGGTACGCATGTGGCAAACACCGGCAATATCGGCTTCGTGAAAATCGTAAGCGAAAGCAGTATTGCAGCCGGCATTCGCCGTATCGAGGCTATCACTGGCGCAGCGGTAGAAGACTTCATCTACGATGCAGAAGATGTGCTGATCAAACTCCGTGCGCTGTTCAACAATGCGCCCGACGTGGTTTCGGCTGTGGCACGCTCGCTCAACGAGAACACCTCGCTTCAGAAGCAAGTGGAAGGCTACATGATGGAGGCTGCCAAGAATGTGAAGGAGAATGTTTACAAACATGCAACCGACATTGCCGGCATTCGCACCTTGAAGATTTATGGCGTTTACGATCCTAATGTGGTGAAAGCCGCCGTTTACATGGTGAAATCGGATGCTCCCGAAAACACCGTGCTGCTCGCAGCCACCCGCATGCACGGCAAGCCCACACTCACCATCTTTGTGAGCGACGACCTTGTGAAGAAGGGCATGAACGCTGGCAAGATGATTCGTGAAGCTGCCAAGGCTATCCAAGGCGGCGGTGGCGGTCAGCCAGGCTTTGCACAAGCTGGCGGTCGCAACGAGGAAGGCATCAGCCTTGCGATGGAAAAGATGGAAGCACTCATCGCTGCCGAAGCATAAAATCAGAGATTACACACTACACTCTCAAATACAAATCAGCCGAGCGCACAGCCCGGCTGATTTTTTTTGCCTTTTTATAGAGAGTGTATCGTCATTGTGCGTCGAGATTGTCGATAAGTATCAATCCTCTTACAGTGAGCAAGTATCTTTGTTTAGAATGACGAGGTGAATCGGGATATTTCATTCTCACAAGCCCCATGTTGATTGCTGGTGATAATAATTGTGCCATAAAGTTGGGGCGATGCTTCAACTCTAAAGTTGTCATCATCTCTTTCACGCTCATTTCGTTTTTCCCGATAGCAATCACTAAAGATTTGATGTTGTCAGGAATTGAGTCTAATAGACGCTCGTCACTTGTTCGGTCACTTGTTCGGTCACTTGTTCGGTCACTTGTTCGGTCGATGTTTGGTATTTCTGTCTGATTAATGAGCATGTACCTGTTTTTGAGCTCGTTATGCTCTCCCAATAAAAGGTTTCGTAAAAACCTTACGAGGAAAGAGTGGTCAGGTTCAATGCCTTTCTGTGGATTTCTGTAATTGGCTCTTACTAAAGCGTTACGAAAATACCATGAGTTGTCAGCGAACAAGTTGTTGTTGACTGTGAATCCGCAGTAGCGCAGATATTTGATTAGAAAAACTGCTGTAGTTCTGGTGTTGCCCTCGCAGAAGGGGTGGTTTTGCCACAGTAGCGACACGAAATTAGCAATATGTAGGATGATTTCGTCGGTTGATAAACCTGTGTAGCAGAATTCTTTTTCTTGCTGTATGTCATATTCCAGCGTGGCCATAATATCGGCAGCGCGGCCATACATCACGGTGTCGCCTTGCAGCACCCATTCGTTTTTAGTAATGTCGTAAGTGCGAGTTTCTCCCGCATGTTTGAATACGCCTTCAAATAGATGGCGATGAATGTTTCTAAACTCCAAAGGTGTAAACGAAAACGATTTTTCGCTCAATAGTTTAGTGATATTTGCTGCCACACAGTCGGCTTCTTCACTCGCCACATCGTCCTTGTCGTGTGTTGTCTTGTTGATATAGTATGAACGCAATTGCTCGCGAACATCATCAATCGTGATGTCGCCCTCAATGTGTTTAGCGGCGGTTTCTTTTAAGTATTCCGACACTTTTAACCCATCTACGTCTTGGAGGCCAATGGCGGCACGCCAAGCCTCGGCTTTCTCGCGTTTGTGTGGTTCTGCCACTCGCTCATAGGCTTCAAAGTCGAGATATAATTGTTTCTTTTTATCGTTCATAGCAATGTGGTCACGAATTCTGTTAGAAAAAAATCAGATATTTCAAATATGTAAATTTACAAAATAAATATCATATATGTGTGCAGTTGATTTGTGTTTTTTTTGTTGTGTGTTCGGTGGGGGTGGGGGAAATGTGGGGATTCTTTTGGAATTGTGGGGAGAATGTGATAACTTTGTGTTGATATTGAGGATATAAATTAAAATTTTCAATTTATTATTAAGAGTATTATGAAAAAGATTACTATGTTAGCGATTGCTGCACTTGGTTTCTGTGCAGCACAAGCACAGGTCACTTTGGAAGGAACTAAACTGACCGACAACGTATCCTTCACACTCAAGGGCGGTGCGGTGTCGCCATTCCAGCACTATGCGTTCTTCAAGAATGCACGTGGCATGTTTGGTGCCGAACTTCGCAAGCAGCTCACCCCAATCTTTGGTTTCGGTGTGGAAGGTGAATGGACTGTGAATACTTCAAGCTGGGGCAAGGCTCCAGCCAACGTATGGCAATCGGCTCTCGGCGTGAAGAGCAGCAATATGCTTGACCATCAGTTTGTGGGTGGTTTCGCCACTTTCAACCTCTCTAACGTGTTTGGCGGCTACAAGGGCGTGCCTCGTGCAGTGGAAGTTGAGGCTGTGGTTGGCGCAGGCTGGCTCCACGCTTACCAAAACGGTGCCGACGAGACCGACGAAAACTCTTGGTACACTAAATATGGTGTGAACTTCAACTTCAACCTTGGCGAAACCAAGGCTTGGACCATCTCGCTGAAGCCTGCCATCCTTTGGGATATGAACGGCGACGCAAAGAAGGTGGACCGCAAGGGTGGTGTAGGCACCAATGCTCAACCAAGCCGCTACAATGCCAACTGCGCAGCTGTGGAACTTCAAGCCGGTTTGACTTACCACTTCAAGAACAGCAACGGTGCACGCTATTTCACCGTGTGTCCTAAGAAGTACACTCAAGCCGAAATCGACGAGCTCAACGGCCAAATCAACACACTCCGCAATAACCTCAACAACGCTGAATCTGACCTCGACGCTTGCAACGCTCGTGCAGCTCAACTCGCTCGCGACCTCGAAGCATGCAAGGCTCAAAAGGGCAAGGTGAAAGAAGTGGTGAAGGTGAAGGAAACCCAAGTGAAGGTGAAGAGTGCTTCGCTCGAAACCAACGTGTTCTTCAAGCAAGGCAAGAGCGTGATTGAACGTGCTCAGCAACCTAACGTGGAACGTGTGGCCACATTCTTGAAGAGCCACAAGGAAGCTACCGTAACCATCAAGGGCTACGCTTCTCCAGAAGGCTCTGTTGAAATCAACAAGAAGCTCGCCGCCGCTCGTGCCAACGCCGTGAAGGATATGCTCGTGAAGACCTACAAGATTAGTGCCGACCGCATTCAGGCTGAAGGTCAGGGTATTGGCGACATGTTCTCAGAACCCGACTGGAACCGTGTATCGGTTTGCTACATCAACACCAACGAGAAATAATCCATTTTCCAGACAGTGATGCCCGCTGTGGCATTCTCCTCATATCTGCTCCTCGCACCTTATGCGTGCGGGGAGCTTTTGTGTTTGTGAATCACCGAAATAATTGCTAATTTTGCACCCGAAATATTATAGAAGCAACATGGGATTAATCGAAGACAAAAATATTATCAATGAGCTGATCGACGAAACGGCTGTGCTCGTGGGTTTGATCACCCCTCAACAGAACGAGGCAAAGGCTAACGAATACCTCGACGAACTTGAATTTCTTGCCCACACCGCTGGCGCACGCACGGTGAAGAAGTTTCTCCAGCGCTGCGACGCGCCCAACAGCACCTCATACGTGGGTAAGGGTAAATTGGCTGAAATCAAGGACTATGTGGATGAGCACGAGGTGAACCTGGTGATTTTCGACGACGACCTTTCGCCAAAGCAAATCGCTCACATTCAGAAGGAAACTAAGGTGAAGGTGCTCGACCGCACCAGTCTGATTCTCGATATTTTCGCACGCCGTGCGCAGACCGCCAACGCCAAGATGCAGGTGGAACTGGCGCAATACCAGTATCTGCTCCCACGCCTTACCGGTATGTGGACCCACTTGGAGCGTCAGCGTGGTGGTATCGGTATGCGTGGTCCGGGTGAAACCCAGATTGAGACCGACCGCCGTATCGTCAAGACCAAGATTTCGCTGCTCAAGCAGAAACTCGCCGACTGGGACAAGCAGAAGGTGATTCAGCGCAAAAACCGTGGCAAGCTCACCCGTATCGCCCTCGTGGGCTATACCAACGTGGGTAAATCCACGCTTATGAACTTGCTGAGCAAGAGCGATGTGTTTGCCGAAAACAAACTTTTTGCCACCCTCGACACCACCGTGCGTAAGGTGGTGATTGAGAATTTGCCATTCCTGCTCACCGACACCGTGGGCTTTATCCGCAAATTGCCCCACCACTTGGTGGATTCGTTCAAGACCACCCTCGATGAGGTGCGCGACAGCGACATCATGGTGCATGTGGTGGACATTTCGCACCCTCAGTTTGAGGAACAGGTGGAGGTGGTGAACAAGACCCTTCAGGAAGTGTGTGGCGCTGGCGACAAGGAGATGATTATGGTGTTTAACAAAATCGACCAATTCTCGTATGTGCAAAAAGACGCCGACGACCTCACCCCACGCTTGCGCGAGAACATTCCGCTCGAAGAACTCAAAGACACATGGATGGCGCGTATGAACAACAACTGCGTGTTTATCTCTGCCAAGACGGGCGAGAATGTGGAGGAACTCAAGCGTATGCTCTACGACAAGGCGAAGCAGGTGCACCTCCAGCGCTTCCCCTACAACGATTTCCTCTACCAAACCTACGACCACCTCACTGAGGAATAACACCCTCGCACAGATCCCGCTGTTTTTTGGGGCTCACACAGATCCCACAGATCTCACTGATTTTTTTTTGATGGCGTTAAATCTCACAGAGGCTCTCCGCAGCTTTGCTCCTATGGTTCACACAGATCCCACAGATCTCACTGATTTTTCTGCCACAAATTAGTATAAATTTCCACAAACTATTTTTGTTGAATCCGTTGAATCTGTGTGAGCCCGAAGAAGCAAGGCTGTGGAGAGCATCTGTGAGATTTAACATCAGGCGTGCAAATTTAGTGAGATCTGTGAGATCTGTGTGAGCCCTAAAAAACAGTGAGATCTGTGTGAGGCTTTCGCACACGCGAGCGCATGAAAAAAAGCACGGCTGCAAAATAGAGCCGTGCTTTCATTATTTATATAATGTGTGGATTATTTTTCTTTTTTGGGAGCCACTTTGGTGTAAGCCTTGTTGAGCTGTTCCACCACGTCGCTTGTCACGTCGTATTTTGGGTCGATGTAGAAAGTGGCAGCCTTGTTAAGAATCATATCGTAGCCTTTTTCCTTAGCGTATTTCTTCAGGAACTCGTTGATTTTATCGTTGAGGTCCTTTTGGTTTTCTTGCAGGATTTTTGCTATTTCCTCTTGCTTGTTAGCCACAGCCTTTTGTGCGGCAGCCATAGCGTTTTGGTAAGTAGCTTGGTCGGCTTGTGCTTGTTGAGGGTTGGTAGCGTACACATTGTTCTTTTCCTTTTGTGCGAAGCTTGCTTGCAGGTTGCGGATTTTGTCTTCCTGAGCCTTTTGCAGAGCGTCGAGCTGGTTTTGCATACGAGTAGCCGACTCGTTGTAGTCTTTAGCCAGGTTGTAGAATTTCAAAAGTGTGTCGGCGTCAACATAACGCACGGTCATGTTTTCGTTTGCTTGCTTAGGCATATTAGCAGATTCAGGAGCCTTTTCGCCCTTCTGTTCACCTTGGCAGGCAGCGAAGCCCACCATCACCAATGCCACTAAAGCAAGTTTAGAGAGTTTGTTTAAAAAGTTCATTTTTCCTTGTATGTGTAGTTATTTATAAAATTCCTTATCGTGTGCGCAAGTGATGCCACGCCTTTTCATGTGCTTATTGCTGTGAATGTGGGTGTTGGGAAACTTGCCGCCTTTCACGAAAAATATTTTCACGCCAAGCAGCATCACGGCTACGCCCACCAATGCTATTACCACAATTACGAGCTTCACTTTTGCTTTTTTAAAATTCTATGCAAATATAAAAAAGGTTTGTGACATTTTGCTCAATATTTCAAATAAAATTCGTAACTTTACGAATGTTATCACACCGTTTTAACATTAATTTCATACACGAAGCGATAACTAACATTTTTTATAAATAAAACCAAAAATTTATTATGGAAGTAAAAGATTTAAAACCCGCTCGCGTTTGGCAAATTTTCGACGCGATCACAAAAGTGCCTCGTCCTTCTGGCAATCTCGACAAAATTCGTGAATGGCTGGTTAGTTTTGCAAAGGAAAACAATCTTGAGTACAAGGTTGATGAAGTAGGTAATGTGGCTATGTTCCGTCCAGCCGCACCAGGTTTTGAAAACGCTAAGGGGGTAGTGCTCCAAGGCCACATGGACATGGTGGCTGAAAAGCTCCCTTCTTCTAATCACAACTTCCTCACCGACCCTATCCAAACCCGCATCGTCGACGACTGGGTGTTTGCAACCGACACCACCCTCGGTGCTGACGACGGCTTGGGCCTGGCTATCGCATTGGCAGCGCTCACCGACCCCGACATCAAGTGCGGTGCGCTCGAAGCTCTCGCTACCGTTGACGAAGAAACCGGCCTCACCGGTGCCACCAACATCAAGGCCGACATGCTCGTGGGCAACTATCTGCTCAACCTCGACAGCGAAGACGACGGCGTGATCACTATCGGCTGCGCAGGTGGTGTGGTTACCCCTGTATGGTTCGACTATAAGCCAGAGGCTGCTCCTGCCGACCTCCAATATTTCGCTATCAAGATTGGCAAACTCATGGGTGGCCACTCTGGTACCGACATCAACAAGGGCTTGGCAAGTGCCACTAAGCAGTTGGCTCGCATTCTCTACATGCTCGACGCTAAAATCGAATATCGCCTTGCAAGCTTCAATGCCGGCAACCTCCACAACGCTATCGCTCGCGACGGTGTGGCTGTGATTGGTGTGAAGCCTGCCGACAAGGAAACGCTCGCAACCGTGGTCAACACCGTGGCTGCCGACATTAAACTTGAATACAAGCGCACTGAGCCTCATGCCGAGGTCACTATCGAAAGCGTTGACGCTCCTGCCACCGTTATCGATGCTTGCACTGCTAAGCGCCTCGTGGCTGCTTGCTTCGCTGCTCCTCACGGTGTATATTATATGAGTCAGGAAGTGGAAGGATTGGTGGAAACCTCTACCAACTTCGCAAGCGTTAAGACCAACGCCGACGAAATCTATCTCGAATTCTTCAGCCGCTCATCTACCGAAAGCGCAAAAGAAGAACTCGCTCTCCAAATCGAGGCTATCTTCCGCTTGGCAGGCGCTAAGGAAGTGAAATATGAAGGCAGCTACCAAGGTTGGGCTCCTAATGCCGACAGCCAGCTCCTGAAGCTCGCTGTGGCTCAATGGGAAGGCCTGTATGGCGTAGAGCCAAAGGTTGAGGCTATCCACGCTGGTTTGGAATGTGGCTTGTTCTTGAAGGTTCGTCCAGATATGGAAATGATTTCTTACGGACCAACGCTGAAGGACGTTCACTCTCCACGCGAATGCTGCCATATCCCTGCAGTGCAAAAGGGTTGGGGCTTCACTGTAGCCCTGCTCAAAGCTATCGCAGCCGATAAATAACATATCCGCTCACACGGCTCTTGCTTTGGCTCACACAGATCTCACAGATCTCACGGTATTGCACGCCTGATGTTAAATCTCACTGATGCTTTTTGTGTCGGATAGGTCGGATAGGTCCGATGGGTCCGAAGGGTCTGTAATGGGTCTGATGAGGGTCCGAAGGGTCTGTGAAGTGGAATTGAAAAATAATGGTGCCGATTTTATCCTGTTTTTAGGGACGAAATCGGTGCTTTTTTTGTTGGAGGGGTGGGGCGAATGGTTTCTTTCAAACCTGCTTTATTATGATTTTTTTGCACTGATTTGCGCATTTTTTTTGATAATTGCTATTGAAAAATATTTTTTATAAGTAAATTTGCACCTCAGAAATGATAGTCAGTTGATGCCGATATGTTAAATGTTTGATATTTAATATGTTGGCAATATTTAACAAAATGTTGCTTGTGATTTACAAGCATTAGAACTACTCTATTTTACAATTTTTTTTAGACACTTATAAGAAAGTATTTTTAATTTTTAAATTGGGAAGAATGTCGGGACCGACATTCAAAAAAAATTTTTATGACTTATTTTGATTTGTTGAAAAATGCAGCAAGGAGAGCCAGGTTTCTTCTTGTGTTTTTGATGTCGTTGATTGGACTCAGCGCGGCGGCTGGCACTTATTATGCCGATTTGAACGTGGCTGTTAATCCTGCCGACCTCGATGAAGGTGATAAGGTGGTGATGTGCCACGTCAACTCCAAGGCATTCGTTGGCTACGACGGCAGCAATGAGAAAACCACCACTCATGTGAAAACCAGCGACCAAAACGAGGCCAATGCTTTTGTTTACACCGTGACGAAAAATGGTTACAAAGTTGCCCTCACCAATGGTTATGGTTATGGACCACAAATTGCAAATCGTGTATGGGGTTTTAATTTCACCTACTCTTGGAGCAAATCTCCTTCTTCTTTCACAGTGGAAAGTATAGGTGGCACCACCCGATTGTATGTTACTGCAGGGCTGGCTACTGGCTATTTGTCGCGTACTGACACGGAAACCAATTATTCGGGATCGAAGAACTCCAGCTGCGACTGGAGATTCTACAGAGTCTATGAATTTGATAAGCCCACACTGGTGCTTCCCGTCACTGGTTCAAAAATCGACTTTGCCGACCCAGGTCTTGACGCTCCTATCACCAGCGCGCTGACAGTGAAAGGTGTGCTGCTGAATAAAAACCTCACCGTAAGTGTGACAGGCGAAGGTTTCTCTATCAACCGCACCTCAATCTCTGCCGCTGACGCTAACAGCGACAATGGCGCAATAGTGAACGTCACTTTCAAGGGTAGTGAATACAAACCTTACAGTGGCACTCTTACCATCACCAACGATGAAGGCATCAGCGCATCGGTGAAGCTTTCTGCCAAATTGGTGAACCCCGACGACATTTTGCCCACCTCTCACAATCAGCTCAAGGCGTGGAATGTGAACAACGGTGCTCAGGAAGTGGGCTATATCGGTTTGGGCAACAAAAACCAGGTGCTGGCTTCGGCTTGTGTGAGCATTTCCTCTGCCGAAATTCCTGCCATCACTTACCGCCTCTTTGGCCACACCGAATACCTCAACGCTGTGGGTGTGTATGCCCGTAAGCGCGACGCCAATGTGGACTACACCCCTGATGGCTCCTATGCAAAGTTTGAAAACACTTTCGCCCACCTTTTCGACTACCGCAACCCAGAAAAGAACTGTGGCGCAATTTTCTTGGGCTTCACCCACGAAGTGCCTGCAGCTTCCAGAAACGTCTCTATCAAAAGTAATGTGAAGCTTGAGGCTGGCGAATATGTGATATACCTCGTTGCCAACACCAAGACAGCAGATGAAATTGGCGGTATCGACAAGCTGCCATTGATTGGAGGCTCTTCAGCCAACTTCACCCATGTGGGTGGCGTGATCCAAACCGTGATGTGCGGCACCGCCACCTCTGATATCAAATCGATCAACAACTACTCTCAAGAGGGTGGCGGTCGTGTGATTGTGCCTAAGTTCGAGCTGCTTTATGCTCCAAAATACGCCAACTTTGCCACCTCAGTAGAGTATTCTAAATACTACCGTATTCCTGCCATCACCCGTGCTTCTGACGGTACGCTCGTGGCATTGAGTGATGCCCGCAAAAATCATATCCACGATGTGACCAACAATATCGACGTGGTGTCGCGCCGCTCTATCGACAATGGCAAGACATGGAGCGATTATTTGGTGATTTTCCAAGGCTCGGCAGAAGGCACCGACTGCTATAACTGGAAGGGCTATGGCGATGCCGCTGTTGCCGCATTCCCTAACGGTACTGTGTTGGCTACTGCTATCCACGGCTTCGGTCTTGCAGGCTCGTCCACCGACCCAGGCACAGATGTGGTATGGAAGGTGAGCCGCGACAACGGCAAGACTTGGAGCTATGAATACACCCTTAGCCGTGACCTTTATGGCGGTATGCGTGGCAATATCTCGCCAGGCAACATTTGCGTGGCAAAGTCGGGTATTCTGAAAGGAAAAGCCGTGGCTGCATTGCGCACAAGCAAATTCCCTAACAATGGTAACAACTCCCAAAGCGCAATTTCGCGTATCTACTGCATGGTTTACAACCCCGACGACAACTCTTGGACACCAGTGGCGTTGAACGGCACTGGATATATTTACGAGGGCGAGCTTTTAGACGAGGCTCAATTCTTGGAAGTGGGCGAAAATGATTTTATCCTGTCGGTGCGCTATACCAAAGACGGTGATGCACGCAAATTCTACCGAGTGCACATCAATTCTGCTACCTCTGCTACTGCCACTGCCGTTTCGCAGACTGGTATGAAGTTGAAGGGTGGCTGTAATGGCGACCTCATTACCTACAAGGCAAAAAACGGCGCAGAATACATTATCCACACTGTGCCAAAGGATATGGTATATGGCAGTGATAACTGTCGTACAAGCCTTTCGGCTTACTACACCACAGCTACCAAATCAGGTGGCTTGAACTGGACTCGCAGTATCGACCTTTTCGACCCATTCGACAACACCGTTGGCGGTGAAGCCAAGTCGGGCATCGGCGCTATCGACGAAACTGCGCAATACAGCTCTCTCTCCATTCAGGAAGACGGCACCATCGCTGTGCTGATGGAGGCTTATCCATTGGCTATTCGCCATCAAGACACCGACAACAGTTCTTACAAGCGCCACTGGGGCGACTGGGTGATGGGTCAATACTATATGAATCTTCGTATCGGCGACCTCGTTCCTAATGCTGAGCAGCCAGAGCCTGCGAAGATTGATGCTCCTGTGATCACACCACATTCGGCTACATTCAATTCTGTGAAAGCTGACGACCGTCCAGAAATCACTATTTCGCACAACAACTACAAAACCTACGCCGACATCTACAACACCACCGACAGCAAGGTGAACACCCACTATGAGGTGGAATACTATGACGCTCAAGGCAAACTTGTGGCGCGTGCTAATATTGCCCACTTCGATGCCGCATCACAATCTCTCACTTGGGAGCAAGTGTGGAAGTCGCTCGTGAAAGTGGGCAGCAGCGAAACCTACACCGCCGACCCAACTCTCAACAACAAGAGCACCTCGGTGCGTGTTTCGGCTTACTGTGTGTCGAACAACAACGACCAAGTGGTGTCGGCAAAGACAACCCAAATCTACACCTTCGACACTCCTGTGCGCCTCATCAAGGTGGTGGGCTTGCCCACCAGCGGTGCATCTACCACCACACTTGCCACTGAAGGTAACAGCGTGGGCTCCGATGTGTGGCTCACCGTGGGTGTTGACAAGCATGTGCACCTCAATGCTCCTGCAAAATACCCTTACTCTTTTGTGGGCTTCTATTACGAATATCCACATGGCACAGCCGAAGGAAATCAAGTGCCATTGAGCGAAAAGCTCTCATATACTAAGATATCGGGTATGGAGCACCAGATTATGTTTGATGTGCCTTCGGTTGACAAGTTGCCCGACAACTATAATTCCGATGGCGTTCAGGGCCTCGTGATTTATGCTGTGTATAAAGTGGAAGCAGGCTTCTTGACCCGTGTCAACACCCAATACAACAACGGCTTGGTTGGTGGCAAATATGATAGCCAATACTCATATTGGACACCAGCTCCAGAATATCAATCTTTGATTGAAAAAACATGGGGCGGTGAGCCGCAGAGCTCTACACTCGATATCACCACGCCAGAAAATCAGGACAATACGCACAATGGTGGTACAGGTAGTGCCACTGACGGTGGCTTGACTTATCCAAGCAAGCTTAACTACGGTCTCGATGCCTATGTGACTGTGGTTCCCGACGCTAAGGCTGCCGAAAACCTCAACGCTATCGTTCGCGTGAAGAAGAATGGCGCTTATCTGCGCGACTATTATGTGGTGAACAGCTACGCTCAAGCACTGTATGGCGATATCGTTACGCCTGCTAAGGGCTGTAAAGGCGTGTTGCGCTGGTATGGCTTTAGCGATGGCGTGCTTTGTCCACAGACTGTGGGTATGAGAAGCTATGAGGTGGGCTCTAACCAAAAACCTAAAACAACAGCTCGCCGAAGAATCGTAGAAGGCGGTCCTGGTGCAAATGGTGGTTATGGTGCATGGTATAAAGTGGATACTGACATCTCCTTCGTTGGCATTTGCGCTCAAGGCGAGGCTTTCGATGGCACAGTGGAAGTGGAAGTGTATTTGGTGAACAACGATATTACTTCGGTTGACCAACTCAACAGCAAAAACTTCTACATTGCTAAGGTTACGCACAATATTGTGCTCAACAACGACCCTGACCATGCTACCGGTGTGGAGGATGTGAATGCTGAGAAGACTGTGGCTGGCGTGGTTTACTACAACCTGCTTGGCGCTGCATCCGACCGTCCGTTTGAGGGTGTGAACGTGGTGGTGACCACTTACACCGACGGCACTAAATCGTCGAAGAAAATACTAAAATAATTATAGCATTTTGTTAATTGTTAAAATGCTGAGAGTAGCGCAGTGATGCGCAAAACCAGCGCTGTAATAAAAATGTTTTCCTGTGTGGGCTTGGATTGTGAAATCCGAGCCCATTTTATTTCACCACGCAGCTCTCACTGTTAATGGGCTTAGCCTCACACAGATCCCACAGATCTCACTGATTTTTTTTGATGGCGTTAAATCTCACAGGTGCTCTCCGTCGCCTCGCTCCTAAGGCTCACACAGATTCAACGGATTCAACAAAAAAACGCAGAATCAGTGTCTTTTATAAGCCACAAATTTCCACAAATTAGCACAAATTAAATTTTTGTTGAATCTCGTTGAATCTGTGTGAGCTTTGGAAATCGGAGTACTCGGAGTACTCGGAGCACTCGGACATGCCACACGACCTCTCTGCCTAACTCTGTGAGATTTAACACCATCAAAAAAATCAGTGGGATCTGTGAGATCTGTGTGAGTCTAAGGGAGCAAGGGTGCGGAGAGCTTCTGTGAGATTTAACGCCAGGCGTGCAATTCAGTGGGATCTGTGAGATCTGTGTGAGGCTATGGAGTGGGGCGGGAAAAATATTTTGGGGGAATTATTTTTTGCTGCGGGCAATTTGGCGTAACTTTGTAGGTTAGAGTTGGATTGTGGCATTTTTTGGATTATGGCACGATTTTTGCACTACTTGATATTTTAAGATTATAATATTTCAAAATAAAATTTGATGACTGAAAACAAAGAATTGATACAAGCCATTATTGAGGGCGCGCAAGAAAAGAAGGCGCACCAAATCGTACATGTGGATATGAGCGAAATTGAAAGTGCCTCTACTGGCGACTTCGTGATTTGCACCGGCAACAGCACACAGCATGTGGATGCCGTGGCCGACAGCATTCGTGAATACGTGGAAGAGAAACTCGGCACTCGCCCATACAACTACGACGGTTACCAAAATTCGCAATGGATAGTGCTCGACTACGGCAACGTGTATGTGCACGTGTTCCTCCCCGAATTCCGCGAACGCTATCGCCTGGAGGAACTGTGGGCAGATGCCGTAGTGACCGAAATTGAAGATATTTACTAATAAGCTTACATCAGAGAACTAAAAACAAGCAAATGAAATTATTTGGCAATAATAGCAAGGCTTCGGGTGGGGGATTGAAATTCAACATCTACTGGCTGTATGCGCTCATTTTCATGGTGCTCATCGGCATCTATTACACAGGGGAAAGCACCTCGGTGAAGGAGATGCCTTGGACCGACTTTGAGGGGTGGGTGCAGAAAAAGGCGGTGAGCCACATCGTGGTACATGCCAATCAGGGCGATGCCGAGGCTGAAATCACCGATGCCTACGCCAAACAGGTGATGGGCAAGGACTATCAGCCTGTGCCTGGCGCTAAGGCTGTGATCACCACCACCATTCCGAGTGCCGATAAATTTGAGGACCGTGTGGACCAATGGCGCAAGTCGGGCGTGTTTAACGGTAAAGTGGAATACGACCGCCACAGCACATTCTCCAACATATTCTGGTCGTTCGGACCGCTCCTGTTGCTGGTGGTGTTCTGGATATTCATGATGCGTCGTATGGGCGGCGGTGGAGGTGGAGGCATCTTCAACGTGGGCAAATCGCGCGCAAAACTCCACAACAAAGACAAGGACAAGGACGTGACCTTTGCCGATGTGGCTGGCATGGAGCGTGAGAAGAAAGAGGTGAGCGAAGTGGTGGAATTTCTGAAAAACCCTAAACGCTACACCGACCTGGGCGGCACCATTCCTAAGGGCGTGCTGCTCGTGGGCCCTCCAGGCACCGGTAAAACGCTGCTGGCAAAGGCAGTGGCTGGCGAGGCGAATGTGCCTTTCTTCTCGATGTCGGGCAGCGACTTTGTGGAAATGTTTGTGGGCGTGGGCGCATCGCGTGTGCGCGACCTGTTCCAACAGGCAAAGGAGAAGTCGCCTTGCATCATCTTCATCGACGAAATCGATGCCATAGGCCGTGCGCGAAGCACCAAAAACGAATTTTCACGCAACGATGAGCGCGAAAACACGCTCAACCAGTTGCTCACCGAAATGGACGGTTTCGGCAACAACAGCGGCATCATCGTGCTCGCTGCCACCAACCGTGCCGACGTGCTCGATAAGGCATTGCTGCGCGCCGGGCGTTTCGACCGACAGATATACATGGGCAACCCATCGCTCCAAGACCGCATCGGCATCTTCAAGGTGCATCTGAAGAAGGTGAAATGCGATGGTAGCGTTGACCTTGACAAATTGGCACGAATGACGGCAGGTCTGTCGGGCGCCGACATCGCCAACATCTGCAACGAGGCTTCGCTCCTGGCAGCCCGACAGGGCAAGAAGGCGGTGCAACAACCCGACTTCATGGCGGCTATCGACCGTGTGACTCGTCAACTCGACAAGCCCACACGCATGACCGACACCGTGACCTTCGACGACATCGCCGGCATGAAGCGACCCAAGCGTGAGGTGCGCGAAATCATCAACTTCCTGCACAATCCGGAGCAATTCACCCGCCTCGGTGGTGTGATACCGCGTGGCGTGCTGCTCGTGGGCCCTCCAGGATCGGGTAAAACGATGCTTGCCAAGGCTGTGGCAGGAGAGGCGAATGTGCCGTTCTTCTCCACCAGCGCGGCGGAATTTCAGGGCGAGTTTATGGGCTCAGGCGTGAGCCGTGTGCGCGAACTGTTTCGCAATGCGAAGGAGAAAGCACCGTGCATCATCTTCATCGACGAAATCGACGCCATCGGCAGCCGCTCCAACCGCAATGGCGAGCGTGAAATCACCCTCAACCAGCTGCTGGCAGAAATGGACGGCTACGGCACCAACAATGGCGTGATAGTGATGGGCGCCACCAACCGTGTGGAACTCATCGACAGCGCACTCATTCGTCCGGGCCGCTTCGACCGTCAGATTTACGTGGGATTCCCAGAAAAAGACGACCGCATAGAGCTCTACAACCTCTATCTCAACCGCATTTCGGTGGACATCGACAAGATAGACGTGGAAGAGTTGGCTCGACGCTCATCGGGCTTTAGTGCGGCTGAAATAGCCAATGTGTGCAACGATGCCGCCCTTCAAGCCGCCTCGCAATACAGCGAAATGGTGACGCAAGACCACCTGCTCAACTCGATAGAGAAGGTGCGCAAGGGTTTGGACTTTGAAACCAAACTCGCCAACAATGTGACTTTCGACGATGTGGCTGGCGTGAAGAAATCGAAGAGCAAGATGCTCGAAATCGTGGATTTCCTCAAGCGTCCCGACTATTACACCCGATTGGGAGCCAAAATTCCACGCGGCGTGCTGCTGTCGGGCCCTACCGGCACCGGTAAAACGCTGCTGGCAAAGGCTGTGGCAAACGGGGCAGATGTGCCTTTCGTTTCGGTCACTGGTCCCGACTTGGCAAACCCATATTCCGACCCTATCGCACGCCTGCACTCCATCTTCAAGGAAGCGCGCGAGAAATCGCCTTGCGTGGTGTTTATCGACGAGATTGAGGCTATCGGCGCAAAGCGTAGCGAGGTGATGGCTGACCAGAGCCGCACTCCGGCGTTGTCGCAACTGCTCGTGGAAATGGACGGTATGGGCAACAACAGTGGCGTGATAGTGCTGGCTGCGTGCAACAACCAAGATTCGCTCGACAAGTCGCTGCTGCGTCCGGGCCGTCTCGACCGCCATATCTATGTGGCTCAACCAAATTTGGAAGAGCGTGCCGAAATCTTCAACCTCTATCTGAAAGATGTGAAGGTGGGCGAAGATGTGGATGTGCAGAACTTGGCGAAAATCACCTCTGGCTTCAGCGGTGCCGACATTGCCAAGGTGTGCAACGATGCCGCCCTGCAAGCCACCACCAAAGATGCCGAGGCGGTGAGCCGCGACTACTTCGTGGCTGCTATCGACAATATCCGCAAGGGATTGGAAGACAAGCAGAGCGATGTGGGCTCGATTAAGTTCTCCGATGTGGCTGGCATGGAAGAGGCTAAGCAGGAAGTGACCGAGATTGTGGATTTCCTCAAAAATCCAGAGAAATATAGCCGTTTGGGCGGCAGAGTGCCTAAGGGTGCGCTGCTCGTGGGCCCTCCAGGCACCGGTAAAACGATGCTGGCAAAGGCAGTGGCTGGCGAGGCTAATGTGCCGTTCTTCTCTCGCTCTGGTTCGCAGTTTGTGGAGAAGTTTGTGGGCGTGGGCGCATCGCGTGTGCGCGAACTCTTTGCCGAGGCGAAGGAGAAGGCTCCGTGCGTGGTGTTTATCGACGAAATCGACGCCGTGGGCACCAAGCGCAGCAACGAGGGCTTCAACAGCGAACACGACCAGACGCTCAACCAGTTGCTCACCGAAATGGACGGTATTGATGGCGCAAGCGGCGTGATAGTGCTGGCTGCCACCAACCGTGAGGATATTCTCGACGACGCGCTTTTGCGTCCGGGTCGTTTCGACCGCAAGGTGCATGTCACGCTCCCTGCGCTCACCGACCGCGAGGCTATCTTCAAGGTGCATCTGAAGAAGGTGAAGGTGGATGAGACTGTGGATTTGACACAGCTTGCTCGCCAAACCCCAGGTATGAGCGGTGCGGAGATTGCCAACGTGTGCAACGAGGCTGCAATCCTCGCCGCACGCCAGAACCGCGAGGCTGTGACGATGGCTGACTTCAACGAGGCTATCGATAAGGTGACGCTGGGCTTGGAAAACAAGTCGATGCTGATGACTCGCCAAGATGTGTACGAAACTGCCGTTCACGAGGCTGGACACACCACCGCTATCTGGCTGCTCGAACACGCCGCTCCGCTGGTGAAGATTTCGATTGTGCCACGCGGCAAGGCGCTGGGCGTGAATATGACCATGCCGGAAGAGCGTGTGGGCTACACCAAACAGGCGTTCCTCGACGAGATTTGCTCGTTTATGGGCGGTCGTGCGGCAGAGGAGCTGTTCCTCGGCACGATTGGCACTGGTGCGCTCAACGATATGCAGCAAGCCACTCGCATTGCGCGCAGCATGGTGATGTATTACGGTATGAGCGAGAAGATGCCTAACATCTCGTACTACGACCCACAAGGCCAGCTCGGACAACGCCCATACAGCGACGAACGCGCACGCCTCATAGATGAGGAGACTTCGCGCATAGTGAATGAGCAGTACGAGCGCGCAAAGAAGTTGATTTCGGAACACGCTGAGCAGCACCACAAGGTGGTGGATGCGTTGATGGAAAAGGAGGTGATTTTCGCCGCCGACGTGGAAGCCATCTTCGGCAAACGCCCCTGGAAGAGCCGCACCGAGCAGCTCATGGAAGTGGCAGAGGCACGCCGCAAATCCCAGCAATAACAGGCAGCTTTGCTTCTTTGGGCTCACACAGATCTCACAGATCCCACGGTATTGCACGGCTGATGTTAAATCTCACGGATGCTCCACGCAGCCTTGCACCCTTAGGCTCACACAGATCACACAGATCCCACAGGATTAGCACGCCTGATGTTAAATCCCACGGATGCTTCACGGCTGTTATCTCATGGATGCTTCACGGCTGTTATAGAAATAAACACCGATTTTATCCAATTTAAATCCATTGACACCGATTTTTTTAAATAGGTGAAAATAGGATTTAATGGATGAAATCGGTGTTTTTTTATAGCCACAAATTAGCACAAATTTTCACAAATTATTTTTGTTGAATCTCGTTGAATCTGTGTGAGCCTTTGAAGCGAGGCTGCGGAGAGCCTCTGTGAGATTTAACATCATCAAAAGCAAAATTCAGTGAGATCTGTGGGATCTGTGTGAGCCTAAAAACCCCTATAAAGTGGGATCTGTGTGAGGCCTTAATCCACTAATTAGTGGGATTTGTGTGGGTAAAAAATATGCCCCTGCTCGTGTGAGCAGGGGCATGTTTTGTGTTAGAGAGGGGGTTAATCTAATTCTTCGTCTTCGGTGTAGGCGGGGATGACTTCGCCTTCGAGTTTTTTGCGGATGGTGCATGTGCTGTTGCGGAAGGTGTGACCCTTGCTGCGGTGCACAAGAAAGTCGATTTTCTTGCTATGCGCCATCTTGTCTTTCACTACCCAAAGTCCGTTGACCCATGGCGTTTTGTGGTCGGTGACCACGATGGTGTCGTTGAACTTAAAGCCTGCGCGATAGAGGTCGAGCGAGAGTGCCACCCAACGGTGTTCGCCAGAAAGCACCTTCTTCGGAACGATTCGGTCGCCGCTTGCGGTGCCTCGGCCACATTTGCCACCTGCGTAATACATGGTGGAACGTACGGTAAACTCGCCATCACCAGCAAGAGCCAGTGAAAAAACAGACAGGATAGTTACTAATGCTAAAAATATTCTTCTCATATATTTGTTTTTGTGGTATAGCCGCCCATTATGGAGTAGAGTGAGGCGGAACGATAATGTTTTGCTTGTGCTATACCTGGTTTTGTGTCGAGCTGTTTCAAGCAATAAACAGCCGTTTCAAATGGCGTATAAAATGATAAATATCGCCGTTTGACATACACAAAGTTAATCTATCTTGTTGAAAACGAATAGGGTTAGTGATTTTTTAACCACACTGTTAAAAATTGTAATTTTGTAAAAAATGCACAGATTTAAAAAATGTGTGTTGCTCTCAGGGTGCTGATTCTTGCATTTTACTCTTTTTTGCTTTTTTCGGAGTCGAGGCAATCGGTAGCAAAAAAAAGTGGTGAAATGTTAAGGAATTTAACATTTCACCACCAAAACTTATAGATTTTCTATCTGTTAGTCTTTCTTTTTCTTTGAGCGGAAGAAGCCTTTTTTCTTGGTTTCTTCGCCTTCGTCGCCGTAGCCATAACCGTAACCGTAGCCATATCCATAGCCGTAACCATATCCATAGCCGTAGCCATACTTCTTAGAGTTGAGTTTCACGCCGTTGAGCAGCACCACCATGTTCTTGATTTTTTGCTCGTCGCTCATCTTCTCAAGCTCGTCGAGGAATCGCTTGTCGATCTTGCCAGCGCGGATTACATAGATTGTGGCATCCACGTAGCGGTTGATCAACGATGCGTCGGCAATCAAGCCAAATGGCACGGTGTCGAGAATGATGTAGTCGTACATCTTCTTCAGTTCAGAAATGAGCATTTCCAGACGATCGCTCATCAAGAGGCTGGTAGGGTTGGGTGGAATGGCACCGATATTCACGAAGTCGAGGTTTTCGTGGAGTTGGCCTTTGACGATAATGTCGTTCACACTGTCCACTTGTTCGGAGAGGTATGCGCTCACGCCAATGCCGTTGTTGCTGATGTTCACATAGTCGGAGAAGCGGCCCTTACGCAAGTCTAAGTCCACGCACACCACCTTCTTGCCTGCTTGTGCGGTGGTAAGCGCAAGGTTGAGCGCCAAGAAGCTCTTACCCTCGCTGGCAGTGGTGGAAGTGAGCTGAAGCACTCTGCCTTCGGAGCCCTTCTTAGGCAACACATAGTCGAGGTTGCTTCTGATGATACGCAATGCTTCGCTGATGCGGTCGCGGCCGGTTTCGGTAACCACAATTTCCTTCGATTCCTGTCCGGCTGGCTTTTCGGGCACTTCGCCGATAACGGAAAGGTCGGTGTTGTCCTCGATGTCGCGGCGTGAGCGGATAAGCGTGTCGAGCGATTGAATCCAGAACATCAGGTAAATCATCAGTGCTGGGAATGCCAAACCCAAGATGATGCCGAGGGCAACGATTCTGGTTTGGTTAGGCGACACTTGACCCGCGCTTGCCGATTTCTCAATCACCTTAGCGTTAGGCTCGGTGATAGCGAGCTGGAGCGCATTCTCTTCACGCTTGTTAAGCAGGTAGAGGTAAAGTTGCTCCTTAATCTGTTGCTGGCGTGAAACCTCGGTAATAGCTTTCTCCTGCGATGGGATAGCCGACATACCGCCAGTGGCGCGACCCTCTTGCGAGTGGGCGTTGGATTGCTTCAGGCGGAGCGAGTTCACATAGGTGTTGAGCGATTGCAGAATGGTGCTGCGCATCGAGTTGAGTGAATTGGTGATTTCAATCATTACAGGGTTGTCCTTACCCGATGAGGCTTGAATCTTCTGGTATTGCAGCATCTTATCGTTGTAGTTGGCAATTTGACCTTGGATGCCAGCGTCGGCCAGACCAGTATTGCTTGGAATCAACTCTTGGCCGTTCATGCGGTGCATGTATGCCACAATTTGGTTAGCGAGCGACACCTGAAGGTCGGCATCGTTGGCGTTCTTCACAAATTGAAGGCTGGTGGTTGGGTCGCTAAACATCTGCGAGTTCATATTGTTCACCTTCAGTTGTGCGATACGGCTGTCCACACCGCTAAGGTCTTTCGAGAGCGATTCAATACGCTCGGCGATAAAGTCCTCAGTGTTTCTTGCCACAGAGTTCTTGTCGTCGATAGCCTCCTGGTTATACACAGCCACCAGAGCGTTAAGCACGTCGATGCTCATCTGCTCGTTGTCGCAAGCGAAAGAGAGGTTCACCACGTCGCTAAACTTGTCGGCAGCCTCGGCGTTGAGGTTTGCCTCAAGCGCTTTAGCCACGCCAGCCACGGTAGATACGCGTGCTATAACCTTGTAGTCTTTGTATTGTTCGGTGTAGTGCTGTGTTTTGGTGATGGCGATAGGGCCAAACTCAGTGTTCACCTTGTTGCCAAAGTGAGCTCTTTTCCATTCGCCGTCGTTGATTTGAAATTCCAGGTCGTTGCCACCCTTAGGCACCACGGTCATTTCGAATGGCGCTTCCACATCTTGAAGAGGGGTGATTTGGAGCGGACTGGTCTTGTAGCAGTTCACATCGCGCAAAAACACGTGTCCGTAGTAGCGAATGTTCAAACCCAGTTGATTGACCACGGTCTCCATCAGAGTGGTTGATTTCAACTTGTAGATTTCGTTAGCCACCATGTTGTTGGCGCCAGCGATACCCAAGTCGCTAAACAGTGCAGTTTGGCTACCAGCCGATTTCGAGTCTTTAGTGGTGATCAGAATCTTAGCCGATGAGCTGTACTTCTGAGTTTGCGACTTTGCGAATAAAAACGCAAGGCAGCCAAATCCCACCACCGAAATGATAAACCAGTACCAATTTCGCACACAAGCTGTAAGGAAAGGCTTGATTTGGAACGCAGATTCTTCCGCTCTTTTCGCGGCTTTTTCTTTCACCGCGCTTGTTCCGTTTTCTTCAATAATGTTTTGCATACTATTTAGTTGTATATATTTAATTGCAATGAAATATCTATTTTGATGTCAAAAAACAGGCGCAAAAACGCACTTTCGGCATTTATCCACCTTACAACTCACAAAGTTAGTTATATTTTCCCGTATAACTATTATAATCAATGTGTAATTTTCCCCCACCACCCCCATTTTTTCCCAAATTAATTGTTTGGGGCGAACACGGATTTGGCGGATTTGGCGGATTTTTCAGCCACAAATTAGCACAAATTTTCACAAATAATCTTTTTGTTGAATCTTGTTGAATCTGTGTGAGCTTTGGAAATCGGAGTACTCGGAGTACTCGGAGCACTCGGATATGCCCCACGACCATTCCATCAACCTCCGTGAGATTTAACATCATCAAAAGCAAACTCCGTGAGATCTGTGGGATCTGTGTGAGCCAAGCCCCTGCCCCACGACCATTCCATCAACCTCCGTGAGATTTATCATCATCAAAAGCAAACTCCGTGAGATCTGTGGGATCTGTGTGAGCTTTAGCCCCATATAAAGTGTGGGGGAGGAAAAAAGATAGCCGCCTGTGGAGGGGCGGCTATCTTTGCGTTATGGGTGATGTGTGAGTTTACTTTTTGAGGGCGGCGATGCTTTCTTCGAGGGTTTTGATTTTCGATTGGGCATCGGCTTGCTTCTTGCGCTCGGCTGCCACCACAGCCTCAGGGGCGTTGGCAACAAAACGCTCGTTGCTAAGCTTCTTCTCCACGCTCTTCAAGAAGCCGATAGCGTAGTCGAGTTCGGCTTGGAGCTTCTTGATTTCCTCTTCCACATTGATGGCACCTTCCAGTGGCACACAGTATTCAGTGGTGCCCACCATGAAGCTTGCTGCTGCAGGGTCTTTGGCGTCAGCGTCGGTGATGCTTTCCAGACCGCCGAGTTTTTCCACGATGCTCTTGAAAGGATTGGTCCATTTGCCCACAATCATCAGATTCATAGGTTGCTTTTGAGGAATGTTCTTGCTCAAGCGCACGTTGCGCACGCCAGAAATGATGCTTTTTGCCTCATCCATCGCCTTCAGCAAATCGGTGTCGGCCTCGGCAGGAGTTTGGTTGATAGGCGCATACATGATGCTCTCGCCATCTTTGCGCTCATCGATGTGCTGCCACAGCTCTTCGGTGATGAATGGCATGAATGGGTGGAGCAAGCGGAGCAGACTGTCGAAGAAACGGAGCGTAGCGTCCATAGTGGCGCGGTCGATAGGCTGCTGATAAGCAGGCTTCACTGCTTCGAGATACCAAGCAGAGAATTCCTCCCAGAACAGGCGGTAGATAGCCATCAAGGCTTCGTTGAGGCGGAATTTTGAGAACAGGTCTTTCACTTCAGCCTCGGTGCTGCGGAGCACATTGTCGAACCACTGCACTGCCAGGCGGCTGTGTTCGGGTTGCTCAATATCTGCCACTTCCCAGCCCTTTACCAGACGGAAAGCGTTCCAAATCTTATTGTTGAAGTTGCGGCCTTGTTCGCAAAGCGCATCATCGTAGAGGATGTCGTTGCCGGCAGGGGCTGCGAGCATCAAGCCCATGCGCACACCGTCGGCACCATATTTTTCAATCAGTTCGATTGGGTCGGGCGAGTTGCCGAGGCTCTTGCTCATCTTGCGGCCGAGCTTGTCGCGCACGATACCGGTGAAATACACATGGCGGAAAGGCATCTCGCCCATGTATTCGTAGCCAGCCATAATCATGCGAGCCACCCAGAAGAAGATGATGTCGGGACCGGTCACCAGGTCGGCGGTGGGGTAGTAGTATTTGATTTCCTCGTTGCCGGGGTTGTTGATGCCGTCGAACAGCGAGATAGGCCACAGCCAGCTTGAGAACCAAGTGTCGAGCGCGTCTTCGTCGTGCTTGAGTTCCTCGGCGGTGATGTTTTCGTAGCCTTCCATCTTTCGAGCCTTTTCGAGTGCTTCCTCACGGGTTGGCGCCACCACGTATTTTTCGTCGGCACCGTCGGCGGTAGGCAGGAAGTAGGCAGGAATGCGGTGGCCCCACCATAGCTGGCGGCTGATGCACCAGTCCTGAATGTTGTCGAGCCAGTTTTTATAAGTGTTCTTATACTTTTCGGGATAGAACTTCAGCGCGTATTCCATCACAGGAGGGAGGGCGATGTCGGCAAAGTGCTGCATCTTCAAGAACCACTGCATACACAGGCGAGGCTCCACGGCGGTGTCGCTGTTGCGTTCGGAGTAGCCCACCTTGTTTTCGTAGTCTTCCACGTGGTCGAGCAGACCGGCGCTATCTAAGTCCTTCACAATCTGCTTGCGGCAGTCCATGCGGTCCATGCCCACATACAGAGGCGACTGATCAGAGATGGTGCCGTCGGCATTGAAGATGTCGATGGTTTCGAGATTGTGGGTCTTGCCGAGCATGTGGTCGTTGGTGTCGTGTGCAGGAGTCACCTTCAAGCAGCCCGTACCAAACTCGATGTCCACATAGCGGTCCTCAATCACAGGAATCACACGGCCCACCAGTGGCACAATCACCTTGTGGCCCTTCAACCATTGGTTCTTTGGGTCTTTAGGGTTGATACACATGGCGGTGTCGCCCATGATGGTTTCGGGGCGCGTGGTAGCCACCACGGCGTAGTAGCCCTTAGCGTCTTTGTGCACCACGTTGCCTTCGGCGCTGGTGTCGACGTTTTCTTGGTCGGCAAGATAGTATTTCAGGTGATAGAGTTTCGATTTCTCATCACGGTAAATCACTTCTTCGTTGCTCAATGCGGTCTGAGCCTTAGGGTCCCAGTTCACCATACGCAATCCGCGGTAGATGAGTCCCTTGTCGTAGAGGTCGCAGAACACCTTAATCACGCTTTCGCTACGCTTTTCGTCCATGGTGAACGAAGTGCGGCTCCAGTCGCAACTTGCGCCCAAACGGCGGAGCTGCTTCAAGATGATGCCGCCGTGCTCGTGGGTCCAGTCCCAGGCGTGCTTCAAAAATTCGTCGCGAGTAAGGTCGCTTTTGCGAATGCCCTGTTGCGCCAGGCGGTTCACCACCTTCGCCTCAGTGGCGATAGAAGCGTGGTCGGTGCCAGGCACCCAGCAAGCGTTCTTGCCCTCCATGCGGGCGCGGCGCACCAGAATGTCTTGGATTGTTTCGTTGAGCATGTGGCCCATGTGCAGCACGCCGGTCACGTTTGGCGGTGGAATCACGATGGTGTATGGCTCACGCTCGTCGGGAACAGACTTAAACAAGTCGTGGTCTGTCCAATACTTGTACCATTTATCTTCAACCTCTTTTGGGTCGTACTTTGTAGCTAAAGTGTTCATATTGAGTAGCTGAATTATTATATTTTCTTTCAAACTACAAAGTTACGAAAAACTTTTATTTCTAATGTGTGGCAAACCATGATTTTTTATAAATACATGGGGCACAGAAACAAAAACGGTTCAGTGGATAAATACTGGGGGGAACTGAAACAAAAACATAAAAAAACAGCCTTTTGGCGATGCCAGTGCTTCGCACCTGTCGTTAGTGCTGCGGCATGTCTGATTTCAAGCGCTTGAATCAGCCACACCACAACCCTAACGCCACCCTCTTACGAGGTCGGTGGCATCGCCAAAAGGATAAAAACCTCTCGCCTTCGGCGAAAAACCAAACCCGGTAGGGACGTGATACTTCACGTCCGCCCATAATTATTATACCATATTGAATATCAATCATTTGATGCGGACGCGAAGTGTCGCGTCCCTACCATGCAAAATCGGAAGATTTGATACAACCTCCTTCCAAGAAATCATTTTATCATCAGGGGCTTTTCGCCGTGAAACGGCGAGCGGTTTTTATCCTTGGGGCAAAGTGGACAGCCCTCGTAAGAGGGTGGCGGAGGGATTGTGTGGTTGGCGGCAATGACGCAAAGCGCACAGTCGCACCGCCAAATGCGAAGCATTCCACTTTGCCCCAAGGCTGTTTTTTATGTTTTTGTTTTTGATTCCATTCACAATTCAGCAACAATGCATAATCCATGCCCCCAGTATTTATCCACTGAACCCTTTTTATGAATTGATTTCATTGAGATTTAACCCAAATCGGTCATTAGGCCGTGACAAGCCCTAATGACCGATTTGGGTTAAATGATTGTAGAGCACCACATCTTTCTTGGTTATCACCCACTCCTTTCTGTTGCAGAGATATGTCATAATATGCAGTCTATAATCTTGAACGAGCAATAGGTTATTAAGCAAAATGCGCAGAAATAGGCAATCCCTATAATTGTATTAATATACCATTTCCGTATTTGGGTATATTCATTGTAATAGGCTATTATTTTAACACCCCTATCATTATATTTGTAGAATATATAAACCAACAGCACCAAAGACCATGCTATTATATTCATAAATAGTACAGGCATGTGATGGCAGAGCAACTTGTTATAAATATGGTCTACTATTGCCACAATAAAGAAACTTGGAATAAAAAAAAAGAGTGCACCTGCGCTTGTGTCGTTAGTGTCCCATCTCCATTTACACCCTATATAGAAATATAAATTTATAATCCACATCATATTCATATCTAAAATCCGGCATTGCTCTATGCAAATTTGCGAATTATCCACGATATACACAACACTCGCCACGTTTTTTCCGTCGTAAGTCCACTTTTTCGAGTAATTCCCTTTCCCCCATGCCTATGAGAACATATCAACATATGGAATAGTGACATTGTTGTTGAGTGGTGAGTATTAGTTAGTCAGCCAAAAGATAGTAGCTCCATTAAAGGCTTCTGCTACAAGGTCTCGTTTAAACCGCTTTCTGTCTTCCATATTGTATTGTAATGGTTTACAGTGCGATAAAACGTATAGATTAATACACCTTTGATTTTCTGAAACATAATGCAATTTTATTGTTTATTTAAACGGCATATTTGTACACAGTCCATTGCTTACAATTTTATATTATTGAATTGATAAAGCTAAATAGCATATGGATTAGGGCTAAAACAAAGACTTGCATTCCGATACCTAAAAATACCACATAATACCATTTGTTATATTTTGTATGCTCATAGAAATCTATAATTTTTTCACCCCTATTTTTGTGCTTATAGAATAGATAAACTCCAAGTATTGCAGCAATTAAGCTAATCCATATCAATAAAGGAGATATCGTTTTTTTTATAATTTTTTCTATTACAAGTGCCAAATAGGGAATAAATAAAAAAAGAGGGAAGGCATACCCTAAAACTCCCATAGATAAAGCCCCTCTATCATCAGCCCATCTAATTTTGCTGTTTAAATAAAAAAAGAGATTGAAAAAACACATAGCTCAACTAAAATTCGTTTTCTACCCAATCGTAAAACTGCTCTCCCCAAATAGCGTCAGCAAGTCCTAACCCAGCAGAGGGGGCGCATCCCATCTCGTCCTCGTCAAGCAGACTCCACACCCGACTACCCCCCCCCGGCGTCAACCGAAGTGAGTGTGCCGAGCGTGCGATTGTACCGCTCTATGCAAATTTGCGAATTATCCACGACATACGCAACACTCGCCACGTTTTTTCCCGTCACCATGCCCATCTTATTGCCACGTTAAAGTGATATTAACTAAAGTCGTCTATGATAAATAAATACAGGAAAAACAATCCAAAAACCACGGCAAGACATGCTCCAAAAGACAACGAATAAACCCACCACTTGTCAAAAAGATGGCTCTGTTCGTAATAATCTATTATTTTTTCGCCCCTACCATTGCGCAAATAGTAAAAAAAGATAGGTATAGTTAGCACAACACCTATAGTTATTAGATATTCTGACGGGATGTCTAAACCGCTCCATATAAACGCGTGAATGATGTCATGAACCATATAACACAATACCAAAATGAGTGGGAAGAAACCAGATGCGCCCATCGTAGCCTGGCCTCTTCCCTTTGGGCTTAAATACTTACTCCAAGTGTAGAAATACAAATTAATAATCTTCATCATATTATAAATATTAAAAAATACTTTTTAGAATTCTTGTTCAATCCAATTATAGAGTTGCTCTCCCCAAAAAAATACTAAGCGGATATAACCAGATGAATTTTAATTAGGTATCATGATTGCTGTCAGCAAAGTAAAATAATGAGCGAGGATAATGATGCCTGTATTACAAACAAAAGTGGCAGTATTAATACCATTTGTTGATTTTTTTGTTATCATATTTTCTGAATATTTTATTTCCTTTGTCGTTACGCCGATAGAACAGATAGATGCAGACAAGAATGAAAATTACCATTATCATGATATACTTTGGATATATTTCAATATTATAAAAATCTCCAATCGCCTTGCATATTCCAAACGAGGCTGGTGCAATAGGAAATATGAATCCAAATGCACCACTGGACACACTTCCACCTTCACTTCCTCCATCTTGAATTTTACCATTGATATAAAAATAAAACTCAGTCGTTCCAACCAAGAGGTTCTTTGCCTGTTTAAAAATTTTCATCAATCCAATCATATAATTGTTCACCCCAAATTGCGTCAGCCATTCCCAAACCAACAGGTTAAAGGACTCAACCAATGCCTTTCGTCTGTAATTTTAGTGGTCTGCTTTACTCTAATAATTCAATTATGAGCAAAAATATTGAAACATAAGACACGACAAACGCTATATGGAGAAGCAGTAAATTATACCACTTGTTGTATTTTGACTTTTCGTAATAGTCAATTACTTTTTCACCTCTACCATTATGCCGATAATAAAAGTATATAGAAATCAGCAATATAGATAGTATAGACCAAAAAGCTGTCGTGTTGTCCAATATCGGGATATGATATTTTTTTAGGAATAAGTTTATCAACGACAATGTGAATAACAGAGGTAGGAAAAAACCAAATACGCCACTCAATATCCATCCTCGACAGCTGACAAAATTTCCTTTGCTCCATACATAAAAATACAAATTAATGATACTCATAATGTTTTTCTAAAAATCGTTCTCTAACCAGTTATAAAATTGCTCCCCCCAAAGAGCGTCAGCAAGTCCCAAACCAACAGAAACAACGGGACCGACAATGGGTATAAAACTGGAAGCATAAGTTGCGGCTGCGACAACGGTACGTGCCCCCATTGACTTGTAATGGCCTTTTTCGAAGTCACAATAAACATCTACTCCTGTAGTTATGAAACCTGTGATAGTAAGGGTTTTTCCCAATTTAGAGAGTTGAGAATATGGCTTTTCAAGAGCTTTGTACTGGGCGGATTTGGACTGGAGGAGTCTTTCGGTTTCAGCGGATGGGGTGGTGGCGAGGCACTGCTGGAGAGCGTCGATTTGGGTGGCCTCTGTCTTTAGTACTCTGGTCCAGTGCTGTTTGACAATGTTGATGGGCAGCGACACACTTGTGTTTGTTACAGCCAAGAAGCTCACGTCCTTTGGCGTATTAATATCAGCCTTAAGTTTTCCTATGGGCAAGCTGTTATCTGGGGCTGTTTCAAGAGGTTTATTGCCGTAAAACACATTATATTGCACCCTTGGTAAAATTTGACCATAATATTGTAGCCAAGGATTAGGTATAGTTATTGTTCCTATAACATAGACATCGTCAAGGCTAATATGCATATCCCCATTTATATGTGTTTTGGTAAACATTCCTGACGGGTCAGTGTAGCGGAGGGGGTTGTTGAGGCAGAAGGCGTAGCGGTTGAGGTTCTGCGGGGTGAATGGCGACTGCACCACGGGGTCGGGGCTGAGGAAGCGGCACAGGGTTGGGTCGTAGAGCCGTGCGTTCATGTTGATGAGCCCGAAGTCGCCGAGGTGCTCATGCGAGCCGTAGCCCCTACCGAGCGTCAGTTCGGGCTGTTCGCCCGGCGCGTATGGCGTGAGCGTGGCCGGGTCGCGGCGCACGCCCCAGGGGTCGTAGCTGTTGCGCTCCAGCACATTGCCGGCGGTATCGGTGA
>OIXU01000007.1_pt1 | contig 53156 bp, 50 predicted proteins | sample 1587921 | NCBI WGS metagenome assembly OIXU01 (sample SAMN03283238) | human gut metagenome | biome: human-associated habitat; material: feces | host: Homo sapiens | place: Peru | collected 2012
AACCAACCTGCAGAACGCAAAAGATTTGTTCCAGTCCCAGCTCACAAAAGCCTTTAGCAATACCACTTGGGAAAAAGCTAAATTAGAAGATATTGCACTCGATTTTTCAAGAGGTAAATCTAAACACCGGCCAAGAAACGACAAATGTCTTTTTGGTGGAGATTATCCATTTATTCAAACTGGTGATATAAGAAATGCAGATAAATATGTCACTGATTATACTGAAACATACAATGAAACAGGATTAGCACAGAGTAAACTTTGGCCAAAAGGAACTCTTTGTATTACTATTGCTGCGAATATTGCAGAAACCGCTATATTATCTTTCCCTTGTTGTTTTCCAGATAGTGTAATAGGTTTTATTCCTAATGAGAAACTTACAACGGTTGATTTTGTATACTATCTAATTCAATTTTTCAAAAGCGAATTGCAAAAAATGAGTAAGGGTGCTGCACAAGACAATCTAAATTTAGCAAAATTTGAAAACATGAACTTTCCACTTCCCCCTCTCCCCGAGCAAAAACACATCGTAAAAGAACTCAACACCCTCAGCGAAAAGGTAAAAGCCTTGCAGAATATATATGAACAAATGCTTTTGGATTGCGAAGAATTAAAACAGAGTTTTCTATGCAAGGCTTTTGCTGGTGAACTATAGCAACAGGAGGTTGCGTTGTTTTCTTTAATAAATAAAACCCGGCGAGAATACGCAAAGCAGATTCTCGGCCACATAAGATTTTACAGGGATGTAAAATCTTATGTGCAAATCTACACAAAACAAATTGCCAACTGCGCCGAGCTAAAACAATCACTCTTACAAAAAGCCTTCAAAGGAGAGTTATAAATAAGGGAAAATAGGGGAAATTAGAGGAAAAGTTCCCCTATTTTATGTTATATACACAAATATATTTAAATGTAATTGTAATAAATTTGAATAAAATATATACTTGCCGTAATTTTTTTACGGCATAACTGTTTTTTTTAATGCATTTTGCCGATAATAGCAGTATAATAAATATTGGAGATTATTATGCTAAAATCATTTACTGTAAGTAATTTTAGAGCATTTAACAATTCTGTAACTATAGATTTCTCTGCAACAGGTAATTACTCTTTTAATACGGAAGCCATTAAAGATGGTGTAGTAAAAACTGCTCTTATGTATGGTAGAAATGCAAGTGGTAAATCATCTCTTGGTTTAGCTTTATTTGATATTGTAGCAACTCTAACTGATAATTACGTAAATCCACAGAATTATTTGAATTATAAAAATAAGATTTCTACACAACCATTTGTTACCTTTGAATATAGGTTTGTATTTCATGGTAAAGAAGTAGTATATTTATATAAAAAAATTGATTCCAAGCAGATTATTTCAGAGTCTTTCGCAATTGATGGTAAAGTATTAATTGATTACGATCGAACAAAAGACAGAGAAGATATATTCATTGCTTTTAAAGGTGCAGAAAATACAAATATTCCATTAAAACAGTTAAATTTTTCGGCTCTACGTTTTGTAAAATCGAATGTTCTTTTAGCTGAAAATGAAGAAAATAGTATTTTTAATGATTTTTATGCTTTTGTCAGCAAAATGCTTTTATTCTGGTCTTTGGAGACAAGAGAATTTATTGGTTATACACCAGTATCTGGCCAATCTCTAATTAGCAAAATTGTAAAAGAAGGTCATTTTAAGGATTTACAGAAATTCTTTAAGGATGCAGGTTTTGAAGATGAACTTGATCATAGAGTCTGGAATGGTGCTGAACAGCTTATGATAAAATATGGCGATAATAATAAAATCGACTTTGGTTTAGCATGTTCTTCTGGTATGAGTTCATTACTTCTTCTATATTATTGGCTGGAAGATATTGCAGATCCTAGAAAATGCCCATCATTTATTTTTATAGATGAATTTGATGCTTTTTATCATTTTGAGCTTTCATACTTTATTATAGAACGACTAAGATCATATGGATGTCAAGTTCTATTAACAACACATAATACATCAACCTTTACAAACGATTTGTTAAGACCTGATTGTTATTATATTTGTAAAAAAGATGAAATAAAAAATGCAAATAATTCAACAGTTAAAGAATTGCGTTTTGGTCATAATCTTGAAAAACTATATCGTGGCGGTACATTTGGTAAATGATTCTTTTTATATTCGAAGGTAAGGATGACGAACCTCGCTTATACAAAACATTAAAAGAACTTTTTCATTTTGAACTTCCAGAAGAAGAAATTTTGCATTATTTCTGTAACAATATTTTTTCTCTGTACAATACAATAATGTCTTATTCTGATGATGAGAATAAGAATAATCCGTTTGAAGATATTGATATAATAAATGTTCTCAAAGAAGATGCCTTTGCTAATCATAAAAAATGTGAAGGTCTTGATAAAATTAGACATTCTTATGAGGTTTCGGAAATTTTTCTTTTCTTTGATTATGATATTAAACCTGTTGATTCATTTAACAAGCTTTCTATTGAACAACAAAATGAAAGAATATCCATGTTGCTAAGTTTTTTTAATAGTACGGAAATTGGTACAGAAAGAGCAGGAATAAAACTTTTTATTAATTATCCCATGATTGAGTCTTACCGATATTTCAAATGCCCGTTACCAGATGAAAACTATAAAGATTATACAGTGAATGTTTTTATTGATGGAGCATTTAAGCAAAAGGTTGATGATTTTTGTGATTATAAGAATACAAAATTTCTTTGCTATGACATGAACAAATCTGATGAATTAAAAAAATCAAAAGACGAAGATCGTGCAAATATAATCAAACAGAACTGGATCTTTATTAAAGAAATGAATCTTAAAAAAGCTAACTTTATTTGTACAGATTCTTATTCATTTCCTGAAAGTAAAGAAAAAATAACTCAACAAAATATACTAGATAATCAGATTGAGAAATATGTAAATAGAAGAAAGGAAATTGCTATTTTAAATGCTTTTCCTTTATTTTGGTTTGAATATATTGATGAAACTAAATTATTAACATAGATGTTAAAAAGTTCTGGTTTTATCTAAGTTTTTAAATTACATGTTAAAAACTTAAAGCCTGATTTCTTAAACGGAGAATCATTATGAACGAAAGTGACACAAGATTAAAGAAAATCGATCCTGCACTTAAGGCTGTCGGATGGGGTGTTGTTGAAGGTAGCGATATCTTTACAGAACAGCGAGCTTATATTGTGTCACCAGGCCGTATTGTTACAAAGGCAAAAAGAAATCCTGATAAAATTGATTATCTTCTTACTTACAAAGGTGTAAAGATTGGAATTGTCGAAGCAAAAAAAGACGAACTTGATGTAAGTGCTGGTGTTGAGCAGGCCAAAAAGTATGCCACAGCAATGAATATCCGCTGGACTTATTCTACAAATGGCGACAAAATCTGGGCTATTGATATGGATGCAAAGCCCGGTGATTTTACAGAAGGCTTTGTAGATAAATTCCCAACACCTCAAGAACTTTGGGCAATGACCTTCCCAGACAAGAATGATTGGCGAGATAAGTTTAATCTTGAACCATTTAACCGTGATGGCGGAAAAATGCCTCGTTATTATCAGGAAAATGCCGTTAATGCTGTTCTTGAAGCTGTAAGCAAAAAAATAGATCGTATTCTTTTAACACTTGCTACAGGTACAGGCAAAACTTACATTGCATTCCAGATCTGCTGGAAGCTTATGCAGACAAGATGGAACAATTTGCAAAACGGCAAACTACCACATATATTATTTCTTGCTGATAGAAATATCTTAGCTGATCAAGCTTTCAATGCCTTTGGTGCATTTGACCAGAATGCTCTTGCAAGAATCACTCCAAAAGAGATTCGAAAAAAAGGCGGAAAAGTTCCGATGGAGCAAAGTATTTACTTTACGATTTTCCAAACAATGCTTTGTGGAACTGATGGAGAAGAAACATCTGAACCAGGGGAAGAACAAGAAAAAATAGAATATTACAAACAGTATCCTCAAGACTTTTTTGATTTTATCATCATTGATGAATGTCATCGCGGTGGGGCAAATGATGAAAGTGAATGGCGCAAGCTTATGGAATATTTCCAGCCTGCATATCAACTTGGACTTACTGCCACTCCTCGTCGAACAATAAATGGTGATACCTATAAATACTTTGGTGAGCCTGTTTATCAATATTCTCTCAAACAAGGAATTGAAGATGGCTATCTTACTCCATACCGTGTAAAAAGCTGCACTAATCAGATTATTGATGAATATGTTTACAATGAAGAAGATAAAATTATTCGCGGAGAAGAACTTCTAGATAAAGAAAAAACTTATGATGAAGCCGATTTCTACCATGGAAAAATCAAGATCCGTGAACGTGATGAGCTTCGTGTAGAAGAGTTTTTAGATAGTGCAAATCCAGATGAAAAAGCCATTGTTTTCTGTGCTACTCAGAATCATGCAATGCAGGTTCGTGATATGATTAACAGTTATGCAAAACGTGGTCCAAATTATTGTGTACGTGTTACTGCCGATGATGGTAGCGAAGGTGAAGAGCAGCTACGTAAGTTTCAGGATAATGAAAAAACAATCCCAACAATTTTAACAACCTCGCAGAAACTCAGTACTGGTGTAGATGCTCAGAATGTTCGTAATATCGTCTTAATGCGACCTGTTCCAAATATGATTGAGTTCAAGCAGATTATTGGTCGCGGAACTCGTCTTTTTGATGATAAATATTATTTCACAATTTACGACTTTGTTGGTGCACATAAAAAATTCTATGATGAAGAATGGGATAATCCAAATCCTGTTTGTCCTATTTGTGAAAAATATCCTTGTGAATGCAGCTCTCATGAAAAGTGTCCAGTCTGTGGAAAATGGCCATGCGAATGTAAAAAGCCACCAAGATTCTGTCCTATATGTGGGCACTCTCCATGTATATGTCCACCCAAACCTTGTCCAATTTGTGGCAACCTACCTTGTACTTGTCCCAAGGATGTTATTGAAATTGAAATAGGAAAAGGACGCAAGGCAAAAATAAAAGATGGATTTAATTGGGAAGAACGTATCATGTTCGATGGAAAACTTATTACACTCAAAGAATTTGTAAACGTTCTTGTTGATAATGACACTCTTCCTAAATTTTTTAAGGATGATGAAGATTTAAGAACACAATGGCAGAGCCCAGAAACACGAAAGGCTCTACTTGAAAAGATGGAGCATGACGGTTTCTCTTTGGATAAACTTTTAAAAGTTCAGGAAATGTTGAACTATGAAAAATGTGATTTGCTTGATGTTCTTGAATATCTTGCTTATCAAACTTCTCCAATCGAACGAGAACAGAGAGTTGCAATTGCACGTTCTGGAATTACAGCTGATTTGAATGAAAACCAGACAGATTTTGTAAACTTCGTTTTGGATCAGTATATCCAGCAGGGTTACACAGAACTTTCTATGGAAAACTTGCCTGAACTTATCAAACTTAAGTATGGAACGATAAATGACGCTAAAGCCGAACTCGGTAGCCTTGGAGAGATAAACAAAGTATTTGTTGGATTCCAGAAAGGACTATATGCGGCATAAAAAAGGAAATGATATTTAAAAATGGACATGACAGAATATATAAATAATTTATTAACTCTTTTTAATAATCCACAATGGATAATTCATGATAGAAATGATACGTGGAAACATAAGTTAGAAAAAGCAATTAGATTAGGAGAAAAATTATCTGATGATACTCGAGAAATGATGATTTTCTTATTTCAGAAATATATTATACTTCATCAAAGTAATTATACAAATTTATTGCTTGATTCGTTAGATTTAATAAACCCTATAAATTATCAAAATTATACAAAATACTATATATTACCAATTAAGCAAGAAACGGATTTAGGAAGTAAAAGTGGAACGAATATTTCTTATTTATTTAAAACAGATGATATTCATTATCATCGCCTTTTTAAAAATAATAGCATAAGTGAAATTTCGATTGAAACTATTCCTAAAAATATTAATTCATCATCTGTTAAAAAGTTATTTTTAGTTGATGATTTTATTGGATCTGGAGAATCAAGTATTGAACTTTTAAATATAATTAATTCGAAAATAAATATTAATCCTCATAAGCTTTCTTTTATTTTTTTAGCCGGAATGGAAGAAGGTACTAATAAACTTAAAAAGTTAGGATATGAAGTTTATTGTAATATTTCACAGAATAAGGGCATTTCAGATATTCAAGACAATATATTAAAAACACGGTATGTATCCTTAATGGAAAACATAGAGAATTATTTTAATTTTCCACAAGAAATTAGATTTGGATATAAAAAATCTGAAGCTCTTATATCACTTGAACGAACTCCAAATAACACTTTTCCCGTATTTTGGGATTATGACTGTAATCCAAATGCCCCTTTTAGGAGATATAAATGATAAATCCAAATGAATATACTCAAAAACGTTTACTTAAAATAATTGATAATTCTGAATCGTATGATGAATTAACAAATAAACAAATTTCATATTCAACAATTGCAATGATGATTGTTGATTTCTTAAAAGAAGGGTTAATAAAAAACTCACCTGATGGCTATATTTTAACAAATAAGGGATATTCTTTTATAAAACCGCGAGGAAAGAAAGTATTTGAAGAAATAGAACCATTAAATGAATTTAGGAGTGAAAGTAAAATGAGTATTGACGAGGTTTATTTCTCTAAGTATATTAAGGAGGTAATTGAAGAGTTAAAGAACTAGTCTATGCTGCAAAGCAGGAATAGTGAGTCACTATTCTAGAAGGGAACCAGCTTTTAAGCCTAGGGAAAGTTTTATTTGATCGCAGAGCTCACTGCATAAAACTTTCCCAGCTTGGAAAACTTCGTTTTCCTGCGCTCAGATAGGAATAAATCCCTATCTGATAAGATTTAAGAAGTAGTTCATTAACTCTTTTTTATTATGAATTGGGAATTATACAAAAAAAGTTTTATACAAAAATATTCTGCAAATAAAATAGATATTGACTCTCAAATAATATTACTAAAATATGCAAAATCTTTATTTGATGCACAACTTCCTATTATTTATAATATAGAACATTTTTCTTTATTAGTTGGGTATCAAGATTTTCTATTATATAATATTTGTTTTTCAAAAGAAAAATATTATCACACCTTTTATATTCTTAAACGTAATGGAAAAAAAAGACAAATTAATGAACCTTATCCAACTTTAAAAGAGATTCAATATTGGATAATGAATAATATATTAAAAGAAAGAAATATTAGTAAATATGCAAAGGCATATGTACCAAATGCAGGTATTATAGATAATGTAAAATTTCACAAAAATCAGAATGTAATAATAAAACTGGATATTAAAAATTTTTTTGATTCAATAACATTTAAGGATATTTATACAATATATCGACAATTTGGTTATACAAAGAATGTATCTCATTTATTGGCTAATTTATGTACTTTAAATAATAGATTACCGCAAGGATCTCCTTGTAGTCCAATTCTTTCAAATATTTTTTTCAAATCTATAGATGAACGAATAGGAGCTTATCTAAGATCTCTTAATTATCGATATACAAGATATTCTGACGATATTACTATTTCTGGTGATATTAAAAATGAACAAATTCATGCAATTATTTGTTTTATTGAAAAAATATTAAATGAAAAAGATTTAAGATTAAATAAAAGTAAAACAAAAATTTTAAGAAAAAATCATTGTCAATATGTTACAGGTGTAGTATTAAATAATAAAATATCGGCAGGAAATAAATATAAAAAGTCTCTGCGTCAAGAAATCCATTTTATAAAAAAATTTGGTCTAGAAAATCATATGCAGCATGAAAATATTAATAAACAGAATTATATTTTTCATCTAATGGGTAAAATCAATTGGGTTTTATATTTAGAAAAAAATAATAAAGAATTTATTGAATACAAAGATTTTCTAAAAAGATATTTAAATACATAATCTTTATAACTGTATCATTTATTCCATTTACTTTATCGAAAAATATAAGATAGGTAATTCCTTTTTGGTAAAACTCGACGCTTGAAAGCTTTTATGCAGAACTTTTATACAAAATTCAATAAAAATCTGAGTTTAACTGAAAAAAACTGTGCCTTTTAACGAAATTTGTGTTATTATCTTCTATATTAATAAGACTAAATGAAACAGTATGTGGTTATCTGAGACACTTAGGCGTCCCCTCATAACCCGGAGGCCGCAGGTTCGAGTCTTGCCCCCGCTATAACAGACCACTCAGAAATGAGTGGTTTTTTGTTTTTAACCGGAATTAACTGAAGTCAATAAAGTAAGGCTTAGCGTAGAAATCACATCTAATTTAAACTGAGGTTTTAAACCAAAGTTTTTGTTGCAAAGTGAGGTTCTATGGCTAAGCCTTATTTATTATTCAAAATGCCTTCTGGTATATGTTCGTGTGTATGTTTACTTGAATAATTTTCTAACTCGGTTTTAATTCGGTTTTAACTCGGTAATTCGAATTAAAAATAATTCTAACTCGACAAAACGAGTTAAAACTGCATTATTGAGCCGATAAAATCACTTCTCCTTACTTATATGAGCCGATAAACTTGATTTTTGAGCCGATATATCTTATCATTTTGATATACTTGAGCCGATAAATAAGAAAACCCGTTCTGAAACTTCAGATTCTGAACGGGTTACACTAAAAGGTGATGTTCAAAACCGCGATATTTAAGCGGGTTTGAACTCAACGACATGTTTACATGTCAAATACAGGGGGCGAAATATGGAATACATACTTAATAAAAAAAATATCCCGATTCTAAGATATGCAGAAAATAAGGGCTACATTGAAGTTCTGCAGGTTTATAATAAGGAACACCTGCCGGTTGCTCTGTTTCTGAATGGAAAACCTTCTGCAGATAATCTTTATGCGCTGAATGAAAAAATGGAACAGTTTCTGGATAACCGCCTCATTCCTTCTACTCGGCCTCATTTTAAGGAAGTGCTGGAAGAACTTGAAATACCTTCAAATTATGAACTTGCCAAAAAGAGCTGGTTTCTGAGCCTTTCGGATCAGTACTGGATTTGTCCTGTTGAGCTTAAAGACAAACTTTTCTGGGAAGATATTAATTTTTTTACTAATGATTATGATCCTGCACTCGGACTTCGCCTTACAACTAACTCAAAGAGTCTGAACAGGAACTCCAGTTCCTACTCTCCAGATAATGCGACTAACGGAGAACTTTCCAAACGCTGGTTCAAAAAAGATGGAATCAATTATCTGGAAAAAGCTGGAACCGGAACCGAGCAGCAGGAACCTTTAAATGAAGTTCTTGCTTCTGAAATTTGCAAACGTCTCAATATTGCTTATGTACCTTATTATCTTACAATTCGTGATGATAAATATTTTTGCTATTGTCCAGATATGATTGATGAATCAACTGAACTGGTTCCAATGAATGCAGTTTATCAGGATTTGCATTTGATTGATGGAAAATTCTACGACTATGAAGAGCTTATAAAACGCTGCAATGAAATGAAGATTCCCAATGCGGAGGCGGATTTATTAAAAATCATTCTTGTAGATTATATAATGGCAAACATCGACCGCCATTCTTATAATATCAGCTTTATCAGAGATTCAAATACACTTCAGTGGAAAGGCATCGCTCCAGTATACGACACAGGAAAGTCCATGTTTTTAAATCATCTTGATTTTGAAATGAATATGATATCTTCAGGTCAGATTGGTGCAAAACCTTTTTACGAAACCCAGTCAGAGCAGATAAGCAGGCTTCCTGTTTCTAAAATTGCGTCCTCTATCAATCTTGAAAATCTTGATGGAATTGACAAGTGGTATACTGATTTCCTAAAACCTCTTAAACGACTTACAGAAGAAAAAAAAGACGCTCTGGTAAAAAAACTACGAGAAAGAATTGAAGAAACAAAATCAATCCTTTCATCGTATAAAACAGATACTCCAAGTGCAAAAGAAAAACTTTCGAATGCAGATCTGGTTTATGCAGCGTTAAAACAAAATCCAAAACAGACAAAGGAAGAAGTTTCAAAAGCAACAGGCCTTTCAAGAGCAACAATCACTCGCACTTACAGCGAACTTGAAAAACAGGGAAAGATTCATCGCGTTGGTTCTAATAAGACGGGGTATTGGGAAGTTTTCTAAAATTCAAAAACGCAACTTTGCGTTCACCCTGATTGCAAAAATTTTCCCGATGTCATGCAAATTTTAGCTCTCCCCTGGTGAAAAAATCTGCACAAATAATATTAAAGGAAAAGACAATCTTCCTTATTGATGATAGCGGCTAGCTTTGAACGAAGACGAATAAGTTCTGCATCAGTAAGGCCGCCCAAGGAAGTGACTGGAATAACCAGATGAACTTTGGTATTCACCTTGTTCACATTCTGGCCGCCGTTACCTCCACTGCGGGCAAAAGTCATCTGAGAATTATTGATTATGGATTCGTGTAGCTTTGCATGGTTCATTGTTTCTATTGTAGTCATTTTATTCATTGTTCTCTATAACGTATACTCTTATCGCTTAATCAAAAACTCATCCATCCTTTCAGCATTTCCCGTATCCTCATCAGGATAACCAACCGGATTCAGCTTCAGATGAATTATTCTTCCATTACTCTGGGCCAGATTATTTGTACGTACAGAATGAGTATGACCTGCAAGCCAGATGCTTTTATCCTTCAGCTGGTCCAGATATTTCTGGCCATTAAAATAAAAGAAGGTTGTATAAACATCATGCTCATAAATCTTCTCAACGCCAAAGAAAAGTGGAATATAGTGGGTCAATATGATATCCGGCTTTTGGGAAACCACGTAATCCAGCTTTTTCATTTGAGAAGCAAGAATATCCTTGTGAACATTTCCCATATATTCCCAGTGGCGATAATCAAACCAGCGTTTCCAGTAACAAAGAAACTTTGCCATATTACCTTCCGGCTCAGGCTCAACTTTATAAGCCCAGCAGAAATCATTGAATGCCATCGTTCCGCCAAACTTCACGCCTTCAAACTCTTCGACTGTTCCATCAAGAATTGAAACATTTCCGAACCTTGAAACTTCCGCTTTCAGAAAGTCCAGTTTTGCCTGCGTTTCGGTAAAGGGATTGTTTCTAAAATATGATTCATTATGCACAGTTAAATCATGATTTCCAAAGATTACAAAAATCTTTTTGTAGCGGGGAGAAACTGCTTTGTAAAATTCCACAAAAAGATGCGGATCATCACAGGTGTCTCCTGCCACGCAAAGAACGTCTGCTGGTTTGAGTGCATTGTTTATGTAGTTTTCCAGACTTACACGATGATTTATGTAATGGTACGAGGCGTCAAGGCACGCTTCGCTTAAAGCCTTGACATCCTCGTTTCGCTGGTTTGTTTTAAACCAGTGATCAACGTGCAGGTCGCTTGTCATGTAGATTGTCATAATTATTTTTCCAAAGATTTTTTTTGATGATTTAATTGTATGATTAGTTTTTTTAGTATCAAAGTTAAGAAACTTTGACTTATCGTGATTTATTTTAACAAAAATCCCAAAAAAATATGGTATAATGATTATCCATGCAAGTAGACTATAAAAAATTATGGATCCGACTCATCGAAAAAGGAATTAAAAACAAAACGGACTTAATCCCTCTAGCTGGAATTTCAACAAATATTCTGGCCAAACTGAATAAAGGCGAGTATGTTTCCATGAACAGTCTTGCTAAAATTTGCAGGGCCCTTGATTGCGATATTGGTGATATTTGCGTAATAAATGAAGTTAATAAGAAATAAGATAATTCTTTTGGAGAAATAAATGGCAGTTAAAAAATCACAACTCTACAGTTCACTTTGGGCAAGCTGCGACAAACTTCGTGGCGGTATGGATGCCTCTCAATATAAAGACTACATTCTGACTCTTCTGTTTATAAAATACGTTTCAGACAAATATAAAGATGACCCTTATGGCGCAATAGCGATTCCAGATGGAGCAAGTTTTGAAAATCTTGTCGCATTAAAAGGAAACAAAAACATAGGCGAAGAAATCGACAAATTGATTGCAAAGCTTGCGGAAGCAAACAATCTTACAGGAATCATAAATAACGCTCACTTTAACGATGAATCAAAAATCGGCAAGGGCGATGAAATGGTGGACAAGCTTACAGGCCTTATTGCCATTTTTCAAAAGCCGGAGCTTGATTTTAAAAACAACAAGGCAGAAGATGATGACCTTATCGGCGACGCTTACGAATATCTTATGCGAAACTTTGCTACTGCCAGCGGAAAGAGCAAGGGGCAGTTCTATACACCTGCCGAAGTAAGCCGCATTCTTGCAAAAGTAATAGACATATCAAATTGTACAGATAAAAACGCAACAATCTATGACCCGGCTTGTGGTTCTGGTTCACTCTTGATTCGCGCCGCAAATGAAGCTCCATTCCCGCTTGCAATTTACGGTCAGGAAAAAGATATTTCCACCGCTGGTCTTGCAAAAATGAATGTAGTCCTTCATAACATTCCTTCCGGTGAGATTCATTCAGACAACACTTTTTCTGACCCATGGTATAAAGATGATAATGATGACACCAAGCTCCGAAAGTTCGATTACATAGTAGCAAATCCGCCGTTCAGCATGAAAAACTGGATGGACGGTTTAAAGCCTTATGGCCGCTTTGATGATTATGACGAGCTTCCTCCAGAGAAAAACGGAGACTACGCATGGCTTTTGCATATCATCAAATCAATGAAAAATAACACTGGTAAAGCTGCTGTAATTCTTCCCCACGGAGTTTTGTTCCGCGGAAATGCAGAAGAATCAATCCGCAAGAACATAATCGACCGACATCTTATTAAAGGAATAATCGGACTTCCTGCAAACCTTTTTTATGGAACTGGAATCCCAGCCTGTATCATCGTGCTCGACAAAGAAAACACCGCAAACCGAACCGGAATTTTTATGATTGATGCCAGTCACGGTTTTATCAAAGATGGAGACAAAAACCGTCTTCGCGAGCAGGATATTTACAAAATCGTAACAACCTTTAATTCAATGACCGAGGTTCCAGGCTTTAGCCGTTTTGTTCCTTTTGCAGAAATCATCGAAAAGAACACTTACAATCTGAATATTCCTCGCTACATCGATTCAAGCGAAAAAGAAGATTTGCAGAGCATCGAGGCGCATCTATACGGTGGAATCCCGCAGGAAGATATAGACAATATTCCTCACTTCTGGAATGTCTTCCCGAATCTAAAAAAAGAAATCTTCGGTGAATACACAGGACGAAAAGGTTTTTACAAACTTCTCATCCAAAAAGATGATGTTCACAAGACAATCACAGAAAATGCAGAATTTCTTGAATACAACAAAAAGGTAAATAAAGCCTTTGAAGAATGGAAGGCATTTGCAAATCCAATTCTTACAAATCTAAAGCCAGCAGATTCAAACAAAGAAATCATCTTAAAGCTTTCAGAAGAAATTCTTTCTAAATTCACAAAACTCGAACTGCTCGATAAATACGATGTTTATCAGGTGCTTCTTGCTTACTGGAACGAAACAATGAATGATGATGTCCTTCTTGTTATTCAGGATGAACTTGGTTACAAGCTTGCAAAAGTAACTGATGATATAAAGGAAGAACCAAAAGAAAGCAAAAAAGCAAAGAAAGATTCCGCAAAAGAAAAAAAGCCAAAGGAGCCAAAAGTAATCGGCTGGGAAGGCCGCCTTATTCCAAAGCAGATTGTTCTTGATGCCTTTTTTGAAGTAGAACAAAAAGCGATTGAAGAAGCCGAAGAAAGGCTCAGCCAGACAGAAAGTGAGTTTGAAGAATTTGTAGAAGAAAACTGCGTCGATGTCGCTGAAGATGATGAACTTCCGCAGGAGCCTGAAATCCTTAAAAAGTTCAAGACTTATGAAGCTTCTATAAAATCACAAAAGAAAACAATTGCCGACCTCAAAAAGAAGCTGGACGAAAACTGCCGCAAACGTTACGACGCTTTTACCGATTCAGAAATAACAGACCTTCTTGTAAACCGCAAATGGTACAAAACAATTGATCAGGGAATCCAGAACCTTTATGTAACAGTTGCAAATCATTTTACAAAACGGATTGTTGAACTCTACGAGCGTTACGAAAACACATTGCCAGAACTCACCGAAAAACTCGCAGAAGAAGAAAAAGAAGTTTCCGCTCATCTTGCTCAGATGGGATTTAAGTTGTAGGAGCAGATGATGAAGCAGAATCTAATTGAAACAGTGAACGAGTATCTTTCTCTTGGAATAAATCAGCAGCTTGATTATGAAAAATTCTATCTGTATTCAATTATCACCCATTCAACTGCAATAGAAGGCTCAACTGTTACCGAAATAGAAAATCAGCTTTTGTTCGACGAGGGAATCAGCACGAACAAGCCTATGGCGGAACAGCTGATGAACCTCGATTTAAAAAAGGCCTATGAGCAGAGTTTTATTTATGCAAAATCCCACGCAGACTTTTCAATCGAACTTTTATGTAGCCTTGCCGCCCTTGTCATGCAAAATACCGGCTCCACTTATAAAACGATTGGCGGAGACTTTTCTTCTGCAAAGGGGGACTTGAGGCTTTTGAATGTAAGTGCGGGACGAGGCGGAAAATCCTATCTTGCTTGGCAGAAGGTTCCTGACAGACTGCAGAAATTTTGTGACTGGCTCAATGCTGAACGAAAGGCTGTTGATAAAAACGACATTCACAAACTCTACGAACTCAGTTTTGAAGCTCATTACCGCATTGTTTCAATTCATCCGTGGGCAGACGGTAATGGTAGAATGAGTCGTCTTGTCATGAACATGATTCAGTATGAAGCCGGCTGTATTCCTTCAATCGTAAAAAAAGAAAAACGAGCCGAATACATCCAGAGCCTTGCGCAAAGTCAGGAAAAAGATGATTCAAAGGATTTCATAGATTTTATGATGAATCATCATGTGGATAATTTGCAGAAGCAGATAGATGAATACAAGGCTTCGATGGAATCTGACGACATTAAAGGTGGTCAGAAAATAAGCGTGGGTGGTCAGAAAAAGTGGTCAGAAACCGCCCTTAGGATTCTTGATTTACTAAAGCAGAATCCAAAAATCTCAAGAAAGGAACTCTGTGAAGAACTGAAGATAAATCCAAGTGCCGTTCAAAAGCATATAGAAAAACTAAAAGAAGCAAAAATGATTGAACGAATGGGCGGAGCAAAAGGCGGCGAATGGAGAGTAAACAAATGAAGCAGACGGAAATAGGATTGATTCCTGATGATTGGGAAGTGAAGTCTCTAGGTGAGGTCGCAACAATTGTTGGCGGTGGAACTCCGTCTACGTTGAATCCTGCATATTGGAACGGTGATATTCAATGGTTTACTCCTGCAGAATTGAGTGATTCAAAGAAATATGTCTCTAAAAGTGAGCGAACAATTACGGAACGGGGATTGAAAGAAAGCTCCGCAAAGTTGTTACCCAAAGGAACAGTTTTATTGACGACTCGTGCAAGTATAGGCATAACAGCGATATTAGAAAATCCGGCTAGCACAAATCAAGGTTTTCAATCGCTAATTGCAAAAAATAATTGTTGTAGTGAATTTTTATATTATGTTATTCCATTAATAAAAGATGAAATGCTTTCTAGGGCAAGCGGTTCTACCTTTGCCGAAATAAGTGCAAAAAAACTTTCAACTATCACCTTTCAACTTCCCCCTCTCCCCGAACAACAACGAATTGCAAAAGCTCTTTCCGATGTAGATGCGCTTATTTCCACAACAGAAAAACTCATTCAAAAGAAAAAGAACATCAAACAGGGCACAATGCAAAATCTCCTCACCGGCAAAAAACGCCTCCCAGGTTTTGGTGATAAACAAACAGATTTGTTCGTACCTAACGGTACTCACACAAAAGAATTGAAGGACGTTAGTCCTGAACAAATCCGTTTGTCAGCTAAAATGAAACAAACCGAACTGGGAGAAATACCCGAAGATTGGGAAGTGAAGAATATAAATAAAGAATGTACTATCAAAGCTCGTATTGGATGGCAAGGATTGAAATCAACAGAGTATCTTGATTCTGGTGATTACATATTAATCACTGGAACTGATTTTGATAGTGGATTTATAAATTGGAAATCTTGCAGTTATGTAACTAAATGGCGATTTGATCAAGACAAAAATATTCAAATAAAACAAGGCGATGTTCTTATCACAAAAGATGGAACTATTGGTAAAGTAGCATTTCTCAATGAAATACCAATGCAGGGGACTTTGAATAGTGGTGTTTTTGTTATTCGCCCCAAAAATCCAGATAAAATGGATTCAGTTTTTTTATCATTGATTTTCAAGTCTTTTTGGTTTGATGCATTTTTGGAACAAATTACTTCAGGCTCAACAATAGTTCATTTATATCAAAAAGATTTTGTTAAGTTCAATTTTCCACTTCCATCAAAAGAAGAACAAACCGCCATCGCCAATGTCCTTTCCAGCATGGACAAAGAAATAGAAACCTTAAACACAAAACTAGAAAAATACCGCAACCTCAAAACCGCCATGATGCAGCAACTTCTGACGGGGAAGATTAGGTTGGTAAAATAAAAGTGGAGAAGAAAACGTGGAAAAGAAACATAGATTAGTCCTTTTTTTAATAGAATTAGTTGCATTATTTGTTGTAGCACAAATTTGTACCGGTAATTGTATTGTTGCTTTATCAGATTTATGGTTTTCTTCAGGTTTATTGATGCTTATTCTATTGTCTTTAATAGATCAACCATTCTTTTCTAAAGATGCAAATATCTTTGTTAATGGTGTCACATCTTTTTTAGCTTTACTTTTAGTTGCACCTAATAATCGTGATTATATTTTCTGGATATTTTTTGGAATTGTAATATATCTGCTTGTTTCATCATATGTTTTGATGTGGTTAAGGAAAAATCCTTTGAATGAAGAAAAAAAAGTAATTCAATTCCTTTCTAGATTTAATCGTTTTATTGGAAAACCTCAAGTTTTGTTCTCGGCATTCTTTTTATGGAGTGCGGTTCTTCAGTTTGGAATTTCAAATAAAGATTTTATACCAATTTTTTGGTATTGGCTTATTGTTGTTTTGCTTGATACAACTTCATTTGCAAAATTCATTGCAGAATTATTTACAAAGAAAAAAGAAGAAATATCAAGTTCGGCTATTGGAACAATTTTAGGAGTACAAGGAAGGAATGTCCTTCTCGTAAAATTATTTCCATTGAGTCAGCGTAAAACAGTGTCAATTTTTGAAACTGTTGAATTTTTATTAAAAAGTAATAAAAAAGCAGGAAAAGGAATAATAATCGAATCATATTTATTAAATGAAGAACAATGGGCGAAAATACTTATTAATTCAGTTGAGTTAAATAAATCTCTAGAAGATTTTGGAAATAATGGAAAAATGTCGGAAGATATTGTCTATAAATTGGACTTACCTAAAGATAAAAAAATACAATTTCTTGACACTTTTATTGGACTAATTTATGAGAATAGTGATATTGAAAAGATTAATTTTGTTTATGATTCGAAAATAGATATAGACTCAGGAATGCTAATTGAAGTTCATCAACGGGATAAAAAAATAATTTATCAAATTTTCAATGGAATTACGCGTCAGGAATTACTTGAAGCAAAAAATAAATCTGATATGATTCTTGGAACAGCCTTACAACTGGGTATTTGGGATGAAAAGAATAATAGGTTTGATAAATATGGTTGGGTTCCAGCAATAAATACAACTGTTCATTTAGTCTCAAATCCAAAACTTTCTAAATTACAATGTGGGATAATAGAATTAGGAAAAATTCCAAATACACAATTTCCTGTATTAATGGATATCGATAAAGCAATTACTCATCATATGGCAATATTAGGTGTGACTGGAACAGGAAAATCAGTTTTTGTTAGAAAATTGATTCATGAATATATTTCCAATTCAAATAGGAAAATATTTATTATTGATTTTACGGGTGAGCATAAAAAGAAAATAAGAAATTCTACTCCTTTTATTACTGCAGATGTTGAAAAAGATATTTATAAACATTTTGATATTATTAATACTGAAATGGAGAAATTCGCAAATCAAAGAAATAAAGATGTTCTTGATTCATCAAAAAAAATTATTGTTTCGAAAATGAAGGAAGCAATAGAATTGTTCTTATCTTCTGATGAACGTATAAAAATTATAGAATTACCAGATGTACAAAATAGTCAAAATATTTTTGATTTTACTCGAGTTTTATTTAAACAAATATTTTTAATTGCAAAACATAATTTAGAAAATAAAGACTTCCCTCAATTGTGTATTGTTCTAGAAGAAGCACATACAATTATTCCAGAATGGAATTTTGCAAGCGAATCAAGTAAAAACGGACAGGCATCAATGAATGCCATTTCTCAAATTGCATTACAAGGTAGAAAATATAATGTAGGATTATTAGTAATTGCACAAAGAACAGCGAATGTTTCCAAAACAGTATTAACACAGTGTAATAGTATTATTTCATTCACAGAATATGATAAAACAAGCATAGACTTTCTTGCAAATTACTATGGAGAATCAATTGCAAGTATTTTGCCTACATTAAAATTTCGACAAGCTGTTGCTGCAGGAAAAGCTTTTTCTTCAACAGTCCCAATGATCTTTGAAGTCCCTGAAATTAAAGATGATTACAACAATGGAGAGTAAAATGTCCGAATCCCAGTTAATCGAATACAAAGAAAGTTGGCGTGATGAATATCTCAAATGGATTTGCGCGAGTTTTGCTTGTCAAAACTCGTTTAGCAAGACGCGAAGCGGATTGCGACGTTTTGCAAATGCTCAGGGTGGTGTGCTTTATATTGGTAAGCGTGATGACGGTTCTGTTTGTGGCGTTGCCGATTCAAAGAAGCTTATGGAAGATATTCCCAATAAAGTTCGTGATGCGCTTGGATTGATTGTTGATGTTGATTTGATTACTGAGAGCGGACTTGATGTTATAAAAATCACTGTTGAAGAAAATCCTTATCCTGTGAATTACAAGGGTGAGTATCATTATAGGACTGGAAGCACAAAACAGCTTTTGCAAGGTTCGGCTCTGACTAATTTTCTTTTGCGTAAGACTGGTAAAAACTGGGATTCTGTTCCGCTTGAAAATGTGAGTGTTGATGACCTTGATAAAGAAAGCTTTGATATTTTCCACCGTGAAGCAATCCGCAGCGGAAGAATGAGTAAAGATGACTTGAAGCTTTCGAATCAGGATCTTAATGCAAAAACATCGCTCACTTCCCCATAACCCGGATATCGCAAATACTTTCTTCCGCGCCGGTTTTATTGAAAGCTGGGGCCACGGCATAGAAAAGATTTGCAATCTTTGTAAAGAATACGGAATTACCGAACCGGAATATACAGTTCATCCCAATGACATTATGATGATGTTCAAGGCGAATGACACTGTAAATGACACTGTAAAAACGATTCTGGCACTAATAGAACAAAATCCATCAATTACTTATGAAGAAATGACTGAAAAAACAGGTAAATCAAGAAGAACCATAAGCAGATTGATTACAGAATTAAAAGAAAAAAATATTATTTCAAGAGTTGGCTCTGATAAAACTGGATACTGGGAGATTGTAAAACAATAAGGAGATATCATTATGACAATACTGACTATTGTAATCATTTTTTTATTTTTAATTACACTTGCAGTTTCTTTTGGCCTTGCGAAAAAGCTTTCTTCACCTAAATATCAAAAGTCAAATATAAAAATGAGATGTACTATTTTTACAACTATAATTACGCCTGTGCTTACTGTTCTATCTGTTATTCTTGTCATTTATACTTTGCAGATAGACTCTAAGAATTCCAAACAAGACAAATACAACACTGAGTTCTCAATATTGTTTGCTGAAATGAAAGATTTTATAAATAACTTATCTGTTGAAATAAAATATAACGAACATTCTGAAAATCCTATAACAATATCAAAAATGGAAGTAATAGATGAACTTGCATATTATTTAAAACGTGGAGAAAAAGTACGTCAGTTATATTCTGAGGAAATCGCCCAAATCAGTTTTCCAATTTCAAACGACAACACATGGTTTAATACAGAACTTGATGATTTTTATATTGAAAATGGCAAGTGTTACCAAATTAAAAAACGTCCAGAATTAGAATGTCAGTATTTTGAAGCTATTAATAAACGTTTTCGAAATATTTTTAAACCAATATTTGATTTATTAGATAATACTGATAATGAACATCGTGAAACTCATAAACATTTATTTGCATCATATATGAATAAAAATTCCTTTGAGGCCTATCTAACTACCCGATGGCAAGAACAGGATATTCCTAAAACATTAATCGAACTTATTGACTTGAGTTATTAAAAATCCCACATTTTTTAACAAATGTGAAAATTACCCTTAAAATGTCAGGAAAAATGTGATTTTTACCTCAAAAAATACTGGAAAAATGTGAATAATGGGTTTATAATGTCATTATGCTTAGGCGAAAAGTAGATGATTATTTGATTCAGTGGAAAAACAATCCAGACAGGCTCCCTCTTGTAATAAAAGGTGCAAGGCAAATCGGAAAAACCTTTTCTGTAAGGAATTTTGCAAAGTCTTACAAGAACTATATCGAAATCAATTTTATTACAGATCCGCAGTTTAAAACGGTTTTTAAAAATGGATATTCACCGGAATCTATAATAAGGGAAATCACTCTTTTAAGGCCAGACTGGAATTTTGTACCAAATGAAACATTGATTCTTTTTGATGAAATTCAGGTTTTCCCTGACTGCACTACGAGCCTTAAGTTTTTTAAGATTGACGGCAGATATGATGTAATCTGTTCTGGTTCACTTTTGGGCATCAATTACAATCAAATTACTTCTGTCAGTGTAGGTTATAAAACTGATTATGAAATGTATTCACTGGATTTTGAAGAATTCCTTTGGGCGAAAGGTTATAAGCAGGAACAAATAGACAGCATTCTGGAACACATGATAAATCAGACTCCTTTTGGCGAACTTGAATACAATGTATGGATGGAAAACTTTATGGAATACACAACTTTGGGTGGAATGCCTAAGGTTGTAGATATGTTCATCACCAATAAAAATTATTCCGGTACATTGCAGGAACAGCGGCAGATTTTGAAATCTTACGAAGATGACATTACAAAATATGCATTCGGGCTTGATAAGGCTAAGCTTAAGAATGTTTATAATCATATTTCGGTTTTTCTTGCAAAAGAAAACAAGCGTTACCAAATTACAAAAGTTGCTCCTGGCGCTAGAAACAGAGAATACATTGGGACAATAGACTGGCTGAATGATGCCGGAATCATTAATATCTGTTATTGTCTTGAAAGTCCGGAGCTTCCACTTAAGGGAAATTACAAACCGAATGATTATAAGATTTATTGGCGTGATACAGGTCTTTTGATTGCCTCTCTTGATGAAGAGGCTCAGATTGATTTCAGGCAGAATAGAAACTTTAATACCTATAAAGGCGCAATCTATGAAAATATAATAGCAGATGCTTTTGTAAAACAGGGGTATGGTCTTTATTATTTTAAGAATGAAAAATCAACTTTGGAGATGGATTTTTTTGTGAGGGATATGAGAGGTTTGATTCCTGTAGAAGTTAAAGCCAGCGACAATGCAACAAAATCACTTTGTAATTTGATTGAGAAAGAAAAATATGCGGATATTCATTATGGAATAAAACTTTGCAAAAAAAACATTGGATTCAATGGTAAGTTTTATACATTTCCTTATTTCTGCTGCTTTATGCTAAAAAAATATCTACAGAATTTTGATAAAACCCATTATTGTAACCAGGAGGAATCCAAATGACAAAATCAGCTCACCCTGAACGCGAGACTCAAAACCGCATTGTTACATTCTTTCAAAAAGAACTTGGATATAAATATCTTGGCAATCTGGAAGAGTCGGAGAACTACAATGTTCGCTGGGGTGACTGGAAATCTTTCCTTACAGGTAGCGGCTACAGTGCTGCATTTATTGAATCTCTTCAAAATGAGTTTAACAAGATACTCGCAGATTTTTCTCAATCTCCATACCATACAAACAAAGAAGTTTACCGCATTCTAAAATATGGTCTTAAACTTGCAGAGCATCCTGGAGAATCTCCAAAGACGGTTTATTTTATAAATTGGGAAGAACCGGAGAAAAATAATTTTTACATTGCGGAAGAAGTAACCGTAAACGGTAATGTTGAAAAACGCCCTGACATCGTTCTTTATATAAACGGCATTGCAGTTGCGGTAATTGAATTGAAAAAGAGCACTGTGAGTGTTGCTGACGGCATCCGCCAAAATGTTACAAATCAGCGGGAGCAGTTTATCCAAAGATTTTTCTCCACTGTTCAGATTTGTGCCGCCGCAAATGACAGTGAAGGCTTGCGATATGGTACAAGCGGAACTACAGAAAAATATTATCTTGAATGGAAGGAAGATAATTTTACAGACCAGCTGCAGGATAAAGATGATTTAGATAAAGAGATTGAAACTGCCTGCTCAAAACATTTGAATCTGCTAGAAAAGCAATGCTACAGAATTTTTCAGAAAGAACGTCTTTTGGACATAATTCATAACTTTATCATCTATGATTCTGGTATTAAAAAGGTCTGCCGTTATAATCAGTTCTATGCTATCAAGCGCTGCCAGAAAAGGCTTGCCAGAAATCAAGGCGGTATTGTCTGGCATACTCAGGGATCTGGAAAATCTCTTACAATGGTCTGGCTTACAAAATGGATTTTGGAAAATATAACAGGAGCCAGAGTTCTTATCATCACCGACCGCGAAGAACTTGATGACCAGATAGAAAAGATTTTTACCGGAGTTGATTTACAGATCGCCCGATCAAAAAGCAGTGATGACCTTTTGAATCTGCTCAATAATTATGATTCACGCCTTATGTGTTCTCTTATTCATAAGTTTGGCAGAAGAACTGGTGAAGTAAGCGATCTGGATTACGAAAAATATGTAGAAGAACTAAAAAAAACTATTCCTGCCGGTTTTAGCGTCAAAGACAAGGTATTTGTTTTTGTTGATGAATGTCATCGAACTAATTCGGGAAAACTTCATCTTGCCATGAAATCTATTATGCCGGATTCTGTATTCATAGGTTTTACAGGAACTCCTTTACTTAAAGTAGATAAAGAGCAAAAAACAACAGCTACCTTATTCGGTGGTTTCATCCATACATACAAATTTGATCAGGCAGTTCGAGATGGAGTTGTTCTTGATTTGCGTTATGAAGCAAGAAATGTTTCGCAGGAAGTAAGCAGCAAAGATAAAATTGATGCCTGGTTTGAAGCAAAAACAAAAGGCCTTATGCCAAAAGCGACAGCAGCCTTAAAAGAAAAATGGGCAACATTGCAGCAGCTTTACAGTTCAAAAGACCGTCTTGAAAAAATTGCTTTGGATATAATTTTTGATTTTGAAACAAAACAACGTCTGTGTGATGGCAGGGGAAATGCGCTCCTGGTTGCAGGAAGTATTGCAGAAGCCTGTCGTTATTATGAAATTTTTCAGGAAAAGAATTTTAAGAACTGCGCAATTGTTTCTTCATATAAGCCTAATCGTGGCGAGCTTAGAACAGATTTTTCAAGTACAACAGAAGATTCGGAAAACTGGAAAAAACAGAAAGCATATCTAAAAATGTTAGGCTACGACCCGGATGTTTCTGTTGAAGATGATGATTTTTATAAAAAGATTGAATCCTTTGAAAAACGTGTAAAAGATATGTTTGTAGATGAACCTGCAAACATGCAGCTTTTAATCGTTGTAGATAAATTGCTTACTGGATTCGATGCTCCTCCTTGTACTTACCTTTATATCGACAAGCCAATGCACGACCATGGTTTGTTTCAGGCAATCTGTCGGGTTAACCGTCTGGATGGAGATGATAAAGAGTTTGGTTATGTAGTTGATTACAAGGAGCTCTTTGGAGATTTAAAAGACGCAGTTAATTCATATACAGGAAACGCTCTGAGCGGATTTGATGAAGAAGATATTTCTGGTCTTTTGAAAAATAAACTTGAAGAAGGCAAGAAACGTTTTGAATTCTTGTTGCAGGAACTTGAAACATTGACTGATGATGTTGAGTATCCTCGTGACCAGCTTGCATTTAAGCATTTCTTCTGTGGTGAAAGTGGAACTGTAGATCCTGACAATGACGATGATTTTGCAAAACTCAGAAGCAAAATGTACAAACTTGTTTCAAGTCTTGCCAGAGCTTATGCAGATTTAAAGCCTGCTTTTGATGATGTTGGTTATTCAAAAGAAGAGCAGGAAAAATACAACAGGCTTGTGAAAGAATATATCGATTTAAAAGATGAAATCGGACTTTCTAGCGGCGACTTTATTGATCTTAAGCAATATGACAGTGCAATGCGTCATCTTATTGACAATTATATTTCTGCTTCTGATTCTGAAAAACTTGGAGACATGGAAAACTTTACTCTTCTTGCTTATATTCAGAAAAAGCAGGAAGAAGATTTGAAAAACGGCAATTCTGGATCTGATAACAAACATAAGCCTGCGCAACAAAACGTAGCAGAAACAATTGAAAATAATATCCGCAGAAAAATTATAGAAAAGACTCCTGTTAATCCAAAGTATTATCAGAAAATGTCGGAACTGTTCCAGACTTTGATTGATGAAAGAAAAGAAGAAGTTGCATCATATAAAGAAATGCTGGAAAAATATGCAGGACTTGTAATTCAGATAGAAAATCCAGAACAAAATAATTCTCATCCAGAATCAATCCGTACAAGTCTGGCTCTTTGCGCTTTATACGATAATTTTGGCGAAGATGAAGAATATGCTTTAGCTTTGCATAAAGCGGTTCTTGATACAAAGCAGGATCACTTTAGAGGTGACTTAATTAAAGAGAGACAGATTAAAGGCGGAATTTATCGTGTTGTGCAGAAGTTTATGAACGAAGCAGAGCGTGATGAGCAGATGGCTACTGTTGAAAAAATATACGAAATTGTAAAAGAACAGGCAGAATACTGATGAATATTAATATAAGCGGAATTAATGTTCAAATAAATAAAAAGAATATCAAGAATATGCATTTGTCAGTAAAGCCTCCTCTTGGCAATGTAGTTGTGTCCGCTCCTCTCCTAATGAGCCAGAAGTCCATAGAAAATTTTGTGCGTCTGAATTTTGGCTGGATAAAAAAACAGCAGGAAAAATTTGCAAATCAGCCAAGAATGACAGCTCGTCAATATGTGAGCGGTGAAACTTATTACATTTGGGGAAAGCAATTTTTTTTGGAATTTAAGCCTTCGCAAAAACGCGTTTTTAAGATTGACGGCAACAAAATCATTCTGGAAATGAAAGCAGAATCTACTTCAGAACAAAGAGAACGTTTTGTTCGTGAAGAGTTTAGAAAGATTTTAATTGAACAATTAAACAGGCTTATTCCCAAATGGGAAGAAAGAACAGGTCTTTATTGCGATTCTTTCAAAACAAAATATATGCTTACCCGCTGGGGAACTTGTAATTCAAAGGCAAAAAGAATCTGGATAAATCTACAGATGGTTGAAAAACCTCTGGAATGTCTTGAATATATTATTTTACATGAACTGACTCATTTGAAAGTTCCCAATCATGGCAAAGACTTTATTGCAAATATGGACAAATATATGCCTGGCTGGAAAGACAGAAAGAATTTATTAAACGAACAAATATTAGATTGTTATAAGAAATGATATCTAATAACACCTAGCGTCTTATTACAAAGCCTTGCAATTGCAGGCTTTTTTTATATTAAACTAACAGTTTATATCTTTTATTTATGGACTAAATCGTACTCTTTCATGATGTTGTAGACGCTTGCAGGGCGGACAAAGGCTACATTCTCGTCAATCATCTGCCAGGCAAGGTATCGGTAACCGTACAGTAAGTTCTTGTGGGTGAGGACATATTTTACAACAGCCGTTCTTTCTTCAGGCGTATACCAGTTCAATTTCGGCTATCACTTCGTCCTTCTTTTTGAGCTTTGTTTCAAGCTCTTCGATTTTGCGCCGCTGTGCTTTTTCTGTGATGTCAGGCCTGTGACGGTCAAAAATCATTGCTGCGTTTTCTAGGAATTCCTTCTTCCAGTTGAGGATCATATTCGGATGGACATTATTTTCCTGGGCAACGTCACTGACTGCCTTTCCATCCTGAATAACTGCCATTACCATTTTCAGTTTTTCTTCCGAGCTGAAGTTTCTTCTTGTTCTTCCCATAAGGTGTTTTCCTTTTGTTATTATACACCTTTATTAGCTTTCCTGTTTTAGTCCAAGTTGCGGTTAGGCATTACACAATAATAATAGATTCTTGTGTAAAATTTACTGGAATCAATATTATTTTTAATTTTTATCAGGAGCATATCATTCAATTTATTATATCACGCTATCATAATCATAATGCTGAATAAAATCTTTTGTAAGACGAAACTGGAGTCGGACATGAAAAATGCGATGACTTTTGATGACATTTATCTTTCAAAGGGCAGTGCCGTTAAGCTGGTTTTAAAGGAAATCGATGTTATGGATCTGGAATAGACCTTTTTTTTCAAGACTTAAAAAACTGCGCAATAAATACAATGACGCGCAATCAGGACATGGCAGGCGCATGTCGCCCACCGCGCCCTGAAATTAAAAATTTACGCCACCGTTATCTCTGAATCAATGTTCGCGGTAAAGTAGGTGTTGCCGGGCTTTGTTACAATACTTACACTGTAACTTCCGCTTGCAAGGTCGGCTGGAACTGGAACGTCAACCACGTTTGTGCCACGCCTATTGTAGACTGAAAGGCGTGTAAGGCCGCTTTCGTTTTCAAGGAACATGCCCTGGTTTTCGTCCGTAATGTCAAAGCTAAGGTTGCGTCCGTGTATGCGGAGTGTTTTTCCAGTCGTGACAGAAAGACTTGAGCTTTCGCTTGCATCGCTGTTGAGCGTGGTAATGCGGTAAATTTTTGCTTCTCCGGTGCTGTCTGGCGGAAGCTGCTTGTATTCAAGTTTTGAGCGCACGTTTTTGGCAAGCGTTTCGTTTGCGTTGAACAAGAAGCCTAAGGTGTGGTTGCCTGTTCCGAGCGTAAAGCCGTCCTGAATGTTTGAACAGGTTCCCGTGGCGTTTGCACGGAGAGTTCCGAACGGAAGCGTTACGTTGTAGCCTTTGGCAAGGTATTTTGTAACGATTGTTTCCATTACCGAAAGCATACCAAGGTAGTCTGCTTCGGTAAACGAGGAATTCCAGTCTGCCATTTCTGTTGCGAGCTGGGAAGTTTTGAGCGTTTGTGAGCACGAACTTCTAAAGCAGAAGCTGTCTTTTGATTCATCTGTAATAAGAAGATTCTTTACAGTTTTAATGTTCAGCATAATGTTGCCCTCCTTTGGCAATGTTTAAATGTGGTGGTTGAACTTGTCGAAACCACCTGATTTTGCGATATTTCAGAAGTCATTTCGACAGGCTCAATGACCGTCTTTGACCATCTAAAAATATTTTTTGACAGGGAGAGCCGTTTTGTGATATAATCTTTATGTTCGACAAGAAAAGAGAATCACATTGTGGCTCTCGACCGTGGAAGCTTGTGTAGTAAGTGTTGGCGCATTTACTAAGACAGGCTTTTTTTATACCCATTTCTTCATAGTACCTCCTGTGCATTGAATTTTCGCATAAGGCCTTCCTGAATGCCTTTGAGCATTGTCTTGTCGCCCTTTTCTGCAATCATTCGCCCTATGTGGAACTGCTGTTCCAAAACCATCAAAAGCATTGCAACGCCGGAAAACAAGGTCGCTTCCATTTCTCCAAGGTTGCTCTGCTGTGTGTGCCTGAGCATTATATGGGCAAGCTCATGGAATATAATCTGCATTACTTCTGCCGCAGATTTATTGTCGTTGTAGGCAATCATGCGGCAGGTCGCGCCCGTCTGTGGGTCTGGAAAAATAAGGCATAAGCCTTCGTTCCAAAGCCCTATAGACACCTTTTGCAGTTCCAGAAGATTTTCGCTTTTAAAAGCCGAGTATTCCTTTAACACAATGCCCTTTTTGCGAATCATCTCCATATAGTCAAAGCCTTCCCTGAAATAGCCTTCCTCGCTCAAAAGGTTTACCACCGTAAGGATAATCTGGCTTACTTTCCTGCTTGGAAGCGTTGAGGGCTTTGTAGTACAATCCGTTGTTTTGTCCGTTTGTTCAGTGCAGTTTTCCAATCGTTTACCTCCATGTAATGCTGCATTTTTACACCTCTTGGGCAGTTTTGTATTCATCCATCAGGATTCCCACAAGCTTTTTCTTCTGGTTCAGGCTAAGGTTGTCTTTGCTGGAAGCCAAAAGAATTTCAAGCTGCTCGTAGCCGTAATGGGTGTCGTTGCCCGTAAGGTAGTCGCTTGTTGTGTTAAGTGCATTTGCGATATTCGCAAGCACATCTGTCCTGGGCAGTCTTCCGCTGGTCATGTAGCGGCTGAATGCTGCCTCTGTAATACCGCAAAGCTCGCACAGTTTTTTCTGCGAGAAGCGGTTTTCCTTCATTAAATCTTTCACCCTCCTTGAAAAAATGTTTTCCATTGCCTCTGCCATATTAGCCACTCCTATAAAGGCTAGAATTACGAAACCTTGCGGGGTTTCCTTTGCTTGTAGGGCGGGAGCAGATTTGTTCGCCTTACATACATTAAATTATTATACTTTTGGTGAATTGTTAAGCGGAGTATAATAAAAAATTCGCCGAAAGTATAATTATTAGCTTGTATTGTGCCATAAAGTCCTGAGCGGCGGTCAGCAAAATGTTTTTGTACATGCAGGATAATGTTCCGCGGCGTTCGGGAAAGTGTTGTGCGACGGTTAGGGGAATGTTTTTGTGCGGAGAGGATTTTGTGGACGAGGCGGGAGGAGTAATGCGCAATTTGAAATGACTAATGCACAATGGATTTTTTTTAATTCCCCAGGTTAATATATTGCAATTATAGGATAATATGGCGAAATTACGGATTAAATATTTTGAGAAGGTTTTGATTCAGAAGATGGTTTTATAGACTTTAGTAAATTAACTCTTTTTATTGGTGGCCAGGGAACTGGAAAAACAACCGTCGGAAAGAAATGTCCTTTCTGTAGTAAAGAACATTGAAGAACTTGATAACCTTCCGCCAATGCTTCGTCTTTTAAGAAGAAGATATTTGCAGGGGAGTGAGAATTTAAAAGGTGATGGAAGTTTTAACCTTCCGCTTTCTGGTTACAAGGCTCTTGTAAATAAATCAAACGGAGAAACTTTTATTTTGGAAGAAAAATCTGGGAGAGCAGTTCCTCTTGTGTGTGCCTCCAGCGGATTATGGTCAATTGTTCCATCTGCATTGGTAACATCGTATCTTGCTGCACAGTCAGAATTGGAAAGGTTCATGACATCTGGAATTTCAAAGAGCGTTTCAAATGGAACTCTTGCCGAAATAACAATGGTTGCGAATAAATATACAGATTCATTTTTTCTAAATGTTGTGGAAGAACCAGCGCAGAATCTGTTTCCAGAATCGCAGATGAAAAATTTGGCTTTTTTGCTGGAAGCGGAAATGTTAATGATGAAAACAAAATTGTGATGACGACACACAGTTCCTATGTGCTTTCATATATAACATTAGCTGCAAAAGCGTATGAACTTATGAACAAAGGTGTTAAATGTGATTTCAGCACGCAAAAACAAAACGAACGGCAATAGGAACGCTGCTAAGTAATGACCAGTTTGCAATGAACAATGTGTAATCCCTTTATTCTCTTGGACATTTGCTGTCCTGGGAGATTCAATTTGTCTCGCTGACTTAATCAAAAAAATATGCTATTATTCTTATTGAATTGAAAAAGCGAAGAGTTGGATAATGGGCAATTTTTACTGCATTTGGGTTAGAACCGGTTTTGAAAATAAATTTATAGAAAAAGTACAAGCTGTCTTTGATTCTTTTCCAGAGGAGAAGAATGGCAGGCTTCATTGTGTTGGAAAGCAGATGAGGTTAAAAAGCGGCAAGGAATATATTGATCCGTTGCTTCCAGGTTATGTTTTCTGGGAAACAAATAATCTTTCCCGGGCTCAGAACGTAAGGGATGAAGAAGGTTTTATTGATTTTCTTCCCCATGATAATGGAATGAAACCGCTTTCTGCAAAAGATACCGACCTTGTGACTTCATTTTTAAAATATGGAAGCGTTATTCCTGTTGTAAATGTCCAGTTTGATGTAAACGACAGGATTGTAATTGTAGACGGATTGTTCAAGGGAATGGAAGGCTTTATTACGGATGTGAACAGGTCTAATAAGCGCATAAATTTTGAAGTTACGCTTATGGACGGAAAGCGGATTTTAAGCCTGTCGTATCAGGAAATTCAGAAAAAGTAAAATTCCGATTGTTCATAATTTGAATGTTGACAACCTAAGATAATACATCGTATTATAATATAGTTAAAGGCAACCATTGTTTGACGCGGAGTTTGGTTGAAGCACGTAGTCAAGTGGTGAACAGTTCCATTGCAGGGTAAGGTCTGAAATAACGACTGCTTGCCAATGGAGAGAGTGTCTTTAAAATATAGTCTATAAATTTAATCCCATACAATAAATCAAAGAAGGCAAGTAATGATTAAGGTTTCTCGTGGATGCTGCGGAGCAGAAGAGCTTGCGCAGGTAAAAGAAGCATTTGAATACGGCTATTTTGGTCTTGCATACAAAGTAGAAGAATTTGAAAAAGCAATTGCTGAATATCTTGTAACAGATAGAAATGTTGTTGCTACAAATACTGGTACTTCAGCACTTCATCTTGCGCTTGCAACACTTGGTATTGGTGAAGGTGATGAGGTGATTCTTCCGTCATTTACATTTGTTGCAACTGCTCAGACTATTTCTGAAACCGGAGCAACTCCGGTTTTCTGTGATGTTCATCCGGATACATTTCTTCTTGATTTGGAAGATGTGAAAAGGAAAATTACTTCAAGAACCAAAGCAATCATTCCTGTTCATTATGCAGGTCGTCCTTGTGATATGGAATCGCTTCTTAAGATAAAAGAAGATAAAGGTATTCGCATTATTGAAGATGCAGCCCATGCATTTGGTTCGTTTTACAAAGGAAAGAAAATCGGTTCCTTTGGCGATATAACTTGTTTTTCTTTTGATTCAATAAAGGTAATGACTTGTGGTGAGGGTGGAGCAATTGTTAGCGACGATCCAGTCTTTGCTGACCTTGCAAAACAGAAGCGTCTTCTTGGAATAGACCGCAAGACAATGCATGTCAAAGACTGGAAAAAACGCAGCTGGGTATATGATGTTCCGAGTCAGGGCTATCGTTATCATATGAGTAATATCAATGCTGCGATTGGACTTGCTCAGATAAAAAAAGTAAACTTATTCATTGCTCGTCGTCGTGAGATTTGTCATTTGTACGATAAAAATCTCAAAGGTCTTTCTGGCATTGAATGTATGCCTGCTTCTTATGATGAAATAACCCCTTTTATGTATGTAATTCGTGTAAAAAATGGAAGACGAAACGAACTTAAAACATATCTTATGGAACATGATATTGAATCAGGAATTAGTTATATTCCATGTCATCATTTTAGTCTTTATAAAGGATGTAATGCGAATCTGCCTATAACAGACAATATTTATGAGGAAATCCTTTGTCTTCCGATTCATTATGATTTGAAGGATGAAGATGTTGTTACAGTTTCTAATACTATTAAAGAGTTCTTGAATAAATAATTAGATGGCTTCTGAGTCAATTTCAAAATCTGTAATCTGGCAGTTGATTGGAAAATTTGCGCTGCAAGGAGTTGCTTTTTTTACAACACCAATATTCACACGAATATTGACACCTGAAAACTATGGAACGATTGCTTTGTATACTTCTTGGTCATCAATTTTGATGGTCATATTAAGCTTGCAAACTTTCGGTGCGATAGCTACTGCACGCATTCGCTTTTCAAAAGAAGAAATGCCTGCGTATCTTTCAAGTACGCTATCAATTTCCGTGATTGCGTATGCGATTTTCTTTTGTGTAATTATTGGTTTTCGTGGTTTTTTTTCAAAATTATTTGGATTAGATGAAACTTTAGTTTCATTACTTTTGCTTCATTCTTTCGCAAGTTATGTAATAGCATTTTTTGTTGCATATCTTGACCAGCACAAAAAAGTTGTTCAATCGAGTCTGATTTCGGTAAGTTCAACAATTTGTTCGATTGCTCTTGCTTTAATTTTTGTTCTTAATTTTGAGAATAAAGTTTATGGAAAAGTATTCGGACAGGCTATACCTATAGTAATCTTTGGTACAATAATACTCCTTGTAATTTATTTACGGGGAAGATGTTTCTGGAATAGTTCATATAATAAGTATTGTCTGCTGCTTACTATGCCACTTGTCGTGCATGGCTTGGGGCATATGGTTTTTACACAAGCTGATAGAATCTTGTTGCAGCGTTTCCAGCGCGAAAGTGTACTTGGAATTTATAGCGTTACATATTCTTTATGTAGTGTACTTTCAATTATTTTTGCTGCAGTAAATACTGCATGGGTTCCATTTTATTACGACTTTAAAAAAACAAATAATATCGAAGCGATACGCGAGCATTCAAAAAGATATATAAAACTTATTACATTAATGTTTATAGGTTTTATTCTTCTTTCTTTTGATGTTTTTAAGTTGATGGCACCAGAACCTTATTGGAATGGTATTAAGATTATTCCAATTTTTGTCGCATCCTTTTATTTTTCATATTTATATCATTTTCCTGTGAATTTTGAATATTATCATGAAAAAACAAAATTGATACCTGTTGCAACTATTATTGTAGCAATAATAAATATTATTCTGGATGTTTTTTTAATACCACGCTATGCAGCATTTGGAGCTGTTTTTGCAACAATGATTTCACAGGTGCTTTTATTTACATTTCATTTTGTTGTTTCTAGATTTCTTATAAAAGAAAGGTTTGATTATAAAATAACTTTCTTCCTTATCCCTGCATTTATTGTAATGATTTTTGTAGGTATAAGCTATTTTCTTATAGATTATCAATATATACGCTGGCTATTGTTTGTACTTGTGGCTGCATATGTCTCTTATGATGTTCTGAAACATCGGAGTATTTTCTAGTAGGTATATTAAAATGAATTATCATCTCATTAACATGCAGGTTCATGGTGACCGGAGAGGAAAATTAATTTCTTTGGAAGGTATGAAAAACGTACCTTTTGAAATCAAACGCATTTATTATATGTTTGATACTCTTCCAAACGAATCTCGTGGTTTTCATGCTCATAAAGAACTTGAACAGGTTATTATTGCTATGGATGGAGCATGCCGATTTATTCTAGATGATGGAGAAAAACGTGAGCAGGTGCTTTTGAATCGGCCTGATGTTGGTCTGTATATAGGAAAAAACATGTGGCGTGAAATGCATGATTTTTCTTATGGCTGTAAGTTAGTGGTTTTAGCCAGTGAATACTACGATGAGAAAGAATATATCAGAAATTATGATGATTTTTTGAATATTATAAAAGATAATGGGGGGGGGTATAACTGTAAAGTAGTTTTCATATCTGCCTCTTCCTATGACCTTGCGTTATAGGAGGCTGATTATGGAACTTTGTAGACTCTTAAACTTCACAGAAAAAGGTGATGACAGAGGAAAGCTTGTCATTGTCGAAGGAAATCAGGACGTGCCTTTTGAAATAAAACGTCTATTTTATATCTACGGATCTGATCGTGATGTTGTACGTGGTAAACATGCAAATCGTGACTCTGAGTTTGTACTTATAAATGTAAGCGGAACCTCTAAGGTTATGGTTACAGATGGTAAAGAAAAGCAAATCATTGAGCTTACAAAACCTCGACAAGGTGTCTATCTTCCAAAGTTAGTTTGGAAAGAAATGTATGATTTCTCTCCGGATTCAGTTTTGTTGTGTTTAGCATCAACTCATTATGACGGAAATGAATATATACGAGATTATGATGAATTTCTTAAGTTGGATTTAAAATGATTCATAAATTATCAGACGTACAATCAAATACTATTGGAAAAGATACAAACATCTGGCAGTTCTGTGTCGTCCTTCCAAATGCTAGAATTGGCGATAATTGCAACATCTGTTCAAATGTATTTATTGAGAACGATGTTATTATTGGAAATAATGTAACTGTAAAATGTGGTGTTCAGCTTTGGGATGGTGTTACAGTTGAGGACAATGTATTTATTGGTCCAAATGTAACTTTTACGAATGATTTGTATCCTCGCTCAAAGCAATATCCAGAAAAATTTTATAAGACAATAATAAAAAAAGGTGCAAGTATAGGCGCAAATGCGACAATTATTTGTGGCCATACAATAGGTGAAAATGCAATGATAGGTGCAGGAAGTGTTGTAACAAAAGACGTTCCATCCGGAGAACTCTGGGTAGGCAATCCTGCAAGATTTATCAGAAAAATAGAAGGTTAAAAATATGCAAGTACCATTTCTCTCATTAAAAGACATTACAGAAAAATATAAAGACGAATTGCATGAAGCAGTTCTTCGTGTAACTGATAGTGGTTGGTATCTTCAGGGAAACGAGAACAAGAAGTTTGAAGACGATTATGCACGATATATCGGTACAAAATACAGTGTTGGAGTTGCAAATGGACTTCAGGCATTGGAGTTGATGATTCGTGCATGTAAGATTTTGTATAAATGGAATGATGGTGATGAGATTATTGTTCAGGCAAATACATATATTGCGACCATACTTGCAATTTCTCAGAACAATCTAAAACCAGTGTTACTTGATCCGAATACAGATACATTGGAACTTGATTCAGAAAAAATTGAAAAGGCAATAACATCAAAAACACGCGCTGTAATGTTAGTTCATCTTTATGGACGTTGCCTTTATAATGAGAAAATTGATGATATTTGTAAAACTCATGGCTTGAAGCTTTTCGAAGATAATGCTCAAGCTCACGGCTGTATGTACAATGGCAAGAAAACTGGTTCTTTTGGAACTGTTGCTGCACATAGTTTCTATCCAGGAAAAAATCTTGGTGCTTTTGGAGATGCTGGTGCAATTACAACTGATGATGAAGAAATTGCAAATCTTGTTCGTGTACTTGGAAATTACGGTTCATCAAAAAAATATGTATTTGATTATATAGGGGAAAATAGTCGTCTTGATGAAATTCAGGCTGCTGTTCTTGATGTAAAACTCAAACATCTTGATGAGGATAATAATCGCCGTAAACAGATTGCAAAGATGTATTATGAGGGAATAAAAAATCCTATTATTAAATGGCCTTCTGTAAAATCTGATGAAAGTAATGTTTTTCATATTTTTCCTGTATTCTGCGAAAAGCGTGATGAATTACAGAAATATTTGAAAGACAATGAAATTGGAACTCTTATTCATTATCCAATCCCACCACATAAGCAGAAGTGTTATAAGGAATGGAATGAAGTCAGTTTGCCTGTAACAGAGAGAATTCATGAACGTGAGTTATCTTTGCCGATGAGTCCGTGTTTGACGGATGAACAGGTTCAGTGGGTGGTTAAGGCTATAAATAGTTTTATTTATTAAGGAGTTTTCTAATGTATAATTATATTTTGGTTAATGGGTATTTTGCTACAGGTGCGAGTGCTGTAGTAGATTATCTAAAGGAATTTGATGGAGTTTTTACACCAGATTGTGAGTTTCGTATTCTGAAGGATCCTCATGGTATCATAGATTTAGATACTATTCTTAATGGAAATAATGATGTTCTTAATGAAGATATGGCATTGAGAGAATTTGCTACTTTTTCAAAGAAATATATAAAAACAGGAGTTCGTTTTCAACCTTTTGGATTAGGATATGAAAATTTTTATGGTAAAAACTTTTATAAAATAACAGAGAGTTATATAGAAAGTCTCATAGATTGTAAATATCGCGGACATTGGTGGTATTTAGATATTTTAGAGCCTTATCACAAATATATAATTCATAAGGTTTTTAGAAAACTTAAAATATATGACGATAGAAAAAAGTCATATATGTATTTTCGAAATCGAGATGAATTAGATTTTATAGAAAAAACAAGAAATTATATAAATCAAATATTTGATGATTTATTCTCTAACGAAAAGAAAAATGACTATATTGTGCTTGAACAAGCTGTTGCTGCTAATCAGCCAGGATTGGCTCAAAGGTATTTTCCTGGTAGCAAAGTTATAGTAGTAGATAGAGATCCTCGTTCTGTCTACTATGAAAGTAATACAAGGTTATCTTCAACTTTGGGGCAAATGGGGCAATATGTAAATAACACAAAAAACTATTCTCTATTTGTTGATTATTACAAGAAATGTCGGCAAGAATCAAAATATAAAGGGGATTGTTTTAGAATACAATTTGAAGATTTTGTTCTTGATAGAAATGATATTAGAAAAAAATTGCTTGAATACGTGGGTATTACAGAAGACAAACATATAAGAAAAGAAGAGTTCTTTAAACCAAATGTTTCTATTAAAAATATTGATGTTTGGAAACATTATGATTATGACGATGCCTATAGATTTTTAGAAAAGGAATTAACAGATTATTTATACAATTATTAATTAATAGGGAGAAAAAAATGGCAGTTGCAATAATCATTGCAGGTGGTTCTGGTACAAGAATGGGACAAGATATACCCAAACAGTTTATTAATATTTATGATAAACCCATACTTCTTTATACTTTGGAGGGATTTCAAAAGCATCCTTTGATTGATGCCATTGAAGTTGTCTGTCTTGATGGATGGCATGATATTCTTCGAGCTTATGCTAAGCAATTTAATATTAGCAAATTAAAATGGATAGTATCAGGCGGTAGTTCTGGTCAGGAATCTATACGAAATGGTGTATATAATCTTGAAGGAAAAGTTTCTGAAGATGAAATTATAGTAATTCATGATGGAATTAGACCTCTTGTTGAAGAAACTGTTCTTACTGATGTAATTAGAAAATCGCAACAATATGGAAATGCAGTTACTTCATTGCCTTATAATGAACAGATTTTTGTAGTTGATGATGAATTAAGTACAATAAAATATATTCCGCGTGAAACTCTTCGAAGAGTTTCTACTCCACAGGCATATAGATTTGACCTTTTAGATAGTAAATATCATGAAGCATTTGAAAAAAAAATTGGTATTTATGGATCACATTATACAAATACGATGATGGTAGAGTTAGGTGTAAGATTATATTTTGCTTCTGGTTCAGATAAAAATATAAAACTTACGACAAAAGATGATTTAGAAATGTTTAAAGCTTATCTAAAAACAGAAAAAGACAATTGGTTAAAATGAAAAGGATTTGTTAATGAATCTGTATGAAAATTACTCATATATGGAAGATGTACGTGAAGTTGCAGCTTTAGATTTACCATGGGGAAAATTACAAGGCAAAAGTATAATGCTTTCTGGAGCTACAGGTCTTCTTGGAAGTTTCTTTATTGATGTGATTATGGAGAAAAATATTTCTTCTAGCTTAAATTGTAAAATTTATGCACTTGGAAGAAATGAAGAACGGGCTAAGAATAGATTTTGTAAGATATATGATAATGAAAATTTTATTTTTATTCCTTATGACATAAACAAATCTTTCATAAGAGGAGATATTGGTGTTGTAGATTATGTTCTTCATCTAGCATCTAATACACATCCAGTTCAATATTCTAATGACCCAATCGGAACTATTATTACAAATATAGTTGGGCTAAAAAATTTGCTTGATTTTTCTACAGACCATAAATCTACACGTTTTGTTTTTGCCTCTTCTAATGAAATTTATGGAGAGAATCGTGGAGATGTTGAATTTTTTAATGAGGATTATTGTGGTTATATAGACTCTAATACAATGCGTGCTGGCTATCCTGAAAGTAAAAGATGTGGCGAAGCTTTATGTCAAGCATACAAAGTTCAAAAAGGTTTAGATATTGTTATTTCTAGATTTACCCGTTCTTATGGACCTACAATGTTGATGTCTGATACAAAAGCAATAAGTCAATTTATTAAGAAAGGCATTGAAGATGAAAATATTGTATTAAAATCAAAAGGAACTCAATATTACAGTTATACATATATGGCCGATGCTGTGTCTGGTTTAATTACAATACTATTAAAAGGAATGAGTGGGGAGGCATATAATATTGCCGACAAAGAAAGTGATATTATGTTAAAGGATTTAGCAGAAATAATTGCAGAAATTAATGGGAAACAAGTTGTATATGAAATTCCAGATGAAATTGAAGCAGCTGGTTATAGCAATGCAACCAAGGCTAGGCTTAATGGTTGTAAATTACAACAACTTGGTTGGAATCCTAAATATAATATAAGAACAGGAATAAAACGAACAATAAGAATTTTGAAAGATTGTTATTGTAAGTAACTCGAGTAAAAATATTCTTCATTAGTAAACAATACTGTATATGTCGAATAATATATCAAAAAATTTGAAACAATAATAAGTAATATAACTTCCAATAATCTTTGGTGTTGGAAATATTGTACAAAAACGCAATTGAATTATGGAATACATTTGCATTATTTTCAATGTAAATTAATTGGTAAAATAAAATGACAGTAATTTTTAATGATACTCTCGGTGTCTTTGGTGGGTCGCATACGCTTATGTTGCGTATGTGTCGTTGGCTTTGTTCACATAATTATAATGTATCAATTTTTTGCATAAGTGCTTCAAACACAGAAATTGTTGGGGCAATGAAAGAAATTGGCGTTTCAATCGAAGTTATAGGCAACTTTGACTTGAAACTTCTGAGAAATGCTCTTAACAAAGTTGTTACACAGGATTCTGATGTAAAAATTATAAACTTTACATTGGAAAAATGGCTGAATGTTGAATGTGTAAAGCGAATGTATGGCTTTACAGTACAGAATTTGATTTATGATATTCATCCGGCAATCTTTTATAAAGGCGATGGGCTTCCTTTTGCAGTTTTACGAAAACATGCACGTAAGGAATTCCGCCGTATAGTTCTTTGTGCTCATGATAATAATGCAATCGTATCTATGGAAGAGACTAATGTAAAGTCTGTGCGTAATTATTATGGTTATGGAAATGAGTATAATCCGCCGATACTGAGTCTTCCAATGATTTGCGAACGAAATGAACATTGCGAAGATATTATAAAATCAGGTTTCGATTCAAATCTCATAATGACAGCAACAAGAGCAGATTTTCCTTTTAAGGGATATTTGATGGGACTTGTTGATGATTTTGTCGAATTGAAGAAAAAATATCCAGAGTTAAAAATGCTGATTGTTTCGGCTGGTAATGATTTACCAAAATTAAAAGATAAAATCGCTGAACTTGAAGACAATATTAAAAATGATATTAACGTTCACGGTTGGGTTACTTATCCAGAACTAATTGAGCTTATGAAAAAATGCAAAGTTTTTGTTGGAATGGGAACAACAATTCTTGATGCTGCTTTACAATATAAGATAGTAGTTTCGTCTGCTTTTAATACGCTTGAACATAAATCGTGTGGTTTCTTTTCTGATAATCCATTTATTCTTGGACCTGTTGAATCTGATTGTTCTCCAGCATTGGAATATCTGGACAGTGTTTTGAAAATGGATTTTGACGAATATAAAACAAAATGCCATCAAAGTTTTGAGGCTGTATATAATAATTATAATATAGATACTATGATGCCAGCTTTGCTTGCTCAGAATGAAAAATCTTCAGATTGTATTTTAACCTGGGGAGAAGTACAGGAGCATCGTTTGAATCTAATTGTAAATAAAATCAGATTCAGAAACAAAGTAGATAAAAATGATTACACAGAAGTTATAGCCTCAAATAAATAATATCAAATATAATATTTTTCGGAGTTTCTATTATGAAAGCTGTAATTCTTGCAGGCGGTTTTGGAACTCGAATTTCTGAGGAAAGTCAGTTCAAACCTAAACCAATGATTGAAATCGGTGGTATGCCAATTATCTGGCACATAATGAAGTTGTATTCTTTTTATGGAATCAATGAATTTATCATTTGTGCAGGATATAAGCAGGAAGTTATAAAAGAATGGTTCGCAAATTATTTCCTGCACACCAGTGATATCACTTTTGACTTTACAAAAGGTAATGAGATGATTGTTCATAACAAGCACTCAGAGCAATGGAAGGTGACTGTTGTTGATACAGGCCTTGACGCTGGAACTGGTGGCCGCTTAAAAAAAGTTCGCGAGTACATAGGAACCGAGCCTTTCTTTATGACTTATGGTGACGGTGTTTCTGATGTAAATATTAAAGAGCTTCTTGCTTTCCATAAAGAACATAAAAAACTTGCGACTATTACTAGCATTCATCCAAGTGGACGTTACGGCAATATTGATTTTGATGGTGACAAAGTAGTTTCTTTCCGTGAGAAAAGTTCTCTTGATGTAGGTTGGATTAACGGTGGTTTTATGGTGCTTGAACCTAAAGTTCTTGATTTTGTGAAAGATGACAGCGTGATGTTTGAGCAAGAACCAATGGAAAAAATCGCTGAATCAGGCGAGATGGTCTGCTTTAAGCATACAGGTTTCTGGCAGTGTATGGATACTTTGCGTGATAAGCAGAAACTTGAGGCTCTTTGGGCTGAAAACAAAGCTTCGTGGAAACTGTGGAAATAATGTCTTCTGGTAGAATTTCACAATTAATTCTTGAATTGCAACAGGAGTTGCAGAAAGAAAACATAAATCCTTGTGACGGATTACCGGAAGATTTATTTCTTTTTTCGACAACACTGGCTCCTGTTGCAAATGTAGATTTGTTTATTACAGATACAGAGAGACGAATTTTGCTTTCCTGGCGTGATGATGAACATTACGGGAAAGGCTGGCATGTTCCCGGCGGTTGTTTAAGAATCAAGGAGACAATGGAATCTCGGATTCAAAAAACAGCAGTCAAAGAGTTGGACTGTGAAGTTTCATATAATTCGCAACCATTACTAGTAAAAGAATTGATTTTAAAAAATGAGCGTCCTTGGCTAAAGAATCAGCTGGAGCGTTCTCATAATATTTCACTTCTTTTTGATTGCAAGTTGCCTCAAGGTTATGCAATTCAAAATGATTCAAAAGATGAGCGTACATCAGGTTTTCTAAGATGGTTCGACTATGTACCAGAAGATTTGCTTGATGCTCACAAAGATATATATGGTGAATTTTTAACAAACTGGTTTAATAAGGAGTAAAATTTTGGCTTTTAACAACGTATACAAAAACAAAAAAGTTCTGATTACCGGAAATACAGGCTTCAAAGGAAGTTGGCTTTCTACTTGGCTTACAATGCTTGGAGCAGAAGTATATGGTTATTCACTTAGTGTTCCAACGGAACCGGCGATGTATAAAGTATTGGATTTGGAACACAAAATCAAAAATAAATTCGGCGATATTCGGGACAAAGAAACTTTTAATGAATATGTTCAAAATGTAAAGCCAGATTTCATTTTCCATCTTGCGGCTCAGGCTATTGTTTCAACTTCTTATAAAGAACCTTTTGATACAATTACAACAAATGTTGTTGGAACTGCTAGTGTTCTTGAAGCTATCCGTAATATCTCATGGGATTGTACTTGTGTACTAATTACAAGCGATAAAGCATACAACAATGTTGAATGGATTTGGGGCTACCGAGAAACTGATGAAATGGGGGGAAAAGATGTTTACTCTGGTTCAAAAGGTGCCGCAGAACTCACAATTCGCTGCTATTGGAATTCATTTATCAAGGATATGAAGAACATTAAGTTTGGTGTTGCTCGTGCCGGAAACGTAATTGGTGGTGGAGACTGGGCTAAAGACCGCATTATTGTAGATTGCGTAAAAGCTTTCTCGAAAGGAGAAACTGTAGAAATTCGTAGCCCTAATGCAACACGACCTTGGCAACATGTTCTTGAGCCATTGAGTGGTTATCTTACTCTTGGACAGAATCTTTATGAAGGAAAATCCGAGAATGGAGAGGCTTATAATTTTGGCCCTCGTGCAGAACAGACAAAAACTGTATTTGAACTGACTCAAGATTTGGCTGAAAATTGGGGAATAGATAAATCAAAAGCTTCAAGAATTACAGGTAATATTCCTTTTGAAGAGGCTAAGCTCCTCAAACTTAACTGCGATAAGGCTTTAGCATATTTACACTGGCATTCAACCTTACATTACGAACAGTGTGTAAAAGTAATTGCAGAGTGGTACAAGGCATATTATGAAAAGTCTGGCGAAGATATGTATGCACTTACTAAAAAGCAGATAGAATTCTATATGAATGAAGCTGCAGATCAGAAATTGGAGTGGACAAAATAATATGATAGATGGCGTTACACTGCATGAAGAAAAACAAATTACCGTGCCAAAAGGTAATATTTTTCATGCAATAAAATCAAACAGCGAGGGTTTTTGTGGTTTTGGGGAAGCATATTTCTCTCAGATAGAGCATGGAGCAATTAAAGGTTGGAAACGTCATAACCGCTATACGCTCAATATTGTTGTTCCTGTAGGTGCTATTCGTTTTGTTATTTATGATGACAGAGAAGGCAGCAAGACATATGGGCAGTTTGAGGATATTGTTATTTCAGTGAAGGATAATTACAAACGCCTTACTATTGCTCCTGGCCTTTGGATGGCTTTTCAGGGAATTGGGGAAGGCATTTCTATGCTTATGGATGTTATTCCTGAGATTCATGCTGAAGATGAAGCTGACAGAAAAGGACTTGGGGAAATTGAGTTTAATTTTTAACAGGGACATAAATGAGACGAATTATTGATTATAAATTACGTGATTTCGCTTTTTTCTGTCTAATTGTATTTTTTATTGATTCTGTGTTACATTTTGGACGACATGTAGGAGGGGGAAACCTTTTAAGGTCGGCACTTATGCTTTTTCTGGTTTTCTCTTGCATGTATTTTTTTATTCAGAATAAAAATATTTTTTCTTCTTTTTATACACAAGTTTTATTCATTTTTTACTTTCTTTTAATTATTGCTTATGTAAAGGCCGCTATATTTAATCAAAACATGGAAATTGCAAATGAATTTGTTATCTATTATATTTATCTTTTTTTCTTTCCTTGTCTTGCATATTCTGTCAATTCCAAAAGGACTCTGTATGTTTTATTTCATACAGTCACTTGGATAGGAACTGTAGTATCCATATGTTGTTTTTTGTTAGTTGTAACTGCATTAATTAGTCCAAGCATATCAAAATTAATCTTAGGGTTTATGGAGAATTTTGATTTAGGTTTTGCTGTAGGTGTTAGTAATGGAGTTATGCGTTTCATAAGTACTGCTGTGACTGTTCAAATAATAGCATATTTTTTCTCATTACTTTTTTTATTTCGGAGTAAAAATTTATTCTATATTGTTCCTATAATTATTAATGGAATATCGATTTTTATAACTTTTACACGTGGGCTTTGGCTAGGTGTGTTTATAGGTACGATATACTTTCTAATAGAATATAAATTTTCAAATTTTAGAAAAAATAAGAAACTAAGAAGAATAATACGAGTTAGTATTTTATTAACTATTATTTCTATTTTTGCATTATATACATTTAATTCTGATATTATAGGATTTGCAATAGAACGAGTGACAGGTGGACATGGAACAAAAGGAAGTGATGACTTTAGGAAAAATATGGCTAAAATGTTATACGATTTGATATGTAAGCATATTTTTTGGGGGAATGGGGCCGGAGCCCATATTGACTTGCGAGATGGTAGAGTAGAGATGACTTTTCATGATATAGCGTCCAAAATAGGAACAATAGGATTACTAATATTCATGCTACCATTCCTTACAATGTTTTTTGCAAAGAAAGTAAACAATAAATACTCAGAATTTAGGCTTGTCCAGATTTGTTCTTTAAGTGCTTTAATTTCTATAGTTGTAGCAACAAATACTAACCCATATTTTATTACTTCGTTTGGTCTTTTCCTATATAGTCTATGTATGAGAATTTATTCCTATAAGCGATTTCCTTTGTCTGGTTTTAATTTAGGAGAAGCAAGATGAATATTTCAGTGGCAATGGCTGTATATAATGGCGAAAAATTTATAAAAAAACAGATAGATTCAATTTTGATACAATTGAAAGAAAATGATGAACTTATTATATCTTATAATGAATCTAGTGATAATACTGAAGCGATTGTAAAAGAGTATATAAATAGTGACCCAAGAATAAAGTTTTATGTCTGTGAGAAAAAAGGAGTTTTAAGCAATTTTGAAAATGCAATTGGCAATTGTCATAATGAGATAATATTTCTTTCAGACCAAGATGATATATGGGTCAACAATAAGGTTGCCACAGTTTTGGAATATTTTAGAGATGAAAAAATTGGTGGTATTATTCATGATTGTATTTTTATAGATTGTTATGATAAAGAATGCAAGTTGCAACCTAAATTTCAAAAAAATAGAAAGCTGTATATTCCTGAAATTCTGATAAAGAACCCGGTACAAGGAAGTTGTTTAGCTTTTAGAAAAAAGTTTACAAATAGATTGTTACCATTTCCAAATACAATACCTATGCATGATAGTTGGATAGGTATGATGTTGATTCATTACTCTTCTTTATTGTTTATAAATGAGAAACTGTTATTATATCGTCAACATGACAATTCGGTAACGAAAAGACATCATGCATCTATAAAAAAAATGTTTTTTGATAGATGCAATCTTTTGTTTGCATATTTTAAACGTATATATAGAGTTTAGAGGAGGCTAAGATAATTATATGAACGAAAATCCATTGGTAACAGTATTAATACCTGTTTATAATAGACCATCAGTAATAAATACAATTAATAGTATACTTACACAATCTTATAGAAATTTGGAGATTCTTGTTATTGATAATGCTTCAACTGATAATACAGTGGAAGTAATTAAATCATTGAGAGATGAAAGAATTAGATTGATAGTAAATGAAAACAATCTTGGTCAAACTGGTTCTATGAATCGTGGTTTACAATTGGCTAAAGGAAAATATATAGCTCGAATTGACTCCGATGATATCGCCACTCCAGATAGAATAGAATTGCAAGTAAAATTTTTAGAATCCAATGAAGACTATGTTTTGGTAGGTTCATGGATACAATATATTTCTGATGATGATGTTCTGGGTGGAGTTGTAAAAACGTGTACAACAGATGAGGGCCTTCGGTTTATGCAAACATTTTTCTGTGGCATACATCATCCAACTGCAATGTATCGGACTGATATTATTAAAGATATTGGTATTGAATATGACCCAAATATCTCAATGGCTGAAGACTATGATATGTGGAGAAAACTACTTAAATATGGGAAGGGATTAAACATTGGCAAAGTTTTGGTTTATTATAGAAGAGGTTGCAATAATGATAGTATAAAACATTTAAAGGAAATGATACAAGAAACTCGTCTTGTACGCAGGAAAGTCTGTTCTGATTTAGTATTATCTGACAATATGAAAAAAAGGTTAGAAAAAGCACTTTCTATCGCAGAGAAAGATAGACAAACTTTAATAGAAGCAATTTCTTATTTCTCGTTTATGCTCTCATTTTTCAAAAAAAGTATAAAACGAGAATCGCCTGATTATCCTATTTTACATAAATATATATATCAAATGTCGTATGGAACTTGCATACAAAATAGTAATGCATTATGGGCATTGCCATTGCAGTTGCTATATAATTCTCTAAGAAAGAAAATGCATTAATTGAATAAGAGTCAAGTATCTATGAATAAAAAACTATTTATCATTTCCTGTTTTGATGAATACCAAAGTCGTAATAAATTTGTCGAACAATATTTTGTAGAGCAAGGTTATCAAGTCAAAACTTTCATTTCCAATTTTCATCATCAGAAGAAAGAGTTTCTCAAAGCAGCTCCACGAGATAATGTGGAGTTGATACATACTGTTGCTTATTCAAGAAATTTTTCTTTCGCTCGCATAAAAAATCATTATTTGTTTGCAAAAAAAGTAGCGAATATCGTAAAAGCAGAAAAACCTGATGTTGTATATGCAAATATTCCTCCAAATTTTGTTTCCTGGTATTTGGGGAAATGCCGCAAAAGAGGATTTGTGCAGAAACTTATCTTTGATGTTTACGATATGTGGCCGGAGACTATGACATTTGGAAAGTCTTCTTTGCTGCTTAAATTACCATTTAAACTATGGTCTTTTATTCGAAATAAAAACATTAATTATGCGGATTTGACTATAACAGCTTGCCAACTTCATGAAAAGATATTGGAAAAACAAGGTGTAGAGAATCTTAAAACTTTGCATTTGTTAAAAGAAAAAAAACTTTCAGTTGATGTAATACCAAAAGATTATGATTTATCAGAAATTAAACTTTGTTATCTAGGTTCTGCAAACAATATCATTGATATTGATATGATTTGTAAGGTTATAAGCGAAATAAAAAAATATAAAAATGTACATTTATCATTTATTGGCAGTGGCGAAAATAAGGATTATTTTTTGCAACGGGTAAAAGAAGCTGGATGTGGAGTAACTGATTATGCCGCAATATATGATGATAATGAAAAAGAAAAAATACTGCTACAATGCCATTTTGGACTTAATATAATGAAGCCACAAGTTTGTGTAGGACTTACATTAAAATCTTTGGAATATTTTTCCTGTGCACTTCCAATAATTAATACAATTCCTTGTGATACAGAAAACCTGATTTCATATTATGGGGCTGGCATTAATGTTGATAATAAACCAGAAGAAGTAGGTAATATGATGAAATTACTTACATCTGGAGGATTATATGAGATGAAAATAAAAACACTAAAGCTATTTAATGAGAAACTATCTGTTTCTCATTTTAATAAAGAATTTGGACAAATTATGAATACATTATAAGGAACAAGCAAAATGCAAAGATTATTTGATATTCTATTTTCGGGAATAGCGATTATTGTACTGTTGCCGCTTCTATTAATTACAATGCTTATATTAAAATGTACAGGTGAGCATGAAGTTTTTTACCTTCAGCGTCGTATGGGGAAAGGTAATAAACCTTTTGGAATTATTAAGTTTGCGACAATGCTTAAAAACAGTATGAATATGGGGGCTGGTGGTGTTACAGTTCGCAATGACCCACGAATTTTACCTGTTGGTAGAATTCTCCGCAAAACAAAAATCAACGAGCTTCCTCAGTTATTCAATATATTTATTGGGCAGATGTCAATTGTAGGCTGGCGACCTTTGGTTGTACCAAGCTATGAAATGTATTCTGATGAAGTAAAATCTTATTTATGTACAGTTTCACCTGGTCTTTCAGGAGTTGGCTCAATTATTTTTCGTGATGAAGAAAAGTATTATCAGGATTTGCCAAATCCAAAAGAATTCTATGATAGAGTAATTCTTCCTTATAAAGGCCAGGTTGAAATCTGGTATGTACAGCATAAGAGTATCGTTTTGTATTTTAAGGTGATTATTTTAACTGTTATTTCTGTATTAAATCCGAAGAGCAATTTGTATTTGAAATGGTTTAAAGGTCTGCCAGAAAGACCTGCCGAACTACCTTTGTAAAAAAGGATTTCTTCATGACTAAGCCTATAATAACTATTGGTGCTGGTGATCATGCTAGTGTTTTGCTTGATATTTTATTATCACAAAAAAAAGAAGTTATTGCTCTAACTTCAGTAAATGATATTAGAACTGATGTATATGGTATTCCTATTATTAATGATGATGCAGTTTTAAAAAATTATGATAAAAATAATGTTTTACTTGTAAATGGAATAGGTTCTGTTGGTTCATTGCAACTAAGAAAAAAGCTTTTTGATAAATTTAAGGCAAGAGGATATGTATTTTGTAATGTTATACATTCCTCTGCCATAATATCAACTCGTGCAAAAATTGAAGAAGGTGTTCAGGTTCTTGCGGGTGCAATAATTAATAATGATGCTGTTATCAATAAAAATTCTATTATAAATACAAAAGCTTCCGTTGATCATGGTTGCGTAATAGGAGGCCATGTTCATATTGCACCTGGTTGTACTTTAAGTGGATGTGTCAATATAGGTGACTGTTCTCATATTGGAACAGGTTTCAGTGTAATTCAGGGAATTAAAATAGGAGAAAATGTTTTGGTTGGAGCTGGTTCAGTGGTTATAAAAGATATACCAAATAATGTAAAAGCGTTTGGAAGCCCAATAGTATGCTTATGCAAAGAATCTTCTTTGTGGAGGTTTGTTGCATGAAAGTTCTAGTATATCCTTTTGGAACCGAAATTGCATTTGAAATATACCGGTCGCTTTCTAAAGTTAAGAATATAGAACTTTGGGGTGGTACAAGTGATTACAATAACCATGGATTATATGTTTATGATAATGTAATTGGTGATTTGCAGTTCATATCAGATACAAGCTCCCGGGAAGATGTTGAACATTTTGCGAAGCAGATAGAGTCTTACAATTTTGATTTTATTTATCCTGCTATGGATGGTTGTGTTGCAAAGTTCGCAGAGTTCAGAGAAGTTTTTTCTGGAAAAGTTATTGCTCCTGATTTTAGTGTTGCCGAAACCACTCGTTCAAAATCAAAAACTTACTCTTTACTGAAAGATTGTATAAAAGTTCCTGTTTGTTATGACGATATTAATAAAATTTCTGAGTATCCTGTTTTTGTAAAACCCGATGTTGGACAAGGTTCTGTTGGTGCAAAAAAAATTAATAATAAAGAAGAACTTGAAAATGTTCTAAAAACGAATAATGGATTACTTGTTCTTGAATATCTTCCTGACGAAGAATATACGGTCGATTGTTTTACTAATTCTGAAGGCGAATTAATTTTTTCATGCTGCAGAAAAAGAATCCGTATGCGAAATGGCATAAGTGTAAGCTGTGATTTATTCTATGATGATAAAATAAATGAAATTGCAAAAAAAATAAATGACCAGATAAAAAATATAGGGGGTTGGTTTTTCCAACTAAAGAAAAATAAAGCTGGTGAGTATGTTCTGCTCGAAGTTGCTTCTAGAATTGCTGGAACTTCTGGTTTTACACGCTGTATAGGAGCTAATCTGCCACTTCTAACTTTGTATACATTCCAAGGGCAGTATATAAAAGAAATACCGTTGATTGGTTATAAAGAACTTCATATTGACCGGGCCTTATACAATGCTTACAAGTCGGATATAGAATTTGATTCCGTTTATGTTGATTACGATGATACTCTTGTTGTAGACGGACATTTGAATATTCAGCTTATAACTTTCTTGTACTCTTGTATTGATAAAGGATTACCAGTATATCTTCTTAGCCGTCATGATGATGAAAAATTTGGTAAACTTGATAACTTGTTAGAAAAATATCATTTACAAACATTGTTTGATGAAATTATTCATATTGGTCTATCTGAGAGGAAAAGTACATATATAAAAAGCAATAAAGCTATTTTTATTGATGATTCATATGGTGAACGAATGGCCGTAAAGAAAACAACTAGAATCTTAGTTTTTGACCCAAGTATGGTCGAAGCATTAATTCCATTTAATCATATTTTGTAATTTGTGATTGACTATTAAATTTATTATTTGTTGATTCATCTTAACAATTTTTTACATAGTAACTTAATTATTTTATTGGTGTAAATATGAGAGAAATTCTAGAAGACTGTAAAAAAGTTACGCAAGGAACAATTTTTTCAAATGCTAGAAGTAATGATTTTTATGACGAAGTCTATGGAATACTTGTAAATGGAAGATGCGATTTAGAGCATCTGAATCATTATGATAATTATTTATATTTACCAATAATTCCTTATAAACTTTGGGAATCAAAAATTGCCATAAAGAAAGTCCTAGAGCGTAAACATAAAGATATAATAAACATTCTAATCTCATATGAGAATACGTTTTCATATAGGGCTCTTTTATATATGCCAGAGCATATAGATGAGATAATAGAACAATATATCAAAAAGCCTAAGGACCAAGAAAAAATAAGGTGTGCTTTATTTTTTCTCAAAATTTATGAAAAGTATGAAAAAAATATAGATTTCTTAGAAAAAGAAATCAATGATTTCAAAACTTTCTTTTCTTCTGATTTTGATGCAATACGTAAAGACTTAATCGATAACAAGTTACCAGATTCTGTATATCTTGAGAATGTAGATATACAAGAACAAAATAAACAAAAAACAGATCATTATGTAGTACTCATTACAGAAATACATTCTATTCCTAAAAAGGCAATTATAATGTTGGAGAATGGCATTGATTTGGAGTCTCATGAAGAATTGAAACAATTTTTTGGAGATGATCAGATTATAATACCTTGTTCAACATTGACATCACCTTATATCGAACATCTTATACAAAAAATGTGGGAATTATTTCGTGTTGGAATTGATAGAGCTGATAATTTTGAAATTCAGCAAAATGGGGGAACCAGTATATGAAACCAAAATATTATTTTTTTTCAAATGATTTTATCCATTTTTTTATGAAATATACACAATTACATAATACTCAATTTAGACAAGGAAGCGAATTCTTGAAATTGCTTGAGAGTTATGAGAATGACAATGTAAAGTCTTTTCTTACATTTCATGCTGTATATAAAAATGATGGTTTGTATCTTTTTTCAGATAAAGATACTGCTTTGCATGGATTTGTCCTTGATATTGATAATATTAGAAATAAAAAGAGATATGAAAATAATGTTTTATTAATTATAGAAAAATTCTTTAGAATATATATTAAAATTGATCAAAATTATCCATTATCTACTACAGAGATACATATTAATGGAACAACTAATTATATAGTTAATCCTTTTTCATATTCTCCAAGTGATGGATTTATAAAATATATTATTAATGTTTCTCCAGAACAAAAAAGAGACAGTATAAGAGGTATTAAGTTATTCCTAAATACTATTGATGGAACTGGTCAACTAGATTATAACGATTTTAAAAAGGCAAATTATCATAAAGTTATAGATAGTTTTCAATCTGCAAAAAACTTAGCTTTATCATCAATCGAGAATAAAAATGAGAATGATGAAAATGCTATTACAGTATTTGAATTTGAAAAAGAAAAAAAATTAGATTTAGTTACTAATTATATAGGTTTTACTAAATGGGAAAAATATCTAACTAATCATCAAAAAGAAATTGTTTTTTCAGATTCATTAGGACCGGTAAAAATTATAGGTCCTGCAGGAACAGGTAAAACACTTTCATTAGTTTTAAAAGTTTTATTTCTATTAAACAAATATAAACGAGAAAACAAACCGTTAAAAATAGGCTTTATTTGCCATTCTGAAGCAATGAAGAAGTATATAAACAGTATTTTTGCAATTGATGGTATGGAATTTTTAGATGAGAATAATTCTGTTTCTGTTGATGTTACAACTTTAATGAAATGGTGTTGTGATAATGCTGTGAAAGGTTTTTCTTTAGATGATTGTTTAGAAGTAGATTCTTGCGATTCAAAATTGATGCAACAAATGATGATTGAAAATTCTATTGAAAAATTTATGGCTCAACATTTCAATACTTTTGAACCTTTTTTATCAAAAGAATTTAAAAATTATATACAAAATACGTCACGCCCAAAAGTTGTTGAAAGTATAAGAAATGAAATTTCTGTTTTCATAAAAGGCCCAAATATAGAATCTCTTGAAGATTATAAAAAGGGGAAATGGAAAGGAAAGATTCTCCCTTTAAAAAAAGATGAAGATTTTAGTGCTATTTTTCAGATTTATGATATATATCAAAATAGTCTATCGGATATCAATAAGTATGATATAGACGATGTTTCATCTGTTGCTCTTGGTTTTTTAACAAAAGCTATATGGAAGAGAAATAGAAAAATCACTGGGTATGATGTTATATTTGTTGATGAATTGCATCTATATGATTTTTCTGAGATTTCTATCTTGAAGTATATGTTGAAAGATGAAAATTTAAATCATATTGTTTGTGCAATGGACATTACACAGTCTTCTGGAGATATGGAAATTGTTAAGTCAAATCTTGCATATTTGAATCAAGATACGCAAGATTCACCAATTAGCGGCCTAAACATCGTGTTTCGAAGTTCTCAACCAATTATTAATCTGACAAAATTTTTATTTGATTTTAAACTTACTTTATTTGAAAATTCTAATCCTCTACATAATGTATCTGTTCTTCAGAATGCTGAAGAAACACTTCCATTACTAGTTAATTGTGTTAATGATAAACAAATGATTTGTAGTCTTTTAAAAACTGATACATTAAAGCGCCAAGATCGTAAAAATACTATAGTTGTTTTCACTGATTATTCTCTTGAAAATCAGATAACAAGTTCATTAGAAAAAGCTAAAATACCATTCTTAGTATTAAGAAATAGAAATGATTATGAAACATTGAAATCAGCCAAAAATGATTCAAAATTGATTATTGGTTATATAGATTTTGTTGGAGGTCTTGAATTTGATAATGTTTATCTATTAGGTTTTGATATTGGTAGAGTTCCTCCTCTTGATGCTTCTATGAGTCTAGAGTTCTTTACTCATATCTGGTATAGAAAAATTTATGTTGCTTTCACAAGAGCAAAAAAGAATCTTGTAATTTATTCAAATATCGAGGAAGGGGAACATCCATTTCTTAAAACAGCATTAGATAAAAAATTATTGGCTATAAATACTTGTCTAACGTCATAAATTTTGAATCTAAAATATGTGAATAATTTAAAATTTAATTTTATGTATATAATTTTTTATTAAGGAGTCGTTACGATTAGACAGGTTAGAAAAAACGAGAAAAGCGTAGTACTCTAGATTGACGGATCTGGAGAGCCGGTGGAAGGCAGAATTTTTTAGGGAGCGGAAGAGCTCGTTAAGGAGTCTGTGTCTAAGCCAGCCATCGTATAACAAAATGCGGCTTGGGGTATATCCCCAAGACCGCGAATAGGAGAACGGTGATTCAACGCACTCGTATAGCTCTCCAGTCCTCATTTTATATCATGGAGGACAAAAGTGGAAGTGGCAGGAAGATTTGTAGGAATCGATTTGGGTAAACGCACATACGAGATGTGCATAGTAGACCGGAAGGGCAAAATTAGCCGGACCGGTGGTAAAACTGATTTTGCCGGAATCGACAGATTGTGCGAAAAACT
>OIXU01000008.1_pt1 | contig 52635 bp, 41 predicted proteins | sample 1587921 | NCBI WGS metagenome assembly OIXU01 (sample SAMN03283238) | human gut metagenome | biome: human-associated habitat; material: feces | host: Homo sapiens | place: Peru | collected 2012
GACCACAAGATTTCTTTGGTCAGCTGTGTAGTATATACTTTAACCCGATTGGTCATTCCAATATGAATTTAACTAATATCTCCTTAATCCTCTTCCTTTATTCAGTTTTCAGGGTGTTTACCCTTTTATATACACCGAGTAATCGGTGGTTCATTTGAACTTTCAGCACCACATTATGTGGTGCTTTTTTGTTTAGTTTGCCCGGAATGGGCAAACTAAAATCGGCGGAAGTAATGCACAAACACATTGCTTCCGCTGTTCTTTTGATTGGTCTTTTGTTCATCAGAATATAGTACATCTCGGGGTTTATAAGTGTTCCTTATTCTTACTGTCTTCACGAACCGGGGACGGTGACACGCCGTATAACGAGCGGATAGGCTGAAATGATAACTAACCTCGGGTATCAGAGCTTATCGCTTTTCAAACTATCTTCTCGAACATGGTGCGGTACTGCACCGCTGATGTAGGGATAAAGTTCTTCGTATGAATCAGCCTCGGCGGGATTTTTGACTGCTGTTGGGATTAGTCCTGTACAATCCTGATTTGAACAGGTGTTAAGCTCTAAATCACTTGGTGTTAAAATCTTTTTGTAATCGGGTACTTTGCGTTTCATCTGCACACTTCCTCATATAATATCTTTGTAAAAGTGTGTGCGGATAAATTGGATTTATGCGTTTTACAGAATGATTTTGCAAAATAAAAGGCAGTACATTTATGTGCAACGCACACGAACTGGCGAACGCGGTTCGCCCCTAATTATTTCGGTAACTGTATCTCATTTATATGGTTTATTTTCATCATAAATTTTCTGCCCCTACAAATTGCGAAAACAATCACAATGCTACGCTCGGGCATAATATGTTTTTTCAATAACATACTGCCTTCACGAACGGGGAACGGCGGCTCGCCGTGCTTTGCGTTTCATCTGCACACTTCCTTTGTTATAGTGTGCATAACTACAGATAAAATATAAACTATTTGTGCTAAAAACTGCACCCGTAAAATCAGGTGCAGTTGAATTCTTTTATTACATTACAATGAGTTTCTTGATTTTGAACACATCGCCGTCCATAACCTTATATGTACTTCGGAGTTCGCCGTCAATGTCGGGGGAAATGCTCTGGTGAATGTACAGGCTGTCGATACCGAAATCAGCCGCACCGCCGATATCGCTGATATAGTCGTTGCCAATCATAATTGACTCGCTCTTTTCAAGTCCGTAACGGTCAAAAAGTGTTTTGAAATATTTTTCGTCAGGCTTTGAACATTCTTCATCGGAGCTGATGCAAATGCCGTCAAAATATTTTGTCAGATCTAACATATTCAGCTCATTTTCTGTGAATGAACGCTGTGCGTTTGAGAGAAGATAAATCTTTTTGCCTTTTGCCTTGAGAGTGTCGAGAAGATCAAGTACACCGTCATAAAGCTTGATGTACTTTGTTGAGTAGCAACGGAATGCTTCGGCAATAAAAAGCACCTCGGCTTTTGTAACCTTAACGCCTTTCTGTGTAAATAGCTTGCGAAAAACCTTTTCGATTTTGATGTCAACAACTTTTGTATCGGGAGACTTTTTGAGAACAGCCTCTTTTTCAGCCTGAACAAGTCTGTCGTACTCCTCGTTAAGCTCATCATAGGTGTAGTGCGCACCCTTGTAGGCATAGAGAATGGCAATTTTCTTCCACAAATCATCGTTCCATTCATCTGTGTTGATGTCGATAAGAGTGCCGTATAAGTCAAAAATGTAATTATTGTACATTATTTGTCCTCCTAAACAAATTTCTAACTTTTATGTGTCTATTGTACCAGTTTTTTATCCTGATTGCAATAGCAGAATTTTTGTGTTATACTAAAGAAAACAGTATTTAATCGCATTTTTTGCATTTTTTAAAAACTACGGGGTGAATTTATGACCAAAAAAGAAATTGCCGTGAACGCTGTTCATGCCTTGAAAAAAGAATATCCCGACGCAATATGTTCGCTTGTCTACACAGATCCGTTGCAGCTGCTCATTGCAACAAGGCTTGCCGCTCAATGCACGGACGCAAGGGTTAATATGGTCACTCCTTCGTTGTTTGACAGATTCAAAACGGCTCAGGATTTTGCCGACTCAACTCCCGAAGAAGTTGCTGAGTATATAAAAAGCTGCGGCCTTTATAAGACTAAATCAAAAGATATTGTTGAAATGGCAAGAATGCTTTGTGACGATTTCGGCGGTGTCGTTCCCGATAATATTGACGATTTGACAAAACTCCCCGGAATCGGCAGAAAAACCGCAAATCTTGTGTGCGGTGACATTTTCGGTCAGCCTGCGGTTGTGGTTGATACACATTGCATACGCATTACAAGAAGGCTCGGACTTCATGATTTAAAGGATCAGAAAAAGATTGAATTTGCATTGCGTGAGCTTTTGCCGCCCGATGAAAGCAATGATTTTTGCCACCGACTTGTTCTGCACGGCAGAGCAGTCTGCACCGCAAGAAAGGCAAAATGTGAAGAATGCTGTATGAACGGATTTTGCCCAAAGAAAATCTGACAGAGGGATTTGTATGGATAAGATGAATGATATAAAGCTGATTGCACTTGACCTTGACGGCACAACTCTTGCCGACAGCGACACCTTGAGCAAACGAACGCAAAATGCCATTGAATCTGCGATCAAAAGCGGAATAACCGTTGTTGCGGCAAGCGGCAGACCGTTCGTTATGATGCCCGACAGCGTGATGAACATTGTCGGTCTGGACTATGCGATTACCTCGAACGGCGCCGTAATAAGCAAGTGCGGTAAAACGGTTCACCGTTCGCTGATTTTACCCGATGATGTGTTGAAAATTCTCGGTGCTGTGCGTAATGACGATGTTATTCTTGAGGGATTTATTGACGGATTTACATATGCCGATGTCAGATATGTGCATAGACCGCTTGACTACGGCTGTGAGCCTGAATATTTTGAATACACCCGTTCATGCCACGGCAAGATTGTCGATATGAGAAGCTTTTTGAGCAAGCATAGAAATGAGCTTGACCTCATCAGCATTATAAGTACGGACGAAAAGCTTCGCAACAGGCTGTGGAGCAGTATCGAAAAGGCTTGCAACAGCGTTGAAATTACGACTTCAACCGACCATTTTGTTGAGATTATGTCGGCAGAGGCATCAAAGGCGAAGGCACTCCTGCGTTTGTGTGACTTTTTGAATATAGGCATGGAAAATGTCTGCGCTTGCGGAAATGCCGATAACGATGCCGACATGATTGCCGAGTCAGGACTTGGCGCGGCTGTTGAAAACGCAAGCCAAAAGTGTCTTGACTGTGCCGATATCGTAATCCCGTCAAATAATAACGATGGTGTTGCACAATTGATTGAGAAAATTCTTAAAAATTGATTGTAATATGCGACGGTAATTTCATATTTCATATAAATAAAAAACAGTCGGGAAGACAATGTTTTGCATTTTGCAAACTGTCTTCCCGATTTTCATTTTCCATTTTCAACTTTTCATTTTCAATTTTTTAAGCATTTCCTCATGGTCGGCTTTAAGTGCTTTGATAAGCGTCAGACTGTCCCAATCTTTGCTTGTGGGAGTGATAACCGCCTTGAGCGGAACTCGTCCGACACCGCACTTGTTCAGTGCCTTGATGAGCGAGTCAATCGTTTTATTCGTGAAATTGTGCATGACAATCATCTCGTCATCAAAGCCGTCACCGTCAAACTTTTCTGCCACAGGCTCAATGCCCTTGATGCCTGCAAGGAAGCCTATAGGCTGATTGAAATCTTCTTTTTCAACCTTTTTAACCTGAATTTTCAACGGCATAAGTGCAAACTTTGCCTTGCGGAATCTTTCATCCGAAAAGTTGTAAAACATAGCAAGTTCTTTCATATCTTCACCGTTAATCCGTATCAAGCTTGAGAACCGCCATAAATGCCTCCTGCGGAACTTCAACAGAACCGAGCTGGCGCATACGCTTTTTACCTTCTTTTTGCTTTTCAAGGAGTTTTTTCTTACGGGAAATATCACCGCCGTAGCACTTGGCAAGTACATCCTTACGCATAGCCTTTACGGTTTCTCTGGCAATAATTTTACCGCCGATGCAAGCCTGAATCGGAATTTCAAAGAGCTGTCTCGGAATCTTTTCCTTTAGCTTTTCAGCCATCTTTCTTGCCCTTGAATATGCCTTGTCGGCGTGAATGATGAACGAAAGTGCATCGACAACCTCGCCGTTGAGCATAATATCAAGCTTAACAAGATTGCTCTGAACATATTCTTTAAGCTCATAGTCGAATGATGCATAACCTCTCGTGCGTGATTTGAGCGTGTCGAAAAAGTCGTAGATTATTTCGGCAAGCGGAAGTACATAGTGTAAATCAACACGGTCGGCATCAATATACTGCATATCGACAAAAGTTCCTCGTCTGTCCTGACAAAGCTCCATAATATTGCCGACATATTCCTTAGGCGCATAGATGTGAGCGTCTGTTACAGGCTCTTCCGCCATTTGAATAAGTGACGGATCGGGGTAGTTTGTCGGGTTGTCAATCATCTCAACCGTGCCGTCTGTGCGTGTGATTCTGTAAATTACACTCGGTGCGGTTGTGATGAGGTCAAGCTGATATTCTCTTTCAAGTCGCTCCTGAATGATTTCCATGTGGAGCAGTCCCAAAAATCCGCAACGGAAACCGAATCCGAGGGCAACCGATGTTTCGGGGTCAAATGAAAGAGCCGCATCGTTAAGCTGAAGCTTTTCAAGCGCATCTTTAAGGTCACCGTATCTTGCGCCGTCAACAGGGTAGATACCACAGAAAACCATAGGCTGTGCCTCACGGTAGCCGGGGAGCGGTTCTTCTGCGGGATTTGATGTGAGTGTAACCGTGTCGCCGACCTTTGCGTCTGCAAGAGTCTTGATTGAACCCGTGATGTAGCCAACCTCGCCTGCATAAAGACCGTCAGTTTTTTCGGGGGCGGTTGCGTGCATAAGTCCGCATTCAACAACATTGAACACACTGCCCGTTGCCATAAGTTTGAATTCATCGCCCGGGTGAATCTGTCCCTCTTTGAGCCTTACATATATAATTACTCCCTTGTAGCTGTCGTAGTAGCTGTCAAAAATCAATGCACGCAGAGGTGCGTTGATGTCGCCTGTCGGAGCAGGAATATCGTGAACAACCTTTTCAAGAACTGCGTGAATGTTGATTCCTGCCTTTGCGGAAATTTTCGGAGCATCCTCGGCAGGAATACCGATTACATCTTCGATTTCCTGAATAACCCTGTCGGGATCGGCACTCGGCAAATCAATTTTGTTGACAACGGGAACAATTTCAAGTCCGCTGTCAACGGCAAGATATGTGTTTGCAAGAGTCTGTGCCTCAATGCCCTGTGATGCATCAACAACAAGAATAGCGCCCTCACAAGCTGCCAGTGAACGGGAAACCTCGTAGTTAAAGTCAACATGACCGGGGGTGTCGATGAGGTTAAAAAGATATTCTTCCCCGTCATCGGCTTTGTAGATAACGCTTACCGCCCTCGCCTTGATTGTAATGCCACGCTCACGTTCAAGGTCCATGTCATCAAGCAGCTGCGCCTCCATATCCCTTTCGGAAACGGAGTTGGTCTGCTCAAGAATTCTGTCTGCAAGCGTACTCTTGCCGTGGTCAATGTGAGCAATAATGCTGAAATTTCTTATTTTATCCTGTGGAAAAGACAATGCTAATCACCTTTTTCTTTAATGTCTGAATTTTAATGAGTTATGTTCTGTAAATTATTATACCAATTCTGCCGAATAAAGCAACTGTATTTGATTAAATCTGTGGGAGAAAATCGAAAGTTATAAATCTCTGCCTATGTTGCTTTCAATCACATTTGAGTTGATATATCTGTCCTTCTTATTTTTTCCTTTATAAATAATCGCTTTTAGCGGACAACGATGATAGCAACCCAAACAGGCAACACATTTGTTTGAAAACACAATTTTTTCGTTTTGTAGTGAAATATTATTAACAGGGCAAATTGATACGCACTTTCCGCATTTTATGCAGTTTTGGGTTGTTGAAAAATCTTCGCCGATGAGATGCCAATTAGATTTGTTTTTTAAATATGTATCTCTTTTTGTTTTACATTTCTTTGGTATTTTGTAATAACCTGAAACTATACTGTTTATTACATTGTTAATTCGTTTGTCTGCATTTTTTAAAGTACGATTGACATAAAATTTAGGTACGGTAAATGTAAGCGTGAAATTTTCAGGCATTTTAATTGTATAAACGGCTTTAATATTTAATTCGTTTTCCTTGGCATATTGATATATATAGTAATCCGCCGTAATTTTGAATAATAATAAGTTCTGTTGCTTTATTTAATCTCGGAATAATATCGTAAACAAATGTTGGCATTCCAAAGGAATAAATGGGTGTAACCAAAATGATTTTTTCAAATTCACTTCCGTTACCGTTATAGTTCGGAATGTATTTTATTTGACCGCCCATTTGGTCTTGTATCTTTTGTGCGATATATAAACTGTTGCCTGTTGAACTGAAATATAAAATGCCAATCATATTATCCCTCCGATTTTACTTTTAATAACATTATGTTGAATTATAAATACGCTTATCTGTACTACAAGCAACAGCCGAGTAATGTCAAAACGATTTTGCAATCGGTTTGAATGGCGGTCACTGACCGCCGCTACGGTTAAGCAATATTGATTTATTTATCATCATAACTCCCTAAATTATAACATATGGCAATCTCTTTCACAAGCAAAAAATCGTTGCAGTATGCGGTTTTCGGTGCTATACTTGGCTTGTATGAAATTGCTTTGTCAAAAGGAGAAATTGGTATGACAAAAGGTGAAATTGCTAAGAATAATTTTATGCAGGGCTACAACTGCGCTCAGGCTGTATTGCTTGCATTTTGTGACGATTTGGGATTTGATGAACAGACTGCTCTTATGCTTGCATCGCCGTTCGGCGGCGGAATAGGCAGAATGCGTGAGGTCTGCGGTACTGTTACGGGAATGTATATGGCTTTAGGTCTTGCAAGGGGTTACAGCAACAGCAAGGATAATGCCGACAAAAAGCGTGTCTACACCGAGGTTCAGCAGCTTGCCGAAAGGTTCAAAGAGGACAACGGTTCAATCATCTGCCGTGACCTTCTCGGTATGAGAGCAAAGGCAAAGGATACCCCGACTCCGTCTGAGAGAACAGAAAAATATTATGCCGCCCGTCCGTGTCCTGAGTTGTGCAGATATGCAGCGGATTTGCTTGATGAATACTTAAAGAATAAAAAAGGCTGAGGGGCGTTGCTTTGATTTGAAACTTATGCCTGCAAACAGTTGAATTTGGGAGTAAATTGTGATAAAATGTTTAAAATAGGGCATTAGTCTAATGCGGTTAATTTTGAAAATTACCTTGAAAGGGGAATTGTGATATGTGCGGCATAGCCGGCTTTATGGGACAGGTTGAAAACAGAGCCGATGTCATCAGAAATATGACAGAGGTTATCACTCACCGTGGTCCCGACTCGGACGGATTTTTTACGGACGACAATATTTCCATGGGATTTCGCAGACTTTCCATTATTGACCTCGGTGCAGGTCATCAGCCTATATACAATGAGGATAAAAGCCTTGTTCTCACATTCAACGGTGAAATTTATAACTACAAGGATTTGAGAAAAGAACTTATCGCAAAAGGTCATAAGTTCTATACAGATACAGACAGTGAAGTGCTTGTTCACGGCTTTGAAGAGTGGAAAGAAGATATGCTCCCAAAACTCCGTGGTATGTTCGGCTTTGCTATTTACAACACAAAGGATAATTCACTTTTTATTGCCCGTGACTTTTTCGGCATTAAGCCGATGCACTACACTCAGATAGGCAATGACTTTGTCTATGCAAGTGAAATCAAGAGTATCCTTGAATATCCTAAGTTTGAAAAGAAATTCAACAGAAAGGCACTTGATTCCTACCTTTCATTCCAGTATGCAGTTCCGCCCGAAACTTTCTTTGAGGGTGTTTATTGCCTTATGCCCGGTCACTACCTCTGGTACAAGGACGGCGAGGTTGAAACTACCCGTTACTTTGAGGCTCGTTTCAATCCCGACGAAGAAATGACAGAGGAAGAGGCTGTTGACAAGATTGAAAAGGTCTTTGAAAACTCCGTAAACGCTCACAAAATTGCCGATGTTGAGGTTGGCTGTTTCCTTTCAAGCGGTGTTGACTCAAGCTATGTTTCAACATATTTTGCCGACCAGAAAACATTTACAGTTGGCTTTGACTTTGGCGAAAAATATAACGAAATCAGCTGGGCAAAAAATCTCAGCGAAAAAATCGGTGTTGAACACCACACTCACCTTATCTCAAGTGAAGAATTCTGGGACGCTGTTCCGACTGTTCAGTACCATATGGATCAGCCGCTTGCGGATCCGTCATGTATCGCACTTTACTTTGTATCCCGTCTTGCAAGCCATTATGTAAAGGTTGTCCTTTCGGGTGAGGGTGCAGACGAATTGTTCGGCGGTTACACCTGCTACAACGATCCGAGAGTGTTCAAAATTTATCAGACAATTGTTCCGCATTGCATCAGAAAGGCAATAAGAGCAATTTGCAGAAAGCTCCCCGACATCAAGGGCAGAGATTATCTTATCCGTGCCTGTGACAAGCTTGAGGAGCGTTATATCGGTAACGCATTTATGTATGACTACAAGCAGAAGCAGGAGCTTTTGAAAGATCCGTCAATTGCAACACGCCCACAGGATCTTACAAGAAAATATTATTATCGTTGCCGTAAGTATGACGATGTTACAAAAATGCAGTATCTCGACATCAATATGTGGATGGTCGGTGACATCCTTCTTAAAGCCGACCGAATGAGTATGGCTAACTCGCTTGAACTTCGTGTTCCTTTCCTCGATAAGGAGGTTTTCAAGGTTGCGTCATCGCTCCCGACAAAACTGCGCTGCAACAAGCACAACACAAAGTATGCAATGCGTAAGGCTGCCGTTCGCCATATGCCTGAGGCTACTGCCGAAAAAGAGAAACTCGGTTTCCCTGTACCGACAAGAGTATGGCTTCGTGACGAGAAGTATTATAATGTTGTAAAGACAAAGTTCAAGGGCAAAACTGCCGAAAAATTCTTCAATACAGATGTCCTTGTTTCATGGCTCGACAGTCATTTCAGCGGAAAAGAAGATAACAGCAGACGAGTTTGGACAATTTATGTGTTCCTCGTATGGTATGATATCTATTTTGATGAGGACAGCGAAAAGGTTGAAAAGCCTGTAAATCACCTTGATGAACTCAAGGCTGTTGCCGAGGCGAGAAGAGAAAAGCAGATTGACGCTCCCGGTGAGGTAATTATGGCTGCCGCAGAGGAGATTGACGAAAATTACGATGCTCCGAACTTTGGCGTTGACAAGTCAAAAAAAAATGACGAATCTGCCGAAAAAGCGGAGGAACCCGTAAAAGAGGAATCTGCGGAAGATGTGACAGAGGAAGTTGAAGTCCCCGATGACGGCAATGAGCCTGCAATCGTTGAGCCTGAGGAAGAACCCGAGGTTAAAGAAGAGCCTAAAAAAGAGGAGTATGTGAATATCTCAAATCCCGAGGATAACGAGATTTACGACGCTCCGAAAAAACCGTCAACTCCCCAGGAGCAGATGCAGATGGCTATTGACAGCATTGAAAAAAGATCAAAATATCTTGACGAGCCGAATGTAATTTCAGACGAGGCTGTTGACAATATCGTAAACTCAATCTCTTTCTTTGATGATGAGGACGATAAAAATTAATCAAAGTTATTAAAAATAACAAAATAAACAAGGGCAACCGAGGTTGCCCTTAAATTTTATAAATAAGATGAATAATCAAATAATACTATAATGACTGCTCTGCAAAGAAAAGGGGTGCTTTTTTGAATATTGATGATTTTGCAGAAATTCTGAAAATCGGTGAGTCGATTAATACAGAATTCAAATCGTGGAATAAAGTGTCTGATATGAAGAAACGAATTAATTTGGCGGTTGATGAACTTATAGCTTTTGCAAATAACAAAGGAGGCACTCTTTACTTTGGCGTTGAAGATAACGGTGAAGTTACGGGTTGTGACGGTAACTACGATTTGCAGAACATTATTGAATCAATTTACGAAAAAACGAGACCGTCTATTTTTGTTGATCCCGAAGAAATAGAATACAACGGTAAAAAGGTGATTGCACTTACCGTTGCATCAGACGGAATTACACATGCAACTACAGACGGCAGATGCTTAAAAAGACTTGGAAAAAATTCTAAACCGTTTTATCCCGATGAAATGAGCAACCGCTATTCCGAAATTCAAAGCTCCGATTTTTCGGGAAGGATTTTGTCAGACAGCACGGAAGATGATATAAACAAACTTGAAGTTTATAAGTTGAAAGAAAAATTAAAAGCGAGAAATCCCGAATCGACATTAGCTGATATGGATGATATCGCATTTTTTGCGTGACCTTGCTTTGGTTAAGTCTGACAGCGGTAATATTAAATTGACTGTGGCTGGATTATTATTTGTAGGCAAAGAGCAGGCAATCAATAGATTACTTCCACAGGCAGAGGTAATTTACTTGCACTATTCCGAGTCGAATTTAGAAGAATATGATGCAAGACTTGATATGAAGGCTCCTATTATATCGGTAATTGACAGACTTTCAGAGAAAATACAAGACTCAAATCGTATTGTCAACGTTCAGGTTGGACTTTTCAGATTGGAAATTGTCGATTTCCCTGAAAAAGTTTTTCAAGAGGCATTACTCAATGCTTTGTCACACAGAGATTATCAAAGTCAAGGTGCGGTTTATGTAAAGCATTATCCTGATAAAATTGTAATAGAAAACCCCGGTGCATTTTTGGACGGTATCACAGAAAATAATATAATTACACATCCGTCTGTTCCGAGAAATAAATTAATTGCCGAAACCCTGCAACATCTAAAATATGTTCAGAGAACAGGACAAGGTGTTGACATTATTTTCAGAGAAATGATATCATCCGGCAAGCCGTTTCCCGAATACAAATCGTATAATGATGCGGTTTCGCTGACAATCTATAGTGCTATTGATGATATTGATTTTGTAAAATTCATTGCCAATGAAGAAAACGGACTGAGCAAAAGTTTTTCACTTTCGGAACTTATGATTTTGCGCTACCTTAAAGATAACCGCAAAATCACAATGTCTGAGGCAGAGAGCTTAATTCAAGAAGCTCGTGATCAGGCTCAGAATGCCTGTAATAACCTTAAAAGATATGGTTTGATTGAGTTGTCGGGCAATGAATATATGTTGACGGCAAAGATATATGACGAGTTAAAAAATTCTGTTGATTACACTAAGGATAAAGCAATTCAATATATCAAAGCAAGAGAAATGATTTTGGAATATATCCGTGACAGAGGTTTTATTAATAACGAATTAGTAAGAGAATTGTGTGGCTTTTCACAAAAACAAGCCCGTATAATATTGCAACGAATGAGAAAAGAGAATTTGATTGAACTATCCGAAAAAGGAAGATACGCTAAATATATCATTAAGAAATAATTTAACGCGCCCTTAACGCGCCCAAATGTGTGTTTAACGCGCCCAAATGTGTGTTTAACGCGCCCTTTTAATTAAAAACAGCACCAAACAATATGTGTTCAGTGCTGTAAATACAATGAAATTAAATTTTTAAACTACCGCTCCGAGACAGAGAATGTTTTGCAGAATTTTGTATTCTTCTTCAAAGTCGGAGAGGGGGAGAGGATTTTTGCCGAGCCCCATTTCTATGGTGAGGGCAGGTCGGCGGAATTTTTCGATGAACCAATCCTTAAAGCCGCCGCCTGTGGCAATCTCCTCGGGAAAGGCTATGTTGTAGCCGCTTGCCTGTGAGAATATTGACGCAAGCCGAAAGCTCAGAACGGGTGTGTGTCTGCCGAATGAGCAGTAAATTTCCCGTCCCTGACTGTGCAGAGCGATTGCCCGTTCAAAATCAATATTACGGCAAAGTGTTGTCAGAGCTTTAGTTTCGGGTTCGCTCTCGGGATGATTGCCGCCGAATCTTGTCGGCGCCGGACACTTGATATTGTTCTTTAATTCAAGCTGTTTAAGCCTGCACCAACCCGCATTGAAATTGTGGTTGATGTCAACTCCACGGGCATTGGCCTGCCATTTATATGTATCGGTGCAGACCTTTTCGACAAGCGGTTTGTATTTGAATGCGGCGTCACTGCCGTGCAAGGCAATTTCCGTGCCGTCGGGATTTACGCAAGGCACAATCGTAAGACCACGAATGCTTAAAAAATTCCCGATTTTGCATCCGCCGACAGTTTTGTCGCTTTCCATTGCCTCACAACATTCTTCAAAAAATTTCAACAGGGCAAGTATTGTGAGGTACTCCGAGCCGTGAAAACCGCCGCAGTAGAGTACACGATTCTTGGTGTTGCCGATGTGCAGAACATCAATACCTCTTCCGCACACGCTTTTTCCGGCAAAGCAATGCTTGATGAACTTGTACCTGTCGCAGAGCTCGTTTATGATTTCCTTGCGTGTTTTGTAATCGGGAAAAACATTATAATCGGGCATAACAAAATCCTTTCCTTTCGATAATTCAATCTTTAAAACGGAGGCATAATTATGGAGCTTTTTGAAAAAACTCTTGACAGCAAGAAAATTTTTGACGGCAGAGTTCTGCATATAGTCCTTGACGAAGTGGAGCTTCCTGACGGTAAAAGGTCAAAGAGGGAGGTTGTCAATCATCCGGGCGGAGTATGCGTTGCCGCTCTTGATGAGGACAATAACCTTTCTTTTGTAAAGCAGTTTCGCTATCCGTACAAGGAGGTTGTGCTTGAGCTTCCTGCCGGCAAGCTTGAAAAGGGTTCTACTCCGCTTGAAAACGGAAAGCGTGAGCTTCTTGAAGAAACGGGACTTGAGGGTTACTCCTACATTTCTCTCGGTCAGGTCTATCCGTCTCCCGGATACACCTCGGAAATTATCCATCTTTATGCCTGTCGGGTAAAGTCACAGGGTGAGCAAAAGCTTGACGAGGGTGAGTTTTTGAATGTTGAAACAATTCCCCTCAACAAAGCCGTTGAAATGGTGCTTAACAATATGATACCCGACTCCAAAACACAGATTGCCGTTTTAAAGACTGCCGCACTTTTGAAAAGCGGTAAAATTTAATTTAATCATAGGAAATATATATGCAGAATTTTACTGTTTCAGAACACGAAAAATTGAATACTGCCGTTGCTCTCGGATTTTTTGACGGACTTCACAAGGGACACCGAAGGGTTATTCTCTCGGCTGTTGAGCAGAAGAAAAACGGACTTTTGCCCGTGTGCTTTACATTTGCTCAAAGCCCGAAGGAGGTTCTCGGAAAATCTTCTAAGGGTGCGCTTATGACAACGGAAGATAAGCTGAAAACGCTTGAAAGCCTGGGTATTGAACATACCTTCAGTCCCGACTTTAAAAAGCTGATGAATATGTCTGCAAAGGACTTTGTCGAGAAAATTATTTTCGGCAACCTCAACGCAAAATTTGTTGTCTGCGGTTTTAACTATCGTTTCGGAAAAAACGGAGAAGGCGATACCGATTTGCTCAAAAAGCTTTGTGACGAGAACGGTACAAAGCTTAATGTGATTGAGCCTGAGCGTGACGGCGGCGATGTTGTTTCGTCAACACTTATCCGCTCGCTTGTGAGCGAGGGAAGCATTCGCCGTGCGAACAAGCTTTTGTGTTCATATTTTGGTTTTTCTGCCGTGATCACCCACGGAAAAAGACTTGGCAGAGAACTCGGTACTCCGACAATCAATCAGAAACTTCCCGAAAATCTTGCCGTGCCGAAATACGGCGTTTATGCGTCTGCCGTTACACTTGAAAACGGAAAGGTCTATTGCGGTGTGACTAATATCGGTGTAAAGCCGACAGTCGGCGGAACAAAGCTTTTGAGCGAAACATGGATGCCTGACTTTCGCGGCGGTGAAATATACGGTCAGACAGCCGATGTCCGTCTGCTTGATTTCATTCGTCCCGAAAAGAAGTTTGACAATATCACCGAATTAAAAAATGCCATAACCGACAATGCAGTTACGGCAAAAGAAATTTTTGATGAGATGTATAGATACGGAGTCTGAAGTAAGCGTAGTATTTATCTATGGTTGACATCGCAATTCCAGCTTGATACAATATGATACGAGAATACAAGGAAGTTTAAGGCGGTTAGTCACATCCGAACGCAAACCGATGAAAGCATTGGCTAATATGTGCAAGGAGGTGACAAAGGTGGAATACATAATTTGTTTTACCTTGCTTGTTACAATAATAATTGTTGCAATAAAAAAATAACCGCCCTTACAGCCTCGAAAACTTAGGGACGGCTATTTTTGTCTTTTCTTTTTTCGGCTAACCGCTTTTAACGGTTTTCCTTGTGTTCTTATTATATATTATGCAAAAAGCAATGTCAATATTCCATTTGAATTTTATATTGCTGAAAAATGCTGAGCGGTGACGGAACTTTCCGACACCGCTTTTTTTATTTGAATTCATCGTTAAGGATTTCATCAAGGTTATTGACCATTGCTGTGACAATTTCATATGAACCGCCGTCTGAGATTGACTTCATAAGAGCGTTTATGTTTTCTTCAAAATCCTTTGGCAAGAGGGTGCAATACTTTTTGCAGAGCTGAACCTGTCTTTTTTCACCGGGGTGTGTCTGACGGTTGAGTGCGAAGATAACATCAAAATAGCTTTCGAGAAAAGCGGTAATTCTGTGATTGACACTGACGATATCGCCACGCTCCTGAGCCTTTTTAATCTGCCTGTCATATGACGGAAGCTTTCCGTTCAAAAGGTTGCGGTTGTTTTTGATAATCGCACTGCGGAGATTTTCAGGAAAATCAATCTGCGCCATATCTCTGAATTTTGTGAAAGTGCCTGTCTTGTCAAAAAGAACCTTGCTGTTCTTGATATTGTGCCAAAATGCGGTTGTATAGCCGTTAAAAGCCTTGCCACCCTTGATTACCGTATCAATATACCGACCGAATCTGTCAACTTCACGGTAGATTATGTCAACGGGAATACCGTTATTCATAACCGTGTTGTCCTCGCTCTCCCAATAATGATTGCCGAATTCTGCAATCGAACAGTATTTTCCCAGGAGATTTTCTCTTGTTTCGGCTGTCGGAATTTCAGCACAGTAAACATAAATATCGTAGTCCGAATTTTCATCACTTGCACCTGTTGAACGAGAACCGCCGAGTGCGACAGCCTCAACCGTATCAAGCGACTTGAGTGCAAGCAAAATTTCTTCAAGGTTTGCGTCCTTAACATTGTATTCCGCAAAATTCATAGTTTTGATCTCCTTTATTTTATGGTATCATATTCCTTTTGTCGGATTAAGCCGTAACTTCTGCCGTTTCGGTTGGACTTGTCTTATCTTCAAGCACAACCCTTTTGCCTCTCCAACCGCCCTTTATCCAGCGGATAAACACAACGACGCCTCTGAAAATTTCATCGGCAGCCATGGCAATCCAAATTCCGGTAAGTCCCATTCCGAAATAAATTCCGAGCAGCCAGCCGAGTCCGACACTCAAAAGCCACATTGAAAAAATTGCGAGTGCAGTCGGGAATTTAACATCGCCGGCGGCTTTCATACTGTTGATTATAACAAGGTTTGTCGTTCTGCCGAATTCAAGAATAATCGCAATGAACATAACCGATGAACCGAGTGCGATAACTGCCTTATCACCCGTGAAAAGTCCGAGTGTAAACGGTGAAATCAACCAGTTTACAATTGCAACCGAGATTGAAATTATCATACCGAAACGCAAAGTTTTCAGCACTCTGCGGTACGCAAAATCGTAATCGTGAGCGCCTACGCTGTGACCGACAATAATCTGTGTTGCATTTGCAGCGGCAAGAGCAATCATATATGTAAACATTGAAAGCATGTTGGCGTAGATTTTTGCGTTGATTGCAACGATACCCATTGTGTTGATGAATGCCTGTAAAAACAGCTGTGAACAGTCGTAGGAAATGTTCTCGCCTGCTGTCGGAATGCCGAGTTTAAGAAGGCTTTTGAGAACATCATACGGAAACGGGCGAAGATATTTAAGGCTGAACTTGCCCTTGATAACCGTGTAGAAGTATATAACAGATGCAATTACCGCAATAACTCTGCTTCCGCATGTGGAAACAGCCGCACCCGACGCACCGAGTCCGAGAACCTGAAGCGGTCCGTAGAGCAAAAGAGCATTTCCGCAGATATTGATAATGTTCATTCCAAGACCGATAATCATACCGAAAACGGTTTTGCCGTTGCTTGCAAAAATTGAGTTAAAAGCATTAATAAGCGCCTGAGTAAAGATTGTACCGCCGACTATTCGCATATACATATCCGATTCGTCAAGCATTGCCGCAGGCACCTGCATTGCCTCAAGCAGATTTCGACTGAATATGAATACAACAAAGCTGATTACAATACTCAGCACAAGGTTGAATGACAACGCAACCGTGTAAATCATATTCATCTTTTCTTTTTTGCCTGCCCCAAGGTACTGGCTGACGATTATGCCCGTTGCGCTTGATATAATGTTAAAGGCAAGAGTCAGAAAACCGAGAACCTGGTTTGCGTTGCCGATTGCACCAACGGCGGTTTCGTTGTAGTTTGAGAGCATAATCGTGTCAACATAGCCGAGTGAGATGCCGAGCAACAGCTGTAAAAATATCGGCCACGCAAGCTTGATTACGCGCTGATTCATAACTGAATCGTTCGGATTTTTGAGTTTTGAAGAAGTAGCAGACATAATGTAATCTCCGTTGAATAAAATGATTAATATAAGTTTTAATGTTTTGAATGTTTTGAAAAAATAAATTCTGTGTAAATTGTGCATTGCCGTTGTTCTGACTGCTTGACCGCCGTGTATTTGAGATGTATAATCTAATTGCGGATGGTTACAATCTGTCGCAATCTTCAAACTAAGTTTAGATAACCGACGGTTGTTTTCGATAAAATCAGAAAAAATACAACGCAAATGCGAAAGGATAAATAGGTATGAATATATGCGTTTTTGGCTCATCAAGTGAGCAAATTGACAAAATCTATCTCGAATCTGCCGAGCATCTCGGCAAAAAGATTGCCGAAAAGGGCTACAACCTTGTTTTCGGTGCGGGAAAATACGGTATTATGGGCGCATCTGCCCGAGGCGCATACAGCGCAGGCGGTCACACAATCGGAGTTACACCCGATTTTTTTATTGATGTGGGTGTTGTTTTTGACAAATGCTCCGAACTTATTGTAACAGATACAATGCGTGAACGCAAAGGTATTATGGAAGATAAAGCGGACGCTTTTGTAATCTGTGCCGGCGGTATGGGTACTTTTGAAGAATTTTTTGAGGTTCTCACACTAAAGCAGCTTAACAGACACTCAAAACCCATTATAATATACAATGTAAAAGGCTACTATAACTCAATGCTTGCAATGCTTGACAATGCCGTAAGTGAAAAGTTTATGACCAATGCCTGTAACAGACTCTACACGATTGCCGATACCGAAGAAGAGGTTTTCAATCAGCTCGAGAATTATGTTCCGTTCAGCTATGACAAATATGAGTTTCTTAAAAAGGACGGTGGACATAATGGCTGACCAATGCGAATTTTGTGCAAACTTTGTCAGTGATGACGAATTCGGTGATTATTGCAATATCAACCTTGATGAGGACGAAATGGCAAGGTTTTTAACCCGAAGCACAGACACCTGTCATTACTTTCAACTTTATGATGAGTACAAAATAGTGAGAAAACAAAATTAAATAATTTAAAACAGCAATATAACAAAATAAGTTACACGGTTGTAACTTTTGTCTCGGAATCTATTAAATGTCGTTTGTTATTATTGTAAACCTAAAATCCCCTTAATTAAAGGGGATTTTTTGTTTTTTTATATCATTTTAAAGGTTAGAATATGAATAAAAGACAAGCAGATTAAGTCCGCTAAAATATTATCGAAAAAGAAAAGTTTAGAGGAATGCACAAATGCAATGTGAAAATCTTGTGAATTCATCCAAAAAATATGACAGAGGACAAATAATCATTGCAAAATGTGCGTTGAAGGTATAGAATATTATTATATTTTGTACAGCGGTGTGTCATTTTAGCGCATTATTTTTATGAGGAGAGGGTTTTTATGGGCCTTTTTAACAGGATTATTGATAAGATGGTCAGCGACAAAGTTCCATTTAAAAAGAGAAAAAGGCTGATTGTTTTTGTTGCAATCATAACCCTTCTTTCAATGACAACAGCAACGGTTGCGTGGTTCTCGGTAAATACATTTGCAGGTGTGGACAAGCTTGACCTTAATATCAGCCTTGCCGCTCAGCTCAAAGTAAGTATGGAAAACCACGGCAAAGACCTTGAAAAATACGGCAAGGTAATCACGAACGAAATGATTGACGATTACCTTAAAAAGCACGGTTCAAGCCTTGAAGATACGGTGCTTGACCCTGTCACAACAAGAGAGGGTACAGAGTTCACCAATCAGCGTGGCACAGTCAGAGAGCCTAACAAGCACAGCTACCTTGAGTTTGAATGTTACTTCATCGCAACCGAGGAAATGTGGGTTCACCTCACAACCGAAAGCACAAAAGCAGGTGCTGATGACGGTACAAAGGTATCGACAGAATCAACCGGTGCAAAGGCTGATGTAGTAAATTGTACAAGAGTTGATTTCACAGCCGAGGGAACAGGCAACGGCACAACAATTTATGAGCCGAACAGAAGCACTCCAGTAAACGGACAGACAACTTTTGATTTGCCGTCAGGTTCAATGGTTTACTCTAACAACACAAGACTTTTCCATCTTAATCAGCTCGAACCTGTTAAGGTAACAGTTCGCCTTTGGATTGAGGGTAACGACCCCGAGTGTGATGACGATGTTCAGGATGCACAGCTTTCTGTACAGCTTGGCTTTATCGGATGCGATAAGGACAATAAACCAATCTCATAATTAAATTAAACAAGATCCCGTAGGGGCGGTCATCGGCCGCCTGCCCTGGAGGAACTGTTATTCAACGCAGATTTCAGACAGGAGAAAAATTATGGGTTAAAAATTATGGGTTAATGAAATACGCACAATCCGACAGTTAAACGGATACAACTTTGAGGGGAGAGAAAAACTTGTTCGGAAAAAAGAAACCAAAAATTGAACAACCGATTACTCCCGAGGAGTTAAGTCGCTTAAATGATAAGAAAATGGCAGATGCCGAGATTGAACATTTTCATGTAAAAAATGATTCAATCGAGATTGTAAAATACAAAAAGCGCAGACGGCTTTTAAGTATTATCCTTTCGGTCTGCATAATCATTCTTCTTATTCTGTTCATTGTTTCAACGCTTGTAACGCAATGGGGCGACTTGATTATCAGCATTGATTCTCCTGCCGTAAAAAAAGGTATCGTGCTTAGCGAAGACGCTGACTTCAAAACTCAGTGTGCTTCACTTACTGCGAAGCAGGTTAAGGATGTTACAAACATTACATATGCATGGCTTCCTGTTGACCTTGACACAAGCAAGGACGGTGCGCACAACGGCAAAAACTATGTTGCTTATACTTTCTATTGTAAAAATAACGGAGAGGTTGAGCTTGACTATGACGCAGTGCTTGAAATCACAGGTGCGGCTAAGTCGGCAGATGAAGCAACCCGAGTTATGATTTACAAAAACGGCAAGAGCTCAATTTACGGCAAAGGTCAGTACAAAGACAGAAGCAAAGCCGAAACCGATTGCACAAAGTTTGTAAGCGATAAGGAAGTTTATAAAACATCAACCGAAAAATTCAAGGTTGGCGATATTGACAAATACACAATCGTAATTTGGATTGAGGGTAACGACCCCGAATGTATCGACGATATTCGTAACGGTCATGTCAGAATGAGAATGCTGTTTTCGGTTCGTGACGATGAAGAATCCACAGCAAAACCGTAATTTTCGGTACAGTATTACATCAACTTGGTATTATGTGCCTCGGCACTGATATAGCAAAAAATCCCTATGGTGTTTTAGGGACAAAAATTATTTTATTTAGGAGGAATTTCTCTATGAAAACAACATCAAGAAAGAGATTATTAATCTCTTCCGTAGCAATGCTCCTCGTGGCAATGCTCGCACTTGGTACAGCAACATTCGCTTGGTTCACAACTGACACAACAACTCAGGCAACAGGTATCTCTGTTCAGACATCTAAGAAGTCATTGCTCTTAGTATCAAGCAGAACTTCTGATTGGACAGACAACCTCAACTATAACTTTGGTACAGATACAGCTAAAAAGCTTCTCCAGCCGGCATCATCATATGACGGTGAAAACTGGTACAAAGCTCAGGCTGATAGTGGTCTGTCAGGTGCTGCTACAAACGGTGAGAAAATTTCTGGTGTTGGTACAACTGCTGCTGAAGGCAATGTATTCTGCAATATGCTCAATGTTAAGAATACAGGTGCTGAGCCTGCTGAAAATGTTACGATTACAGCACAAATTTCTGAAAAAGCTGTTACAACTGGTAAAAACTACCTCCGTGTAGCTCTTGTTCCTTCTGATTGTACAGCAGACACCGGTCGTGGTACTGCAACGGTTAAAAGTGCTGATGAATTTAGAAAGAGCATTTACAGTGCTGGTGCTGACGCTGCTAAGCCTGTTGAATATGTTGGTGCAAGCGTAGCAGACACACAAGGTGCAATCAAAGCAGCTGCTACAGCTGTTTCAACAAATGGTAACTCAATCTCTGTTAATGCTGGTACTCTTAAAAAGGATCAAGCTAAGTACTATATGCTTATCGTATGGTTTGAAGGCCAGGATGAGGATTGCCAGGATACATTTGCTGGTAACGATATGCCAAACATCACTTTCACAATTACAGCTGATAATAAGTAATTTATAAATTAACAGTTAGTAAAACATAATATTAAGCAAATTATTTGATCGGAGTCCCCTTGCATGAAAAAAGTGTTAAAAAAGATAATCAATGTTATTATAGATATTGTTGTTATACTGGTTTTGGTAGTATCAATACTTATTGTTACATTATCATTAACATCTAAATCATCAGGGGTCCCCAATATTTTCGGCATTGCACCCCTCAGTGTTCAGACTGATTCAATGGAGGACACAATTAACGTTGGTGATTTAATTTTCAGTGATGTTACAAATGACCCTTCATATGAATATCAGAAAGGTGACATTGTTACATTCCCAATCACAGTCAACGGTGAGTCCGTTCTTAACACTCACCGAATTGTAGAGGTTGTTAAGGATGACAACATTACCTACTACAGAACACAGGGTGACAATAAGAAAACCAACCCCGAGCCCGATGAAGAGCTTCAAACTTCTTCATCAATTGTCGCCAAATACACAGGTACGAAGATTGGCGGCGTGGGTAACTTTTTAAGCTTTATCAGAACTCAGCTTGGATTTTTCCTCTGCATTCTGCTTCCGATGATTATTTTCTTTGTTTATGAAGCAATCCGTGTTGTTCTCAACCTCCTTGCCTACAATAAGGAAAAAACTCTCGAAGAGGCAAAGCTTGCGGTTGATTCCGCCGAGCTTACCGAAGAACAGAAAAAGAGAGCTATTGAGGAATATCTTGCCTCCGTCGGAGAAAATCAGGACAAGGAGGAAAATGAGCCTGAGGTACAAACACCTGCTGATGGCAATAATTCCGCTGATAATTCCGATTAAGTTATGACAAATTTGTCCCTAACGCATTCATAGCGTTTATCGTAACGGTATATTTCTTTCTCAGTCTCAGAGCTGAGAAAGAAATACAGTTACATACTGTAGGGGCGGTCATCGGCCGCCCGCCTTGAAGAATCTGTCCTTTAAGACAGATTTCAGATAGGAATTTAGAAATGTGTTCTTACACAAAAGATGAGAGTAGATTTTTTTAAGGAGACGAAGTACCGTGGATACAGTATTTAAATTTCTTTTTGAATTTCTCGGTCAGTTTTTTGGCTCATTATGGTCAATAATCACCGGGTTATTTGGCGGAGTAGGCAATGCCTTTGATTTTTCCGCTTATGTAAACATTATTAATGCCTATACCACGGAGCTTGGCGGCCTCGCATGGGTAATTGCGATTATTGCCATTGTGCTTCTGGTTGCTGTGCTTGCACTTTGCGTATGGCTTATTGTCGTCGCTGTAAAAAAGTTTATTCGTTCGCACAGAAGAAGAAAAGATACAGATTCTCTTGTTAAAGAGGTTCAGGCACTCAACAAAGAGGTTATGAGACTCAACCTTGAAAAGGATAAGATTCTCTCTATGAAGGTTTCACAGATTGGTCTTAACCCCAACGAGATTTCAGAGCTTACAGGCGAAGAAATCGAGTCGCTCAACAACGGCGAAGAAGAGGACACAGGCGAAAGCCGTTTCTACAAGCTTACAGAAATCGACCAGCTTTGGGCAGATTATGTTCCGCCGGTTTATGACAACGATATCACACTTCCCGAGTTCTGTGAGCGTTTCAGACTCTTTGCTTGTTCACAGCTTGGTCTTTACTACGATATTAAGCTTATCAGACTTTTTGTTGCTGCGTTTGCGTCTACCAGACTTATTATCCTTCAGGGTATTTCAGGTACAGGTAAAACTTCACTTGCTTACGCCTTTGGTAAGTTTGTAAACAATCCTTCAATCGTTGCTTCCGTTCAGCCGTCATGGCGCGACAGAACAGAGCTTTTCGGTTACTTCAACGAATTTACAAAGAAGTTCAACGAAACCGAGCTTCTCCGTGCAATGTATGAGGCATCGTATAACGAAAACATCTATGCGGTAATCCTCGATGAGATGAATATCGCTCGAGTTGAGTATTACTTTGCCGAGATGCTTTCAATTCTTGAAATGCCGTCAAGAGATGAGTGGGTTGTTGATATCATCCCGAACTCTTGGCCGTCTGACCCGAAGCATATCGTGAACGGTCAGCTCAAAATTCCGCCGAATATGTGGTACATCGGTACTGCGAATAACGATGACTCGACATTTGCTATCACAGATAAGGTTTATGACCGTGCTATGCCGATTAACATCGACACAAAGGGTGTTCCTTTTGAAGCACCTCTCACAGACTCTGTATACATTTCATACAAACATTTTGAGTACATCCTCAATGCCGCTAAGGTTCAATTTGTTGTTTCGGAAGAGAACCTCAAAAAGATTGCCCTTCTGGATGATTATGTTATTGAGCATTTCCGCATAGCTTTTGGTAACCGTATTGTAAAACAGCTTCGTGACTTTGTTCCTGCTTATGTCGGAACAGGCGGTACAGAGCTTGACGGTCTTGACTATGTTCTTGCCCGCAAGGTATTTAGAAAATTTGAGTCACTCAATCTTTCATACATTCGTGATGAAATAGATGGCCTTTGTGCGTATATTGACGAGCTTTTCGGCGAAGAAAATATGACTGAGAGCAAGGATTATCTCCGTATGCTCAAGAAGCTTGTATAATTTTAGCAATTCAGGGCGAACTCTGTTCGCCCTTTGCTTGGTGAAAGGACTTTGCGCCTTTTATAAACGGTAAAACTATCTGATTGGAGAAAAATCAATGGCTGATTTTGGTAAATATTTCAGAGCATATATGTATATGCAGGACATTCTGAAAAATGATTTTACTTACAATTACATAACAGAAGGCCTTAAGGACGGCGATAAGGGCGAGGATAAGCTCGACGGTAAGACCAACGAAAAGGTAATTGATATGGAATGGGTTGTTGCCATTGAGGAAACACTTCCGTACATTCAGAAAGCAATAGACGAACAGCGCCGTTTTATTAAGCAGGTTGACAATGTTGTTAGAGTTGAGCTTGCAAAAAAGATTGGCCCCGAGTCGGTTAAGCACCTTTCGCAGCACACTAACTTTATTGCCAAGGTTGAGGGTGATATGGTAACGCCTAACAAAATCCTCACAATTGAGCGTGAAGAGAGCTTTGCAATTTACGAAAACCGTGTTCTTATGACGCTCATTCGTAAAGCGCTTCACTTTGTTGACGACAAGTATTCAAAGATGAAAGATGTGCCGAACGACAGCTATAATAAAATTTCTATGGTTCGCCACATTGATTTTAATGAGAAAAAAGTAGATTTTAATCTTAACTATATAAATGAATCTCACGAAACTCTTGCAGATGACCTTGATGTTCTTGATGTTTCTCAGCTTTCGGACTTTGACCGAATCAGAAGAATCAGAACAACCCTTAATGAGTTTTTAAACACTCAGTTGATTAAGGAAATCTCAAAAGAGCCTGAGGTTCGTCCGCCGCTCACGCAGACCAACCTTCTCAAAAAGAACCCCAACTTTAAAAGAGTGGTTGAGCTGTGGAACTTTCTCGACAGCTACAAGCGTAAAGGCTTTGAGGTTGTAAGCGAGGAATACAACGGCAAAATGACAGATACTGTTCAGCAGGATGTTTACTTTGCGATGGGATTCCAGCATTTTATGATGTCTATTGCTACAAACCCGGGACTTCGTTCAATCCTTAAGGAACAGTACGACGCTGAAAATGCACGAATTGCAGAGGAAGAATCAAAGCCGCAGAAGACCCGCGAGGCGGTTATGAAGGCACAGCTTGATGCTGTTCGTAAAGAGGAGATGGAAATCCGCCTTCGTGAAATCCGTGAACGCGAAAAGAAAATTCTTGACCTCACGAATGAAATCAAGAATTTAAAGGTTATAATTGATCAGAAAGAACAGCAGATTCTCACCCTTAAGGGCAGGGTTTCTGCTCTTGAAGACCAACTTGAAGAGGTTAAGAAAGAGCTCCAGCAGACAAAACTCAAGTTGATGGAGGCAGAAAAGAGGATTGCCGAGCTTGAGGAAGAAAATCAGCAGTTAAAAGATACTATTGAAGAGTTGAATAAAACGATTGATGAACTCAATCAGACTATTGACACACTCAATAAAAAAATAGTAGAATTAAATGACAGAATTCTCGTGCTTGTGCAGGAGAATGCTCGTTTGCAGACAAAGGTGAAAGAGCAAGAAACTGTTATCGCTGAGCAGAACGCTCATATTGCAGAGCTTGAAACTCAGGTTGCCGAGCAGCTTGCAAAGATTGCCGCTCTTACGGAAAACCTTGAAAAGTGTCATGCGCAGATTGAAGAGGATAACCGCAGGATTACCGACCTAACCGAGAAAAATGAAAATCTTACGGAAACACTTCAGAATGAGCGTGTTCAGCACAAGGACACAGTCAATAAAATGGAATCTGATTTTGCTGAAGAAAAACAGCAGATGAACGATGCTCATTCGGCAGAGGTTGAATCGCTTAACCATAAATTCAACGATGCTGAGGCTGAACATAATGATTATGTTGCCAAGCTTAATGCGGATTTTGCCGCAAGGGCAAATGAAACCGAGCAAAAGCATCTTAAAGAGCTTGCAGATAAAGAAGAAACTCACAAGAATGAACTTGCTGAAATTAAGGAAGCCAACCTTAAATCATCAGCCGCAAGCAATGCCGCTCACGCTTCTGAGCTTAAAAAGGCATACAAATCGGTTGACAAAAAGGTTGAGCTTGCAGAAAAAGCTTGTGAAAAGCGTATGAAAGCCAAGGTTGCCGAGGTTAAAAAAGAGGCTCAGGCTGAAATTCGCAAAGCCGAAAAGAAAGCAAGCGAAAAAATCAGCCTTGCTAAGGATGAAATTAAATCTGTCAAGGATACAGGTGATTTGTTCGTTCGTGACTACGGCTTCGGCAGTGTTGCAGTTGTTTCAAAATATGCCGAAGAGCTTGCAAAATTCGGCAAGCTTTCAATCGCAGACGAGCTTATAAACGCACAGAAAAGCGTAAGATCTCTTTGCATATGCAGAAGTAAAAAGGGTGTTGTGCTTGCAGGCTTTTCACAGAGCGGCGCAAGCGTATATAATGTTTATAAAAAGCAGGCAGATCTTACTGTTGCATTTAACGATTTGTGTTCAATGCTGAAAGGTATGATCAATCTGCCGATTGTAATTACATTCTCCGGTGTTGACAGACCGTTTGTGATGAATTTTGAAAACATTGTAAGAGATGCAACCAAAAGAAAAACGACTGTTTTCCATAACAAAACTCTGAAAGCAAACGGATTTGTTTCAGTTTACTTTGGTAAAGAATAAGGGGCAAAAATGAAAAACTCTACTGCGCCCAACAGAAAAACGGGCAGAATGATTGCTAAAAATTTAATAGTTCTGTTCACTGTTGCACTTGCCGGCTTTTGCGGCATTCAGGCGTGGTTTACGGATAAGAGTTCAGCTGAAGCCGACGGTATAAATGTTGAGTGTCAGGCACCTGACGGTATTAAAATTGCTGTTGTTAAGCATAACGATCCGGCTCCTAAAGACACAGAATATACAGTGGGTAATATTAAGCTTGATAAAACTAATTGCAAATTTCTTGAGAATCTTCAGTTGACCGAAATAACCAGTGACGGCACAGATTTTTATAAACCGGCTTTGATTCAAACAGGCGGTCAAGCTCAAGTTGATACAAAAGCAGATTGGAGTCCAGCTGATGCAAATCAGCATTATTTGTCATTTGACCTTTACATTCGTTCAAAATCGCAGTATAATATAGCGATAGGCAATAAATCAACAATAAAACCGGATGCTCCTCAACTCACAAGTCAAGACGGTACGGGCATTAAAAATCAAAGCAAGTACGGTAATTTTTCAAGAGATTCCGTAGTTGGTGCAGTAAGATTCTCGGTTGTTGACTATAAATCCGCTCCTCCTTCAAAAAAGCTCCTGTGGTTGCCGGCTCCGAATATCTTGTTGGCTCAGACTGATGAAGAGTACACTTTGTCAGACAATAAGCGAAACGGAGATTCGTACAGTCATGTATACTATAACAAACAAAAGGAAAAGAAAAAAGTCAGCAGTACTGCTGACGATAGTGCGTTTGTTGTGAATAATAAAGGTTTTGTTGACGGAAAATTTACCTATGAGCTTGGTCAAAACCAAAACATTGCACAACTTAACAAGTCCTCAGATACCGATACCGATCCATACTACGGCGACTTTGGCGCTATGGTAACCTGTAATATGTGGATTGAGGGCGAAGACGCAGAGGCAAGACTTGCTCTTGTAAACGGAAAGTTTAAGGTTAATCTTGTATTGACAAAAAAAAGTTGATTTTATTTAAAGTAGGAAAGGGGAACTTTTGATGAAGTTGAAAGATAAGTTTTGTAACTTTCTCAACGGTTTAGTTGACTCAAGACTGAATAACACAAAAAAGGTCACGACTTCATATGTTGCTCTTTTTCTTGTTTTAAGTATTTTCGCAGTATCTACCTTTTCGTGGTTCACAATAAGAGATACGGCAACTATTGATTCAGACACCTTTTCTCTTGAATCTGCTGCCGGAATGAGAGTTAATAAGGGTGAAGAAATAAGAAATACAATCACCGTAAAACAGGCAAAGCTGAAAGAAGCATCAAGTGTTGACGGTCGTAATATGTTTTTTCCTGTAGATCGCGGATACGGCGATAAAGGACAAAGCGTTGACACAAGCGAAATGAAATTTCGTGAAGGCACAGTAGGAGATAAAAATGACGGATACATATACAGCGATTTTACCCTTACCGGTCAAACAGGCGGTCAGGTTGAAGTATATGTAAAAAGTTACAAAGTTGAGGTAACAAATAAAAATGGTCAAAAAGAAGTTTATGACGGTGCAACACATATTACTGTTGACAGCAACAATAAGCCATCGACATATCTGGCATATCAGAATCCTTGCCCAATAAGGATTGCATTCATCAGAAACAGTGCTGAGGCTTCGACCGTTATTGATCCCACTGCAATTATTGACAACTACGCTGACGAATGTCAGGCAGTAAGCTCTGTTAATTCGCTCGGCTCGGCGACAACCGCAAAAGCAAAGGGTAGGTCATTTTCAGACTACTATTTCGGCACAGGTGCTCCTCTTTTTACTCTTGACGGTCTTAAATCTCAAAACATAACCATGGTTGCGTGGCTTGAGGCAACCGGAGAGAACTGTGACGCTTACGAGGGTCAGAATGTGTCAATTACAGTTGAGCTTGAAAGTAACTGGAAAGATATGGAATATGTTACTTTTGTAGACAATACAATAGGTGATACTGACACTAGCAAAAATAAGTGGGTTGGCAATGACGGATGTTTCCTTGTTATGACCTATTATGACGAAAACTTTGCAAATCCAAAGTCAGTAGTAATGAGTGAGTCAAAGAGTGATGGAAACAAACCTATTGAATGGATAGCTTATCTGCCAAAGGATAAAAAAACAAACATATCGTTTATGCGATATAGTAAAGTAAAAGAGAAAATTAAGCTTGACGGAAAAAATGATGTTGAGGTAGGCAGAATATATAATGTATGGCATACAACAGCTGATGTAAATAAATGGATTGATGCAAATAAAAATGGCAATGGTAAAAAAGCATATGATTGGTCACATGAAATAAATGAAAACGGTCTTCAGACATACCGCACAGATAAAGGAACTGAAAACGGTAAGATAGAAAATACATATTATGCTGTACACGGTAACGGCTACGACAGTACCTCTACTGTTGCTGAAAATGTTGCCCCCTGTATCGGATATTGGGGTACAAAGTATCCCAACAGTTCAGGCAGCAGTGTTGAACCGACTACAACCGAACAACTGCCGACAACCGGAGAAACCTACGCGAGAGCGGATATTCAAATTTATAACAATGTATGGTTAAATGATTATAATTCGTATAACGGCGGCGGAGGTTTGAGAAATCTGCTTAGTCAGAATGTTTTGGTACTAAAAGCCGTATTTAAAGATTCAAACGGTACAGAAACCGCTTATGAAATGAAACCGCAGGGTGGCGGAGATAAGTGCGTGCTGTCAAAGACAAGCGTCAAAAGCGGTTCGAAGCTTGTAAGATTTGATTTGTATGATCCAGCAAAAGATAATACAATAATAAGGGTTTATAGCGTGCCTGTAGACATTCAGCATACATTTACTGAGAGTGCGGGGTCTAACGAATATATCATATCCTATGATTTGGTAAATGAAGGATCTGGAAAAATCATAAAAGCAGGCAATTGGTAATTGATTAACATATTAAGGAGGTGTCACGATGAGAGAAAGACTTGCTCTTTTAAGGGAGTATTTGAAAAACAGACTTGCATTTGGCAAGAATAAAAAAACAAGAAAAGGTTTTATACTCACTATGGTGGCACTTGTTGAAGTACTCGCCATATCGGTTGTGTCCGTTTCGGCTTGGGTTGAAACTATTTCAACAATCACAATTAAAGCTGAGGGCGCAAAAATCGATAACTATGTTTATACTAATGCCGATATTGGCAGTGGTGAAGGTTATTCAACCAAAACCATTGACTTGACTAAATATTTCCGTGCTGCGGGTGGAGTGCATCTTGCTTCGGCTTCAAGTGCTGACGGTGAAAATATATTTTTCCCAATAAAGAAATCAGATGTGTCTGGTTTTGGTGTTAATTCTTACAGATGTGCGGATGTAAACGATAAGAATGTTAATTATATTGACTTTTCATTTAATGTGAAGGTTGATAAAACCTTTAACGCGAATCATGCAGAATTTTACCTTGATCAAGTACCTACGATAACTATTGATGGTGCGGATGTTCCAGGAAACCTTGTAAGAATGGCTATTACCGATACCGATACTCAAAGTACGGTTGTATGCGGTTCTAAGGAAAGTACTGGAAATGTTGTAAATGAAGTAGGTGGCGCTAAAGTTCCTGAGAAAGTTAAAGCTTTTAGCGATTTTTTTGTTAATTCTGATATTGTACCAACCGAGTTGTTTAGTGTTGATAAAGGAAGCAGTAAAACAATAAATATTAAAGTGTGGCTTCAGGATGATAAGGCGACTACTGAATATGCCGGTAAAACTGTTTCAATATCTGATGTTAAAATTGTAACTCAGAACAAAAAAGGCAATAAAGTGTATTTTGTTGACCGTACCGTAAATGAAGATATAAAAAATTGGACAAAGGGTGTAACATTTCAGCAGGGTGACAATACTCCTGTAACGATGAAGTTTAATGAGAATTCGCATACATATTACTGTGGTTATACCCCCGCCGAAGAAAATACAGTAGTTAAGTTCACCTCGGAAGGTGTTACTTGGATTACTGATATGAAGTCGCTCAATTCAGGCGAAAGTATGTACTATACTGCCTACGGCAATCATAATAGCAGTAATGCCGGATACGGTACATGGGGCGAAGTGATTGAAATCAGTGTTTCAAGCGAAACAACAGCCGATGTACTCCCTGATACAGGCAATGTTTCAAGTGTATATATGGTTCCGAATCAAGGTGACACTAACAGTAAAGTTAGAATGCCATTTACTGCTGACAATAAAAAATGGGTCGGTTATATTGCAAAGGAAAAGGCAAACAACATGACTTTTTCTTTTAAAAATAACGGCAAGAATTATGAAATTCCTGCTCCTAACAGAGGCAATTCAACGCATTTTGTTGTTACTTCTGCTACAACAGGTTATTGGGATCCACCTGCTACTATTACTGTTACTGCAGGCACTAACGGTGCAGGAACTGCCTTAGGAGAACCTAAAGTTAGTTATAATGGTTTGACAAGTGCTACAATTTCTGTAACCCCCGGTACAAAGGTCCAGCTAATGGCAAATCCTAATAAAGGTTTCGTATTGAAAAACTGGGTATACAGCGATACAAGTGCCGTGGCAGACGGCATTGGCAGCGACGGTTCTTTTACCCCGACAGCTTCAGGTAACTATAACTTTACAGCCGTTTATGTTGAGTCGTTGACATTTGAGGCTTATGTCAGAACATATGACGGTGCAAAACTTTCTGAAAGCACAACGGGAGGTTCAGTTGAAATTAAGTGTGGAAACCAAAATTCGACTGTAGATTCCAACGATGGAACACACATTACACTCAATGCTGTTAAGGGCAGCACAGTTACATATTACGCAAAAGCTAAAGACGGATATGTTTTTGACGGCTGGTACACAGATGTAGCCTGTGAGACCGGTTTGGAGAATTCAAGTGATAAATATGAATTGGCTAATGTTGAGGCTTCCAAGAAGTTGTATGCGAAATTCAAAATTGATATTTATACTGTAAAAGCATACGCTCAGCACGGTAACAATCCTCCTTCCGGTGATGCCGGTAATGTATCTTTTGATAATAATAATTATGCGTCTGAAGTAACAACAACGGTAAATCGTAACGGAGAAGTTACTTTTTATGCTAAGCCTGAAAAAGGCTATGCTTTTATCGGTTGGTATGCGACTAAGGATGCAGCAGATCCGAAGGTAGCGGTTAAAGATTGTACATTAAATGGTGACGTCTATTCTACAAAAATTAATATACCATATTCCGATGTAAAGACATATGAACTGTACGCAAGATTTAAGGCTTTGTATACGGTAGAAGCCAAAGCGATGTACAACAACGAAAATGATGCTACCGGCGGTACTGTAAAGGTTGCGGACAGAGCTGCAGGTGAAATTTCATCTAAACCTGTTATGGAAGGCGACAATGTAACAGTTGAGGCAATTGCCAAAAAAGGTTACAAGTTTGCCGGTTGGTATACGGACATGGCTTGTAATAAACCGTATTCCACTGAAAATAACGATGTTTCACTTATAACCTTAAATAATGTTAGCAAGGGAATCACTCTGTATGCTAAGTTTGTGAGCGATTCAACTACAATCTACTATTATAACTCTAATGGCTGGGATAAAGTCTATGCGTATATGTGGGAAAACGCAAAGGGAAAAGGAAATGAAAATGGTAGTTTTCCGGGAGTTGTAATGACATATGTAGGCGGAAAGGTATGGAGTTATACATTTCCGCAGTCTAAAAATTGGAACAAAGTCATATTCTCGAAGGGTGATTCTTCTGGGCAGACAGAAAACATTGACCTTCCGCAGAATTTGGAAGGCTCCGATACTTATTATAAGAATGGTTGGCGTTCCAACAGTAACATTCAGTGTACGGTTACAGTTTCTGATGTAAACGATGCAGTTGTTTCTGTTGCAACCGGTACCCAGTCCATATCAGAGGGTGAATCTGCTAAGGTTTACGATGGTACAATCATTACTCTTACTGCTAAGGACTTTGCAAGTGACTATACGCTCAAGAGCTTTATTGTAACTCCACAGTCAGGTGAACCAAAAACACTTGCAGGTAATCCTTCAACCTATCTTGTCGATGGTTCAGACATAACTGTAAGTGCAACATTTTCTTCATCATCATCTGTCAAGACATTCTATTTTGAAAATACTCCTGATTGGGATGTAGTTAGTTTGTATTGCTTTAAAAATGGACAAGTTCCAGAAGGGTATAATGGATGGCCAGGTAATGTGTTGACGACAAAGTATCCTCAAAAAATAAACAATCATGATGTTTATTGTATTGAAATTGATACTTCAAAAGTAGACTATGTGGTTTTCAATAATAATGGTAAAGGACCACAGTCGGAGGATATAAAATTAAACTGGTTTGTTGAAAATAGTGCGAACGGTTGTAGCTTTAAGAAAGGTAATGATAATAAATATTATGTAGATAGTTATTTTACTATATCTTAAAGCTGTGAATCGAGGTGTCGATGATTGTTAAGTATATTAGTCGGAGAGACCTTTATAAGACCAAATGGGAGGTGAAACCATGAAGAAATCTAAATTTACACTTGTTATTGTACTTGGACTTGTACTGTGTTTGTTGTGTGGAACAACTACGACTTTTTCGTGGTTTAATCGTCCTGATGTGCAAAAGGGCGACTCCCTTTCTTGGCGCGGAGATTACAATGTGACAAACGGAAATAATATTACTGCTGTTACTTATGATGCTTCAAAACCTGACGGCAGTGAGTATAATACTGCTCCGTTTAATTTTAGTGGTTTGACAACTGTTCCCGCCCATGAAACAAAATATTTCTGTACAGAGGTAAAGAACACGGGAACTGCACCGCAGTCAATTTCTTTGTTCCTTGATAATTCGGATACTAACACCCTTTCTGTCGGTGTGAACAGCCCCCTCAGAACCTACAGGAGATTTACCTCCGATTCACAAACAACATCTTATGTTACCAAGACACCGAGTAATGTGAATAAGAAGAATTTGTATATAGCTACGAATGTGGATGACCCTACGAAGTACACTATGCACACTTGGAAGAATGTAGATACCGATCCTACTGATAAAGAACTTAGCGGATACATTAAAGATAAGTCTGTTAATTATGATAATGTAGATTATAATATATCATATGTTACAATTCCTACAGAACACGACCACGCGAAGCTCTGGCATTATAATGGTAATTCTAAAGAATGGTTCGGTTTTGATTTACAAATTACAGATCAGAATAATACTTATGTTTTTTTTGAAGAAAAAGAAAAGATAAAATTTACAACTATGAAACATTCAGATCAGTCTGCCGGAATTTCAAGTTTTTATTCTAGAGCAGAAGCTGTAGTAGGTGAGACATTTGATTTAAGCGCAAAGGCACAGGGTACGGTGACTTACACATCGTCAAACCCCAATGTCGCAACAGTTACGAATGACGGTAAGGTTACTGCCAATAAGGCAGGCAAGACTACTGTTACTGTTACATCTACGGGTGCGTACGGTGATAAAATAACGGCAAAATGTGAGCTTACCGTAAGCAAAAAACCGGCTAAAAGCTTGTATGTTCCGATTGTTACGAATATGAAGATTGAAGGCAAAGCCGACAACGATCCTGTTGTTACAAAGGTGTATTGGTATATCAAAAACGATACAGCATCCGACGCTGAATATTCACTTGGCGATCTGCAAATTTCACTTTAAAATTTTAAATTTACAAAAGGGTTGTTTTTACAGCCCTTTTTTATTATAATTTATAATCGGTAGCAGAGAATAAAATCCGCCCGTTTTACGAATATATACGCATTTTCGTTATATAAAATATGTTAATTAACGGATAGTTTGTGTTTGTACGAACAATTACAATGTTACATTCGGGGGAAATATGTTTTAAATTTGACAAACTGTCTTCACGAACTGAGAACGGCAACTTGCCGTGGAGGAATTTATGGATAAAAATAACGATGTTGAAAATGCGGTTGAAGCAAAATCTGTAACAACCGAACACCCAAAATCAAAAAATAGAATAAGGAAAAGGCATGAATCAAAGCTACATAAAACCCTGCGGATAATTAAAAATATAATTTGCTGGGGAGTGCTTGCAATACTTGTGCTGACCGTAATTGTGTTTATGGGTTCAAAGGTGAACGGAAAAACACCTTCGCTTTTCGGATATTCCGTGCTACGAGTTTCAACGGGCAGTATGCAGCCCGAGCTTATGATCGGCGATGTTATTCTCGGAAAGAGCGTTGACAATCCGACCGCCCTCAAGGTTGGCGATATTATCACCTATCGTGGCAGTGGGCAGACCGAGGGACTTCTCGTGACTCATAAGGTTGTAGTTGCACCGTATAAAACAGCTGACGGCACATATAAGCTACAGACAAAGGGCATTGCAAACGATGCTCCCGACCCTGAAATTTCAACCGAAGATGTGCTTTATATTATGGTGTGCAAGCTTGGATTCATTGACACATTGTACAACCTTTTCTTCTCACCGTGGGGACTGCTGATTTTTATTGCGGCGCTGCTGCTGATATTCATTGACGAGCTTATCGTTATAATCCGCATACTTACAGGTCACGACAAATCACCGAAGGACAGCGACATCAACGAAATTATAGACCGTTTGCAAAAGGAAAAATTGCAACAAAAGGCTGAATCCGACAACGATACAAAATCGGAAGAATAAATAAAAGCTGAATATATTTAATTTCGGACGAAAGGAAAATTCTCTTTTCGTCCGTTTTTTGTGGGCAAAAAAGACAAAGCGGAAAAATGGTGAAAACAGCTTTTATATGGGCTAAAATCGGCTTTTTAGTTGCATTTTTGGGCGATTTGTGGTATATTTTATACGGTCAAATTTGACCGTAACATACTGATTGTGTTTAGAAATTGATATGTTAAGGGTGGTTTCATGGATTACAAATTAATAGCGCTTGACATTGACGGTACGCTGACAAACTCCCAAAAGGAGATTACTCCCCGTACAAGATATGCTCTTATGGAGGCGCAGAAGCAGGGCAAGAAAATTATTCTTGCGTCAGGCAGACATCCCGTAGGAATTATGCCGATAGCAAAAGACCTTATGCTTGACCGTTTCGGCGGTTTTATTATGGCTTTCAACGGCGGCAGGATTATCAATTGCGAAACAGGCGAAACTATGGTGAGCAAGCTGTTTCCGCTTGAATATCTTCCCGACATCGTGAATGTTTTGAAGGATTCAAACATTACAATCAACACATACGATGACAGGCGAATCATCTCAGATAATAAGGTGAACGACTATACCTATGTTGAAAGGGATATTATCAAAGCCGAAATGGTTGTTGTTGACGATTTTATCTCATCTGTAAGATTTGATATCAACAAAATTCTTCTTGCAGGCGAACCCGATGAGCTTGACAAGTATCAGAAAATTCTTGCAAATCGTTATGACGGCTTGCTCGATGTATATAAAAGCGCACCTTATTTTCTTGAAATTATGCCGTTTGGTGTTACAAAAGGCTCAATGCTTCCGCTTTTGCTCGATAAGCTCAAAATTAAAAGGGAAGAGCTTGCCGCTTTCGGCGACAACTACAACGATATAACAATGATAGGTTATGCAGGCTTCGGCGTTGCAATGGGAAATGCCGAAACCGATGTAAAGAAGATTGCCGATTACATCTGCGAATCAAACGATAACGACGGTATTGCAAACACACTTGATAAATTCGTTTTAAAGCAATAGTCGCACAAAGTTTGAACCTAATATAAGCTTGAAAATATAAAATATAATTTAACGGAGCGTCAGATTTGACTTAACCCTTTAAAAGAGTTGAAAAAACAGAATCTGTCGCTCCTTTTTGTATATAATAGCCAAATTGAGGGCTTAATCTTTGGCGGCATCAAAGTTGTAATAATTCTATAAAAGAAAAATATATGAGGCTGTCTAAATTATAATATAATTGTATGTTATGTTGTACAAAGTATAACAAAAGGAGGAAAATCTATGGCAAAAATCAAAAAATTGCTTGCTTTGATTTTGTCGATTTGCGTAATTTGCACGGTATCTGTTATGTCCGTAAGTGCGGCTAATACAGATGACGATAACGACACTTCGGCATCAAGCACAATCACAGTACACTACTACTGTGAGGAAGGCACGCCCACAATTTATTATTGGAACAGTCTTCCGAAAAACATCAGCACGGAGTACCCCGGCGTTAAGATGACTTCCGAGGGAAACAACTACTACAAGTACACTTTCAACGATGTAACAAAAATCAATATGATGTTTGTTACAAACGGAAAGCAGTCTGCGGAACTCACAAGAAACACAGGTGAGTGGTGGTACAAAAATAAGAGATGGTCAAGTAAAAATCCTGAGGATATGCAGGAATTTGACCGTGTTGACATGCGTGAAGACACAATTTATTTTGTAATCACAACCCGTTTCTATGACGGTGACACAGGTAACAATGTTCATTGCTGGGACGACTCACAGGCAAACAACCCCGACAGCGATCCCGCATGGCGTGGCGACTTCAAGGGTCTTATCGACAAGCTCGACTACATCAAGGCTCTCGGATTCAGCGCAATCTGGATTACTCCTGTTGTAACCAATGCGTCAGGCTACGATTACCACGGCTACCATGCAATGGACTTCTCAACAGTTGATGTTCGTTATGAGAGCGACGGCGCTACATATCAGGATCTTATTGATGCCGCTCATGAAAAGGGCATCAAGATTGTTCAGGATATCGTAGTTAACCATTCAGGTAACTTCGGTGAGGCAACTCTTGCTCCTATGTTTAAAAAGGAGTACGACTCAATTCAGGATCTTGCTTCTGTAGATTGCATGAAGGTTATTGAGGGAAGCGACTTTGCTAAAACATTCCCAAACTACGATGAACTTGATCCCGGCGATCAGTATGCCGCAAGACTTAATATCATGAAGGATACTAAGGAGCTTGACTCCGGTAATCACGACACGGAAAACTACTATCACCATTTCAAAGACCTCAGCTGGGAAAGCCCGACTGTACAGACAGGTCAGATTGCCGGTGACTGCGTTGATATCAACACAGAGAATCCTAAAGTTGCAGATTACCTTAACGAAGCTTATAACAACTATATCAACATGGGCGTTGACGCTTTCAGACTTGATACTGAAAAGCACGTTTCAAGACTTACACTTAACCAGTATTTCTTCCCGTCATGGCTCAAGACAGGCGGTAAAAACTTCTTCATCTTTGGTGAGGTTTGTACTCGTGTAAGTGAATTCTGGAACCACAACATTCCTGCAATTTCGGCTCCGTTCTATACATGGGCTGAATCAGACAGCCAGTACATTGATTCATTTACAAATGATCAGGCTGCAAACGTTAATCTTACACTTAAGCACTATGACAGCAACGCAAGTACAGAAAATCAGCCCACATCTGATAATGTTTATCTTGACGGTCTTAATTATCACACACCTGACTACAGCAAGTCAAACGGCACAAGCGTAATCGACTTCCCGATGCATTGGAACTTCTCAAATGCAAGCAACGCATTTACCCGTGCTTGTCAAGAAGATCCGTACTACAATGACGCATCATGGAATGTAACATATGTTGATTCTCATGACTACGGTCCTGATATGAACAGCCGTTACACCGGCGGTACACAGGCATGGGCTGAGAACCTTGATGTACTCTTTACTTTCCGTGGTATTCCGTGTCTTTACTACGGTTCTGAGCTTGAGTTCCAGAAGGGTGTTCCTATGGACGTAGGTCCTAATGCACCTCTTTCAACAACAGGTCGTGCATACTTCGGTGACTACCTCGAGGGCGATGTAACAGCTACAGACTTTGGTACATATACTAATGCAAGCGGTGCTGTTGCAAGCACACTTGAAGCACCTCTCGCTGTTCATATTCAGCAGCTCAACAGAATCAGAAGAGCAGTTCCTGCACTTCAGAAGGGTCAGTATACAAGAAGCAATACTTATGTTGACGGTAATATGGCATTCATTCGCCGTTACACACAGGGCGCTACAGACAGCCTTGCTTGTGTAACTATCTCAGGCGGTGCTACATTCCAGAACCTTCCTAACGGCAAGTATATTGATGCAGTTACAGGCGATGTTAAGAATGTTACAGACGGCACACTTACAGTATCTTCTGTTGGTAAGGCTAATATGAGAGTTTATGTTTGCTGTGCAGACGGTTTCACCGGAATTGACGGTCAGATCGGCACTAACGGCGCATATCTCAAGTAATAAAATAATGTTGTTTTTTACGGAGCAGGTTTTTCCTGCTCCGTATTTTTCTGCCCTAAACCCTCAAATGACGGATTGCAGATTTATATCCGTCAAAATTATACTTCATTTATAAATAAACATTCCGAAAATTGCATAATGATGAATAAAAAGACAGAAAGTTATGCAAATTCTACATATAAGGTTTAAAATCGTTATGACACTTCTGCAAGAATTGTATCTTTTCTTTTTTTAAAAAATGTGCTATAATATATAAAATATAGTTTCAATTTATTGTGAATTTTAAAAGGGAGTGTTTTTTATGACAAACAGCGAGTATTCGGATGTTACACCGCAGATTCATGCTCTGGCTCAGAAAATGACGCATAACTCCGTTATTGATACAGATTTATACAGTAAGTACAATGTAAAAAGAGGTCTGCGTGACCTTGACGGTAAGGGTGTTCTCACAGGTCTTACAGATATTTCTACAATCACACAGAATAAGCTTGTTGACGGAAAGCTTGTTCCTTGCGAGGGTGAGCTTCGTTACAGGGGCTATAATGTAAAGGATATCGTTGACGGTATTCTTGAGGATGACCGTTTTGGTTTTGAAGAGGTTACATATCTTCTTCTCTTTGGCGATATGCCTAACGAAGAACAGCTTAAAGACTTTAAGAAGCTTCTTGTTCAGTACAGAACCCTTCCTCAGCACTTTGTTCGTGATGTTATCCTCAAGGCCACAAGTAACGATATGATGAATTCAATAGCAAGAAGTGTTCTCACACTTTTTTGCTATGATAAGAACGCTAACGATACATCAATCGACAATGTTTTAAGACAGTGTATACAGCTTATCTCCGTATTCCCTCTTTTGTCGGTTTACGGCTATCACGCATATAATCACTATCAGCGTGATAACAGCCTTTATATCCACCGTGCAGAGCCTACGATGTCAACAGCCGAGGTTATTCTGTCGCTTCTTCGTCCCGACAGACACTACACTCCGCTTGAGGCAAAGGTTCTTGATATGGCGCTCATTCTTCATATGGAACACGGCGGCGGTAACAACTCAACATTTACAACACATGTTGTAACATCTTCGGGTACTGATACATACTCGGCAGTAGCTGCGGCACTTGCATCACTCAAAGGTCCTAAGCACGGCGGTGCAAATGTTAAGGTTTACTATATGTTTGAGGATCTCAAAAAGCATGTTAAGGACTGGGAAGACGAGGACGCTCTTGAAGATTATCTTGAGAAGCTCCTTGACAAGCAGGTTTTTGATAAAAAGGGTCTTATCTACGGTATGGGACACGCCGTTTATACAATTTCCGACCCCCGTCAGCAGATTCTTCACGGTGCTGTTAAAAAGCTTGCGTTTGCCGAAGGTCACAATGATGAATTTGATCTTTATGAGAGAGTTGAAAGACTGGCTCCGAAGGTTATCGGCAGAAAGCGTAAAATCTATAAGGGTGTTGCCGCAAATGTCGATTTTTACAGCGGACTTCTTTACAGCCTTCTTGATATTCCGTGCGAGCTTTATACTCCGCTTTTTGCAACAGCTCGTATTACGGGTTGGAGCGCACACAGACTTGAGGAGCTTATCAACTGCGGTAAGATTATCCGTCCTGCATATATGAGCATTTCCGAAAACAAGGAATATGTTGATTTGAAAGACAGATAATACGGCGAACCGCCGTTCCCCGCTCGAGAAGTTAGTTTTACAAGTGCGAGAGTTAAATTGCCCGAGCGTATGGAAAATTGAAAATTGAAAATGGAAAATTATGGTCGGGCGACAGTTTGCAAAATGCAAATCATTGTCACCCGACCGTTTTTTATATATGAAATTAACTGTTTGGTCGTGGGGCGGATAATACCCGCACTACGATTTTTCGCAACATTCATCTTAAAACAACAAAAGACCGCTCTTTTGAGCGGTCTTTAAAGCTTGTGTTTTAAATTCAAAATTTATTGCAATCAGCAGAAGAATACATCCATCTCTTCTGCGTTGCCGTCGGCAACAAAGTATGCCTTGCTTTCTTCGGGCTTGAGATAGATTGAAATTTCCTTTGCATCCTTGCCGTATGTAGCCTTAACATTTTTGATTACTTCTTCAACAGGAACCTGTGCGCCTGCATATTCTACGAAGAAATTAACCTTTGTTTCAACCGGAACGGGCTTCTTTGGAGCAACCTTCTTTGGAGCTACTTTCTTAACAGGAGCCTTTTTAACGGGTTCTGCTTTCTTAACAGTTTCAACCTTTACGGTTTCTGTCTTTGCGGGTTCAGCCTTCTTTGCAGCTGTAGCAACAGTCTTAGCAGGCTCAGCCTTTGCAACAGTCTTTTTTACAGGCTCTTCCTTAACGGGAGCAGTTTTTGCAGGGGCTGTTTTTGCAGTTGTTTTCTTTGTTGTTGCCATAATAAATCCTTCTTTCAAAGTAATAAAATATTGCAGAAATAAAAGTTTTATCTTTTGTAAATATTATACATTTCAGAGTAAAAAATGTCAATAAACTGTACAAAAATTCGGCGGTTAATACATATTTGCGAAAAAATAAAATTCCTGTTAGTTGAAATGCACAATGTTATTGCCTCATATTTGTGAACTATGTCGTTTTTTCTGTCAAAAAAAACGAAAAAAAGCACATCATCATTTGAAAACCCCTTGCAACTGTGCTAAAATAATAGCAATTAATGTAAGAGAGAAGAATGATTTATGGGAGAGAATTTCATTATTATTGCACAACAGGTGCTTGTACTGTTCATTTTGATTGCAGTCGGTTTTATTTGCGGTAAGAAGAAAATTATCACCGATTTTTCCGCCCGTCACATGACCGATATAGTATTGTATGTTGTGACGCCCTGCGTTATGATTTCTGCTTTTCAGCGGGAGTTCTCGTTTGAACTTTTGAGCGGACTTATAATTTGCGTTACCTGCTCTGCACTTGTTTTCGCTGTATCAATACTTATCTGTAACCTGATTTTTCATGATAAAGATGAAAGCCGTAAGGCTGTTATCCGCTTTGCAACAATCTATTCAAACTGTGCATTTATGTCTTTGCCCCTCCAGAAGGCAATTCTCGGTGATGACGGTTGGTTTTACGGCTCAATTTTTGTTGCCGTATTCAACATTTTTGTATGGACGCACGGACTTGTTTCAATGAGCGGTGACAAAAAACAGCTTTCATTCAAAAAGCTTGTTCTCAACCCCGGTCTTATCGGTGTTGTTCTTGCAATTATCCTGTTTATTACAGGTTTTAAGCTTCCGTACATAATCAGCCAACCGGTTGAATATCTTGCAGTTCTGAACACTCCGCTCCCAATGCTTATTATCGGTTTTTACCTTTCACAGGCTGACTTTAAAAAGGCGTTCACTGACAAGGGTGTATATTTTTCTTCGGCAGTCCGTCTGATTGCTTTACCGATGATTACAGCGGTTGTAATGTCATTGTGCCGTGTCACACCCATAATTACCATGGCTTGCGTAATTGCCACATCAGCCCCTACCGCCGCAACAACAACTATGTTTGCAACAAAGTTCAACAAGGATGTTGAGCTGTCGGTTAGTATCGTTGCCGCAACTACAGTATTTTCACTTGCAACAATGCCCCTTGTCGTAATGCTTACGGGCTTGATGAGCGGATTTAGTAGTTAATGTAAAATGGAAAATTGAAAAAGGAAAATTATGGTCTGCGGTGTGCCACCGCAGACCTTTCGAGAAGATAGTTGAGATAAATGAATTGCATTGATGCCCGAAACGGCATTGATGCAATTTTTATTTTATATGAATTTAACTGTTTAATTGCAGAGGAAAACCGTATTCTCCCGTTAGTAATGACAGAAAATTTATGTTCTCGAATTGGGAACGGCGGCTCGCCGTGTGGGAGGATTAAATAAACAATTACAATTCTACGCTCGGGCATGATATGTTTTTTTGATATTACAAACTATCTGCACGAATCGGGAACGGCAGCTTGCCGTAAAAATATATGGAAATCTCTGCTGAAATTTGATATAATAAACACATAAAAATATATAATCCTTTGAGGGGGACTGTATTATGTCGAGAAATCCTATGCAAAAACAGAAACTTTTGTATCTGCGAAAAATTCTTCTTGAAAAGACCGATGAAAATCACGGGCTGACTTCAAGTGAAATTCTGGCAGAGCTTGCGTTGTACGGAATTACTGCGGAGCGAAAAAGTCTTTACGATGATTTGCAGGTGCTTGAAAAATTCGGAATGGACATCTGCAAGAGCAAATCATCAACCGTTAAATATTATGTTGCAAGCAGAGAATTTGAACTGCCCGAGTTGAAGCTTCTTGTCGATGCAATTCAAAGCTCAAAATTCATTACCGAAAAAAAGAGTATTTCCCTCATTCATAAGCTTGAAGGGCTTGCAAGTGTTCACGACGGCAAGGAACTGCAACGGCAGGTTTTTGTCGCAAACAGAGCCAAAACAATGAATGAACGAATTTATTATTCGGTTGACAAAATTCAGAATGCAATAGCACTCAACCGCAAAATCTCGTTCAAATACTACCGTTGGGAACTCGATTTTTCGGGAACGGAGCGAATTGTCAAGCGTGAAAAAATCAGGGACGTCGGATACACGGCATCACCGTGGGCGCTGTGCTGGGATGATGAGAATTACTATCTCATTGCCTATGACACCTGTGCCGACAGTATAAAGCATTACCGTGTTGACAAAATGGACGATATCGAGGTGCTTGACGATGAGCGTGACGGGGGAAAGACCTTTGAAAAATTTGATCCTGCAGATTATTCAAAGGGCGTTTTCTCAATGTTCGGCGGTGAAAAAGCTACGGTTAAGCTGTCGGTTGACAATGACTGCATAGGTGTTATTGTTGACAGGTTCGGCAGGGATATTTTTGTTACAAAGGAAAGCGACACAACATTCGGTGTATCGGTTGATATTATGACAAGCAAACAGTTCTACGCTTGGGTATTCGGTCTTGGCGGAAAGGTCAGAATTATATCACCGCAAAATGTTGTTGATGAATTTAAAAAACAGCTTGAAAATGTAAACGATTCATTTTAATTGCCATACGGTTGGCAATATTTCATATTAAAATCGTTAAATAATAATGTCTGATTCGGAAATAATCATAACAATTATCAGTAGATAAATTGATACATTATTGCGTAGAATTAAAAATCAATTAACATACAGCAGACATCGGAATATTTAAAATTTGCACTAATTGCAGTTTATACATTTATTTTTTGCACATTTGTCGTAATTATTGACTTTATTGTGCATAAAGTCTATTATATTGTTGCAGTGATTATTTGTGTTGTTTTTAGACACAAAATGTTTGAAAACATAATTTTTTAGAATCGGGGTTATTATTATGAATTTTGATTTCTTGCGTTCGGCAACCGCATCCAGTTCAGCTTACAGAGTAGTCTGCGGTGAAATGATTATTGACAGCAATATGTGGAATGTTCACAACGAGGTTCTTGTGGCTGTTGTAAGGGACGGCTATATGACCGTTGAAATGGGTGCTGATACTTATTCGCTCTCAACAGGCGACATTTACTTTATTTCACCTAATCAGAGATACAAAATTAATAATACAGGCAACGCAAGAGTTGACGTTATTCTTCTTAACCTTTCAAATCCTGCATCGCTCACTCAGGAGTTTATTCCGCAGAGTTTGATCAGAGGTCTTGTAACAGGCAACTGCACTCACTTTGCAAAGGTTACGAGAGGCGACTACCGTTATAACAATCTTATTGACGATATGAACACGGTTATTTCTGCCGAGAACGAAAAGCACGAGTTCTTCCAGATTCTTGTTCACGGCAAAATGTACGACATTTTCTATATTCTTTTCTCATCGGGCCTTGTTAAGATTTGTGATGTTGAGGCTCAGGGCAAAAAGTACCGTGCTCTCCGCAGAATTACGGAATATATCAACAACAACTTCTGCGACAGCATTACTCTTGATACAATAGCTCAGACAACAGGTCTCAGCCGTTACTATGTGTCGCATCTCTTTAAGGAGCTTATGAATACAACATTTGTAAACTACCTTAACGAGCTCAGACTGACAAGAGCCGCAATGCTTCTTACCACAACGGACACTCCCGTTATCGAAATTGCAGGTATGTCGGGCTTCAACAACATTTCAAACTTTAACAGAGCATTCAAAATGTACTACGAAACAACACCTTCAAAGTACAGAAGAGCCGAGAAACAGTCATTTTAAATAAGTATTTTCAAAATAAAAAGCCGGTGCATATGCGTCGGCTTTTGTTTATGGTAATAATTTGTCCGCTTAGGTAATATTGTTTAAAAAAGGCAGTTCATTTTTGTAGAATGATTAAATTGAAAAGAAATGCATACCGTGGTATAATTATTATATGTGTGACAGCGTGTCTTTTTGTGCGTCATTTGTGTTTAGAAGTATTAAACGGCGGTGAAACGATGAAGTTTTTCAATAAAAATATAAACAAGGTTTTGTCGGTTGTGCTTGTTGTAGTATCCGTTTTGGTAGTTTTGCAGTTCGTCTGCTCAAACGGTACTCTCAATGCCGGAGAAACTCCGACAGAATCGGCAATGGCAAGGGTAAATCCGAATATTCGGAAGATTGTTCCGACAACAACTGTTTCCGCAACAACTGTACCCGTTGAAACAACAACGGCAAAGCCTAAAGCAACCAAGGCAACAACTCAGCCTCAGACAAAAGCTACAAAGGCAACAAAAGCGACAACTCGGCCTGTGACAACAACACAGGCAACCGTTCCGTTTGCTACGGCAATTCCGCCAAAAGAGCCTGTCGATTACCAATCTCAATGGGACGCAGGTTATCTTGTGGCAATTGACAATCCGGACAAAACCTATGAATGCTCCAAGGTAACGCTTACCGATGAGGACAGGGATCTTCTTGAAAGACTTTGCATGGGCGAATTCGGTTCGGGCGGTTTTATAGGAGCGGCGCTCATTGCTCAGTCGGTAAAAGATGCAATGTGCTTTGACGGTTATCCGACAGTTGCCTCGGTTATCGAGAACTGCCATTATACCGGCAGTACCAAAATCGGCACAAATCAGGAATGTATTCAGGCGGTAAGCTATATCTTTGACGAAAACAAGGATGCCGTTCAGCACCGCATTATGTATATGTATAATCCCGATATGGTTCAGAGCGCTTTCCACGAAAGTCAGAACTATATCCTGACATATCAGACTGTCAGATTTTTTGACAGGTGGGGGTATTGACGAAAATCTTTGATTTTCGTCAGCTAAATTCACGCAAGCGTGAGCTAAATTTGCTACGCAAGCTAAATTATCCTACGGATAGCTAAATTGTCCTGACGGACAGCGCAAGCCCTGACGGGCAAGTAAAAGTTAATAGTTAATAGTGAAAAGTTACGGTCGGGAAGATACATTGCAAAATGCAAAGCTGTATTTCCCGACCGTTTATTTTATATGAAAGTTGCTGTTTATTTGTAGGGGCGGATTCCTTACAAAACAAAAATGCATCAGAGCCTTATTCTGGCATCTGATGCATTTTATTTATCTGACTGTCTTCTCAAATTATTGACGGTTGCACACCGCCGTTCTTAATTTTCAATTTCCCATTTTACATTTTCAATTTATAAACTGGGAACGGCGACTCGCCGTTATTTAAGTGTTTTCATACATTGCTTGAATGTTTCAATTACATACCATGCCTCATCGTCTGTGAGAGTTGAGTTCATCGGAAGGGTGAGCTGGTTTTTGTGCATATTATACGCATTCGGATAATCGGTAATCTTGAAACCACGCTTGCTGTATGCCGAAAGCAACGGCAATGGCTTGAAGTGGACATTGCACATTACGCCGTGATCAGCCATCATATTATAGAATTTGTTACGGTATTCTGCGTCTTTGCCGATAAATCTTACAAAGTAAAGGTGACCGCTGCTGCGGTGGTTTTCATCGCAGTGATTAAGCACCTGAACAGGCAAATCCTTAAATTCTTCGTTGTAAAGCTTTATAAGCTGATGTCTGCGCTCAAGCATTTGATCGTAGCGTTCAAGCTGAGCCACACCGATTGCGGCAAGCACATCGGTCATATTACACTTGTACTGAGTGTCAACAACATCATATTCCCACGATGCGACTTTGTTTTTTTGATATGCGTCCTTGGTCTGACCGTGAAGCGAGAGAAGCATATACTGCTTGTACATTTCTTCCTCGTCAATTCCGTCATGTGAACGGTGAACAGCCGCACCGCCCTCGGCGGTTGTCATATTCTTTACAGCGTGAAAGCTGAAGTTTGTGAAGTCGGCAATTTCACCGCACATTTTACCGTGCCATTGCGCACCGAATGCGTGAGCGCCGTCAGCCATAACAATAACTCTGCCGAACTTTTCCTGAAGCTCGTTGCGTGGATTGAAAACGCCTTTCTTTCTTTCAACAGCCTCAAAAATACGGTCATAATCGCACACAACACCTGCAAGGTCAACAGGAATGATAACCTTTGTATTGTGGTTGATTGCCGCCTCCATTTTATCGTAGTCCATTTCAAAGCTTCCGCTTTTGCAGTCAACCATAACAGGCTTTGCGCCCACATGGTAGATGATTGATGCGGTTGCCGTGTAGGTGTATGCCGGGACGATAACCTCATCTCCCGGACCGATGCCGAGAATACGCAGAGTAAGTTCGGCACAAGAGGTCTGTGATGAAAGGCAGACAGCCTTTTCCGTGTGACATCTTTCTGCAATACGGCTTTCAAAAAGCTTTGTTTCGGGACCTGTTGTAATCCAGCCCGATTTCAGAACCTTTATAACTTCGTCAATTTCTGCCTGAGAAAGGTCAGGTGGCGAAAAGGGAATTTTTCTCATTTTTAATTTCTCCTCAGGTACAGCCGTGCATTAACCACTGCCGTACACAAACTATAGACAAATCTGAAAATATTTACACTCCATTATACAACGCAAGTCATAAAAAGTAAAGTTCCAAAATACCCAAAATATACTCTGAAAATGCGGTTTTGTATGGTGTATGAGCCGTATTGCAGTTGATTTTCAGCTTTTTTCGCTTTCGGAGGCTTTCTTTTGCAGATATTTCTTTTTTGTTGCAAGACCGCCTCTTATGTGCCTTTCGCTTTTGTTGGTGTCAAGAATTTCCCTCACCTGTCGGTAAAGTGCAGGGTTAAGTACCTTTAGCCGTTGGCTGACATCCTTATGCACGGTGCTTTTGCTCACACCGAACTTTTTTGCCGTACTTCTCACGGTTGCCTTGCTTTCGATTATGTATTCGCCGAGCATTGCCGCTCTTTCTTCTACGATACCTTTCACATACAGCCCTCCTGTCTGTCCTCCTTAGGGGGACATCTGTAATAGATTGTATGTGTAGACAGCGGATTGTATGACGGTATAGCTTAGTATGTTTTATTGCGTTTTATTGTGTTTTATTGCACTTTATCTGTAATTAAACTAAATTTTTGTATAAACAGACAAATTAGTGTTCATAACTTCGGTGTTTATGTGAATTGAATTGTTGTGCCTGTAAATGGTATAATTTAGTTGTAAAAGTCAGAGAAAATCAAATTTTTTTGTGCATTTTGCATCTTTGACTCAAGAAGGGGAAATATACATGAAAAAATTAACAGGTAAATTTTTTGCACTGATGCTCACGGTGACGGTTTCGGTATCATGTGCGGTGTCGACGGGCATTTTTACAGCCTCGGCATACACAGCGCCGAAAGAGGGCAAAATTTTTTATAACAAAACAATGTACGACAAATACGGTAAGGCTGAAGGTATGGTTCTTGACAGCCTTAAAAATTTTGACGAGGAAATCGATATCAGCAGTCTAAATGTTCCGAGATGCGATGCTGCGGAATTTTTTAAGGTGCTGACCTTGACTCATCCGGAGCTTTACTATGTGAATCAGGGATTTTCGTACTCCTACTATCCGTCAGAGGATAAGGTTGCGTCAATCTATCCCGAGTACACAATCAGCAAGAGCGAGTATGCAACACAGAAAAAGTCGCTTGATAAAGAGGTTGAGAGAATCCTTTCGCTTGTGGACGAGAATATGACTGATTCCGAAAAGGCTCTTGTAATCCACGATGAGCTTGCCATTATGAGCGAGTACAGCACATCAGATTACAACAAGGCTGATATTTACAATTCGCTTGTTGAAAAGACTTCCGTATGTCAGGGCTATGCGCTTGCGTATTCCTACATGCTTTCACTTGTCGGAATAGACTCCGAACTTGTTGATTCAAACTCAATGAACCATATGTGGAACAAGGTTCATATCGGCAACGCTTGGTATAATGTTGATGTTACATGGGATGATCCTATTAATGACAGACCGGGACACGCTCAGCATACATACTTCCTTTTGAGTGACAATGCCATTCAGAATCTTCCGTCAAAGCACTATGATTACACAATAAGCAACAGCGCAAATTCGACAAAATATGATAATTACGAAATCCATAATTTCGACACAAGGCTTTGCGAGATCAACGGTGAATTTTACGGCTTTGTCAACAACAATTCTTCAGCTAACAAGGGTGCATTGTTAAAATACAAGCTTGACAGCAATACATATGAGAAAAAGCTGAAATTGAACGAAAGATGGAGCGCAGGCGGTAATTCCTACTGGATAAATACATTTATGAGCCTTGAAAAATACAACGATACTCTGTATTTTAATACCTCCGACGCCGTGTATTCATACGATGTTGAAACAGGCAGACAGGCAGTTGCCGCATCTGATATCAGTGGTGTGTCCGCATCATCAGGCAAGCTTTGCTACGGTGTGGTTCTCAAGGGCGACGCAATGTATGTTGCCGTGTCGGATTCTCCGAACAACAAGGCAACTTTGCAGTATGTAAAAAGAGTTGACAAGGGCAACCTTGCAATCGGTATGACAAACTATGTTATGACTGCAAGCACCAATTCAGCCGAAAAGGCATATTACGGTGATGCAAACGGTGACGGTAAAATCAATGTTGCCGATGCAACCGCAATTCAGAAAGCAATTGTGGGTCTTATCAATCAGAACGAGATAGAGCGTATAAACTCTGATGTAAACTTTGATTCCGATATCACCGTCATTGATGCAACCACAATTCAGATGTACATTGTAGGGCTTATATAACGGCAAGCCGTTGGAAAATTGAAAATGGAAAATTTAGGACTGCGGTGGCACACCGCAGTCCTTTCCGGAAGATAGTTAGATTAGGAAATTGCATCAGATGCCCGATACGGCATTGATGCAATTTTTGTTTTATTTATATAATTTTAATTTGTACAAATCTTTGCGTGGCTATCTACAGGCGTATAATATCCGCTCATACAAATTTGCAACAACTTCCATATATACAAAAACGGTCGGGCGACAATGCTTTTCACTCTTGCAAATTGTCTTCCCGACCATAATTTTCCATTTTACATTTTCAATTTTCAATTTTATGCCCGAACCGTACACCGTTACTGTTCAATATCGCTATTGATTTACCCATGCAATTATGCTATAATTCTAAGGATATAGTGTATTAACGGAGGCTTTGGAATGCTGGATTCATATGTTGAAATTGACCTTGACAAAATCGGTGCAAATGCCCGTGCGATAACACAAAAATACAGCGACTACAAATATTTTATTGCCGTTCTCAAGGGTGACGGTTACGGTCACGGTATGGAAGTGGCAAATGAAATGTACAAAAACGGCATTAACTATTTTGCCGTGTCCTCTCTTGAGGAGGCTCAAAGCTTTCGTAAGGTCAACAAGGACGCTCCGCTTTTGTGCCTGCATCCGGTTCATCTTTCGAGAATTGAGGAGGCAAAGCGGCTTAATCTCACCATTGCCGTGAATGAGCTTGACTACCTCAAAAGGTTGCTTGATTTGAACATTGACTGCAATTTCAAGGTTCATCTCCAGATTGATACAGGCTTTAACCGCCTCGGCTTCAAGGATAAGAACGAGGTTAAAACTGCCGTTGATATGATTAACGGTTCAAATTTTGTTCTTGAGGGAATTTATCAGCATTTTGCAACAGCCGGAATTTTTGATCCCCATTGGGACGAGCAGGTCAGAAACTTCAAGGAGCTTACATCGCTTATTGATTTGAATAAAATCCCGATTGTCCATATGGGTAGTTCCGTTTCAATGCTCACCCACCCGAAACAGCCTTTTACAACAGGCGTGAGAATGGGCATTGCAATCTACGGCTACAATGTTGCCCCCGATTCTCTTTCAAATTCGCCAAAGGACAAACTTCGCAAAATGCGAAACAATTACTTCATTAAGAAGTACAACATCAGCGAAACATATTTTGATGTAAAGATAGATTTACAGCCGGCTATGAAGATGAAAACCCGTATTCTTCAGCTTAAAAAGGTGAACAAGGGTGAGTGGTTCGGCTACAATGCGTCATACACGGCAGATGAGGATATTATTCTTGCAATTCTTCCTGTCGGCTACAACAACGGCATCGGTCACGCAAATCACAACAGACAGGTTGTTATCAACGGCAAAAAATATCCTGTTGTCGGTGAGATGTGTATGAATATGACGGCTGTTAAGGTTGATTCATCGGTAAAAATTGATGACGAGGTAACGCTCCTCGGAGACGGTATAACCGTTGGAATGTTCGGCAGAAGTTCAGGTATGGGCAATGCCGAGGCGCTTGTGAATATAGGCAAGAACAATCCGAGATTTTATGTAAAAGACGGTAAGGTTGTAAAGGAGAAGTAAGATGGCAGTTTCGGTACACAAATGGCTTTTGAATAAATTCAGAGATATTAACCACAGCAGAATGGATAAGCACATTGACATTATCGCCAAGAACAGCGGTAAGTCAAAGGCTTATATCAAGTTCGACATAATCCGCAACTTTCTCATCAGAGGCACAGGCTATACGGACTATTTCCGTTGCGATTTTATCAACCTTTCGGCTAAAGAGAAAAAAACCTTTGTAACTGCAAAAACTTTCTACAAAATTCTTGAATATCTCAACGATGAGGAATATATAGTTCTTCTTCGTGACAAGCTTGTTTTTGACGAGCTTTTCAAAAAGTATCTCAAAAGAGATTTCATCAACCTTCGCACAGGCAGTAAGGAAGATTTCAGGAAGTTCCTTGACGGCAGAGAAACCGTTTTTGCAAAAGATCCGACAGGCGAGGGCGGTCACGGCATTTCAAAAATCACCGTTGCCGATGTAAAGGACAGCAACAAGCTTTATGATGAACTCAAGGCAAACGGTCAGCTTCTTGTTGAGGAAGCAATCGTTCAGAGCGATGACCTCAACGAAATCAATCCGTGCGTTGTAAATTCATGGCGAGTTGTTACGCTCTATAAGGACGGCAAGGCGCATGTAATAAATAACGCTCTCCGTATCAATCAGGACGAGTCAAATGTTATCGGCTGTACAAATGACCTCTACCTCAGCCTTGACGCAGACGGCAGAATCGACAGTAATGTAATTGACGACTACGGCAATGTTTATGACAAACACCCGATGACAGGCAAAAAGTTTTCTGAGGTTAAGATTGCAGGCGTTCGAGAGGCTCTTGACATGGTTGTTGAGGCAGCGGAAAAGATTCCGCAGGTGAGATATATCGGTTGGGATATCGCCTTTTCAAAGAACGGTCCCGTTATGGTTGAGGGCAACGAGTACCCGGGCTACGGACTTTTGCAGTTCTATAAACTAAAAGGCAAACGCACAGGCCACCTGAAAGAAATCGCCGATGTCCTCGGTGACGAGATGAATAACATTAAGCTTTGATTAAGAAAACAGCTCAATTTGGAGGAACAACAATGAAACGAAAAAAATTCAGATTGGGTGAACTGTTTTGTGGTCCTGGTGGAATTGCATGTGGTGCGATTCACGCAAAAAGTGATAATAAAACTTACTCAATTGAACATGTATGGGCTAATGATTTCGATCTGGATACTTGCGAAACCTATCGTAAAAACATTTGCCCTGATTCTCCTGACACGGTGTATTGCTGTGATGTAAGAGAATTAGATATAAACAAGTTGCCTTCTATTGATGCTTTTTGCTACGGATTCCCTTGTAATAGCTTTTCTAATGTAGGGGAACATAAGGGCTTTGATAACGAAAAATACCTGCAAATGCAGTCGGATAAGATTCGGGAACGGATCGGTCAGTTCGGCGGTAAGCTGTATCTGGAATTCGGCGGCAAGCTGTTCGATGACTACCACGCTTCCCGTGTGCTGCCGGGGTTTGCACCGGACAGCAAGGTGAAGATGCTGCTGCAAATGAAGGAAACCGCAGAAATTGTCATTGT
>OIXU01000009.1_pt1 | contig 51535 bp, 39 predicted proteins | sample 1587921 | NCBI WGS metagenome assembly OIXU01 (sample SAMN03283238) | human gut metagenome | biome: human-associated habitat; material: feces | host: Homo sapiens | place: Peru | collected 2012
AGGACAAGGGCAACGACTACAGCCACATCACAGAACTGGTAAAGCAAAAGTGTGTAGGACTGGTATATTTGGGAGCCGACAACAAGAAGTTGCACGACAACTTCGACTGTCTTGGCATTCCTATTTGTGATACTCACAGCATGAAAGACTGTATCGCAGCTTGCCACAAGATGGCAAAAGAAGGCGACACTGTTCTGCTGAGTCCATGTTGTGCAAGCTTCGACCTGTTCAAAAACATGGAAGACAGAGGCGAACAGTTCAAGACACTTGCCCGACAACTGTAAAAGACAGAAAGACTAAAGACAAAGAGGAAGACAAAAAAGAGAAATGAGCAACAAAATAGGTAACATATTCAAGGGAGACAAAGTCATCTGGATGGTGTTTTTCTTCCTCTGTATGATCAGCATCATTGAGGTTTACTCAGCCTCAAGTACGCTGTCGTACAAGAGCGGAAACTTCATGGGGCCAGTCATCAAGCACATGGCTATCCTGGTTGGCGGTGTCTTCGTCATGATTTGCATGCTGAAGGTCAAGTGCAAGTATTTCAAAATCGTGACTCCTTTCATGATTTTTATCTCTATAGTCTTACTTCTGTGGGTACTGTTGGCTGGACAGTCTACCAATGGCGCATCCAGATGGATCAGCCTCGTGGGCATCCAGTTTCAGCCTTCCGAGATAGCCAAGGGAACACTTGTACTTGCAGTAGCACAGATTCTAAGTGCCATGCAGAACGAGAATGGCGCCGATAAGCGTGCGCTCAAGTATATTATCGTTGCATCATCCATTTTCATCCTGCTGATTGGTCTTGAGAACTTATCCACAGCCATGCTGCTATGTCTCACCATCTTTTTCATGATGATCATTGGAAGAATTCCTAAGGCACAACTCGGAAAACTATTGGGATTAGCCATAGCATCTGGAGCGATAGTGATTGCAACGGTGATGCTTGTAGGAAAAGACAAGAATCAGTCAACAGGTGACAATACGCTTACAGAGAATATCAAGAAAGAGGAAAAAGAACCTGGCTCCATCGAAAAGCTATTCCATAGAGCAGATACATGGAAGTCGCGAATAGACAAATTCCTGAACCACAAAGATGTTGCTCCAGAAGATGTTGACTTGGATAAAGACGCACAGGTTGCTCATGCAAACATAGCCATAGCCTCATCCAACATCGTGGGCAAAGGACCAGGCAACTCGGTTGAACGAGACTTCCTGTCACAAGCCTTCTCCGACTTCATCTACGCCATCATCATAGAAGAGATGGGAATAACCGGAGCCGTATTTGTGGTCTTCCTATACATTATATTATTATATAGGGCTGGAAGCATCGCCAACAGATGCGAGAATAATTTCCCGGCATTCCTGGCGATGGGCTTGGCGATACTGCTCGTGACGCAAGCACTCTTCAACATGCTGGTGGCTGTAGGACTGGCACCGGTGACAGGACAACCACTGCCACTGATAAGCAGGGGAGGAACGTCAACGGTAATCAACTGCGTATACATAGGAATGATACTCAGCGTGAGCCGCACGGCAAAGAAAAACAAGGTCGGTGCCGCGAAGAACACCATAGCAGCGGCACCGACTTCACAAACGGCAGACCAAACGGCAGACAATATAGAGCGGAAATAATTTAGGCGAATAATAGTCACGAAAAGAAAAAAAATGATTACTTTTGCCAAAAATGTACTAAAATGGAAAAAGAGCTAAGAGTTATCGTCAGCGGAGGAGGAACAGGCGGACACATATTCCCGGCCATCAGCATTGCCAACGCCATCAAGGCAAAGCATCCTGAGGCGAAGATTCTGTTTATAGGTGCCTTAGGACGCATGGAGATGCAACGCGTGCCACAGGCGGGCTACGAGATAAAGGGCTTGCCCGTGAAAGGCTTGGTTCGCCCCATCTACTCGCTGAAGAACATCGTTGTTGGCATCGACTTCCTCAGGAGCAAGTTCATGGCAAAACGCATCGTGCGCAAGTTCAAGCCCGACGTGGCCGTAGGAGTGGGAGGATATGCCAGCGCCGCCGCGCTCGACGCCGCCCACGCGTTAGGGGTGCCGTGCCTCATTCAAGAGCAAAACTCCTATGCAGGCAAGACCAACAAGATGCTCGCCAGCGGAGCGAAGAAGATTTGCGTGGCATACAATGGCATGGAAAGGTTCTTCCCTGCCGACAAGATAATAATGACCGGCAACCCCGTTAGGCAAAACGTGGTCAACGACAGCATCTCGAAGGAAGAGGCAAGAAAGAAATTCGGCCTTGACCCCGACAAGAAGACCATCTTGCTCGTTGGCGGAAGCCTTGGCGCAAGAACCATCAACGACAGCATGAGGCTTCACCTAAAAGAAGTGAAAGACGCCAACGTACAGTTTATCTGGCAGACGGGCAAATACTATAACGCCGAGATGAACAAGGCGGTAAGCGATTTCGGCGAGATACCAAACCTCAAGGTTCTCGACTTCATCACCGACATGGGCGCGGCCTACAACGCTGCCGACCTCGTGATAAGCCGTGCCGGCGCAAGCTCCATAAGCGAGTTCTGCCTCATAGGAAAGCCCGTGATACTCGTGCCAAGCCCCAACGTGGCCGAAGACCACCAGACGAAGAACGCCATGGCACTCGTCAACAAGGACGCGGCCGTATACGTGAAAGACTCTGAAGCACCGGAAATGCTGCTCAAGAGAGCATTGGAAATAGTAAACGACAACGCCAAGCTGGAGTCGCTCAGCACAAATATCAAGAAGCTTGGGTTGCCAAACTCGGCGGATGTCATAGCCGACGAGGTGCTTAAGCTCGTACGTTAATCAACAAACAGAACAAGACATTTACAATATATCATTGAAATGGAACTGAAAGATATCAAGTCGGTCTATTTTGTCGGTGCAGGCGGCATCGGCATGAGCGCAATAGCAAGATATTTCATACATCGTGGCGCGGTTGTAGCAGGTTACGACCGCACGCCGTCTAACCTGACAAAGCAATTGGAGAAAGAGGGCATGCTCATCCATTACGACGAGAATGTCAACGAGATTCCGCACGCATGCAAGGACAAGGCTTCTTGCCTTGTGGTTTACACACCGGCCATACCTGCCGCACACAAGGAACTAACCTGGTTTCGCGACAACGGCTTTGAGGTGCAGAAGCGCGCGCAAGTGCTCGGCATACTCACACGCACGCATAAAGGACTATGCGTGGCCGGCACGCACGGAAAGACAACGACATCGACCATGTGCGCACACATCATGCATCAAAGCCACGTCGACTGCAACGCCTTCCTTGGAGGCATCTCAAAGAACTACGGCACCAACTACATTCTTTCAGACACAAGCGATTACGTGGTGATAGAGGCCGACGAGTTTGACCGCTCGTTCCACTGGCTTCGCCCATGGATGACCGTCATCACGGCCACAGACCCAGACCACCTCGACATTTATGGCACCAAAGAAGCTTACCTTGAGAGCTTCAGGCACTACACGGAGCTCATACAGCCAGAGGGCGCGCTCATCATACATACAGACCTTGAGATGAAGCCTAACGTGAGTGAAAGCGTAAAGACTTACACTTACAGCCGCGACAAAGGTGACTTCCACGCTGAGAACATCAAGATAGAGAACGGAGAGATAACATTCGACTTCATCTCGCCCAAAGGCAACATCACGGGCGTGAAGCTCGGCCAGCCCATCCCCATCAACATCGAGAACGGCGTGGCCGCAATGGCGTTGGCGCAGCTCAACGGTTGCACAGCGGATGAGATACATTACGGCATGGAGACATATCACGGGGTGGAACGCCGCTTCGACTTCAAGATTCGCGACAACCGTCACGTGCTCCTCTCCGACTATGGCCACCATCCCAAGGAGATACTGCAATGCGCCAAAAGCCTGCGCGAGCTCTACCCGACCCGCAAGCTCACGGCCATCTTCCAGCCGCACCTTTACACTCGCACACGCGACTTCTACAAGGACTTCGCCGACTCGCTAAGCCATTTCGACGAAGTGATACTCACGGAGATTTACCCAGCCCGCGAGCAGCCAATACCTGGCGTTACATCAAAGCTCATCTACGACAACCTCAAGCCAAGCGTGGAGAAAAGCATCATCAACAAGGCCGACGTGCTGAACCTCGTCAAGAGCCGCGACTTTGATGTCCTCGTGACACTGGGGGCCGGAGACCTCGACAACATGGTGCCAGAGATGGAGAAAATAATAAAGGAGAAATAAACGAGAACAACCATTACACCCGATGCGCGTAAACTGGAAAAAGATATTGCTTGTGGGCAGCGATGTGGTCTTAGGCACCTATATCGTTGTCGCCATGACTGCTTTCAATAAGCCCGACGGCGAGGATATTACCTGCAAGCAAGTGGACATCAACATCCAGGACGAGGCCGTCAACGGGTTCATCTCTCCGAAAGAAATCAAAAACAGGCTCATGAAGAATGACCTATACCCCCTGAAGAAGTCGTTCAAGGAGATAGACACCAGAGAGATAGAAGGGAAGCTCCGCCAAAGTCCGTTCATCAAGAACGTGCAATGCTATAAGACACAGGACGGGCACGTGTGGATAACTCTCACACAACGCATGCCCACACTGCACATAATGGCCAACAATGGCGACGACTATTACCTCGACGACGACCACCGCATCATGCCCAACTCCCACTACACAAGCAACCTCATCATTGCTTCGGGACATATAGACAGATGGTTCGCACGCAACTACATCTCGTTCCTTGCCGACGCTATCATGGCTAACGAGTTTTGGCAGAATCAAGTGGAGCAGATAAACGTGCTACCCGATGGCGGCGTGGAACTCATCCCGCGAGTGGGCGACAACATCATCTATTTGGGCCAACTGCCTCAGACAAAACTGATTGCGCAAAGGAAGCAGCTCGTGACCGACTTCGCCAACCATAAAATGGATGAGCTGGAGAAGTTCTACAAATATGGCCTGTCACAAGCAGGATGGAACAAGTATTCCTACATAAACGTGGAATTTGACAACCAGATTATTTGCAAGAAAAAGAGAAAAGAATAAAGTAGACATATCCCAATGGCAGAATTTATAGTAGCAATAGAGTTAGGATCATCAAAGATCACTGGCATAGCTGGCAGGAAGAATACAGACGGCAGTATCAGCGTTCTTGCCATAGCCCAGGAGAACGGCGAGACGTGTATACGCAATGGCGTGGTACGCAACATAGAGAAAACAGTGCAAGCCCTTTCCAACATCATCAAGAAGTTGGAAGCGACGCTCAAGACACGCATCACGCACGTCTATGTCGGCTTTGGCGGACAGTCCATCATAGGCGTGAAAAACACCAATGTCAGGGAGCTGTCCACTGAAAGCGAAGTGACACAAGACATGATCAACGAGCTCATGGACGCCAACAGGAGCATGCAATATCCCGACCAGCAAATTCTTGACGCCGTGACATTGGAATACAAGGTCGACAACCAGTACCAAGCCGAGCCGCCCGTTGGCGTGCCTTGCAAACGACTGGAAGGCAACTTCCTTAACATTCTATGCCGCAGGGAGTTCTACAGGAGGTTAAAGAAATGTTTCGACCAAGCCAACATCAGCATACTCGACATGTACATATCTCCTCTTGCCCTTGCCGACAGCGTCCTGACCGACTCTGAGAAAAGGGGAGGTTGCGCTCTCGTCGACTTGGGCGCAGACACTACCACCGTAAGCATCTTCCACCGCAATATCCTCAGAAAGCTATCCGTGATACCATTGGGGAGCGCCAACATTACGAAAGACATCGCCTCGCTGCAGATAGAAGACGGAGACGCGGAAAGGTTAAAACTCAAATATGCCAGCGCGTTTACCGACGGCAACGACATCGACCAAGCCCGCCACTATGCCATCGACTCCGACAGGTTCATTGAGATGAGCAAATTCGTGGACATAGTAGAGGCTCGCACAAGGGAAATAATAGAGAACGTGAAGAGTCTCATCCCCGACGAATACTCTGAAAAACTCTTGGGTGGCATCATCTTGACAGGTGGCGGCAGCAACATGAACAACATAGAACGGGCTTTCAGGCTCTATACTCACATAGAGAAGATAAGAACCGCCAAATTTGTCAACGACACAATAAAGTCGACCAACCCCTTGGTCAACGCCAAGGACGGAAGGTTATGCACCGTGCTCGCCATATTGGCCAAAGGCGACCAGAACTGTGCGGGCAGTGACATTGCAAGCAGCTTGTTTGAAGGCATACAGACAACTCAGCAAGGCCAAGCCACACCAACAGCACAGGCCACGAGCGCAAAGGCCACCAATGGCAGGATAATTGACGACGCTGACAAAGAGAAGACGCAAGACAACGCAAAAACCGATGACAACGGAAGGGTGAAAGTCGAATCCAGCACTCGAAACGAGCAAAACGACAAGCCCAAACAGCCACACAAGCTCTTGAACAAGTTTAAAGTGCTGTTCAGGAAGATTACTTCTCCAGATGAAGAATAAAAACATAAAATCATAGACTGAAAGGGAACATGGCAGACAACAATAACACTCAAAATACAGACACGCAGAAGCCGACAATTCTCGACTTTGGCGATCCCAACAAGGAGAACAGCATTATAAAGGTAATAGGTGTTGGTGGCGGTGGCGGCAACGCTGTCAACCACATGTATCGCGAAGGCATCCACGATGTCTCGTTCGTGCTCTGCAACACCGACGCGCAAGCTCTCAACGACTCACCCGTGCCAGCCCACTTGCAACTTGGAAGCGAGGGACTTGGAGCCGGCAACCGTCCGGAGCGCGCACGGCAAGCCGCTATGGACACCATAGACAAGATTAAAAGCATGCTCAACGATGGCACGAAAATGACATTCATAACGGCCGGAATGGGTGGTGGCACAGGCACAGGCGCCGCACCGGTCATCGCACAAGTGAGCAAGGACATGGGCATTCTCACCGTTGGCATCGTGACCATTCCCTTCCGTTTCGAAGGATTCAAGAAGATTAACCAAGCCCTCGACGGCGTTGAGGAAATGGCTAAGCATGTCGACGCGTTGCTCGTGATAAACAATGAGCGCCTTCGCCAAATATACCCGGAACTTCCGCTTGTCGATGCCTTCGGCAAGGCCGACGACACACTTAGCGTGGCAGCGAAGAGCATTGCAGAGATAATAACCACCCACGGACTTATCAACCTCGACTTCAACGATGTAAAGACCGTGTTGAAAGACGGTGGCGTGGCCATCATGAGCACTGGCTACGGCGAGGGCGAGGAACGCGTGAAGAAGGCCATCGAGGACGCGCTCAACTCACCACTGCTCAACGACAACAACGTGTTCAACTCCAAGAAAATACTGCTGTCCATCGGCTTCTCAAGCGAGAAGAAGGAGAACCAGGGCTTCATGATGGAGGAGATGAACTATGTCAACGACTTCATGGAGAAATTTGGCGAGGACTTCGAAATCAAGTGGGGCGTTTCCATCAACCCGGACTTGGGCAAGAAAGTGAAAGTTACCATTCTCGCCACTGGATTCGGCATTGAGGATGTCGAGCCAGACGAAGAGAGAAGACGTCGCGACAAAGAGCGCAAAAAGCGCAACCAAGAAGACGAGGACATAAAAATAAAGCGCGAGGAGAGAATGAACCATTATTATGGTCCAGATGGCAACAACTCGCTTCGCAAGCGCCGCCCGAACGTATATATCTTCCAGCCCGAGGACCTCGACAACGACGACGTTATCCTCGCCGTGGAAAGCTCACCCACCTACAAGCGCACGTCGCAAACCCTGGATGACATCAGGAAACAGAGCTGCACCGACACGGGTGAGGAAAAGGCGGAAGACAAGGGCAACGCAGAACCCTGCGTGATAAGCTTCGCGTAAAGGCGAGCCTTGCTTCGCAGGCCAAAACCTGCGCAAACATTGCTGATATTATTCAGGCAAAAGCAAGTTTTCAAAAAGACTTTATAAATTCAATGCGAGAATTTAACGACAATAGGGACAATAGAGGCAACAACTACGATGATTGCCTTTTTTGTCCCTATTGTCTTTTATTTATCGAATAATTCTGTTTAGTTAGTTAACTATCAAGAAATCATGGAAACAATTTTCGATCAGGTTAGTAAAGGCATCCGTGAGGCCATGAAAGCTCACGACAAGGCGCGCCTTGAGGCACTGCGCAACGCCAAGAAGGTGTTTCTTGAGGCGAAGACGGCTCCAGGAGCCAACGACACCTTGCCAGACGACAAGGCAATGAAGATTCTCCAGAAGCTCGTGAAGCAAGGAGAGGAAAGCGCCGACATCTACACCAAGGCCAACCGCCCCGAATTGGCTGAAGGCGAACTGGCACAAGTCAACGTCTACAAGGAATTCTTGCCAAAGCCGCTCTCCGACGATGAGATTGAAGCCAAGGTGAAGGAAATAATAGCACAGACCGGAGCTGCCGGGATGAAAGACATGGGCAAGGTCATGGGAATGGCCACAAAGCAGATGGCCGGCAAGGCCGACGGAAAGGTCATCTCCACAATAGTGAAGAAACTGCTGGCATAGTCAGAAAAGTTCCCTCAACACCTTCAACGACCGCAACTCCGGAAAGTTTGGCACGTGAAGGCGGTAATATGTCATGATGACGTCAAGGCAACGGTTGCGCTCTTCCCTGTTCATGCGGAAAAGGCGCATGTTGTCGAAGTTCATTCGCGTAAGAAGCAATATGCGGCGCGCCTGCTCCGGCACGAGATAGTCGGGATGAGACGGGCAATTCATGGTGAAGCTGCCATCGCGCAAGTCGAACCACGCGCCATCACGATAACCCTCAAGGTTGGGATAGAAACCAACGAAGAGTGACGCACGAATCATAAAGACAAGATGGAAATTGGCGAAATCGTCAACGGCATTGTCAAGCCACAGCAAGCTTTTCTCCGTGAACGCCTCAAGCTGGTTTCCATCTTGTTCGCCTTTAGAGGCATACACCAGAAATTCAGCCAAGAACAAGCCAATGGACAGCTTATAGGCGTCAAAGGGTATTGACACGAATGGGCACGACATGCGCACGTCTCTCAGGCGCTGCAACTCCACGGTCGGACGATAGTCGAAAACAATGTCAAGCAACGTCAGCGGCTGAAAAAGCTGCTTTTTTATCTTCCCCCGGTTCGTCTTGGACAAACCACACGCAAACGACACCCTGCCAACGCCAGCCGTCAGCATGTCAACAATCATCCTTGAGTCACCATATCTTACGGTGCGCAGCACTATAGCCTTGGTCTTTACTTCCATTTGTGTGGCAAATATAAGAAAAATCAAGCATTTAGAGAAAATAATCAAAGGAAAATTTTGCCGCATGATAAAAAAGCAGTAACTTTGCACCCGCTAATTAAGAGCGATGGTCCATTCGTCTATCGGTTAGGACGAGAGATTTTCATTCTCTAAAGAGCAGTTCGACTCTGCTATGGACTACTTCCCTTTTGGCAACATCACAAAGAAATAATAAAGAATAAAGATAAAGATGGCAAATCACAAATCGTCAATCAAAAGGATCCGTCAGACGAAGGTCCGCACTTTACACAACAAATACTATGCGAAGACGATGCGCAACGCCGTGCGCAAGCTCCGCGCTACAACTGACAAGGATGAGGCTGTTAAGCTCTATCCTTCAGTTCAGAAGATGCTCGACAAGTTGGCAAACACCAACATCATCCACGCAAACAAGGCCGCTAACTTGAAATCAAGTCTTGCTGCCCACATCGTCAAGCTGGGCTAAGCCTCTGCTTGCATAAAGAAAGGAAAAACTATTAAGCCGCTTCTCCTCAAAGGAAAAGCGGCTTCTTTTTGTTTATTTTTGTCATGTTTTATTAGCTTGATTATCTTTTTTTTAGTACCTTTGCAAGGTAAAACAAGCTCATAGAAATGGCAGAGAATCAACATCCTGAAGATAATTATTCAGCCTCCAACATCCAAGTTTTGGAAGGCTTGGAAGCCGTGCGCAAACGTCCGGCAATGTACATCGGTGACATATCCGAGAAGGGACTCCACCACCTCATCAACGAGACGGTGGACAACTGTATCGACGAGGCCATGGCAGGCTACTGCACTGATGTGGAAGTGACCCTTAACGCCGACGGAAGCTGCACCGTAGAGGACAACGGTCGAGGAATACCGGTCGACGAGCACAAGAAGCTCCACAAGTCGGCCCTTGAGGTGGTCATGACCGTGCTGCACGCCGGCGGCAAGTTCGACAAGAACTCATACAAGGTTTCCGGTGGTCTCCACGGCGTGGGCGTGAGCTGCGTCAACGCGCTCTCCACGCACATGATGTCACAGGTCTATCGCGACGGCCACATCTATCAGCAGGAATACGAGAAGGGAAAGCCTCTATATCCAGTAAAGGTCATCGGCGAGACAACCAAGCGTGGCACGCGCCAGCAGTTCTGGCCAGACCCCACCATCTTCTCGACCACCACATTCCAGTGGGACATTGTCTCACGCCGCATGCGTGAGCTCGCCTACTTGAACGCGGGCATCAAGATAACGCTCACCGACCTCCGCCCCGACCCCGAGACTGGCAAGACACGCCAAGAGGTGTTCCATGCCAAGGACGGACTCAAGGAATTTGTGAGATACATCGACCGTCACCGCCAGCACTTGTTCGACGACGTGATATATCTCAAGACTGAAAAGCAAAACGTGCCTATCGAGATTGCGATAATGTACAATACCGATTACTCGGAAAACTTGCACTCCTATGTCAACAACATCAATACCATAGAGGGTGGCACGCACGTCACGGGATTCCGCATGGCCCTTACGCGCGTATTGAAAAACTACGCCGACACCGACCCACTGATAAAGAAACAAATAGAGAAGGCGAAGATTGAGGTTGCCGGAGAAGACTTCCGCGAAGGCCTCACTGCCGTGATAAGCGTAAAGGTGGCCGAGCCGCAGTTTGAGGGCCAGACCAAGACCAAGCTTGGCAACAGCGAGGTGTCTGGCGCCGTGAACCAGGCCGTAGGCGAAGCCCTTACCGACTATCTCGAAGAGCATCCCGACGAGGCTCACAAGATTTGCGAGAAAGTCATCCTCGCGGCCACGGCACGTATCGCCGCGCGCAAGGCGCGCGAAAGCGTGCAGCGCAAGACCGTAATGGGCGGCAGCGGACTGCCAGGCAAGCTGGCTGACTGCTCCAACAAGGATCCTAAAGACTGCGAGATATTCCTCGTCGAGGGTGACTCCGCAGGAGGTTCGGCAAAGCAAGGCCGCGACCGCTACACGCAGGCCATACTGCCATTGAGAGGAAAAATACTCAACGTGGAGAAGGTGCAATGGCACCGCGTGTTCGAGGCTGAGTCGGTGATGAACATCATCCAGAGCATTGGCGTGCGCTTCGGAGTGGAAGGCGAGGACGACCGCGAGGCCAACATCGACAAGCTGCGCTACGACAAGATCATCATCATGACCGATGCCGATGTCGATGGCTCACACATCGACACGCTCATCATGACGCTCTTCTTCCGCTTCATGCCAAAGGTCATCGAGGAAGGACATCTCTACATTGCCACTCCCCCACTCTACAAGTGCACTTACAAGAACAAGGTGTCGCAGTATTGCTACAACGACCAACAGCGCCAGGCGTTCCTCGACAAGTATGGCAACGGTCAGGAAGGCACGAGCATCCACACGCAGCGATACAAAGGTTTGGGCGAGATGAACCCGAGCCAGCTGTGGGAGACCACTATGGACCCGAAGACCAGGCTCCTGAAGCAGGTCACTATCGAGAACGCCGCACAAGCCGACGAGATATTCTCCATGCTCATGGGCGACGACGTGGAGCCGCGCCGAGAGTTCATAGAGGAGAATGCCGCTTACGCCAACATCGACGCTTAATAAGCTCGGCAAGAGAAGAAGAAGTGTAAAACTGTGGGCGCAGAACGTGCGCCCGCATATCAACAAGGGAAGGTTTAAGATGGAATCAGGCACCAAAAGGAAGAACGGTTTTGTTCGATGGGTCGCCATCTTAAACCTTCTCTTTTTATTTGCCTTGTGCCAATCCGCGGCCATGGCCTCCGACTTCAACACGCCGTGGATATTCGCGCGCCAAACCTGTAGCCAATCGCGCGTGTTTTTCCGCAAGACCTTCCTCTCGCAAGGCATGCCTCAACAAGCGAAGCTCACCATTGCCACTTCGGGTTATTGCAAGGTGTATGTCAACGAGTGCAAGATAGGCACAGCGCCTTACCTGCCCCTGCGACAAGACAACGACACCGACGCCGTAAGCATGACGTTCGACGTCACGCCGTACATGAGGGCCGACAGCAACGTCGTGGCTGTACTCTATTCGCCTTTGCCCGAACAGGCCACGAAAACAGAAAGGCAGATAGCCATAAGCCTTTACGGCATCGACAGCGACAAGCGCCGTTTCAGCGTGAGCACAGACGCGTCGTGGCTCTGCCGCGAATCTTATTCCAGGGTAACGCCCGACGGCATTGAGATAATAGACGGCAGGAGGCGCGACGCGCAATGGAAGGCCGCGACCATCTACGATAACGCGCTATGGCTGCACGCCGAGGAAGCCAACGACACAGCCACTACGAGATATTCCAAGGACGCCCATCTGCCAAGGATTACCCATGTTCGCGCCTGGACGGGAGACAGCATCCACGGCAACCTCATAGCGCCAGCCCACGCCTTCTATGGCTTTTTCCGGGCTACGCTGAGAGGGACAAGAAGGGGCGAGAAGATAAGGCTCGGCAACGTTGTCTACATCTGCGATGGCAGGTTAGACGAACAGGCCTTCCCCGAATTCGGGGCCAGATACACAAGAGGCATAAGTGTCTCGGGCAAGGCAAGCAGAATAACCACGTTTGAGATGATAAGCATAGGTAAACAGAACCCATCATTTTATCACTGACACACTGACAATGAACATGAAAAGCGAAATGCAGTCTATCACGATAGAGAGCGTTAAACAAGTCGCCACTTGCCTGTGCCTTGACAACGACCTGGCGCTCATCGACGAGTGCCATTCCATCATTTTCCCCACCGAGGCAAAGCGTCTCGAGTGTTTCGCGTTCGCCTTTTGCGACAAGGGTTGCGTGAAATACAATATCGACACCATTCCGCAAACCGTGACAGCGGGGAACTGCATCATCGTGAGTGCCGGGCAGGTGATCGACGACGTATGGATAAGCGACGACTACGAGGGCCGCGTGGTCTTCATCTCGCAACGCTATGTGCAGGAAGTGCTCACGGGCATGCACGGCCTGTCGTCCATATTCTTGTTCTCGCGCCTTCACCCGGTGTTCGGCATGAGCCGCGAAGAGGCACGCAACATCCTGAGCTTCTACCTGCTCATAAGGCAGAAGATAAGCGAGACTGACCACAGGTTCCGCCGCGACACGGTGAAAGCGCTTATCCAAGCTTTCCTCTACGATGCCGGCAACATCTTCTGGAACGTGTACGACGCCGAGGAGGCCAAGAGCACGCGCAACGAGGAAATCTTCATGCACTTCATAGGCTTGGTGGAAAAGCATTTCAAGGTTGAGCGACGCGTCACGTGGTACGCCTTGCAGTTGCACATGACGCCCAAGCACCTTTCAGAGACCATAAAGAAAGTGAGCCGGCAAACGCCTGGCGAGTGGATAGACAACTATGTCATGCTCGAGCTGCGTGTATTGCTCAGAAACAGCACGTTGTCGATAAAGGAGATATCAGAGAGAATGCACTTCCCCAACCAGAGCTTCCTGGGTAAATATTTCAAGCAGCACACGGGGGTGTCGCCAAAGGAATATCGCAACGATTTGTAAAATACAATTAACCAAAAAATCGATTCTCAGAAGCCATTTTGTAAAGATATTTGCTTCGCAACATCTTCCAGTTCCTTGTACCAATCCTCGCCGAAACGCTGAATGAGAGGGGCCTTGAGAAACTGGTAGACCCTCATGCCCAACTTTCGGCCAAGCGCCACCGCGTCGCTGCACACGTCCCAGCGGTTGTAGTTGATGCCCACGAGACCCATATTGAATTTCTTTTCCCTTATGGGGTACAACGCGCACGAGATGGGCTTGCACCAATTGGTGCGTCCTTCGCGGAAAGCACGCTCAAAGGCGCACAGGCAGCAGCCCGATATGGTAGACCCGTCATTGAAGTCCTTGATGTCGTGATAGCAAGTGAACACGCAGTCTTTCCTGCCCACTATGCTCGTCACCAAGTCGCCGTCGTTGTCGGTATAGGCCACGCCCTGCTTGTCTATCACGCTTTGCGCCGAGGCCGAGAGGTCATCCCACACGGCATCGAGATTGTCTTCCATGGCGGCTATCTCGTCCAACGTGACGGGCGCGCCAGCGTCGCCCTCAATGCAGCACACGCCCTTGCACTTGGAAAGGTCGCAGCAAAAACACTCGGTGATGATGTCGGGCGACACCAGCACGTTGCCTATCTGTAAAATGTGAAGTTCTTTCATCGTTACCAGTCTATTTCCGTCTCGCCGTTTGCCTTCAGATACTCGTTGCACCTTGAGAACTGGTGCTGTCCGAACCATCCGCCGCGGTTGGCGGAGAGCGGAGAGGGATGCACCGACTCAAGTATGAGGTTCCTGTCCTGGTCTATGAAGCCGCGCTTGCTCCGCGCGAAGCCTCCCCAAAGCATGTAGACTATATGTTCCCTGTGGGCCGACAACGCCTTGATGGCGGCATCGGTGAAGAAGCTCCAGCCCAGCCGCTGATGGCTGTTGGCAAGGTGCGCCCTCACGGTGAGCGTGGCGTTGAGCAGCAAGACGCCCTGGCGAGCCCAGCGCGTCAAGTCGCCATTGGCGGGCACGGGCTTGCCCAGGTCGTCGTGAATCTCCTTGAAGATGTTGACAAGCGACGGCGGCATAGTCACTCCCGTCGGCACCGAGAAGCTAAGGCCCATGGCCTGGCCTGGCTCATGGTAAGGGTCTTGCCCTATGATCACGACCTTCACCTTGTCGAAAGGGGTCAGGTTGAAGGCGTTGAATATGAGGTTGCCGGGAGGGTAACAAGTAGTCTGCTTGTATTCCTGCCTCACGGCGTCGGTGAGTTGCTTGAAGTAGGCCGTGTCAAACTCCGGCTGCAAATGCTCCTTCCACGATGGTTCTATCTGTACGTTCATAAGCGTGATTGTTAGCGTGTCTTGGCAAAGAAATCGGCGGCATAGCGGCCCATCTCCTTGTAGCCTGCCGCGTTGGGGTGCAGGCGGTCGGCAAGGCAGAGACCCTTGCGTAGGGCGGTCGGCTTCTTGGGGTCGCGCATCAAGGCGTCGAAGTCGAGGAAGCCGTCGGCCACCTTTTGCGTCCTTATCCACGCGTTCACTATGCGGCGGCCCTCCTCATGGTCGGCACTGTAATAGCCACTGCCCTGCATGGGCGTTATCGTGGCGAGGTAGACCCTCTTGCGCTTCCGGTGGCACTTCTCTATCATGTTCCTGTATTCCATGATGAGGTTATAAGCCGTGGCCACTCCGTAGCGGGTGGTGCCAAGGTCGTTGATGCCCTCGAAAATCACCACGTCGGTAATGCCGTGCTGCTCCATTATGTCTCGGTCGAAACGCTTTTTAGCCGCCTCGCCGTAGCCACTGTAAGTCAGCACGCGGTTATTGCCTATGCCAAGGTTTAGCACTCCCCATTGCAGGGCTATGTTCTTCTTGTTCTCGGCTCTCAGCTTCTCTTCCTCGCGCTGCCGGTATGGGCCGTTGAGCCAATAGCTCATCTCGTCGGGCCAACGGTTCTGGTGGTCTGTGGTCGAGCCTTTGCCGTCGGTTATGCTGTTGCCTATTATGGCTATGCCGCGCACGTTGTTTGTCAGCACCTCAAGGGCGGCTATGTTGAACCATTTCTCATACCTGAACGCCCGGGAGAAGTCGGCCTCCGGCGTGGTCGCGCCTTTCAGGATGTAGCTCGTGGTGCGCGAGCCCATGTGCACGGTGGGCGACTTGGGCGCCGTCTGGTAGTTGAGCGTTATGGCTACCTTCTCCAGAGGCTTGATGTCAAACGCCAACGCGTCGGAGAAGAGGCTCTTGCCTGGCTGAATGGTGACGCCATCCTTTCCGCCGAACTTGAAATACCTTGCCGTCTTGGAGTCTACGCGTGAGGAGTCGAGCGAGTGGGCTATGTAGACGCCGCGAAGCACCACGGGCTCAGCTGAGAAGATGTTGCTCAATTGCAGACGGATGACCTTGCCGCCTGCCGAGACTTTCACTATCTGCCTCACCGAGCGGTCGCTCATCTGGTTGTTGTAAGGCATGAACGCCTTTACGGGCACTTGCATCGCCGTGGCCCATGTCCCCTTCCACTCGCCTATCACGGTGCCAAAACCGACGGGATGCCACGCCTTGGCGTAAAAAGGCAAGCACAACAAAAGAAAAAGCAGCAATTTGCGCGTCATAACGTTTGCAAAGTTACTGCTTTTCCAATAATATAATAGCAAAAAACGCCTTATTTCTTACTTGGCTATCTTCTTTCCGCCCACAATATATATGCCATGGGGAAGCGCGCGCAAGTCGTAGCCCACTCGCCTGCCGTCGAGGGTGTAGACGGCTTGTGCGGCCTTGCCATCCGCATGGCGCACGCCGCTGATGCCAGTGGACGCCTTCGGCTTCTCGCGCTTCACCATCACGTCGTCGAGGAAGAAACGTTTCCCTGGCATGAAAGTGATGGTGCATCTTCCCGATCCCTTCACGCGCAGGCTGTAAGTGGTCCACTCGCCTTTCTTCATAGTGAGGTTGCCGTTGTCCAAGAGCTTCGCGTCGGTGCCGCTCACGCTGACGTCAAGGCCTGTACCCTCGGCTTTGGTATTCCAGCCTGCAGCGCGAAACGATATCACGGCCGTGTCGCCCTGAAGGGTGAACGCAGGGGAAACCACCCACCCAGAGATTGGTTGACTCGAATCTCCGAACCTCGCGCACTTGTTGGCCGCATACATGTAATTGCCAGCAAGACCGTCTATGTGCTTCCAGCCATCGTTGTCTGGCTCGAAAACCGAAAATGCTATGTTGCCACGGAACTTGCCGTCGTTGCCGCCCGTTCCGGCGCACTTGTCGAAGGTTTCCTTGAACAAAATGGAGTCATTGGTTCCCGTGGCATTGCCATCCGCCCAGCCGAACGAGAACGCCACGGTGCCGTCGGCGTTTTGCGTGATGCCGTAAACGCGGCAGTGCATGAGATAGGTGCCGTCGGCGTTGGCGTTCCACACCGTGGCGGCTGGCTGGGAGCTATCGGTCAGGCTGTCGAGGCTGGCGTAAGGGTAAGTGGCATTATTGTCGTCATCCTCAATGTTGTTGGCATGGAAGATGGTTATGCGCTGGTGGTCGTTGTATGATGGCGTGTAGCTGCCTTCGGGATAATATCCTCCGTTGGTGGTGTTTACGGCGTTCCATTCCCAAATGTCCTTGTCGTAGTCGACGCGCTCTATCAGCAGCCCGCTGCCGGGCAGATATTTGTCGAAACCGCTCTGCTGCCTGTTCTCAAGTATGTAATACTCGTTGCGGTTGCCTTTGTTGTATATGATGTAGGTCTGGCCCATGTCGGCGAGTCGCTTCATGCCGTTTACCGTCATAGGCTTGTCAAGCTCAATGGGCGTGGTCCATCCGCACACCATCTTCTCATAGCCAGAATAGCCGGCGGGCACGTAGCCATCGCCGTTGTAGGAGCCATAATCCATCAAATCCCACGACCCCATGCCGAAGTTGTTGCCGTCGCTCGCCGTGTCATACATGTCGGGGAAGCCCATGCAGTGGGAGAACTCGTGGCAGAACGTGCCTATGCCCGACAGGGTCTTGTCGCCGTTTAGCTCCGAGGCGCAGGCGTAAGTGTTTATCGTCACGCCGTCAAGGGTCAACTGCTCGTCATAGTTGGCAAGGTTGTCCATGTGTGGCCAGATGAGGTTGGGCTTGTTGGTCGTGTCGTGCTCGCCGTTGCCGGCATACACCACGAACACCTCCTCCACCTCGCCGTCGCCGTCCCAGTCGTATTTTGAGAAGTCAACGCTCCCGTCCACTGCTTGGCACGCCTCCCTCACCATCTCGGTAGGTCGCATGTCGTTGCCATAGGAGTCGTTCTTTCCATAATAGCTGTACCCGTGCGACAGGGTAACAGGTCCGGCGACATCGAAGTCGAGAAGAAACTGTCCACCGCTCTGAGCCTTGAAGTAGTCGCTTATGGAGCCTTTGAAGTTGTTTTCGCCATAGTTCGCCTCGTTGGCTATGCGGGAATATAGCGTTTGCGTCGGGCCAAACTTCGACGTGTTGAACTTCGAGTCGGCAAAGTTCACGAGGATGATAAGCCCATGTCGCTGACCTTGAAACTTGCCCGTGTTTCCGTTTGTGGCTATGCGCTGGCTTGCCTTCTTGGCGTTGGCGCGTCGGGCGGCCTGCCGCCTCGCCGCCATCCGGCTTCTCGCCTTGGACATCAGCTCTTGTGGCACCACGGCCTTGCCCTTGCCCAGGCTGTCGACATCGAAGCAGCTGCCGTCTTCGGCTTGCCACCAGTGGGCATGCTCGTCACCGCAAAGACGCGCCTTTATAGTTAAGCCATTGCTTAGCGTTACCGTTCTCCACACTCCGCGCTTGGCCGGCACGGAGCGTGAAGGGCAGGTAAAGGCCAGCAAGGCGACAATGAGCGACAGTCGGAAGATAATGGTTCGGAAATGGTTGTGTGCATGATTCATGGTAGTGTGTGGTCAAGCGTTATGGTTTTCATGGGAGGGAAGGTCGCGTCATGCTTTCCGCTTGCCGTCTCGCCGGTTTATGACGTATAGTCCGGCAAGGATCATCACGCTGCCCAAGGCCGCCATCCACGTGAGCCGCTCGCCGAGGACCAACGCGCCAGCCACGGTGGTGGAGATGGGGTTCAGGTAAACATAATTGCTCACGGCCAAGGCGCCGGCTTTCTTGCTCACCCAGCTCCAAAGGGCGAAACAGGCGAAACTCGCCACCACGCCAAGGAAAAGCAGGTTGCCCAGCACGGCGGGATGGAGCACCTCGCGCAGGGGGAAATCCCATGGCCAGATAATGTAATAGGGAAGAACGGTGAGCAACCCGTAGAAAAACACCTTGCGTGTGATGAACACGCTGCCATAACTATTGAGCCGCCTGAGCAGCAAGGTGTAGACGGCCCAACAGAGCGACGCCACGAGGGCAAGCGTGTCGCCAAGGGGATTGAGCCTGAGGATTATCTGACCATTGAAGATGACCAACGCCAAACCAGCCACCGACAACAAGCTGCCGCAGATGAGACTGCCCGTGGCCTTCATATCCTTGCAAAGGGCAAGGGCGATGAGCGTGGCAAACAAGGGCGCGGAGCACACTATGAACGACACGTTGGTGACATAGCCTATCTTCACGGCCATGTTCTCGGCCACGAAATAGAGCGAGCCGCCCGTGATGCCGAGAAGGGCGAGCGTCAACTCGTCTTTCCATGACTTGGCGAAGAGCCTGCGGGGGAAGAATATCCAAATGCAGACATAGGCAAGCAGGAAGCGAAGCGTGAAAATCTCGTGGGCCTGCAAGCCGTGGTTGAGAAGCACCTTGGAGTTGACAAACGTCACGCCCCACAGCAAGACCACAACGATGGCTATGAGATGATAATGCCAAGTCTTACTCATGTTTCCACTCCTCAATGCACCTCTTCTCAAGCGAGAAGTTCACGCCCACCTTTATGAGTCTTCTGCTGTCGAGCGCGAAGGGCTTGACATAGCCTTTCTCGTCAATCTGTCTCAACGCGTCAGCGGCGCTGCCGTCGAGCTTGAACTCGAAGATGTAAACATAGTCCTTGGTCTTCACCGTCATGTCCATGCGGCCATCGCTCGTCTCGCGCTCCACCTCAGTGTAGAAACCGAGCATGCGCGAGATGAGGTAGAAGGCGTTTTGGAAATAAAGCTCGCTGTCGCCAACCACCTTGTAGTCGGTGTCGGCAAGCATGGTCGCCATACGGCGCATGAAGTCATCCACATGGCCCTGACGAAGTTCACGGATGAAATTGCCTATGAAAAAGGCAGAATCGCCTTGCTTCACATTGGTATAGAAAGGAAGCAGATAGTCTGCGAAGCCTTCCTCCACTTCCTTGTTTGGGAAGCCTAATGTGTAGAAGCCGAATTCGGGGTCGTAAGACTTTATCGTGAGATAGCCGCTCTGGTAAATAAGAGGTATAGGGTTCTTCGACATGGAGTCGATGCTATTGAGGAAGTCGCCCGTCACCTGTTCCCGGGTGAGGTCTGGCAAGGGATAATTGTCTTGCTTCATGACCTCTACGAGATATGACGGCGTGCCTGTCTCAAACCAGTAACGCCCGAATTTCTGCCGGCTAAGCGTATTAAGCAAACTGAAGGGGTTGTACACCCCTTTTCCATTCTCTACGAAATGGTAACCATCGTAATATTTCTCAAGCCTGTACAAAGCTTCCTCACAACTAATGTTATAGCTCTTAGCAAGCTCTTGGACAGATTTTTCAAAATAGCGATGGATCTCATCTTCAGTAATGCCACAGATAGTTTGGTAACGTTCATCCATCGACAAGTCGATGAGGTTGTTCAAGTCGGAGAACACGCTCACCTTGCCAAACTTTGTCACACCGGTAAGCAAGGCGAACTTGATGCATCCGTCCATGGATTTCAGCACGCCGTAGAAGGCTTTCAACGTCGTGCGGAAGCTGTCTTGCAATTCGGGATGGGCGATGGTCGCCAACAACGGCTTGTCATACTCGTCTACCAAGATAACTATTCGCTTGCCCGTCTTCTTATACGCCTGCCCTATCACATACTCGAAACGCTGACCAGCCTCGTGAAGCGAGGGCAAGGTGCCGTACTGCTCTTCCAAAGGCCTGAGAAAGGCATCAAGCTTCTCATAGAGCGACTCTTTCGTTTGATATTCCCCCACGTTAAGGTCGAGATGTAATATCAAGTATTCCGTCCAATCCTTCTCAAGTTGCTCTATCGCGAGTCCCTTGAACAACTCTTTCTTCCCAGAGAGATACGCGTCCAAGGTAGAGATGAGCAAGCTCTTGCCGAACCGACGCGGACGGCTAAGGAAATAATATCGTCCCTCATCGACCAAACGGTATATCAACGCGGTCTTGTCAACGTAGACATAACCGTCGTTGCGTAAGCTCTCAAAATTCTGTATACCTATGGGGTATTTCATATCTATTTGATTTTTCTCTTCACAATATCTCCGCTTGGAATCATCCTTCGTAGAAACCATTACTACTCATCTCAGCCCATCTCAAGAACATTTCTTGATAGTTGTCCTTAATGAATTCACGAACTATCCGCAATTCCTTGTCTGTCAAGACACCTTGCTCTTTAACAACGGTATCACCATTTCCCTTTACGAAAAGCTTTGCGGAACCACATTCCGTCAATCTCCGGTCACTGGCGTGCACATGCATGGCTTCAACAATACAATGAGATGTAAAGTACAGATAATAGCCACATATCATAAAGTCATAATACTTGGGCATAATTTATTTCCACTATGTTCTTATTGCGGTTCCAATATTTTCTGACTATACTGATTTCAATGTCATCCATATTGGTTTCCAACACTTCGCCTTCGTTTGTCATTACCAACGCATGATGTGGCGCATGGAGATTCACTACACGCATAAAGCCATCCTCGTTTTGCGTAAAAGCATACCCACAAACTATCATCAAAGCCTCGTTTGCTATATTGTTAATCTCACGCTCAGTCATGACAAAGCAGTTTTACTGATTTAATTGGTTTAAGAAAGTCCTTGGGATTGATATAAAGATTTTTCAAGATAGGCACAAGGTCTATATATTCCTCGGTTAAACCTATCCCCTCGTAATCTGCGGTAACGACAAGGTATCCCTTATCCCATTCCTTTATCTCCACATATCGCTTTAAAGATTTGGGAGTACGAAATCGGATGTTGGCATTTCCATAGCGGAAAGAAGTCATTTCGCCCTCGTTAGAAATTATGGCTTGTGAAGAAGGATGCTCTTTGACCATGTTTTACCTCCTCTTTCAAAATATTATATTGTTCTTCGCCAAAGTTACGTCTTTCAATTGAGAAATGCAAGAAATTACATTGAAAAAAGTTAGAAAAAAGGAGGGACAAGCCTTATGGCTTGTCCCTCCTTTTATTATTACTTGCTCGTGATGACACTATTATTTCGCGAACTTCACGTCGCGGATGAAGTCGGTGCCCACGCCGAACGAGCCTGCGCTCACGGTGTGCTTCCAAGGCAAGACAAAGATGTTCTCGGAAGCCAAGTAGCCACCGAAGTTGGCCTTGTTGTCCTCGCCTGTGTATTTCGACGGGTCGTTGGTCTCGGCTGCCCAACCGAAGCTCACCATGCCGTAGTTGCCATAGGTGAAGCCAGCCTGGGCGCTCGCCTGCTCGCCACCGTCGGCGGCGCACTGGGTAAAGCTCTGCTTGTCGCCGGTCTCCTTGTTCCACTTGAAGTAGAAGTGGTAACCGCTCACGTCCTCCATTGGCTCCATCATGCTCTTGATGCGATACACGTCGAGACCTGGTGAGTACTCGATGGTAACAGGCCACTGTGCACCCTCAGTGAAGAACACCTCGTCGTAAGTGCCGGTGGCGAAAGGCTCATAGTCTTCCTTAACCACTTTCACCCCATAAGTGTTCACCTCGCCGTTCTTCTGCGCGTAAGAGTTGGTATAGCTCTCCGGAATGCGGATCACGAAGTCGTAATTGGTGTTAAGGCTCATGTCGGCGGCAGGTGTCACGGTGATTGTGGCCAACGAGTCGCCAGCCGCGAAGTTGGCAGTCTCAGGCACGTTCCATCCCTCTGGCACGAGAGCCTTCTCCACGGGCACGCTGAGGGTGCCCTGTGTGGTGTGACGGTTGAGCACCACGTCGAATGTGGTGGCAGTCTTTTCCATCACGGGGTATGAATAAGACAGGAACGTCACGTTGTTCTCGCCAGCGGGCAAACCCGGTTGATAGTTATCGTCGTCGCTGCAAGCCGAGAAGGCGAAAGCACCGAAAAGCATCGCGCCGACAACAAATAATTTATCTATTCTCATGATTAGTCTCTTAATTGAATGTGTTTACTTTGATATTAGTCGGTCACGCCGTCACGCAGGTTGCCGTTTTGGCCAGACACTGGCAGTGAGCCACCCTCGTTGTCCACGATGCTGAGGTTGTTGTTCTTCTCGCTCTGTGGGAAACGCATGTTGAGCCATCCGTCGTCGGCAGCCACGTTGTACTGGTAGGCTGTTGGGAAGTTGTTTGCCTTGCCCTGGTGGAAGCGCACGATTGGCTTGCCCAGACGCTTGGCGTCGACGGTGAAGAAGCCCTCACCCCAAAGCTCCACGCGGCGCTGGAACCAAATCTCGTCGGCCAGTGAGAGGCCGCGGCCATTGATGTCGTAGCTGGGGTCGCGATAGGTCTTCACGAAGTTGGTGAGGATCTCGCGTGCCTTGGCCTCGTTGCCGCTCTTGGCATAACCCTCGGCAGCGATGAGATACATCTCCTCGATGCGCATCAGGGGGAAGTCGTTCATGTTGACACTGTTGCCCACGCCGTTTTTCATGCCGAACTTGATGTTGGTATAAGGCTCAAGGGCTACCTTAACGTCCTTAATCGTGAAGTCGGCGATCTGGTCGCCCTTTGCCACCTTGCCATTGCTTGGGTTTGTCCACGTGAGGTTAGCCCAGTTTGGAGAGTGCTTCTGGGCGTTGATCCACCATCCCTTGCGCACGTCGGTAGCTGGAATCTTGTCGTAGAGGAGCTGGTTGATGACAGGGGTGTTGCCTGTGGCTGCGGCATAGCCGTTGCCAGAGAAGGCGCAGTTCCAAGCCGCAGAGCTCTGGGAGTTGCCATAACCGGCATTGTCTTGAGCGTCGGCCTCGGTGCGAAGCACTGCCCAAATCCAGCCATGGCCATCGCCCTTGGTTGCGTCGTCGAAGCCAGGCACGCTGACCTCCTCGCGTGTGGCGGGAGTGTAGCGTCCGCTGCTGATGACCTTCTCGGCATCGGCTGCGGCGTCAGCCCATTTGCCCATGGCGAGATTGGCGCGAGCGCGAAGGCCCAGAGCCACGTCCACGTTGATGTATTGCTTGTTTGAGCGCTCTGCGTCGAGATGCTCCACGGCATAGTTGAGGTCGTTCATGATGACGGCATACACCTGCTTCACCGTGGCGCGAGGGTTGTGGGTCGCGTCAACGCTGTCGGAGAGCAGAGGCACGCAAGGCTGGTCGGCAGCCTGCTCATAACCAAACTGGAAGTAAGGCGCCAGCATCATGTAGTCGTAGGCACGGATGGTCCTCGCCGAAGCCATGTATGTGATAGCCGTCTTGTCCTGCGTATCGGCTGGATAAGACGATATAACCTGGTTGGCCACACCCATCTGCTTGTAAGGGATGACGTAGCGTATGTAAGGGTTGGCGTAGTTGGCGTTGCGTGATGACAAATCGCTGCACACTGAGAACCAGTTGTAGTTGTTGTCACCGGCAGCCGCGTCGGCACCCTCAAGGTCGCCGGCGAGAAGCGCCATCACGAGACCGAAATCGTCGGGGCGCTGGCCCTTGCCCAAGCCGCTCGTGCCGCCCTTGCCAATGTAGTTGAACATGCCGTCGTAGGTGGCCTTCACACGCTCGGGAATAACCTCGTTGGTGGCAAGGCGCTGGTCGGCAGACAAATATTTGTTTCCCTCATACTCTTGCTCGTTGAGGTCGTTGCACGCCGTCAATGACAACACCGCGGCAGACGCCATGAGCAAGTATATCTTGTTTTTCTTCATTTGTTTTTCTTATTTTTAGTGTCGCCCCTGCCCGTGAGCCGGGGCGACAAACGAACATCGTGTTTAGAACGTCAGTTGGATACCTGCGGTTACAGAGCGCATTGCCGGGTAACCACCGCCACCGATAAGGGCGGCACCAGAGGTGTAGCCACCTACGCCCATGTAGGTGCGTGGGTCGAGACCTTTGCGGGCACTGACGAGGAAGAGGTTCTCAGCCGTGACATACACGCGGATGTTGTTGATATATATGCGCTGCACGAGCTGCTTGGGGAAGGTGTAGCCAAACGACACGTTGTTGAGGTTGAGATAGTCGGAGCTTGCCAAGTAGGTGTCGACAGATGTCTGGCCAAGGTTGCCGGCATCAGCGGCAGCCGTAGACAACACGGGGATGTTGCTGTTCGGGTTGGAAACGGCATCCCAGCCCTTGAGCACGTCCTTGTGCAAGGTGTAACCGCCATTGCTCACAACGGTCATATACTGCTGGTACATACCGTCGTAGACCTTGCCGCCAAGCTGATAAGAGAACTGGAAGCCGAAGTCGAACTGGCCGAGGTTCTCAGGAGCCCACGTGAGGTTGAAGCCGAAACCGCCATAAACCGACGGGTTCACGTCGCCGAGGTCGTACTGCGTGGCAGCGGCCGCGTCGTTTGTCGTGGTCTGGCCAGTGACGTTGCCATCGGCATCGGTCACGTCCTTATAGAAGAGAGGCTGGCCGTTTGTCTTGTCGACACCAGCCGACTTGAGCATGTAAGCCTCGTAGATGCTGCCGCCAATGCGCAGGATGCTGCTGGTGCCCTTGATGCCGTTCTCCTTGACACTTGGGTCGAGGTCGGTAATCTTGTTCTTGAAGTGGGTGAGGTTGAAGTTTCCGCTCAGAGTAAGGTTGCGGGTCTTGATGATGTCGCCGTTGACGGTGAACTCAATACCCTCGTTAACCATCTCGCCAACGTTGGCAGGATAAGTGGCGACGGCAGAACCTGACGACAGAGGAAGGCTCTTCATGTAGAGCAGGTCGGATGTCGTCTTGTGGAAGTAGTCGATGCTACCGTTCAAGCGGTTGTTGAACAAGGCGAAGTCGGCACCGAAGTTCCACTCGCCGCTCTTCTCCCATGTAAGCTCGGAGTTGCCGCGGAACACCTGGATGGAGCTGTAGCTGCCCTGCTCGCCATCCTTGCCCTCGGTATAGGAAATCTGGTAGAAGTCTGACCAAGGATGGAAACGGAAGTCGTCGCGGGCGAGGTTCTCGCCAGAGTCCATGTTGTCGTTACCCTGCACGCCATAGCTCAGCTTGAGCTTCAAGAGGTTGACCCAATCGGCCTTGAACCACTTCTCCTTGTTGATCTGCCATCCGGCTGATGCCGACCAGAACGTACCCCAACGATGACCAGGGGCGAAGATTGAGCTGCCGTCGCGACGGAGGGAGACCTCGCCGAAGTAGCGCTCTGCATAGTTGTAGTCGCCACGGAAGAAGTAACCGTCGCGCACCAAGCGGTCGGTGTATGAGTTCACGTTCATGTTGGCGCGGCCATAGGCGTTGCCAAGCTCGGCGATGAACGGGTCGAAGAGGTGGTCGTTCTGTCCGTAGAGCACCGACTCCTTATAATAGTAGTGCTCGTAACCAGCGAGGAGGTTCACCGCGTGCTTGCCAAACTGCTTGTCGTAGTTGGCGGTGTAAATCTGGTTGGTTGAGAAGTTGCGAGTGGTTTCTACAAAAGCCGAACCATCAACGCTTGAGTTGTTGGAGAAACGGCTGTTGAGGTAGTTGTACTGGCCTGTGCGGTTGAAGAGCGTGAAGTTGGCGGCGAGGTTCAATCCATCCACAGGAGTGATGGTCATCACCCAGTTGCCACGGAACTGGTCGAAGTCGGCGTTCTTCTTGTCATACTCGTTGTTGGCCATGGCGTTACCGGTCATCGCCGGACGCTTGAAGTTGGTCTGGTTCATGTCGAACGTGGGTCCGCCAATCTCGTTTTTCACGATGTTGCCGTTGGCATCGCGCACATACATTGGATAGATAGGCGCGATCTTGTTGGCAATGTCGTAGAGGTTGTCGCTTGAGCCATACTCGTCAGCGTTGAAAGCAGGGCGCTGTGTCTTGATATGGGTGTAGTCGAGGTTGGCTGCCATCTTGAGCCAGCTCTTTGCCTGATACTCCACGTTGCTGCGCGCGGTGAAACGCTCGAAGTTGGAGTTCTTCACCGAGCCACCGTCCTTGAGGTAGCCAAGGTTGTTGTAATAAGACACCTTGTCGGAGCTACCGTTCATGCCGAGGTTGTATTCCTGGCGGAAGGCTGAGTTGTTGATTGCCTTGTAGTAGTCGTCTGGCTGGTATGTGTACTCACCATCAGAGTAGCCAAGCTTGGCGTTAGGGTTGAGCTTGAAGTTGGTGCCGATGAGGTTCTCGCCAGCGGGCAGTGTGTAGACCTTGTAACCAAGGCCGCCGTTAGTCTCGTTGTAGAGGTTGTTGGCGGCGAAGTTGTAAGCCTCCTCGGCAGTCTTGCCGTGGAGATACTGTGAGTTGTACATGGCCTTGAACCAAGTCTCGTAATACTGGCCCGGGTCGGTAATCACGTCGTAGCGAGGCACCTCACGATGGTTTGAGCCAAGCTTGGCGTCGAAAGTGATACGTGCGGCACCGGCACCACGACTCTTCTTGGTCGTGATGATGACCACGCCATTGGAACCACGCGCGCCGTAGATGGCAGCGGAGGCGGCATCCTTCAAGACGGTCATCTCCTGGATGTCGGCAGGGTTGATGGCGGCGATGTCGCCATCGTAAGGAGCGCCATCTACGATATAGAGGGGCTCTGTGCTCGCGCTCATTGAGCCAATACCGCGGATGCGGATCTTAGGCGTGGCGCCTGGCTCACCGCTCTCGGTCTGGAGCTGCACGCCAGCCACGCTACCCGTCAAGGCCTGTGTGGCGTTGGAAACGATGTGCTTGGAAATGTCGTCGGCCTTCATCTCGCCGGCCGCGCCGGTGAACGATGAACGCTTCTGCGTGCCGTAAGCCACGACAACGACATCGTCGAGGGTGTGCTGGTCGGCAATCAAGGTTATCCTGACATTCTGACCGCCCTTCACGGTAGCTTCCTTCATGCCGAGGTAGCTCACCGTGAGCTTGGAGTTAGCGGGTGCGGAGATGGAGAAGTGTCCATCAATGTCGGTCACGGCGCCAGTCTTGGTGCCATCGACTCTTACCGCCGCTCCCACTATTGGGTCACCGTTCTCGTCAACGACAGTACCGGAGACCGTGGATTGTGCCAGTGCCACTCCCGTCATCAGGAACAGACCGGCTAAAAGCATCGTAAGTCTTTTTACCATAAAAACTCTCTGTTTTAATAAAATATATGTTATCTTTGTTCTCTCTCTATTTTCTTCTCTCTTCTTAAATCCCCTCTTCTCAAATTACTAACGGCCTTTAAAATTCGGACGCACACCTCGGGGCGGGAGGTGGGCTGAAATGACTCCTAAATACCTATCATCTTGAAATGATTATAATTTGCGATGCAAAATTAACAAGATTGTATCAATTGGCAAAAGAATATTTAACAAATCTGTTTGTTTTTAACATTCAAACCTGTCTTTTGTTGCAAAATCTACTCAAAAGGTGTCATAAACTTACATTTTTCTGTTAACGACAAGTTAAAAGTGTCATTATTGACACCCGCGGAGAGGTCAAACGGCTTTTCAGTGAAAAGGTGAAGGCTTGTTTTGGAATCCATTATCTTGGTTCACCCATCCTCTTTATCTTCTCCTTAAGATATTTCTTTAGGCCCTTGTCTTCCAACACCTCTATATGGTCAAAAAGGCCCATGATGAAACGCGCGATGCCCTCATAATTGGCCACGTCGGTCTCGAAAAGCCAATGGGTGTCGTCGTCGGGACGAAGGCAGAATATGGAATGTGGATATTCCTCTTGCATGCAATTGTAAGAAGACACGTCCAGACGCAAGAGGACATGGTGACGCACCTCACCACTGTACATGAACATGTCGGTAAAAGCATTCCTGTGCTTATTGACGTTCTCCCACTCCCTGTCGAGAATCTCCACTATGCTAATCCTCGAAATCTTAAACGTCTTATTGATGCCCGACTCCATTTCATACGCCCTGACATCAGTGTTTTCGCCAAGAAACATGAACGGCTCCACGTACCGGTCTCTCACCGTAAGGCTGTTTGACGAGGCGTAATTGTGAAGCACCACGCACTTGTGGTCTTTAATGGCTTTCTGAAGAAGCAGGTAGTTGGTGTATGGGCCATAGTTCTTCTCATTGCCTCCAAGCACGTCGAAATGGTAGAAACGCTTGAACTTCAACATTATCTTGGCTGCCATGGGGTTGTCCATGTCTTTCCCGATAAGCATCCTGTAAAGGAAAAACGCCTGGTCCACATTCAGGTTTACTGACTCGTTGATGTCCCTGAAGAATGGCGACGCGGCGTCGAGGTTGTATCCTAACTTGTTGTGGTTGACAAAAAAACCGTAGGCAGACAACGCCTTTATGACATAATAGGCGTTGCGGAGGCTCGTGCCAAGAACCTTGGCAATGTCGGGAGCCGAGAGAATCCTGTCGCCGGAGATGGCGCGAATGACGTCAAGCCAACGAAAGAACGACTTGGCGGTATCGTTGTTTCCATTTGCCATCGCTTATTCGAATTTCAGTTCAAGCTGTCGGTCGCCATAGAGGTTGTAGCTCCTGCGGTGATACTTCGTTATGCCATGCTCGGCTATCGCCGCGCGATGGTCTTTCGTGGGATAACCCTTGTTCTTCTTCCATTTGTAAACGGGGAACTCCTCGTCAAGCCGGTTCATGTAGTCGTCTCGATAGGTCTTCGCCAATATCGACGCGGCGGCTATGGCCTGATATTTGGCATCGCCATGGACAATGCAGGCGTAGGGAAGTGAAGAGTGAAGAGTGAAGAGTGAAGAATCAGCATGCCGCGAATGGGGAATCCTTGGCATGGGATCGAACCTGTTGCCGTCAATGATGAGTGCCTGGGGCCTTACGCTCAAGGCGGCTATGGCCCGGTGCATGGCGAGGAAAGAGGCATGAAGAATGTTAATCTCGTCAATCTCCTCGGGCGACACAATGCCTACCGCCCACGCCACGGCATCGCGCTGTATCTGCTCGCGAAGGGCGTAGCGACGCTTCTCTGTCAACTTCTTGGAGTCGTTGAGCTCTGGATTGTCGTAGTCGGGCGGCAGGATGACGGCTGCCGCATAAACGCTGCCAGCCAAGCAACCACGCCCAGCCTCATCGCAACCTGCCTCAATCAGGTCTTTATAATAGTGTGGCGATAGTTTTCCCATATCTTGATTGGCAAACTAAAAATTATCAAAGTCATTCCGCTTCATTATCAAAGGATAACGCTCTGGATGCCTAAGACTGTCTATTTCCAAATCAACGTCCAAATCTGGCCAGCAAATAGCATCCCGGCCTTCTAAACGGACATTAAGTACATTGCGAATGGAAGCGTCTTTCATCCATGGAATACGATTATATGAAAGGAAATAGTCGTTTCCCTTAACGCTTATCATTATTCCTTGCGAGTTAATCATTAACACGCTTACCAATGTGCCTGATGAACTTTGATTTAAACTCGTCTGCATACGCCGATATTACTCTTTTAATTTCAGATAACTCACTTGAATTATATCCATAATTTTCAGCCAACTCTATCTTTGGCTCAAGCCAGAATTTAGCTTCCTTTTCTGCTTTTACGACATGGACATGCATTCTCTGTTCCTCATTTGAGAATATCTTAAATACATAGCCATTGCAACGATGAAAGACTGGACTCATATTCAGAACATCTTGCTGACCCGCTCTATTCCTTCGGCAAGCACGTCAATCTCATGCTTGGTATTGTAAAGGGCAAAAGAAGCGCGAACAGTGCCAAGGACACCAAGCCTATCCATGAGCGGTTGGGCGCAATGGTGCCCCGTGCGCACGGCAATGCCGAGCTGGTCGAGAAGCGTGCCCATGTCCATGTGATGGATGTTGCCCACGTTGAAACTCACCACGGCATCGTGGGAATGAAGTTGATCGTGAGGTCCGTAGATATGCATGCCGTCAATGGCGGAGAGACGCTGGAGGGCGTAAGCCGTGAGCTCACGCTCGTGACGCTCTATGTTGTCCATGCCGAGACGCTCCATGTAATCTATGGCGATGGCAAGACCGTGAGTGGCTATGTAGTCGGGCGTGCCAGCCTCAAACTTCAATGGCGGTTTCTCAAAGGTGGTCTTCTCGAAGCTCACGTGGTCTATCATCTCGCCTCCGCCTTGATAAGGCGGCAGGCGGTCGAGCCACTCCTCCTTGCCATAGAGCACGCCGATGCCAGTGGGACCGTACATCTTGTGACCGCTGCAAACATAGAAATCGCAACCGAGTTTCTGAACGTCAACCTTCATGTGTGGCGCGCTTTGCGCTCCGTCAACAACACAGGGCACTCCGTTGTCGTGGGCTATCCTGACAATATCCTCTATAGGATTGATTGTGCCAAGGACATTGCTGACATGAGCCACGCTCACTATCTTGGTCTTCTCATTGAAAAGACTCTTATAGGCTTCCATGTCGAGAATGCCGTTGTCGCTCATTGGTATGACGCGGAGCTTTATGCCCTTGCGTCGTGCCGCCAACTGCCAAGGCACGATGTTGGAGTGATGCTCCATGGTAGACACAATAACCTCATCGCCTGGCTCCATCATCGCCTCGGTAAACGTAGAGGCAATAAGGTTCAAGCCCTCGGTGGTGCCACGGGTGAACACTATCTCCGACGTGCTTTCAGCGTTGAGGAAGCGCCTCACCGTCTCGCGTGCCTGCTCGTGCAGGTCGGTGGCCTGCACGCTGAGGTAATGCACGCCACGGTGCACGTTGGCGTTCTCGTTGAGATACTCGTCGCGCATGGCGTCGAGCACGCACAAGGGTTTCTGCGTCGTGGCGGCATTGTCAAGATAGACAAGCGGCTTGCCGTGGACCTCGCGGCTCAATATCGGGAAGTCTTCCCGCACCTTTTCTATGTCGTACATCATTTTGCCTTTCTTTTATTACAACGTTAAACCATTACTTGCAAATCTTGCAATTGGAGCATTTGCCAAGCTCGCCACGGAAACGCTTCTCAACCAACTGGTGGAGACGGTCGCGCAACGGCTCAAGTTTTATCTGGTCGATTACCTCGCCAATGAACGCGAACTCCAACAGGAGCTTAGCCTCATGCTCGTCGATGCCACGCTGCTGCATGTAGAACATGGCGGCATCGTTGAGCTGTCCCACCGTAGAGCCGTGCGAGCACTTCACGTCGTCGGCATAAATCTCAAGCATGGGCTGGGTGTACATCCTCGCCCGCTTTGTCATGACGAGGTTCTGGTTGCGCTCGTCGGATGTCGTCTTTTGGGAATCGTGGCGCACGAGCACGCGACCGGCGAACGCGCCGATGGCGTCATCATCGACGACATACTTGTACAATTCGTGCGAATCGCAATGGCCCACCTGATGGTCTATCAATGTGTTGTTGTCCACGTGCTGGCTCTTGTCGGCAATGACACAGCCGTTGCACCAGCACTCGGCCCCCTCGCCCTTGAACACGAGGTCGAGACGGTTGCGGGTGATGCCATTGCGCAGGGTTATTACGTTGTGGTTGACCCTGCTGTTGGCTTGCTGCTCTATATAGACATTGCTCACGCGCGTGTTCTTGTCGTGGGTCTCCTCCAGGCAGTAAAGGTCGAGGCTTGCGTTCTCGCCCACGTATGCCTCTATAACCTGCGTGCCAAGGAAGTTGCGGTCGTCGGCCGAGTCGTCGCAGAAGAGGAGCTTGGCCTCAGCGCCCTCGTCCATGACGATGAGCACGCGGCGGTTGACCATGAGGTCGACGTCGGAGCGCAGGATGTTGACCACCTGGATGGCGCGGTCGACCTTTACGTTGCGGCCCACATGTATGAACAGCCCGTCCTCGGCAAGCATGGTGTTGAGCGCGGTCACGGCGTCTTCCGACGTCTTGGCAATCTGGCCGTAATATTTCCCTACCAATTCGGGTCGCTCGTCGGCGGCGTCCTTCAGGCTCATCACCTCCACGCCCTCAGGCAAGCCCACCTTGGGCAACGCCTTCTTGTAGAAGCTGTCGTTGACGACGAAATAGAGCGACGTGGAAAGGTTGGGCACGTCGCAACTGAAGACGCTGTAAGGATTCACTGGGAACTCCACGCGGTTGACGTTCACCCCATAGTCGGGGGCGAACAGCTTGTCCATGCTGGTATACTTGTATCGCTCCACCTTGCGCGAAGGGAAGCCCTGACGCTTGAAATCCTCAAAGGCGGTGTCGCGCACGGCATTCATCACTGAGGAGGAGTGGGCGTTGAGCATGTCCCTTGCCTGGGTATAGAGCTCTATATATTGTTTTTCACTACTCATGACCTTCTCCTCACTTTCCGTATTTCTCGTCGGCCTCTTCCTTAATCCAGTCGTAGCCACGCTTCTCTATCTCCTTGGATAGCTCCGGACCGGCAGTCTTCACTATGCGGCCATTGTAAAGCACGTGTACCACCTGTGGCTTTATCATGTCGAGCAGGCGCTCGTAGTGTGTTATCACGACAATAGACTTCTCTGGAGTGAAGAGCTTGTTCACTCCCTCGGCCACGATGCGCATGGCATCTACGTCAAGGCCGGAGTCGGTCTCGTCGAGGATGGTGAACTTGGGGTCGAGCATGGCCATCTGGAATATCTCGTTGCGTTTCTTCTCGCCACCTGAGAATCCCTCGTTCACCGAGCGGCGTGAGAGCTTCGGGTCGAGTTCCACGAGCTCGCGTTTCTCTTTCATCAGTTTCATGAAGTCGGCAGCCTTCAAAGGCTCCTTGCCCTCATATTCACGCTTGGCGTTGACGGCGGCCTTCATGAAGTTGACCATCGACACGCCTGGTATCTCGACGGGATATTGGAAAGAGAGGAACAAGCCTGCGCGCGCCCTGTCCTCCGGCTTCATCTCCAAGAGGTTCATGCCGTTGAAGATGGCCTCACCCTCTGTGACGGTATAGAGGGGGTTACCCGTGAGCACAGCGCTAAGGGTGGACTTGCCGGAACCGTTTGGCCCCATGATTGCGTGAATCTCACCATCCTTGATGGTAAGGTTGATACCTTTCAATATTTCTTTTCCTGCAATGGTAGCATGCAGATTCTTTACCTCTAACATATTTTTATTAATAAAACAAATTCCATAACAGTCCGCGCGTGTCACCTTTGGTCCACTTGAATGGGAAAGTGAGCTTCAGTCCGATGGTGAGCACATGGCGGTGCAATTGTCCATGATAGCTTGACTCCTTTCCTGTTCCGCCCTCCGTGTATCTGACGTGATAGGGAGAAGCCAGACCAAAACGATAACCGTATTCCACTTGCAGCACTATGCTTGAGAAGAGCCTGACATCAACTCCCGCCATCGGTCCTACGCTGAAACGCGGTTCTCTCACCGTGCCCTTTGCCTCATACGAATATTGCTTGTCTACTTTGCTGTAACCTGGCGACACTGAGGCATCCATGCTGAAATCGCCTCGGTCGCAGTTGTACGCCCACAAGACATCCATGCCGAGATATGGCACGACTGGCCAATCCCCAGGGGCGGGATACCACCGTCCGCCAAGCATGAGCTGACTGAGGTCTGCGCTTGCGTCACCTTTCAGGAAAGTGAGTTCCTCATGCTCATAGCCTGCCTTCAAGCTGAAGTTTGTCTTGGGCAGGTAGTATTCCACATGCAACTTTGTCAATAACCCCGAACATGACGTGGAAAGCGCACGCAATCTTGGCACGCTGCCGTCAGGCGAAGATGCCTTGCTTGTGATATTGCCGCCCACCTGACCGTCTATGGCCCAACGCGGAGAACTGTCTTCGTCTTGAGCCACCGCACTTAGGCTCACCAGCAGGAAGAGCGTTGTCAATATGGTTGAAAGGCGATACATGGCTGCTTATCTCAGTTTTACCCCACGGTTCCCTCAAGCGACACGCTCAAGAGCTTTTGAGCCTCAACAGCGAACTCCATTGGCAACTTGTTGAGCACGTCCTTGGCATAACCGTTGACAATCAACCCGACAGCCTCCTCCGTGGGTATGCCACGCTGGTTGCAATAGAAGAGTTGGTCTTCGGATATCTTCGACGTGGTGGCCTCATGTTCCACCACTGCCGTGTCGTTGTGGATGTCCATGTAAGGGAATGTGTGGGCACCGCAATCGCTGCCCAAGAGCAACGAGTCGCAAGAGCTATAGTTGCGGGCATTGTCGGCATTCGACGTGGCACGCACCAATCCGCGATAGCTGTTCTGCGAATGGCCCGCGGATATGCCTTTTGATATGATGGTGCTCTTGGTGTTCTTGCCCATGTGGATCATCTTTGTGCCAGTGTCCGCCTCTTGGTAGTTGTTGGTCACTGCCACGCTGTAGAATTCGGCTTGGGAGTTGTCGCCACGCAACACGCAAGATGGGTATTTCCACGTGATGGCCGAGCCTGTCTCCACCTGTGTCCAGCTCAACTTGGAGTTGACGCCACGCAAGTCGCCTCGCTTTGTCACGAGATTCAGCACACCGCCCTTGCCGTGCTCGTCGCCAGGGTACCAGTTTTGCACTGTGGAGTATTTCACCTCGGCATTGTTGTTGACTATAATCTCCACGATGGCGGCATGGAGCTGGTTCTCGTCACGCATTGGGGCTGTGCATCCCTCAAGATAAGATACGTAAGCGTCGTCGTCGGCAATGATGAGCGTGCGCTCAAACTGTCCAGTGTTACGGGCGTTGATGCGGAAGTAGCTGCTCAGCTCCATGGGGCAACGCACGCCCTTGGGGATATAGACGAACGAGCCGTCGCTGAACACACAACTGTTCAATGCTGCATAGAAGTTGTCACGGTATGGGACAACCGTACCAAGATACTCACGCACCAAATCGGGATGTTCCTTGATGGCCTCGCCGATGCTGCAAAATACGATGCCCTTCTCGCGGAGCTTGTCCTTAAAGGTGGTCTTCACCGACACTGAGTCCATGATGGCATCCACGGCGGTGCCGCTCAATGCCAAGCGCTCCTCCAAGGGTATGCCGAGCTTGTCGAACGTCTTTTCCAGCTCCGGGTCTATCTCCTTGTTCTTGGGTTTCTTGGCCAAAGGGTCGGCATAATAGGATATAGCCTGGAAGTCGATGGGTGGCACGTGTACGTGTCCCCAAGTGGGTTGCTTGAGCGTCTTCCAATAGCGGAACGCCTTGAGGCGAAAGTCGAGCATCCATTGCGGCTCGCCTTTCTTCTTGGATATGAGCCGCACGACATCCTCGTTCAGTCCCTTTTCTATTATGTCGGTATGCACGTCGGTGGTAAAGCCGTACTCGTATTTCTGCTCTGCCACTTGGCGCACGAAGGCATTTTTTGTATCTTTGTTTTCCATTTTCCTGTTCTGCTTTGCGTGGCATGCCACGCTGACAAAAGAGCACAATGCACCCTCTTGTTGTAAAATGCAAAATTACGAATAATGCGGTTATTTCCGTAAGAATTAACGCTTTTTTTGTGGCAACCTAAAGCAGAGCTCCAAAAGGCAATTGGCTTTTATTCATGCACGCTCACCTTACGAACTATGGTGTATGGGGTAAAGTCGGTAGACAGATAATCTACTATCATAAGGTAATCGCCCCTTCTTGACGGGGTGCTAATGGTTTTCGGTGTGCCAGCTCCATAGTTTGCGATGGCAAGCGATGGCGTGTACATCACGCCTTTGCTCTTTATCGCCTCTGATCACAGATTTTCTCATAGAATCAAGTTTTTGATAAAAGTCGTTATTTAATAACAGGACTGTAAGTCAACTGTATTGACCGCAAATATAATGGTTTAATCTGAACATGCCAAGCTTCTTCATCTTAAAACATAATAAAAAAAATCGCTATGCCTTGTTTGTCGCAAAGCATAGCGGATTATACATATTATAAATAAGGGCTTACAGTTTCTGCTCCACCTCAATCTCGGTGAATGTCTCGATGATGTCACCCACCTGTATGTCGTTGTAGTTGACGAGCGAGATACCGCACTCCAGACCTGTGACGACCTCCTTCACGTCGTCCTTGTAACGCTTCAAGGCGGCGATAGCTGCGGTGTGGACCACGATTCCGTCGCGCACGACATGGGCCTTGTCCTTTGAGTGGACCTTGCCCTCGGTGACAAGTGCGCCGGCGATGGTGCCGACCTTGGAAATCTTGAACACCTGCTTGACCTCCACCTCGGCGGTGACAACCTCCTTGGTCACCTTGTCGAGCATGCCGACCATGGCGGCCTTGATGTCGTCGATGGCATCGTAGATGATTGAATAGGTGTTGATTTCCACGCCCTCGCGGTCGGCGAGCTTGCGCGCGTCGGCAGAAGGACGCACCTGGAAGCCCACGATGACGGCATCGGAAGCCGAGGCGAGCATGACGTCGTTCTCTGAAATCTGACCCACGGCCTTGCTGATGACGTTGACCTGAACCTTCTCGGTAGAGAGCTTGAGGAAGGAGTCGGACAAGGCCTCGATAGAACCGTCGGTATCACCCTTGACAATGATGTTGAGCTCGTGGAACTCGCCGCGCGCGATGCGGTGCGAGATGTCGCCGAGGGTAAGGCGCTTCTGCGTTCGCAAGCCTTGCTCACGCTGCAGCTGCTCGCGCTTGTTGGCGATATCGCGCGCCTCCTGCTCAGTGTCTATCACGTGGAACTGGTCGCCGGCCGTCGGCGCGCCGTTGAGACCGAGCACGATGGTCGGCTCTGCAGGCTTCACGTTGTCGATGCGCTGGTTACGCTCGTTGAACAACGCCTTGACACGGCCCCAAGATGTACCCGCGAGCACGATGTCGCCAACGTGGAGCGTGCCGTTGCTCACGAGAACGGTCGACACGTAACCGCGGCCCTTGTCGAGCGACGACTCGATGACGGTACCCGTGGCCTTGCGGTTGGGGTTGGCCTTCAAGTCGAGCATGTCGGCCTCAAGCAGCACTTTCTCCATGAGGTCGTCCACGCCAACGCCCTTCTTGGCGCTGATCTCCTGGCACTGGTACTTACCGCCCCACTCCTCCACGAGGAGGTTCATGTTGGCAAGGTCCTCACGTATCCTGTCGGCATTGGCTCCCGGCTTGTCTATCTTGTTGATGGCGAACACCATTGGCACGCCTGCCGCCTGACAGTGGGCGATGGCCTCCTTGGTGGTAGGCATCACGGAGTCGTCGGCGGCGATGATGATGATGGCGATATCGGTGACCTGTGCGCCACGGGCACGCATGGCGGTGAACGCCTCGTGTCCAGGGGTGTCGAGGAACGTCACCTTGCGGCCGTTCTTCAGCGTCACGCTGTAAGCGCCGATGTGCTGGGTGATGCCGCCCGCCTCGCCGGCGATGACGTTGGTGTTGCGTATATGGTCGAGCAGCGATGTCTTACCGTGGTCGACGTGACCCATGACCGTGACGATCGGGGCACGCGACACGAGCTCGCTCTCGTCGTCTTCCTCCTCGCTGACGGCCTCTTGCACCTCAGCGCTCACATATTCGGTCTTGAAGCCAAACTCCTCTGCCACCATGTTGATGGTCTCGGCGTCGAGGCGCTGGTTGATGGAGGCCATGATGCCGATGCTCATCAGCGTAGAGATGACCTGCGTCACGGAGATGTTCATCATCGTGGCGAGCTCCGACACGGTAACAAACTCGGTGAGCTTTAGCACCTTGCTCTCCTTCTTCTCGGCGCGTGCCTCAGCGTTGAGCTTCTCCTGCACGGCCTCGCGCTTCTCCTTGCGGTATTTGGCGCCCTTCTTGTTCTGGCTCTTGCTTGTCAAGCGTGCCAACGTCTCCTTTACCTGGCGTGCCACGTCCTCGTCGTTGACCTCAGCGGGCTTGTTGTCGCGGTTGCGGTTCTTCTTTTTCTTGCCGTTCCCGTTCTTGTTCCCGGTCTGCTGGTTGGCGGCGGCGTTGATGTCCACCTTGTTGTTGTTTATGCGCTCGCGCTTGCCGCGGTTGTTGGCGTTGGCGTTGTTGCCACCGTTCTGCTGGCGCTGGCGCTCACGCTGCCTCTCCGCGCGCGACTTCTTCTTTGGCCTTGTGCTTGAGTTGATGGTGCTCAGGTCTATCTTGCCGAGCACCGTCACCTTTGGCGTGTCGTCGATGCGCGTCTCCGTCTTCGTGCGGAATATCTCCGTACCCTTCTTGGCGTCCTTGGAAGGCCGTGTCACCTCTGCCACCTTCACCGCGTTGGGCTTCTGTATTACTTGATGCTGCTTCGGCATTGGCTTCTTGTCGGCGGGCTTGGCGTCTTTCGCGCGTGGAGCCAGTGGCGCTGGCTGTGGCGCGGACGGCTTCACGACAGGTTTCTCGGCCGCGGCCTTCTCTGGAGCGGCCACGGGCTTCTTCGCCTCTGCAGGCTTGGCGTCGGCTTGCTTTGGGGCGGCAGGCTCCGGCTTGGCAGCCTCCACCTTCTTGGGCTCCACCTTGGCGGCCTCAGCCTTAGGCTCCTCCGCCTTGGCTTCCGGCTTCTTGTTGGCAGCCTCTTCCTTCACGGCGGCAGCCTCTACCTTCTGACTGACGGCAGCAGTCTCAGGCTTGGTTGATTTCTTCTCAGGAGATGCATCAGACTTGATTTCCACAGGGCGTTTTCCCACGCTGTCGAGGTCTATCTTCCCCAGCGGCGTGTACTTCTGGTGTCCACCCAATTCCAGGCCACTGTCGACGCGGCGCTTGGAGTTGTCTCGGTCTTTCTTCTTCTCAGGCTTCTTGAAGAGCTGCTCTGCCTTTTCCTTGACAGCAGCATCCTTCTTGAATGCCTCAACGAGGGCGGCGTATTGCTTGTCGTTGAGCTTGAAGTTAAGGTCGTCCTTGACCTCTCCAAGCCCCTCGGCCCTCTTTTGCAGGAAGCCAACTGCCGTTTGGCGTCCTATGTTCAGTTCACGTAATGCTTTGTTTAATCTGATGCTCATATAAAATATTTACCTTCTTTATTCAAATTCCTTTTTCAACACTTCCAACACATGGTCCACGGTCTCTTCCTCAAGGTCGGCCTTCTCTACCAGCATCTCACGAGGAGCGTCGAGAACCTCGCGCGCCGTCTGCGGGCCAACGGCCTTGATGGCATCGATAATCCACTGGTCAATCTCGTCGTTGAACTGGTCGAGATACACGTCGTCGAGCTGGCCTTCCTCGTCGCCGTCGGTAACGACACGGAACACGTCGATGGTATATTCCGTCAGCATGGAAGCGAGCTTGATGTTCATTCCGCTGCGGCCGATGGCGAGGCTCACCTGGTCGGGCTGCAGATAGACGCTTGCCTTATGCTCCTCCTCGTCGAGCTTTATCTCCGTCACCTGTGCCGGGCTCAACGCGCGCTGTATGAAGAGCTTGGTGTTGGCCGACCAGTTGACCACGTCGATGTTCTCGTTGTCGAGCTCTCTCACGATGCCATGCACACGGCTGCCATGCACGCCCACGCAGGCTCCCACCGGGTCGATGCGGTCGTCGTAGCTCTCCACGGCAATCTTGGCGCGCTCACCCGGCATGCGGGCTATCTTCTTGATGGAGATAAGGCCATCCTGAATCTCAGGCACCTCGTTCTCGAGCAGGCGCTGGAGGAACGTCGGGCTCGTACGGGAGAGTATGATGCGAGGGTTGTTGTTCTCGTTGTCCACGCGCTCGATGACGCACCTCACGGTCTCGCCCTTGCGGTAAACGTCGGCGGGTATCTGCTCGCTCTTGGGGAGGTGAAGCTCGTTGTTGTCGTCGTCGACGAGGAGCACCTCGCGCTTCCACACTTGGTAAACCTCGGCAGAGATGAGCTTGCCCACCCTGTCCTTATATTTATTGTAGAGGGCGTCGTGCTCAAGCTCGAGAATCTTGCTGGCAAGGGTCTGGCGAAGGGTAAGGATGGCACGGCGGCCAAACTTGGCGAAGTCGACGGCCTCGGACACTTCCTCGCCGACCTCATAGTCGGTGTCTATCTTCTGCGCGTCGGCAAGGCTAATCTCCTTGTTCTCGTCGGCCACCTCGCCGTTGGCCACGACGATGCGGTTGCGGTAAATTTCAAAGTCGCCCTTGTCGGGGTTCACGATAACGTCAAAGTTCTCGTCCGAACCAAAGATCTTGGCAAGCACATTGCGGAAGCTTTCCTCAAGCACGCTCACGAGCGTAGTGCGGTCTATGTGTTTTGTATCCTGAAACTCACGGAAAGAACCCATCATGTTCACCTGCTCGTCGTCAATCTTTTTTGCTGGCATAACTGTATTGTCTTTTTTATTTTGTTTTTATTTGAAGTTTATCAAGTATTTGGTGTATTTCACCGTATCCATGTTGAAGTCGTGGTCCACGTCCATCATCACGGGGCGCTTCTTGCCCTCCACTTTCACCTTCTCGCTCACGGTGACGATGAAGTCGCGCCCGCTGACGCTCTTGAGCACGCCACGAGTCTTCTTGCCATCGGCATCGAGCACCTCGACGGGCTCGCCAACGAAAATCTCATATTGGCGCGCCACCTTGAAAGGCTGGCCGAGACCAGCCGAGCCCACCTCGAGCTCATAGTCTTCCTCGTCCCTGTTGAGATGGTCTTCGATGTATTGGCTCAGCTTGGCGCAATCCTCTATCCAGACACCATCAGCATGGTCTATCTCGACGGTAATCTTGTCATCGGGGCTGATGTTTAGGTCCACAAGGAAATACTCCTTGTCCTTTAGCCACTCTTCTACTAATGCTTTTACGACGTTCTTGTCTATCATGTATTGAAGTTATAAAAAAATGAGGAACTCGCCTTGGGAGTCCCTCATTCCACTGAACGCTGCAAAGTTACACATTTTTTCGCGTTCCCGCAAGTATTAAGCCGTTCTTTTTCGTGGCACTATTTAGATTTTTATCTTTTTACAGATATTAATAAATGATAAAAAAATAATAAGTTTGCGTTTGCTTTTTTGCAACTCAAAACTAAATTTGTTATATTTGCAATAATTTGAAAATAAGGTGCCTAATTTAATAACAAAATAACTTTATATGCTTTGGAATATATTACTTTTATTTTTATGTCTTGTGGTAATATACTCATTATTGGCAAATGTTTACTATATCACAGCGCAACTTCATCGGAAAGAGTATAAAGGGGCTGCAATAAATTTCACATTGCTTGTTCTCCAAATATTGATATTGATATTTATCCTTAGACCAAAAGAGATGCTTAAAAGCCTTATGGAATTTTTCGGTTACCTTGTGGAATTTTTCGGTTAAACTCCACTGCAAACGGCGCGGCGTACCAAAAAAACGCCACGGTTTGGTACTCGCAGTACCACACCGTGGTATTCACAGTACCACACCGTGGTATTCACAGTACCACGCCGTGGTATTCGCACTACCACGCCGTGGTATTCGCGGTACCACGCCGTGGTATTCGCATCATATTTCCATGGCCACGCCGCCACCCGGCGCGAGATGCACGGTCACCTTGCCGTCGGCAGGTATGGTGACGGTAGTCTTCTCATAGTCTTGGGCGAACTTCTCGGCGTTGGCCCCGTCCTTGAACACCACGGCCGTCTTTCCCGCCACTTTCAATGGCGTGAGGTCGAGCGTGAGGTCGCGAGGGGTCCAGTTGGTCAACGCGCCGACATACCACTTGCCGCCGGCGCGACGGGCCACCGCCACATACTCTCCCACCTCGCTCTTCAGGGCCACCGTCTCTTCCCAGACAGTGGGTATTTTAGCGATGAAATCGGTACTTTCCGGCTCTTCGTCGTAGTGGGTAGGACTGTCGCAAAGCATGTTGAGAGGCGAGAGGAAGATCACGTATTCGGCAAGCTGATGGCAGCGTGTGCCCTGGCTCATCGGCTCGGAGTTTGACGGGCGGTAGGTCGAGCGCGTGCCGTTGAGCATGGCCCCTTGGGTATAGTCCATTGGGCCGGCGAAGTTGCGGGCGAAAGGCACCGTGACATCATATTGCACCTGGTCGTATTTCTTCATCGTCGACCACTTGTTTTGCTCCTGGCCATTCACGCCCTCGAAGTTTATCACGTTGGGCCACGTCCTCGTCAGTCCGGTCGGCGGACAGATGCCGTGGAAGTCGAGTACCTGCTTGTATTTGGCGCAGGTCTCTGCGGCCTTGTAGAGGAAGTTCATCACCTCCGCGTCGTTGCGGTTTATGAAATCGATCTTGTAGCCTTTCACGCCCATCGCCGCGTAGGTCTGGCACACCCGTTCCATGTCGCGGTCGAAAGCCTTGTAGCCAGCCCAGAGTATTATGCCCACGCCTTTCTGCTTGCCATAGTCGACGATGCCTTTCAAGTCAATCTCCGGCACCACCTGGAAGAGGTCGGCCTTCTTGTTCACCGCCCATCCCTCGTCGAGGATGACGTATTCTATGCCGTGCTTGGCGGCGAAGTCGATATAATATTTATAGGTCTGGGTGTTTATGCCCGCCTTGAACGGTACCTTATACAGTCCCCAGTCGTTCCACCAGTCCCATGCCACCTTTCCGGGCTTCACCCATGAGGCGTCGGCCAAGCGCGATGGCGCGGCGAGGCGGAACACCATGTCGTTGTCGAGGATGTCCTTGTCTTCCGCCGACACGCTTATTATGCGCCACGGGAACTTCTGTTTTGGCTTTGCCAAGGCGATATAATCCTCCGTCTCGGTGACTATCTGTTCCAGCTCGTTGTGTCCGCCTTGCTTCACGGTCTTGGGACAAGGCGCGAAGACGGCATCCATGCCATTCTCCTTGGCTCCCTTCTTCACGAACATTCCTGGATAGTTCTCCACGTCGCTCTCCGCCACCACGACCTTCACGCCATTGTCCGCCTTGACTATATATGGCAAGAAGATGAGCTGTCCGTCTCTCAACTCGGAGAGGCAAGCCGAAGTATAGTTGTTCTCAAAAGAGTTGTGCAGTTGTTTCTTTACGTCACCCTTCTCGCGCACATAGGGCACAAGGGTCTCCAAGTCGGATGGATAGTTCATGCCAGCCTGTTCATCGACGATTTTCAACGATTTCATCGAGCCAGACACAAAGCGATAGGCCACTCCCTCATTGTAGGCGCGAAACACTATCGAGAAGCCGTCGAAGGTTAACGTCAACTCGTTGCAGCGATCTTCCACCACCGCCTTCTTATAGTTCTGCGCGCTGATGGTCTCGTTGCGCCTGACCGTCGTCGCGCCTTTCAGCTTGGAGCCAACGCCCCATCGCTCGCCATTGTCCACGGTCATTGAGATTTGGGAAGGGGCGATAAGTTGCTGGTTGTTGTAAACCACTTGGTAGGCTACGGTCTTGCCCACCATCACATTGGCCCTGAGCCGTCCGTCGGGGGAGACTACACTGTAATTCTTGGCCACGGCACTAATGCAAAGCATGAGCAATAGTGCGCAAAGAGATGCTAATCGTTTCACAATTTTCAGGTGTTTAAAGTTTTAATACTACAAAGATAGTCATTGTTTGACAAAAAGCACGATATATTTCGTACTTTTGTGACATGAAGATAAATTATCTCAAATGTTTACATATTGACCGTTTGAAATGGCGGCACTGGGTGCTTATGGCATTGCTCGCCATCGTCACCGCAACGAGGCTAAGCCCCACATTGGGGTCTTTCTACACCACTCACGTTTATCCTGCCATTGGCAGCGTTCTCTCGCCTGTCTCAGGCTTGATGCCGTTCGCCGTGGGCGACATTTTCATCTTCCTCAGCATCGTCTGGGCAGTTCTCTATCCCTCGATGAAAAGGACGAAAAAGGCTGTATGGCGGGTCGCGGAATACTTACTGTGGGTTTATGCATGGTTTTACATTGCCTGGGGGCTGAACTATTCACAACCCAACATCTATCGAAGGATAGGCATGAGACCAATGGAGGTAAACAAGGCAAGGCTCAAGGCTTTCGCATATCAGTATGCTGACAGCATCAACAAGTTGAGTAAATGGATTAGCGTGGAAAGTGAAATATCAACTTACCTGAGCAAAGGGGAAAGAATGAGAAGCGAAGGGGCCATACTTAATGAATATCACAAGATGAGCGGTTTCGGCATCAATGTTCCATTCAACCATCATCCACACGCCAAGACGATGGTGTTCTCATGGCTCAGCTCGATGGCTGGCGTTACTGGCAGCATGGGGCCATTCTTCTGTGAGTTCACCCTTAATAGCGACATCCGTCCCCACGAGTACCCTGCCACATACGCCCATGAGTTTGCCCATTTCCTCGGCGTGGCCAATGAGGGCGAAGCAAACTTCTACAGCTACTTGGCATGCACCGCCTCGGCAGACGAGGCGGTGCGGTTCAGTGGTTATTACAGCATTTTCTTCCACGTCATCAACAATGTCTTCGACATTCTCGGGCAGAAGGAGGGCGATAAATACATTCGGCACATCAGCCCAAGGGTCATCCTGCTCGCCAAGGGCGACCGCGGCTATTGGCTCAACAAGCGAAGCAAACTGCTCAACGCCGCCCAGGACTTGATGCTCGACATATATCTCCGAGGCAACAACGTGTCGGGTGGAAGAAAGAGCTATTCCGGGGTCATTGGGCTTATCATGGCATGGGAAGAAAAGAAATCAGCCCAACGCCCCAGATGACAAGCGAAAGCAAGAAGGCTATCGCTTTGTCCAATCGTCCTTTACATAACTCTTCGGGAAAGACGTCCGCTCCTTTATGGCATCGTTTCCACGCTCACGTATCCATGTGTCAAACTCCCTCTTTCCTTCTTTCAACACTATGACGCGCGCGCCATTGGCAAGGTGGTTGTATTCGGTGTTGCCGCCCGAGAAACGACCATAGGCCAAAAGGATGCCATGATACATGGCCGCGAAGTCGTTGTCGTGGTCGTGACCGCAAAAAACGCCCATTACATCGCCTTTTACACGCATGTTGACAAACAGGCCGGTGTTGAGCTTGGGAGAGCAAGGTGCCTCCATTCTCGTGCCATACATTATCACGCTTGGGTCCGACGTGGCCAAATAGTATTCGGGGAATGGTATATGGAAGAATGCCACTGCCGGCAGCGGTTGGCCACCATTCGCCTTGGTAAACGCGTCGCTTGACCTGCGATACCACTCCACCTGCTCGGGCGTGATAAAGGCATAGCCTTTCTCGCCTGCCAATTGCGTCCTGACATGATTATGCGAGTCGATACAATAGATCACCGCCTCGGCGCGTTGGCCTTTGGCGTCTTTTATCGCAAGGGCATAGTCGGGCGACGGGTTGGAGCCGCGCTCCGGCATCACGTTGTTCTTTGCCTTGCGTATAATATCGTAGAGAGTGGCGTTAGGGAAGCCTTGCTCCTCATCGTGGTTCCCGAACAGCATCACGAAAGGCACTCCCTGCGCATCGATATGCGCCACGAGCCGCTTCATGGCCATGTCGCCAGGCTTGGAGTAGATGTTGTCGCCCGTGAAGACGGCCAACTGCGGTTTTTCCTTGGCCAGCACGTCGGTGATACACTGCAACGCGGCATCCGACCGCGGATCATCAAGCCGATAGTGCAAGTCGGTGAACTGCACGATTTTGAACTCGCCTCGCGCGTTGAACCGCAAGGCTTGCGCCTTGACCTCCACGAGAGGGGCAAGGCACAAGGCAATAAGCGCAAACAAGAAGTTTCTCATGATATGATGAATTGTGGTATCTACGGCTATTTCAAGAGCCACATGGTTTGGTTCCAGTCGTCAGAACCTGCAAACTGCCTTTCCACGGCTGCCTTCACGTTGTCGCTGTTGTGGTCGTACTCGTCTTGTGGGTACATCCAGCGCAGCGGCATCTTGTCGGTGGGCTCGTTACGGTTTGACAATGGGTTGACCGGCATTCGTGGCCAGCCGGTGCGCCGCCACTCATAATAGGCGTTGTAAGGCTGCTGCATGAAGGTGGCAAGATATTTCTGGACGATGATTTTCTCTATCTTGCCGTTGTCGGATGAGGGCAGGGTAACATTGGCGTTGGTCAGATAAGAGGCTATGTAATCGTCGTCGATAGGCATGCCATGATGGTAGTCGGCATTGTCGGCGGTGTTGTCGGCCGTGAAACGCATCGCGGCCTTTATTCCGTCCGCGTAATACTGGCGCGCGTCGCCACTAATCAAGCCACGCACACACGCCTCTGCCAACACGAACTTCATCTCCGCGTAAGACAGCAACACGGAAGGCTCACCCACCACGTCGTTGGTATAGCGGTTGTTGGTCTGCGACACTTTCCCCTCGCCTACCGCCTTCTGTATGTCCTCCTCTGGCAACGTGGCCTCCACGCCTTCATAGGCGTCCCACGACGACGCGCTCATGCCACTCTTCACGGCATTGGGCGTTGGCTGGGCATAATAGAACAGCCGGCGGTCAGCGAAGGCCTTGAGCGTGTCGACCACTTCCGACGTTATCTGGATATACTGCATATAGTTGTTGCCCTCCTTGTAAAACTCCGGCTTCTGCCCGCTCTTGTCGGAATGCACAAGCTGCAGGTTGTCGGCATTGCTCTCAAAGATGGGCTTTGAGCTGACAATGTTCTGGAAACGGCCCTTGACATTGAGTTCTGCGTCGTCGGCATGCCTATATAGGTTGATGAGTATCTTCAGCTCCAACGTATTGGCCGCCTTGCGCCATTTGTCCACGTCGCCTCCATACACGATGTCGCCTGAGATGTCGTCGGCATCCTGCAGCTCCTTGTCGGCGGTCTCAAGCTCGTTGAGCAGTCCGAGCATGACGTCGCGCTGTGAGTCATAAACCGGCGCGATGATGCCTTCCTCGCCCCTGAACGCCTCGCTGTAAGGGATGTCGCCAACCTTTAGCGAGAGGTCAAACAGCTTCAACGCGCGAATGACGTGGCCCACGCCGTCGTAGCCATTGCGAAGCCGCTCCGTGGAGGCCTTGTTCACCATCTTGTTGACGTTGTAGAGCATCGTCATGTCGGAGAAGTCGGCACGTCCCAGTTTGTTGAAAGCAAGGTCTATGTCGTTGGCCTCTGTCCATGAGATGTACTTGCACAGCATCTCATCCCTCATATAGCCTTTCTTCTCGGTGAACGTGGGCCACAATGAGCGCAAGCAGTTGGTCGCCAACATGGCGGGCGTGGCGTTGGTCGGGGTGTTGGGGTTGGTGTTATAGTCCTCAAACTTGCTGTCGCAACTCGCAAGAGTAAGAGCCGCCGCCAACAATCCACCAGCCAACATCGTATTTGATAATGATAGTGTTTTCATTTCCTTAGTTGATTTCGTTGTTTTTTTATTTGCACAGGCAAGCCTTCCCCTGCGTCAGAACTGCAATTTAATGTTCACTCCGACATATCTCACCGATGGCGACGCCAAGTCGTCAGAAGCCTTGTCCGGGTCAGCAAACTTGTATTCCTTTGTCCAAAGCAACAGGTTTTGCCCAATGAGCGACACCGATGAACTTGTCAGTCCGAGGCTATGGCATATCGACGCCGGTATGTCGTAGGTAAGCGACAGCTCGCGCAACTTGATGAATGTCTCGCTGAAGATGAATTGCGCCCCGTTTACCCAATCGCCCTTTATGAAGCTCTCGTAAGACACTGGGACGTCGTTTGGCGCGAACACGCGTGTGTCTTCGGTGATGTTGCCGTAGGTGTCATACTTCACGTCGCCCGACACCACTTTCACGCCAGGTGCCACAAACGTTTTCTTGCCGTTCACCACCTCGTCGTAACGCCATTGGTTATCAGTGTCTGGATGCGCGCCTGTCTTCCACAGGTTACGGCACGTTCTCGCGTTCGACAAGCCGCCAATGCGGCCATCCACGCCAATGGTAAGCGTGAAACCCTTGTACCTGAAGTTGTTGGTAAGACCCCAAGTCCAGTCTGGCTCGGTGTTGCCAATCTTCGTCTCATACTTGCTGCGCTTTGCCTTTCCGTTCACGAGAATCATCTGGCCGTCCGGCGCGTACATCAAGTCCTTCCATGTATAGGCGTCGGCGCGTGCTCCCTTGTACACCCAAGGCTTGTCCTCGGTATATACAGGGTCTATCCTTGAATAGTAGCGCGCAGAGCGTGCCCAGTTGGTCACCACGTTCCATTGGAAGTCATTGCCCTTTATCGGCGTGGCATCTATGAAGAACTCTATTCCGCGGCGGGTGTACTCCTCTTGAGTGTTGACAAGCACGTTCTTGAATCCCGACATCGCCGAAATGGTCGTGGCGGCGGTGTTGTTGTAGGTGTGCTTATTATAATATGTGAAGTCGGCGCGCAAGCGGTTGTTGATGAAGTTCATGGCGGTGCCAATCTCCCACGTGCGGTCTGTTATGGGCTTCACGTTGCCGCGCATCGTCGTTGGATAGGCTGCCGAGTTGAGACCGTCCCACACGGAGTTTTTGATGGTGTAGGCCTGATTGGTGGCATAAATGTCAATGTCGCGTTTCGACACTGTCCACGACCCTCTCATCTTCCAGAAGCTCCACCATTTGGGCAACTTGATGACGTTTGACATGAGCACGCTCGCGCCTATCGACGGATAGAAATACGAGTTGTCGCCATCCGGGAGTGTCGACGACCAGTCGTTGCGCCCCGTCACGTCGAGATAGTAGGTGCTCTTGAACCCCAGGGTCGCCTTGGCGTAGAGACTGTTCACCTGCTTGTTGGCAAGATAAGGCTCCACGGTAGGGCTCTCCACCGAGGCTTTCAGCGAGTAGAAACCCGGTATCGACAATCCGTTCTTCGACTCTCCCTGGAGATACTTGTCGCGATAATAATAGATGGAATAACCGCCAAGGGCGTCCACGGTGAGGTCGCCAAACGTCTTTTGGAACATGAGTATGAAGTCGTCGTTGGTGGTGAACACCTGCTCCGACTTTGACATGAAATACCCCTTGTTGGTCTTTCCCCAGTTCTTAGTGGAGTTGATGCCTGCCGGCGATCGTTTCGTGGTGTCGAAATTGGTATAGTCGAAACCGCCACGCACCATCGCCGTGAGCCATGGCGTGATGTGGTAGTTGACGGTGATCATGCCATTGGCCTTGGTGTTGTCCTGACGGTTTATCTTCTCATAGGCCATGAACCACGGGTTGTCGTACCACGACTTGCGCATCCAGTTTTGCTTCACGTCTTTTTCCGCCCAATAGTCACGATAGTCGCGTATGTCGTATTCCGGTCCGGTCCACACCAAGAGATTGTAGATGTAACCCTGACCCGTATACCCGGTGCCGGCCGTGTTAGAGGCCAACTGCTTCTCAAAGCCCATGGTGGCTTGAATGTCCGCCTTCTTGCCGAGCTTCATCTCACCGCCGATGTTGTATTGGAACACCTTTCCCGTCTGGTTGGGATACTGGCCGCGGTCATAGATAAACGACGCCGAAGCTCTCACGCTGCCGTTCTCGCCCTTTTGGGTTATACTCACGGTGTTGTTTGAAATCATGCTGAAGCGCAGGAAGTTATTGAAGTTGTCCTTGCCCTTTGACGTGAGTTCCTGGTCTTCCCATTTCTTGGTATAGGGATTATATTGCGAGTAGACTCGCCCTATGTCAAGCTTGTCGCCCCACACCTCATCGTCAACGTTGTATTTGCCTCCATAGCCAGAGCTGTAAGAGTGTTGCACCTTTGGCAGGGCCAACGTGCCGCAGTTGAACATGTTGCTGCTGTTCACATCGACGGTAAATCCTTTCTTGCCGGTCTTCTTCGTGGTCACCATTATAGCGCCACTGCCACCTCGCGAACCATAAAGCGCCGAGGCCGTGGCTCCCTTCAACACGTCGATGCTCTCTATGATGTCGGAGTTGATGTCGGCAAGCGTCAGGTTAGTGGGAACGCCGTCGAGCACCAACAGTGGGGTCTCGCCACGAAGACTGATCGTTGGGGCCTCCATGAACTCCGTGGAATTGAATATCGTGAGGCCGGCAATGCGTCCCGACATCGACGTTGCCACGTTGACACCCTTTACCTTGTCAAACTGGTCGCCCGACACTTTCTGCGTGGCGTAGCCAAGGGCCTTCTCCGAACGTTTCATGCCAAGGGCCGTCACCACGAGTTCAGACATGTCTACCACGCTCTCTTTCATCGTGAGGTTGACGACTTGCTTGCCGCCTACCTTCACCTTTTGTGTCTGACAGCCAACATACGACACCACCAACGATGCGTCGCCTCCGACCTCCAACGTGTATTTGCCATTGACGTCGGTCACCGTGCCTTTCTTCGTTATCGGGTCATACACCGTGGCTCCCACTATGGGCTCTCCCCTATCGTCTCTTATCGTGCCTGTCACCAGCTTGGCTTTCTGCCGAACCGATGTAGCGTCACGTCTGGCGTCTCTCTTTGGCGACGCTTTGGTGATGGCTATCGTGTTGTCGGAAACAATCTGGTAGGCAAGGCCATGAGACGGCAACACCTCCGACAAGACAGAGGAGACACTGGCACGCGTACACTTCACGGTAACATCGTGACGATTGTCAATGTCATCGCTCTTATAGGAAAAGCGGTAAGTCGTCTGGCGCTCAATGGCATTGAAAAGACCTGTGAGCGTGGCTTTGGTAAGGTTAATGCTCACTGTCTGTGCCGATGTTGGCGACGCTGAACAAGTGATACACATCAGCAACATTGCCAATAAAAGTTTGGATCTCAGTTGTTGCATAAGTACAATAGTTTAGTAAGTAATAGTGTTATTGATAACAAGGTAAACAATAGTTTTTTTAAGGTATAACTCGGAACATTGTTAATCTATGTTAACCCGCTCCACACTCATCACTTTTCCGGACACCTTTATTTTTACTTTATAAACAATCTCCAAGGTCTCCACTACTTCTGATATGCTATTGTTTGGCAATGTTCCGGTGAAAGGCAAATTGTTGATGTTTTTTGCCATGTCCAATGTCAGGCCATAGTTGGCGCACACCGTAGCCAATACGTCATACAGAGGCGTGTCCCTAAAC